>OUWB010005987.1_pt1 | contig 12265 bp, 14 predicted proteins | sample 1779821 | NCBI WGS metagenome assembly OUWB01 (sample SAMEA3914806, study PRJEB12502) | metagenome | biome: forest; material: soil | place: Canada | collected 2011-08-03 | depth 0.1 m
TTGCCGAGGATATTGGGGTAGGAGGTGGCGATGCGCTTGCCCTGCAGCCATTGCGGGCCGGTATAGTCGACCTCGTTGGGCACGGCGATCTTCAAGGTGCACGAACCGAAGCCCGTGCGCATGACGATCATGCTTTCCAGATCCCGATCCGGAAAGTGCTCGGCCAGGACGTTGTAACCGACGATGCCCAACTCGGCGACATTGTCGGCGACGAAGGTCGGGATGTCGTCGTCGCGCACGCGCAGCAGGTCGATCGGCTGGTTCTCGATGCGGTACAGCAGTTCGTTGGCGCCCTTCATGACGCGCAGGCCGGCGCCGGAGATCAGCTCCAGCGAACGGTCGGCGAGGCGGCCGGACTTTTGGACGGCGATACGCAGGCGCGGTTCAGTCATTTTTAGTCTCGCTCATTCGATCTATTACGAGGCGATAGCCTTGATGGGGCATTTCACGCAGGAAGCGGGCGACGCGGGTCACCGTGGTGGTCGAGGCGCCGGTCTTTTCGGAGATGTCGCGATAGCTCATCTGGCCCTCGTCGAGCAGGCGGGCCACCCGGAAACGTTCGGCGAAAGCGCGCAATTCCGACGGGGTGCACAGGTCGTCGAGGAACGCGCGGACCTCCTGCGGGCTTTGCAGGGTCAGCAGCGCCCGCGTCAGGGCATCGACATCTTGATCCTTGGGTTGCATTTGTATCAGCGTGATAATGTGTTATCTCGCTGATACAAAAGGACTGCGGCCAAAACAAGTCAAAAATCGATAAAAACGATTCAGAACACCGAGTGCGCGTCTTGCCACCGGGCCTTGGCGAAGGCGGCAAAGGCTTCCGCTTCGGCGGGAGAGGCGAAGGCTGATTTCGGGACGATGGTCGCGCTATTGCGGTTGATGAAGAGCAGCACGGCTTTCCGAGTCTCGACGACGCTAACGACGTCGCGCCATTTCATCTGGCTGACGATTTGGTCCATGGCCTTGTCGATTCCATCGGTATTCGCCTTGACGATGCTGATCTTTTTACGCGCGGGGCCAAAAACGAAGACCAGCAACTGCGCCACGTAGGTCACCAGAGGCGACAGCAAAAAGACGAGAATAAAGGCGTAGACGGCGCTGAGCAGGACGGCGACGATGGCCAGGACGGCCATCCAGCCGACATTGAAGGCGGTATTCTTGAATATCGTGTGTGCTATGCCCTGCAGGGCGAATATGTGCAGAACGGTGATCGCCAGCGTATAGAGACTGAACCGCTTCCAATTGCCCTTGTCGAACCAGGTACGTTCCCACCAGGCGCCAAAGAAGGCGTTCAGATTACCGAGGCTGAGCTGATAGGTGACGTCGAAGGATTGCGCGCTCATGTCCGTCCCGCCAGGAAATCACAGGCCTCGCGCGTCAGGTCCGGCCACTCCGCCGAGCTTGACGCCGGCATCACGACCCATTCGCGCATCGGGTTTCCCTGGCCACGCTCGAAGCGTTCAGCCCCATGGCTTTCGATCAGTTGATCGATGCGCGCGGCCGGCAGCTTCAGGACCAATCCGCCGTCCTTGATAAAAGCGAACAGCTTGCCGCCCGTCATCAGGCCCAGGCTGGCCAGCGCGCGGCCGATCGTCACATCGGGTCGGTCGGCGACCGCCGACATCAACCTGGCGAGTTCCGGACTGAGCATCAGATCTCGATCAGCACGTTGGGCAATTCGTTGGGATTATCCTCGCCGGCCGGGAAGTGGTCGGTCAGGGCATTGCCGCAGGCCAGCACCGCCTGCTCGAAGCCGGTCGTCAGGTCGCCTGACTTCAGGTGCTTGACCAGGACCTGGACCGTATTGTCCCATAGTCCGCTATCGACCTTGGTGTAGATGCCTTCGTCGGCGATGACCTCGACAAAGCGTTCCTCCAGCGCGCAATAGATCATGACGCCGGTATGGCTTCGCGTCAGGTGCAGGCCGCGGCCGTAAAACTGCTCCATCGCCTTTTCGTGCGCCTTGCGGTGCTTGACGGCGCGCGGCGTCAGCCAGACCTTGAGCGGGGTCGTCGCGACGATGGCGTAGACGACGATGAACAGGATAACTTGCAACAGGGCGTAGGCGACGATGGCTTCCCAGATGTGGAAAGTGCCGTCGACGCCGGTCGCCGTCCAGCCCTCGACCCGTGACAGAGCGAGCGCCAGCCATTGATGCGGCATGACGCCGATGCAGACCAAGATCAGCGGCAGGATCATGGCCACCCCGGTTGCCCAGCCAAGCGAGGTCTCGGCATAGTCCATCGCCTTGGCCTTGACGACGCAGGTGATTTCACCCGCCGTCGTGGCTTCGGCGCGCGTAATGGCCGCGTTGATGCGGGCGTGATCGATATGCAGGTCTTTCGCCATTACCAGCCTCCCGAGGCGCCGCCGCCGCCGAATGATCCGCCACCGCCGGAGAAGCCGCCTCCGCCACCACCCCAGCCACCGCCGCCGCCCCAACCGCCGCCGCGGCCACCGCCCAGCAGGGCGCCCAGGAAGAACCAGCCCAGGCCGCCGCCGCGCGAAAAGACGAGGATCATGATGATGACAAAGATGATGAAGCCGAACGGGATGTGGCCGTGCGACGAGCGCACGGCCCCGTCAGCCTCGGCCTGGTCCGCCGCCTGGGCTTTCTGGATGGCGACGCCGCGATCGAGCGAGACTTGTTGAATAAGGGCATCAGCGCCGGCCTCGACGCCGCCGTCATAGTCGCCGGCCTTGAAGTGCGGGATGATGATATTGCGGATAACGCCGCTGGACCAGCCGTCGGTAACCACCGGTTCCAGGCCGTAGCCGACCTCGATCGACACCTTGTGCTCGCTGGGCGCGACGATCAGCAGCAGGCCGTTATTCTTGTAGGTCTGGCCATTCGGCGCCTTTTCGCTGCCGTTCTGGCCGATGCCCCAGGTCCGGCCGAGCTTGTAGCCGTAGTCGCGGATATCGTCGCCCTGCAGGTCGGGCACGGTGACGACGACCAGTTCATCCGTCGTCGCGTCTTGAAGGCCTTTCAGCTTGGCCGTCAGGTCAGCCTTGGTGGCGTCGGACAGGATATGGGCGTCGTCGACAACACGCTGGCCGTTGAGATCGGGAAAGGTCGGGTCGGCATGGGCTACGGCTATCGAGCCGAGCAGGGCGAGCAGAGCCAACCAGAAGGGGCGGGCGGCCTTGAGGATCCGGGCGGACATTTAGCAGGCTCTTTGGCGGCTGGCTCTATGGGCGCGTTATTTCGAGCCGGTCGAGAAGTCGACCGTCGGGTTGGCGGTCTGTTCGGCCGTCGCCTGGAAGTACTGCATCGGCTGGTGTCCGGTTTGCAGGGTCGAAGCCCAGATCACCGACGGGAAGGTGGTCAGCGACAGGTTATAGTCGCGGGCGGCTTCGTTATAGTCCTGGCGCGCGATGGTGATGCGGTTGCCGGTGCTTTCCAGTTGCTGCTGCAATTCCAGGAAGTTCTCGTTGGCCTTCAGGTTCGGGTACTGCTCCTGGACGACCATCAGACGGCCGAGCGCGGCGCCCAGGCCGTTCTGCGCGGATTCGGCCTGCTTGAACTTGGCCGGATCGGTGATCGTCGAGGCATCGACATTGACGGCGGTCGCCTTGGCGCGGGCGGCGACGACTTCGGTCAGGGTGTTTTCCTCGTGGGCGGCGGCGCCCTTAACCGTGGCGACCAGTTGCGGCACCAGGTCGGCGCGGCGGGCATATTCGTTCTGCACCTGCGCCCACTTTTCCTTGGCGTTTTCTTCCTTGGTCGGGATGTTGTTGATGCCGCAAGCGGTAAGCGACACGGCGGCCGCGGCGACGGCGGTCAGGGTGGCGACGCGTTTGAACAGCATGGAATAGCTCCTCGAGTCGGTTTTTGCCCGGATTCAAAAATGCAGAGGCGTGGCGACTCGTGGTCCTCATCCCCCGGAACCCTATGTGGCCCCTGTTTAGACCAATTTAAAGCCTGGCAAAAGCCTTAACAATCGGGTGTATCCATGCCATCGTGAAAACGGGCCAATTGTGGGGGCGTGAATGAAGGTAAGGTCGGCGTCCGGACTGTGTCTGGCCTTGGGGATGATGGCGTCGCCGGTGATGGCGAAGCAGGCCATAGATCCGCAGACCAAAGTTCAGCAGACTGGCTTGCAGCCGGGCGGCGACCCGCGCTCGGTCGAGCAATTGCAAGACGCCGCCGACAAGGGCGACGCGGCGGCGGCGGGCCTTCTGCAGAAGGCGTCGGACGCTGGCAATACGGAGGCGACCGAGGCCTTGGCGCGCCTTTATCTCGACGGCCACGGTGTCGCCAAGGACGAGGCGCGCGCGGTGGCCCTGTTTCGCCAAGGCGCCGAGGCCGGCCGTGCCGAAAGCCAGAACATGTATGGCGTCATGCTGGCGGACGGGCGTGGCGGACTGAAGGCCGACGATGTCGAGGCCTTCAAGTGGTACCAGAAGGCGGCCGACCAGGGACATGCCTACGGCGAATATAATGTCGGTGACAGCTATCGCGCCGGCCGTGGCGTCGCCAAGGACGTGGCCCAGGCCTTGATATGGTTCAAAAAGGCGGCCGCGCTGGGCAATGCCGACGCGGAAATCGCACTCGGCGACATCTATAGCGACGCGCAAGGGGGCGCGGCGGATCCGGCGCGCGCCGTGGGCTATTATCTGCTGGCCGCGCAACAGGGTGACGCCCGGGCCGACAATGCCCTGGGTTTCATGTTCCAGAACGGCGAAGGTGTCACCCGGGACATTCCGACCGCGGCGAAGTGGTACCGGCAAGGGGCCGATGCCGGCAATCTTGATGCCACGGTCAACCTCGGCTGCCTCTATCTTTACGGCGACGACAAGTGGCCGCAGGACTATGCCAAGGCGCGGGAATGGCTGCAAAAGGCAGCCGATGCCGGGGATACGGACGGCTTTTACTATATGGGCTTGATCTATTACGAAGGCGACGGCGTTCCGGTCGATTTCGTCAAGGCGCGCGGCCTGTTCGAAAAGGGAGCGGCCGGCGGCAGCGCCTGGTCGCAATACTATCTGGGCGTCATCTATCACCATGGCGACGGCGTGCCCAAGGACGAAGTCAAGGCCTTCGGCCTGGAGCAGCAGGCGGCGGCAAAAGGCAATAGCTGGGCCCAGACCCTTTTGGGCTACATGTACCATCACGGGGTCGGCACCGCGACCGACGACGCCAAGGCGATCGCGTTCTACAAACAGGCGGCGGCCCAGGGCGACCAGACCGCCATGGAAAATCTCGGCGATATGTACCTCAACGGCGATGGCGTTACCGAGGACGATGTGGCCGGCTTTACCTGGTACAAGCAGGCGGCCGAGGCCGGCGACGACGATGCCGAGGTTGTCCTTGGCACCCTCTACCTGACCGGCCAGGGCACGACGGCCGACCCTGTGGAAGGGAAGAAATGGCTGCAGAAGGTGGCCGAGGCTGACGATCCGGAGGCGTGGGGCGAACTGGGCGACCTCTATCGTGACGGCAATGGTGTCACCGCCGACTATGGCATGGCGAAAGTCTATTATCTCAAGGCGGCCAATCGCGGCGATGCCTATAGCCAGTATCGGCTGGGCGAAATGTATGAAAACGCGCTCGGCGTGCCGCAGGACTATGCGAGCGCTCTGGCCTGGTATCTGATCGCGGCGAAGAACGACGATGACGACGCCCGTGCAGCCGTCACACGGCTGCGTCCGACGATGTCGGGCGGCGATATCGGCAAGGCGCAATCGCGCGCCGATGCTTTCAAGCCGGAGCCTGATCCGGCGGGGACAGCGAAATGATCGGCGCGTTTCTTCTGATGGCGATGCTGGCGGCCGAACCGGCGCCTTCCAAGCCTTTGCCGCCGCTCAAGGATCCCGTCGAAGCGCTGGAAGAACGGCCGCTGGCCGAGGTTCAGGCCTTGGCCGGCAAGGGGGATCCGATAGGTGAAGTCGCTCTGGCGGATATGCTGAACGACGGACGTGCCGGGGATATCGATCATGCCCGCGCCCTGGCGCTATTTCAGAAAGCCGCCGCGGCCGGTAATGCGGATGCGATCGGTGATCTCGGGTTTATGAGCCAAATGGGCTGGGCGGTCCCGCAAGACTATGCGGCGGCGATGGCGCAATATCGCAAGGCCGCTGATATGGGCGGCAGCGATGCCATGCTGGGTATCGGCTACCTTTATCAGCGCGGCCTGGGTTGCGCGCTCGACTACGCGCAGGCCATGGCGTGGTACCAGAAGGCGCTCGCCGCCGGGAATATTCATGCCGGCGACTTTATCGGCAACCTCTATGCCGGCGGCCATGGCGTTGCGGAGGACGATGCCAAAGCCGGAACGTTTTACCAGGCGTCCGCCAACGCCGGAAATGGCTTTGGCTACGAAAATCTAGGCAGCCTGTATGCACACGGCACAGGTGTACCGAAGGATGCCGCGAAGGCGGTTGCCTTGTATCGATTGGGTGCATCGGCACATTTTCCGGGCGGCCCGATGTATCTTCTAGGATCGGCCTATGCGTCCGGCTCGGGCGTCGACAAGGATGACGCCCAAGCCGTACAGTGGTATCGCCGGAGCGCGGCCCTGGGTAGTCGAGATGCCATGTATGCCTTGGCCGTGGATCTCGAAAAAGGCAGGGGTGTCGATCTCGATCTCGAAACATCCCGGGCCTGGATGCTGAAATCCGCCGATCTCGGCTATGTGTCGGCACAGATTCACCTCGGCAACATGTATGCCCAGGGAAACGGCGTGCCCATCGACGCCGCGCAGGCGTTCAAATGGTATAAGGCGGCGTCCGACCAGAACGACAAATACGGTCAGTATGCGCTGGGCCGCGCCTATATGGACGGCATAGGCACGCCGGTCGACCTGGCCAAGGGTATCGCCCTTATTCAGGTTTCGGCGCAACGCGGTTACTATGCCGCTCAAAATATGCTCGGCGTCTACTCCTTTTCGGGCACAGGCGTGGCCAAGGACAAGGTGACGGCTTTGAAGTGGTTGATCCTCGCCGTTGACGGTGGCGACAAATATGCGCCTTCCGGCGTCACGAACATCGAAGCCGGTATGAGCGCTGACGATATTACCAAGGCCAAGGCCGAGGCTAGCGCATTCAAATCCACGGATTGATACGGACAAGGATATTTCGAATGATTTATACTCGTATTCTATTGGTAACGGTGGCCCTGGCTGCCCTATCCGGCGCTGTCATGTCTGGCGCTGCCATTGCCAAGGTGCCCCACACTTCGTTGGAGTCGTCAAAGACGTCGACCAAGGCGCATAAGGGGCGGCACACCAAGCATCACGCCGCGGCGGCGGTTGCGACCAAGACCACCGACGTCGTTGCCATGCCGGCCTTGCCGCCGCACGCGCCCGATCCGCAGGACGCCTACAACACCCGCTCCATGGCCGATCTGCAGCTGGCGGCGCAGTCGGGAGACCTGCGTGCGCAATATACGCTGGGCATGAATTATCGCGCCGCGGCGCGAAGCAAGGCGGACCTGGACAACGCCTTCAAATGGCAGAGCCTGGCGGCGAAAGCCGGGTTCGGCCCGGCCCAGGCCGATCTTGGCTTCATGTACATGAAGGGCGTCGGCGTCGACCAGGACTACGGCAAGGCGATGACGCTGGAGCAGCAATCGGCTCAGCAGGGCGACAAGAACGGCCAGTACCTGCTGGGCATCATGTACGAAAACGGACTGAATGTCGCCGCGGACCCGGTCCAGGCGATGACCTGGCTTCGCAAGAGCGCCGACCAGGGCTTCACGGCCGCGCAATGGAAGGTCGGGACCATGTACCTCAATGGCGAGGGCGTGGCCAAGGATCCGGCGGCGGCGCGCGCCTGGTTTGAAAAGGCGGCGGCCACCGGTGACCCGGCCGGGGAATATGCGCTGGGCCAGATCTATATCGACGGCGTCGGCGTGCCGGCCGACCCGGTCCGCGCGCTCAGCTGGTTCCAGCGCGCCGCGGCCCACGGCTATGGCGACGGCGCCTATAATCTCGGAGTCATGTATCACGACGGACGCGGGGTGCCGGTCGACTTCGTGACCTCGTACAAATGGATGGCGATCGCGCAATGGATGGGCGTCGAGCAGGCCGGCAACGTCGCCAATGTGCTGGTCCATCACCTGACGAAGGCGCAGATCGAGCAAGGCAAGGCGTCGGCGATGGCCCAGATCAAGGCCTGGGGCATGACGAAGTAGGGGGGGCGAAGTCGGCTCGCTCCAGGCCGAAAAACCTATTCCTTAAGCTTGCGCGTTTGATCGCGCAGGACGTCGGTCGTTTCGGCCAGATAGGCATGGATCAGGGCCAGCTGTTCGGGTGTATAGCGCGCCGACAGATCGGCCATGGCCAGGCTCAGGGATCCGAAAATCGGGCCGATAATCGCGCGCACCTGGTCCTGTTGCCGGGGATGGATCAAGACGCTGCGCCGGTCGTCGGGATTGGGTGCGCGTGCGGCATAGCCGGCTTTTTCCAGACGGTCGACGATGCCGGTGATGGCGCCCGTCGTCAGTCCACTGGCCGCAGCCAGCTGCCCCGGCGTCGCCACACCCAGATCCCACAGGATGCCGAGCGTCTTGCGTTCGGCCGCGGTCATGCCGACGCGCCGCGACACGGCCTCATGAAAGGTAATAACCGCGGTCGCCAGGTCGCGATGGAGCCGGTCGTGCCGCAGGCCGCCATCGGCGAGCACCGGTTCCGCCGGCGGACTTGAATTTATCTTAGACATAAGATACTTATAGCAAAGATTTTCGAGAAACGAAAGAAAAAACGCCATGTCCGACAGGGACGCCGCTCAGAAAAAGTCGTGGTTTTATAGGGCCTTGCCGGGCCTCACCCTGATGCTGCTGGCGCCGTTGATCGCCGAGATATTACCAGGGGCGACGCGGACGAGCTCGGCCTTCGTCTATCCGATCGAGGTGCTGATCTGGGGCGGGGGCGCGGTCATGGCACGCTATCTTGTGCGGCGGTTCCGGCTGGGCTGGCTGAACCTGCTTCTGCTGGCCATGGCCCTGGCGGTCGCCGAGGAGTGCCTGATCCAGCAGACCTCGTTCGCGCCTTTGGCCATCAAGCTCAAGGGCGTGGAATATGCGCGCGCCTTCGGCTTCAACTATCTCTATTTCCTGTGGGCGATGATCTACGAGGCGGTCTTCGTCGTGCTGGTTCCTGTCACTTTGTGCGAACTGATCTTTCCGAGTCGCCGGGAGAACGGCTGGCTGGGTGCGTGGGGCATCGGCGTTATCTGCGTGCTGTTTCTGCCGGCCTGCCATGCGGCGTGGTATGGCTGGAACATGGTGGCGCGGGTCCGCTACCTGCATGAGCCGCCCTACGTCCTGCCGCGGGCCGACATGATCGCCGGCGCCGTTGCGATCTTCGCATTGATCGCCCTGGCGGTGGGACCGCTTCGTCGCGTCCTCGCCCGGCCGGCCAAACCGATGACGCCGCCGCATCTCTTGTTGGTCACGGTCTTGGCGGGGGCATTTTCGGTCGTGTTGTTCGGCGTGCTGGCCCTGGCCTTCGGGCTTCGGCCGGACGTGGCGCCCGCCATTCCGGTGGGCGTGGGTTGCGTCCTGGCGATCCTGGCGCTTGTCCTGTTGCCTGGCTGGATGGCGCACGCACAATGGAGGCGGTGGCACGATCTCGGCCTGACCTATGGCGCCATTGTCGGCAATTGCGGCATCATGTTTGTCGGGTTTATCGGCGCTGCGCCCATCGACCTGTGGGGCAAGGTGGTGCTGGACGCCATCGCCGGCCTGATGCTGCTATGGCTGCTGGTCAAGGTCGCACGACGGGCGTAAGCCTTCGCTATGAAAAGGGTGTGGCGTTCTCTTGTAACCTGGCCGGACGTGACGGGCTGGGGCTGGTCCGGCCTGATGGCCGTTGTCAGCCTTGGTTTAATCGCAATGGTAGCCTTTCCCGCAGGTGTGGCCCATTGGCAGCCGGCGTTTGGCGGCTGGCCTATGCGCCTGGCCAAGGTGATGGTCGTGCCGGCCTTTACCGAGGAGTTGGCGTTTCGCGGACTGTTGATCCCGGGGCGAGGCGAAAGTCGACGCCCCTGGCTTTGGTTCGCCGCGGGTCTTGTGCTCTTCGTCGCTTGGCACGTTGTGGAAGCGCTGACCTTCCTGCCGGGCGCGCATCTCTTTCTGACTGTGCCGTTCCTGGGATGCGCCCTGATCCTGGGTGCCGCTTGCGCCGCCATGCGCTATCGCACCGGTTCGCTATGGCCGGCGGTTATTTTCCATGGCCTGACAGTTTTCCTGTGGCAGGTCGTGTTTGGTGGCCCGGATGTCGCTCAACTCATCAAATAAAAAGCCCGGCGGAGATGCCGGGCTTTTTCGCGCCGCTGGGGGAGGGGCTTAATTCCGCAGATCCTTGCGCATGACGTAGTCCGTAAAGCCATAGGCGCCGAGGCTAAAAGGGATTTCACGGTCGATGGAAAAGCCGGAGCGCAGGCAGAAGTCGACAGCGGAGTCGTGTTCCTTGTGCACGCACACCGACATATGGGCGGCGGGCGCGAAATGCGCCTGGACGGCGCTGACCAGCGTCTTGCCGAGGCCGAAGCCGCGATAGTCGGCCAGGACATAGAGCTTGGTCAGCCAGACGCGCGCGCCGTCAAGGTGCGCCGACGCGAAGCCCACGTCGCGGTGGCCGACCCGGATAACCCAGTAGATGTGACCCTTTTCGGTGATGTCCTGTTCCAGCGTGTCGAGGTCGAACAGCGCGCTCAGCATGCTGTCTATGTGGTCGGGGGCAATGATCGAGCGGTAACATTTGGGCCAGATCTGAAGCGCGAGGTCGCGAACGATTTCCAGTTCGGCCAGGGTAATTTGCCTGACGTGCGGCATATAGGTCATCGGCTTACTCCGAGGGGTCGGGGCGTCGTCTTTATTGATGGGGCACGCTGTGTCCATTGTTTAACATGGACGAGGTTTTACTCTACTCGACAGTAAGCTCCGCGATTTTTGCAAGATTATGGCAACCCTTCTGGTTGCCCGATGCGGCGGCCGAAGCCCGACTGTCCACAGTCTCTTACCGATAGCTTAAGGGGTAACACACAATTTCAGTCTGCGTAAGTTGTGAAAAACCCGGTAACAGGATTGTTTATGGCCTGCATATTCGCGTGATGCGTGTGTCGGTTGGGTTTTTGTTAAGAAATATAACCTACGGGTTAATCGAAGTAAAAAACGAGTTAAAATCGCTGATTTAAAATAAAGAAGCCATAAAGGTTGAATTTATGACAACGCTTACACGGTCTTGAATCAGAGCGCACGTTGCATCACGAAGTCCGTGAAGCCGTAGGGCCCCATCTGGACGGGCACCTCGGCCTCGATCTTGAAGCCGGACCGCAGGTAGTAGTCGATGGCCGGGCTATTGTCGCGATTGACATAGAGGGCCAGGTCCTGGGTCTGGCCGGGCGTGTGGAAGTGGTCGAGCACCGCTTCGATCAGCGCCTTGCCGAGGCCCAGGCCGCGATAGTCGTCACGGACATAGAGTTTCTTCAGCCAAAGCCGTTCACCGTCGACATAGCCCGAGGCATAGCCGACATCGGTGTCGCCGACGCGCACGATCCAGAAAACGTGGCCGTCGTCCCGCATCTCGCTCAGCAGGTTGTCGGTCGAATAGAGCACCGCGAGCATGGCGTCGACGCGGTCGGGGCCGATGATGTTACGGTAACATTTGGGCCAGATCATCAAGGCGAGTTCGCGCACGATTTCCAGTTCGTCGGCGCCAATTTTGCGCACGCGGGTCGTCTTGGCCATGGATAGTCTCTCCCTGGCCCTTAATATGTCGCGGATTTCGCGGTTTTCAAATCCTATTTTACGGTAACCGCCTGCACCCGGTTATTTTGGGCTTTGCAGGCCGATCACGCGGCCGGGCATGCCGGCGGCGTCGAAATAGGTTTCGCCACCCGCCGACTGGCCTTGCAGGACGGTGGTGAAGCCGGCCGCCGTCGGCTCCGACCGCGTCACCAGCGGCTGGCTGGGCACCTGTGCCGGGCCGCCCTGCAGGGCTTCGTCGATCACCCGGCCCTTGAGTTGGCCAATGGCGACCGGCGGCGTCAGGCCGGTGGCATGGATCAAGGTCGGCGCAATGTCGGCGTTGGAAACGGGCGAGGGGTCCTTGAAGCCCGCCTTGAAGTCCGGGCCGATGGCGGCCATGAAGTTATGGGTATTGGCCCGGGTCAGGGCGCCATGATTGCCCTGGCCTTGCTGCAGGGCGCCGTCAACGACCAGGGCCGAGCACAGTTCCGGGTTTTTCCACTTCTTCAGGCAGGCCGGCGTCGTATGGTCGGCGAACGAGATATAGATGCCGGGCTTCGGCGTCTTGGC
>OUWB010028670.1_pt1 | contig 12248 bp, 5 predicted proteins | sample 1779821 | NCBI WGS metagenome assembly OUWB01 (sample SAMEA3914806, study PRJEB12502) | metagenome | biome: forest; material: soil | place: Canada | collected 2011-08-03 | depth 0.1 m
GGCGGCCTGCTGCTGTCGCAGTTGGTGACGCTGTACACCACGCCAGTGATCTATTTGTACATGGAGCGTTTCTCCGATTGGCTGCGAGTGAGACGCGAACAGCGTGCGCTGAACCACGCGCAGACGCGGGGCGCGATGTGAGGCGACCACGACGGCCCGAGTTAGCTCGGGCCGCCGGCAAAATCACGAAAGGGGCGCGGCCAACAGGGCGCGCCCCTTTCGGCGTTTCCCAGTATCGGGCTTCCTGTAGGAGCGCGCCCTGTGCGCGACAAGCGCCACGTCGTCATCGCTCCGCGGGTCTGTCGCGCACAGGATGTGCTCCTGCAAAGGCTCCGCAAGATCAACCGAATGCGGCGTCATGCGTTGAGCAGATCATGTGCGGTATATACGGCTACTCGCGCGTGCACCATGGTGTGGCGCGTCCCTCTTTGAATATCCCTGCGCGCAGGGCGACTTTCGTGGTTCGTTGACGGCATGAATATTTCCGGTCCCTTCATCCGCCGCCCCATCGGCACCTCGTTGCTCGCGATCGGCGTGTTCGTGATCGGCTTCATCTGCTACATGTTGCTGGGCGTCGCTGCGCTGCCCAACATGACGTTTCCGGTGATCTTCGTGCAGGCCAGCCAGGCCGGTGCCAGCGCCAACACCATGGCCTCGACCGTGGCCGCGCCGCTGGAGCGACACCTGGGCCAGGTGCCTGGTATCGACACCTTGCGCTCGTCCAGTTCACTGGGCAGCACGCAGGTGTTCATGATGTTCGACACCAGCCGCAACCTGGACGCTGCCGCGCGTGACGTGCAGGCCGCCATCAATGCGGCGCAGTCGGATCTGCCCAGCGGCCTCAACTCGCCGCCGAGTTACCAGAAGGCCAACCCCAACGACGATCCCATCATTGCTTTTGCGCTGACCTCCGACACGCAATCGGCGCGCGATCTCTACGACGTAGCCGACTCCTTGTTGGCCCAGCGCCTGCGCCAGCTCGAAGGCGTGTCCGAGGTGGATATCCTTGGCGCCGCCACGCCGGCCATCCGTGTCGACGTGAACCTGCGCCAGCTCAACGCGCTGGGCCTGTCGCCCGATCAGCTGCGTAACGCGCTGACGGCCGCCAACGTGACGTCGCCGGTCGGCTTCCTGTCCGACGGCAAGACCACCATGGCGGTGACCGCCAACGATTCACTGCACAACGCGGCAGACTTCGCCGATCTGGTGATCGCCTCCAACAAGGGCGTGCCCGTACGCCTGTCGGATGTAGCTAAGGTCTACGATGGCCTGCAGGATGCGTATCAGGCGGCCTGGTTCCAGGGCAAGCCGGCGATCCTGATGTATGTGTATCGGCAATCCAACGCCAACATCATCGGCACGGTCGATCGTGTAAAGGACGCCGTGCCGCTGTTGCGTAACTACCTGCAGCCGGGCACCACGCTGACGCCGTACTTCGACGGCACGCCCACCATTCGCGCCTCGCTGCATGAAGTGCAGGCGACGTTGCTGATCAGCCTGTTGATGGTCATGCTGACCATGGCGATCTTCCTGCGTCGCCTCGCGCCCACGCTGATTGCCACCGCTGCCGTGCCGCTGTCGCTCGCCGGCGCGGCGATGGTGATGTACGTGCTTGGCTTCACCCTCAACAACCTCACCTTGCTGGCGCTGGTGATTGCGATTGGCTTCGTGGTGGACGATGCGATCGTGGTGATCGAAAACATCGTACGCCATATCGATCAGGGCATGACACGCATGGAAGCAGCGCTGGCAGGCGCGAAAGAGATCGGCTTCACCATCGTGTCGATCACCGCCTCGCTGGTCGCGGTATTCATCCCGCTGTTGTTCATGGGCGGCATTACCGGCCTGTTCTTCAAGGAGTTCACCATAACGCTGGTGGCGGCCATCATCGTCTCGGCGTTGGTGTCGCTGACGCTTACCACCTCGCTGTGCGGACAGTTCCTCAGCAGCCACGATGAAGACAAGCCGACCACGCGCATCGGCATCGCGCTGGAGAAATTCCAGGAACGCATGCTGGCGGTGTATTCGAGGGCGCTGAGGTTCTCGATCAAGCATGCCTTGGCATTCGCGCTGACGCCGCTGGCGCTGATTGTCATCACCATTGCGTTGTTCGGCGTGGTCAAGACCGGCCTGTTCCCGCCGCAGGACACCGGCCTTATTCGTGGCCGTGCCACCTCGGGTGCCACGGTGTCGTTCCAGGATGCCGTGGCGCGCCAGCAGCGACTGATCGACATGCTGCTGAAGGATCACGACGTGCTGCGCGTGGGCTCGCGCCTGGGCAGCAGTCGCCAGGGCGCCTCCGGCACTTTCGACATCGAACTGAAAACCCACGCGCAGGGCCGCAAGGACGATACCTTCGCCGTGCTCGCGCGCCTGAGCGCCAAGGCCCTGCGCTACCCCGACCTCAACGTGCGCCTGCGACCGATCCAGGACCTGCCCAGCTTCGGCGGCGGCGGTACGAGCCAGGGCGCGCAGTACCAGGTGTCGCTGCAGGGCGACGATCCGGAAGAACTGCAGAACTGGTTGCCCAAGCTGGTGGCCGAGCTGAAGAAAAATCCCAAGCTCAAGGATGTCGGCAGCGACCTGGACGACGCGGGCTTGCAGCAGAACATCGTGATCGATCGCGACAAGGCCGCGCGCCTCAATGTCGGTATCGGCACCATCGACGGTGCACTCTACAACGCCTTCGGCCAGCGCCAGATCAGCACCATCTATTCCGACCTCAACCAGTACAAGGTGGTGGTCAACGCGCTGCCGAACCAGACCGCGACGCCGGCCGCGATCAATGCGATCTACGTATCCAGCACCACCGGCGCGATGGTGCCACTCACCGCTTTCGCCCATCAGGAGGCGGGGCTGGCGCCGACCCAGATCACCCATGAAAACCAATACACCACGATGAGCATGAGCTTCAATCTCGCGCCCGGGGTGAGCATGGGCGAGGCCTTGCAAATCATCCAGCAGACCGGTGCGCAGATGCGCCTGCCGGGCAATATCCGCATCAACATCGGCGGCGATTTCCGTCGCTTCCAGCAGTCGCAAAGCGGCATGCTGTGGTTGCTGCTTGGCGCCATTGTCACGGTCTATATCGTGCTTGGCATGCTGTACGAAAGCCTGATCCATCCGGTCACCATCCTTTCCACCCTGCCGGCCGCGGGCGTAGGTGCGTTGATGGCGTTGTGGATCACAGACACGGAGTTGTCGGTGATCGCGCAGATCGCGTTGGTGTTGTTGATTGGCATCGTGAAGAAGAACGCGATCATGATGATCGACTTTGCCCTGGTATCGCGCCGCGAGCATGGGTTGACTCCGGCCGAGGCCGCGTATGAGGCGAGCATGGTGCGCTTCCGCCCGATCATGATGACGACGATGGTGGCCATTCTGGCGGCGGTGCCGATTGCCATTGGCCTGGGCGAAGGTTCCGATTTGCGTCGGCCGCTGGGTATCGCGTTGATCGGCGGTCTCATTATTTCGCAGAGTTTGACTTTGCTGAGTACGCCGGCGCTTTACGTGATCTTCTCGTGTCTGGCGGATCGGTTTAGTGCGTGGCGGGCGCGTGGTCGGCAGCCGAAGCGGTTGCCGGTCAGCGAATCCACGTAACGCTTCCACTATAGGAGAGCACTCTGTGCGCGACTGGGATTGCGGCGGTCGCTGGGGTTCTCTTTGTTCGTCATCCCCGCGAAAGCAGGGAGCCAGTGACTGTTCGCTCTGGTTGTGGCGATAACGCCACAACCAGAGCGAAAGTCACTGGATGACCAGCTCCTCTGTTGTAAAGCACCTCCTGCCTTCGCAGGGATGACAAACATGCGCGCTTCGCGCGTGTACGGCCTTCGCAGGGAGACCAAGTAAAACCGCGCTTCGCCCATGCCCGACTCTCGCCGGAATGGCGGATGAGGAGCGAACTGCCGACTGCGCCACGCAAACGAGGCACCCCCGTCGCCGCACACGGCCGGCGTTCCCGCCCAGAAACCCGAACCCCTCCATACCGTCACGCATGGTAACGCCCCCGCGCTTTCGCCCCCAGACCGAAATCGCGACAATGGGGGGCTTTCGTCCGCGGCCTGCGCCCCCATGTCGGGTGGCTCCGGACGATCCGTGCGTCCCGCACGCTCCCCATTTGTAACGCCGTAGCCAGCGAGGTCATAGCAGACAATGTCGAACACGCCCAAGATCATCTACACGCTCACGGACGAAGCGCCGTACCTCGCCACGCAGTCGCTGCTGCCGATCGTCAAAGCCTTTACCGGTACCGCCAACATCCAGGTGGAAACCCGCGATATCTCGCTCGCTGGCCGCATCATTGCGCAGTTCCCGGACATTCTTCCGGACAACCAGAAGATCGCGGACGACCTCACCGAGCTGGGCCAGCTGGCCACCACGCCGGAAGCCAACATCATCAAGCTGCCCAACATCAGCGCCTCGGTGCCGCAGTTGAAGGCCGCTATCAAGGAGCTGCAGGGCCAAGGCTATGCATTGCCGGACTATCCGGAAGAGCCCAAGGACGTTGCCGACTGGAACGTCAAGGCGCGCTATGACCGCGTCAAGGGCAGCGCCGTGAACCCCGTGCTGCGCGAAGGCAACTCCGATCGCCGCGCACCGCTCTCGGTGAAGAATTACGCACGCAAGCACCCGCACAAGATGGGCGCGTGGAGCAGCGATTCGAAGACGCACGTGGCACACATGGATGGCGGCGACTTCTACGGTAGCGAAAAGTCCACCGTGATCGGCAAGGCCGGTAACGTGAAGATCGAGTGGTTCGGCAAGGACGGCAGCCACGCCGTGCTGAAGGAAAAGACCGCGCTGAAGGACGGTGAGATCATTGACGCCGCTGTGATGGGCAAGAAGGCGCTCGCCACCTTTATTGACGCGCAGATTGAAGACGCGAAAAGCCAAGGCGTGCTGTTCTCGCTGCACCTGAAGGCCACCATGATGAAGGTGTCCGACCCCATCATGTTTGGCGTGGTGGTGACCGAGTTCTACAAGGACGTGCTGAGCAAGCACGCCGACACGCTCAAGGGCACGGGCTTCGATCCGAACAACGGCATCGGTGATCTTTACGCGCGCATCGGCGCGCTGCCCAAGGCCAAGCAGGACGAAATCCTCGCCGACATCGCTGCGGAATACACCAAGCGTCCGGCGCTGGCCATGGTCAACTCGGACAAGGGCATCACCAATCTGCACGTGCCCAGCGACGTGATCGTCGATGCGTCCATGCCGGCCATGATTCGCGACTCCGGCAAGATGTGGAACGCCGAAGGCAGGCTGCAGGACACCAAGGCGATCATTCCGGACCGCAGCTATGCGGGCGTGTATCAGGTGGTGATCGAGGACTGCAAGGCGCATGGTGCGTTCGATCCGGCGACGATGGGCAGCGTGCCTAATGTCGGCCTGATGGCGCAGGCTGCCGAGGAATACGGTTCGCACGACAAGACCTTCAAGATCGCCGGCGACGGTGTGGTCAAGGTCACCGACGAGGCCGGCAATTTGGTGCTGGAGCACGCCGTGGAAACCGGCGACATCTGGCGCATGTGCCAGACCAAGGACGCACCGGTGCAGGACTGGGTGAAGCTCGCCGTGACGCGTGCGCGCCTCAGCAACACGCCGGCCGTGTTCTGGCTTGATTCGAAGCGAGCACACGATGCGCAGATCATCAAGAAGGTCGAGCTGTACCTGAAGGATCACGACCTCAGCGGTTTGGACATCCGCATCCTGCCGCCGGAAGAAGCCACCCGCTTCTCGCTGGAGCGCATCCGCAAGGGCCAGGACACCATCTCGGTGACCGGCAACGTGCTGCGCGACTACCTCACCGACCTGTTCCCGATCATGGAGCTGGGTACCAGCGCCAAGATGCTCTCCATCGTGCCGCTGATGGCCGGTGGTGGCCTGTTTGAAACCGGTGCGGGCGGTTCGGCGCCCAAGCATGTGCAGCAGTTCCTGGAAGAAGATTGCCTGCGCTGGGATTCGCTTGGCGAATTCCTTGCCCTGGCCGCTTCGCTGGAACACCTGGCCAATCGCTACGACAACGCCGATGCCCGCGTGCTGGCCAAGACGCTGGATCAGGCCAACGGCAAGTTCCTCGACAACAACAAGTCGCCGGCACGCAAGGTCGGCGAACTCGACAATCGTGGCAGCCATTTCTACCTGGCCATGTATTGGGCGCAGGCGCTGGCTGAGCAGGATGACGACGCCAAGCTCAATGCGAAGTTTGCCCCGCTGGCCAAGCTGCTGACCGAGAACGAAGCCAAAATCGTTGGCGAGTTGAACGGTGCGCAAGGCAGGCCGGTCGACATCCAGGGCTACTACCACCCGAACCTGGCGTTGGTGAGCGAGGCGATGCGTCCCAGCAAGACTTTCAACGATGCACTGGCCACGCTGGCCGGCTGATCAGCACAAGCAGCAGGAAGCACAAAGGGCGCCGCGGGGCGCCCTTTGTCATGCAGGGTGCTGCAAGAGCAAGATGGCGCGTGATGCGCTTTCATCACCGAGCCTCGAGGGAGTGGCCCCATGAAGCCGATCACGCCCGCACTGGTTACTCTGCTTGCGCTCGCTATCGCGACACCAGCGCGTGCCTTTTCCGATATCCCCGACGGGCCATACAACCTGTGGCTGGTGGAACATCCCGTGCCCACCGCGCCGTTGTATCGCGCGCGCATCGCTGGTGTAGCCAGTTACCAGCGCTATCAGGGTGGCGCGACAATCGCATTCAGTTGCCGTCGCGACACACCAGGCGTCATCGTCGAGCTGGCATTCAATCCCACGCCGCTGGACTTCGACGCCGACCCCTATGAAGGTCCCGATGCCACGGCACATGGTCCGATCATCATCACCAGTGGGCATGCGCCAGCCAGCTCGCAACGGGTCAGCGGCCGGTATGGCGACGGCGGTCCGTTCGACACCGGCACGCCGTTTATCTTTGGCTTCTCGCCGAGTGTGGCGCAGGTGCAGTCGTGGACAGCGGCACGCGGGCAGTCACTGCGCGTCGAGGTGCCTGCGCCCGCGGGCGGTACACCGCTGACCATGCAGTTTCGCTGGCCGGACGACAATGCGGCTTTCGTGCGTGTCGTTTCCCCCTGTCTCGGCAAACCCGCGGACAGCCATTGAGCCGCGCGCTCAGCGTTGGTGACAGGCCAGGCAGGCGTAGTTGCTGCCGATCATCATTGGGGTGGCGGTCTTGGCTCCCGGACCGGCTACGGCATTGAACGCGGTCACGTTCGCCTCGGCATCACGGATGCGCTGTTCCAGCACATCACGGTAGGGCCACTGCGCGTAGTCCGGTGATTGCCTGGCCAGCGCGTACACCTTGCCTGCGGTCTTCCAATCGCCGGACTTGGTGAGCATGTCACCCATGTTGAGGAAGAAGCCCTCTTCGTTATGGGGTGCCTTCGCCGAGTTGAGACAGGCGCGCGCATCGTGGCTATTGGCCGTGGCCTGGGACACGACTTGCGCGAAGCGATCGAGGTTGGCGCCATGGCGATCGAGCGTTATTTGTCCGCACACTTCAAGGTTCCGCCACTGTTGCTCCAGCGCTTGTTTGAAGCCGTTGCTGGACGCGGGCAGGCGGCTCGCGACATAGCCGGCCGTGAACAGGTTGAAGGCCGGCCAGTCCACCACGGCCTGACGCATGATGTCGGCGCCTTGCTGACGCAGTGCCGCGTCTCGGTCGATCTGCGCTTCGGCCAATATCGCGCTGGCAAGAAAACCGCGGTAACGCGCGTCGTCTGGCGCCAGCGCAACGGCCTTCTGGAAATACTTGCGCGCCAGCACGATGTCATCGGTGATGCTGGCCGGTCGCTGCTCCAGCCGGCTGCTTTCAGCCACGCGCCACATATGCAGCCAACCCACATGGGCAGCGCTCACCGCGTCGTTGGGGTTTTGCAGGTAAGCGCTCGTCGCCGCTTCCAGTGCGGCCTGGATGTGGGCGTAGTCGCCCGTGTGGAAGGTCTGCCAGAACAGCTCGTCAGCCTGCAGCGCGGCAGGCAGGCGGGCGGGTGCGGTGTCTGCGGATTGCGCCATCGCCACGCCGGCGGCGAGGCTGCCAAGGGTGGTCGCGATGGCCAGCGCCACGGGCAGGCGCAGCTGCAACAGGCGGTCAATCAGGGGCGACTTCTTCATCGGGCGTCTTCCATGGCGGCGGGTGGTTTACGTGGGAGCAAGCATGCCGGGCGCGCACGGAAGGCGGCAGCGTGGGATATCAGGCATCGGCCTTGACAGCTGTCACCCGGCCGGAGGTTAAGGCGCGCATGAATGCGCCGCCGGCGCGGCTGGGTGTTGGGGGGTGGGCTGGCGGATAATCGAGCGTCGACCCGTCGGTTCCGGAGCATCTGCATGCGTTCAACGCTGTTTGTCGGTCTGCTCGCCCTCACCGGTGCAATCCCGGTCTTCGCCCAGTCGGCCAGCATCACCGCGCCCGCACCGCCGTCGACCAGTGCCGCGGTCAACCTCGATGCCGTTTCCGTCAGTGGCATACAGCCTGGCCCGGGCCTGTGGAAGGTGAGCAAGGGCGACCACGTGATGTGGGTACTGGGCACGCTGTCGCCGCTGCCCGATCACATGCAATGGAAGACGGACGAGGTGGAGCAGACCATCGCCTCCTCGCAGGAGGTGCTGGGCCCTCCGTCAGTGGCGCTGAAGCCCAAGACCAATTTCTTCGGCAAGTTGTTCCTGCTGCCCTCGCTGGTGGGCGCGCGCAAGAACCCCGATGGGCAGACCCTGCAGCAAGTGGTGCCTGCGCCGGATTACGCGCGCTGGCAGGTGCTCAAGCAGCAGTACCTCGGCAATGACAGCAGCGTGGAAAACTGGCGGCCGATCTTTGCCGCAGTGCAGCTGTACGACAAGGCGATCAAGCGTCACGGCCTCACCGCCTCGGGCGGGGTGAAGGACACCGTGCGTGACCTGGCCAAGAAGCATGGCGTGAATTTCGTCACCGCGCGCTACACCGTGATGGTGGACGAGCCGCGCACAGCGGTGAAAACCTTCAAGTCGTCGCCGATGGATGATCGCGAGTGCTTCGGCCGCACGCTCGATACGGTGCAGCGCGACCTGGGCCGCATCACCGAACGCGCCAACGCGTGGGCCACCGGCGATATGGAGACCTTGCGTAGCCTGCCGATGAATGACCAGCGCGAGGCGTGCATCTCAGCCATTACCGAGGCGGGCTTCGCCAAGCAGTTGGGTTTCAATGACGTGCAGCAAAAAGCACAGGGCATGTGGATCGACGCCGCCGAGCAGGCGCTCAACGCCAATACGCAGACCTTTGCCATGCTTCCGATGGAAGACATCCTGTCGTCCCACGGGCTGATCGCACGGCTCAAGGCCAAGGGTTACCAGGTCGAGGCGCCGGACGGTGACGACAGCACCGGCACTGCCGCCCAGCCCTGAGGCTGGCTGACGGGTCGTGGCGGGTAAGGAAACTCAAGCCGCGGCCCGGTCGGGTCGATAGCCCAAGACATGGGCGCCTCGGCCAAATTTCACGGATCCGCCATCCACCTGCACCACGCGGCGCGGTTTTGGTGCAATCTGAAGGCCATGATCCGACTGCCGATCAAGCTCACCCACCCAACCGGGGAAACCCGCGCGGCCTGGCTGGCCCGTCTCGTCGACGCCACCGCGCCGCGGGAGGTGGGGGCGCTGCTGGTCGAAGCGGTCGAGCAGCTGGAACGCGGCAGCCATGCGGTGGTGCTCTGGTTGGATGCCGCGGGGGAGGTATCGCACAGCACGGCGGCCGAACCGCCAGGCGCATCGGAAGTGATACTGGCCCGCACCGCGCTGGCGTCGGACGGCAGCCAGCTATCGCCGGATGGACGTCAGCTCGCGCTGTGCCTGCTCGCGCCGGAACGGGTGGTGCTGCTGTGGGCCCCCGCGAAAGTCAGCCACACCACCGCGGCCCAGGTCGCGGGTGACCCGCATGTGCAGCTGGCCATATCCCAACTGCGCAATGCCATGCGGCTGGCCGACCTGCAGCACTCGCACAGCCAGCTGAAACACTCGGAAAATCTGCAAAGCGCGCTGTTTGAGATTTCCGACCTGGCCGGCTCCGACCTGGACATGCCGGACATGCTCACCGGCTTCCACCGCATCGTCAGCCGGCTGATGTATGCGGAGAACTTCTTTATCGTCAGGTACGCACGCGATCGTGGCACCGTGCGCTTCCTCTATTACGCCGACACGCTGGACGAGCAGGGCTCCTATACGAGCCGCGATTCCCCGCTGGAAGACCGCCGCCACACCCTGACCTGGTATCTGCTGACCGAAGGCCGGCCGCTGATGGGCAGCGGCGAGCAGTTGCTCGAGCAGGTGAAAGGCCCCCTGGTGCTGGCCGGCCCCGACAGCAACGACTGGCTGGGCGTGCCGATGCAGCGCGATGGCGAGGTATACGGCGCGCTGGTGGTGCAGAGCTATATCGACGGCATCGTGTATTCGCGCGATGACATGTCGCTGCTTGAATTCGTCGGCAGTCACATTCTCACCGCGCTGGAACGCAGGGAAAGCAAGGAGCAGCTGGAACGACGCGTGCGCCAACGCACGCAGGAGCTGGCCGAGGTAAACCTGGGCCTGCAGCAGGAAGTGCTTGAGCGCCAGCGCGCCGAGCATCTGCAGGAGGCGCTGTTCAAGCTGGCGCAGCTGGCCACCGCGGACATCGACGAAAACACCTTCTACGAACGCGTGCACGAGGTGGCCGATCGCCTGCTGGACGCCGAAAACTTTTTCATCGCCTTGCTCAGCAGCGATGGCGAGCAACTGGAATTTCCCTACTATTTCGACGCGGGCGTACGCCTGGCCATGACCCGGCCGCTGGGGCGCGGGCTCAGTGAATACGTGATGCGCAGCGGCAACCCCTGGCTGGGCGCGCGCCAGGATATCGAGGCGCTGTACGAATCCGGTGAAGTGGTGCCGTTGCATATCGGCAGGCCGGCGGCGTGCTGGCTCGGTGTGCCGTTGCGGGTCGACGAAGCAGTTATCGGCGTGGTGGTCGTGCAGACCTATGGCGGCAACGTCAGCTATGGTCCGGCCGAACGGGAGCTGCTCGGCTTCGCCGCGTTGCAGATCGCCAACAGCATCTACCGACGTCGCTCGGCCGCCGCGCTGCATCAGGCCAACCTTCGACTGGAACACCGCGTCGAAGAGCGCACGCGCGAACTGCGTGCCGAGATTGCCCGGCGCGAGCAGGTACAGCAGCAGCTGCATCATCAGGTGATGCACGATCCGCTGACCGGCTTGCCCAACCGCGGCTATTTGCGCGACCGGCTGGATCGGACGCTGGCCCTGATTCAGCGCGAACCCGAACGACGGTGCGCGCTGCTGTACCTGGACGTCGACCGCTTCAAGGTGATCAACGACAGTCTTGGTCACCTCGCTGGCGACGAGTTTCTGCGAGTCATTGCAGCGCGTCTGCGCGATCAGGCGAGCGAACCGGCCATCGTGGCGCGTTTATCCGGCGACGAGTTTGCGATTTTGCTGGAAAACATCGATGCGCCATCGGCGGCAACGCACATCGCCGACCGCATGCTACAAACCATCGCCGCGCCCTTGCGCATCGCAGGCAAGGAGCTGGAGCCATCGGTCAGCGTTGGCATTGCCGTGGGCGATGCCAGCTATCTCGATGCGGACGAGCTGCTGCGTGATGCCGATGTCGCGCTTTACCAGGCCAAGCAACTGGGCCGCAAACGTTTTGCCGTATTCGATGAGACGCTGGCGCGCGACGCCATCGACGTGCTGGCGCTGGAAACCGATTTGCGCAAGGGATTGCAGCGCGGCGAGTTCGAGCCGTATTTCCAGCCGATCCTGAATTTGCGTGACAACGCCGTGGTCGGCTATGAGGCGCTGATCCGCTGGAACCATCCGCAGCGCGGCGTGCTCAAGCCAGCGGATTTCCTCAAGGTGGCCGAAGACAGCGGACTGATCGAGGCGATCGACTGGTACCTGTTCGAAGCGGCCTGCGATGCGCTGGCCAATCACGGCAACGACGAGCCCTTCATGACCATGAATGTCTCGGCGCGGCATCTTCGCCACGCCGACTTCGACGTGCGCATCGTGGGCATGCTCGGGCGCTGCGGCCTGGATGCCTCGCGGCTGGTTACGGAAGTGACGGAAGGTGCCTTGCTCGACAATCCCGAATCCGTGCGCGCCATCCTCGAGCGGCTACGCGCTGTTGGCGTGGGTGCGGCGCTGGACGATTTCGGTACTGGCTATTCGTCACTGAGCTATGTGCACTCGCTGCCGCTACGTCTGCTCAAGATCGACCGCTCGTT
>OUWB010001103.1_pt1 | contig 12241 bp, 4 predicted proteins | sample 1779821 | NCBI WGS metagenome assembly OUWB01 (sample SAMEA3914806, study PRJEB12502) | metagenome | biome: forest; material: soil | place: Canada | collected 2011-08-03 | depth 0.1 m
GCGGCGGCGGCGGGGCGGGCGGTGCCGTCACGGGGGTGCTGACGGGTAATGTCGAGACCTCTGGCGACGACGCCTACGGTGTCATGCTGCAAAGCCTAGGCGGTGGCGGCGGCAACGGCGGCTTTAACGTCACTGGCGCGGCGACTTTGACGAGCGGGAGCAACGGCTCTGTAGGGGTGGGCATCGGTGGCTTCGGCGGCGACGGCGGCCATGCCGGGGATGTCATGGCGACGGTCACTGGCGCTTATTCCACCCAGGGCGCCAATGCGGATGGCATCATTGTCCAGAGCCTGGGCGGTGGCGGCGGCGATGGCGGATTGAATGTCACCGGCCAGCTCAGCCTTTCGACCAAGGGTAATGCTGGCCAGGCCTCGATCGGTATCGGCGGTTTCGGTGGGGATGGTGGCTACGCCGGAGAGGCGACGCTGGACCGTACCGGCGATACAACTACGACGGGCGCCAATTCTGAGGCCATCCTGGTCCAAAGCGTCGGAGGCGGAGGTGGAGACGGGGGCATCGACGTGGCCGGTGGACTGGCCCTTACCAAGAGCGACAATGCCTCGGTCAATATCGGCCTGGGCGGCTTCGGTGGCGGCGCGTCCTCGGCTGGTGATGTGCAGGCCAACATCGTCGGGAACGTCTGGGCGACCGGGCTGGGCGCGGACACTTCGGGCAGCTCCTTGTTCACCGGTGCCCTGGTCGCGCAGTCGATCGGCGGTGGCGGTGGGGACGGCGGGCTCAATGTTTCCGGTGGCCTCAGTCTGACGCAATCGAGCGGCTCCGGCAAGGAGGCTTCGATCGGCATCGGCGGTTTTGCAGGCGGCGGCGGCGATGCGGGCACTGTCGAGCTAAGTGTCACCCCGCCGTCGGCTAATCCAGTGTCGGTGATCGCCGACGGTGACAACCGCGCGGCGGTCGTTGCGCAGTCGATCGGCGGCGGCGGCGGAGCTGGTGGCATCGATATCTCAGGCGGCATCTCGACCAATAGCGACCTGGCCTTTGGCATTGGTGGCTTCGGCGCCGACGGGGGGCAAGGGAAAGACGTTACGGCCGATATTGACGCCGATATCGAAACGACCGGCGACGGCACGCGTGGCATCCTGGCCCAGTCGATCGGCGGCGGCGGGGGCGCGGGTGGTATCAACGTTTCCGGCACGGCCAACTTCACCAAGAGCGACGCCACCTCAATCACCTTTGGCCTGGGCGGCTTCGGCGGCGCCGGCAATGTCAGCGGGGCGGTGAACCTGACGCAAAATGGCGTGGTCATCGTCAACGGTGCCGATGGCGTCGGGGTTATGGCGCAAAGCGTGGCCGGCGGCGGTGGCGATGGCGGACTGAACATCACGGCCAATATTACAAACGCCAATCCTGACAGCGGCACGGATCGGATCATCGCCGGCATCGGCGGTACGGCAGGCGAAGGGGCCGATGCCGGTGAGGTCACCGTCAACAGCACTGGCGCGATCGCGATTTACGGGCCGGCCAGCACCGCCTTGGCCAACGATCCCAGCCAAGCCGAGACGACCGTTTTCACCTCGGCTGGCATCTTGGCCCAGTCGATCGGCGGTGGCGGGGGGCTGGGTGGCATGAATATCTCGGCCTCGGCGTCCAGGAACGCCGGCGATACCCTGCAGCTGGGTGTGGGGGGCACGGCTGGGGCTGGCGGCGATGGCAACGACGTTACCGTAATCCGCGGCTACGACGCGGTCACCGGTGCGGCGGATTCCTCGGTTATCGAGACCATCGGCGACTATAGCAGCGGCCTGGTCGCACAAAGCGTCGGCGGTGGCGGTGGTAATGCCGGAATGAACTTTGATTTCGAGGTCAACAGCGCTTCGGGAGGCAGCGGTGGCGAGAGCGACGACAAGTCTCAGGCGGCTCTGATCACGATCGGCGGTTCGGGCGCGGACGCTGGCAATGGCGCCGTTGTGACTGTGCATCAGGATGGCGATATCGACACCGACGGTGTCTACAGCCACGGCATTGTCGCCCAGAGCATTGGTGGGGGCGGCGGGTCGTCGAACGTCAATCTCGATCTCGGCATGCTGGGCGACAAGACCGATGGGGTCAATATCGGCGTCGGCGGCAGTAACGGCGCGGCGGGCATGGGCCAATCGGTCGAGGTCGACCAGGTAGGCACTATCTATACTCAGGGCGATGCCTCCATCGGTATCGAGGCGCAGTCGATCGGCGGCGGCGGCGGGTCGACCAACGGCTTCAACCAATATGTCGATCCGGCGCTCGATGCCTTGACTGGTCTGCTCGACAGTTCGTCGCTTGAGGTCAATATCGGTCGCGCTGGCGGCAGCGGCGGGCAGGGCGGCGAGGTCAGGGTCAACGAAAGCGGAAACATCTTCACCGTCGGCGACGATTCGATTGGCATCATGGCGCAGAGCGTCGGTGGCGGCGGGGGCGCCAGCGGCACCACAACCGTCGGCGGCGATACCAGCGAAGACTCCGCTGGCTACGGTGCAGACCTGTCCATTGGCCTTGACGGAGGTACGGGCGCGACGGGCGGGGTGGTGAGCGTCACTACGTCTGGTGAAATCCAAACCCAGGGCGCGCGGGCCGACGCTATTTTCGCGCAAAGTGTCGGCGGCGGCGGCGGTCTGGGCGGCACGGTTGGCGAGAAGCTGAAGGTCAGCAAGGTCGACGATGACGACAATTCAGCGACCTCTGCGGCGATCAATATTGGCGGCAAGGGCGGCAGCGCTTCCTACGCGCTGCAGGTTACTGTCAATAATTCTGGCGACCTAGTGACCGGCGGTGATTATGCCGACGGCATCTGGGCGCAATCGATCGGGGGCACCGGCGGCGACGGTGGCGACTATCTCCAGGCCACTCTCCAGAACGTCAGTGCCGACAAGACGCTGAACAGTTTCTCTTTCAACATCGGGGGTACTGGCGGTAGCGGCGGGGACGGGGGTGGCGTTTCGGTCAGCAATAGCGGTCTCATTTCGACCGTGGGCGTGCAATCGTTCGGCATCCGCGCCGACAGTGTCGGCGGCGGGGGCGGCGACGGTGGGGCCGTGTTGCAGGGCACGCTGCAAACCGGGGCCGGTAGTGACCAGTCCGTAAGCATCAATATGGGTGGCAATGGTGGCATGGGCGGCACAGGTGGCGAGGTCGATGTCACCAATACTGGCATCATTGCGACGACGCAGCTTGGCGCCGAGGGTATCCGTGCGACCAGCACGGGCGGCGGCGGCGGCAATGCTGGCGTCATCCTCGACACCCAGATCACCGCGACCAGCAGTGGGTCGCAGACCCAGAGCATCGCCATGAATATCGGTGGCATTGGCGGTACAGGCGGTACGGGTGGCGACGTGACAGTCGACAATCTGCAAACAGCGATCCAAGGGTCTGGTGTTATCTGGACGCAGGGCGACGAAGCGCACGGCATCTTCGCTCAGAGTCTGGGCGGGGGCGGGGGTAATGGCTCGTCGATCGTCACTATGACCGGACTGAAGAGCACGGAAGATTCCGTTTCGATCGGGTTGAACCTCGGCGGCTCGGGCGGCAGCGGCAATAGCGGCGGGACGGTAAGCGTCGATAATTCCGGTTATATAGAAACGGATGGCAATAACGCCTATGGCATTTTCGCTCAGTCGACGGGCGGCGGCGGGGGCAATGGCGGAGTGGTTCTGTCGGCGGCTGCTGCTTTCAGCTCGAACGCTGATGCGCCCATTGTCTCGCTGGGCGGCGACGGAGGCACCGGCGGCAACGGGGGCGAGGTCGACGTCATCAATACCGGCACCATCTATACGACCGGCACGCAAAGCCACGGTATCGTTGCCCAAAGCATCGGCGGCGGCGGCGGCAATGCCGGTATCGGCATCACGGTCACCAACGATGCCACCAGCTTTGCCGTTTCAAACACTTTATCGCTGATTGCCGGCGCGACCGGAGGCGGCACGGGCGGGATCGGCGGCATCGTCAATGTCACCCAAGACGGCAATATCACCGTGACGGGCGAAGGCGCCCAGGCTGTGGTGGCGGAAAGCATCAACGGCGGTGGCGGTCATATCGACGTCAACCTCAGCGGCATCACTGGCCTAGACGGCGTCTCCTTGAAAAACCTGTTCGGCAGCGATTTCGGGCTAACCGATACCACCCCGGTCACCGATCCCAAGCTCGACACGCGCCTCGGCGGCGACAACCTGAGTAACATGAACGCCGGCAAGGTCACGGTGACGACGACGGGCACGTTCGGGGTTGCCGGCGACAACGGCGCCGGCAGTTTCAGCCAGTCGCTGGGCGGCGGTGGCGGCTCGCTCTATCTCACCACGCTGCAGGCCTCCGCAACGTCGCTTGGCGCGGGCTTCACACCGACCGCTATCGCCTATTCGGTGGAGCTTGGCGAAACGGACGGCACGGATAATTCGGGGGCCAACCTGGAAGGCCAGCGCAGCGGCGACATCTATACGACGGGCATCGATTCGCCGGGCGTCCTATCCCAGACGATCGGCGGGGGCGGTGGCCGCGCCGTGATTGACATCACCGCCGAGAGCGGCGCTCTGGTTGGGCCGATCGATCTCAGCTTCGGAAGCACCGACGGCGCTACTGAGACCGGCGGTGATATCCTGCGCACCGAAAACGGCGAGGTGATGACTACGGCTAACCTGTCGAGCGCCATTTTGATGCAAAGCATCGGCGGCGGCGGCGGCGCCGCCAACGTGACCCTATATAACGATGCCGGAACGTCGGCGGCCACCTCGGCGGCCGTTGCCGATGCGGCTTCGGTTCGTTCGGCGGCCGCGACGCCGACGCCCGTTATGGTGGCCTTCGGCGCGGCTGCGGGCTCGGGGCTTGACGGCGGCAATATCACGTCGAGTTTCGCCGGTGGCGCGGTGACGCAAGGCGATCATGCGCTGGGCTTGTTCGTCCAGTCTGTGGGCGGCGGCGGTGGCGAAGTCACGATCGGCGGCGACAGCGCCGCGGCCGTGACCCTGGGTGGCAGCCAGTCGGCGGTTGGAAATGGTGGCGACCTGACGATCACCAATTCGGGAGCGGTTCAGACGACCGGGGCGGACAGCTATGGCGTGTTCTTGCAATCGATCGGCGGCGGCGGCGGAGCGGTTTTCGGTGCGGGGGCAGGATCGAGCGTCGTTCTTTCGAGTGCCAATATCGGGAATGGTGGAGCGATCAGTCTCCAGCAAAGCGGCTCTGTGGTCGTTACTGGGCCGGGCGCTGACGGCGTGGTTGCGCAAAGCCTGGGCGGCGGCGGCGGCTGGATCGACGGGCAGTTCGCCGGCATGGCCGGCGGGGCCGGAACGGGCGGGACGATCAACCTCAATCTGGACGCCGACGTGTTTGCGACCGGCGTCGGGGGGACGGCAGTCCTGGCGCAAAGTCTGGGTGGCTCCGGAAACGGTGACATCACCCTCCAGGCGACGGGAATGGTGCGCGGCAATACCGCCGGGATCACGCTGGATGGCGGCGCAGCCAATACGGTGACGACGTCGGGATCGGTGTCGGCCGTATCGGGGCTGGCGATTTCGGCAACCGGCGGCGGCGACAACACCATCTTCAACGACGGCACGGTCGTCGGAAATATCGACCTGGGCACCGGGATGAACAGCTTCACCAACCGTGCCGGATCGGTTTTTGTCGCTTTCAATACGATTAAGCTTGCCGACCCCGCCGCGGCGGTTGTGCCGGCGGGCGCGACCTTCACCAATTCGGGTGACTTTCAGATGGGCCTTTCTGCACCCATCGTACCGATCAATCTGGCGCAAGGTGCGGTCTTCGCCAATCAGGACAGCAACATCGATCCGGCGATCAACCTGCTCTATGGGGCGCGCGTGATCAATACGGTGACGCTCGACGGCAATTTCGTGCAGACCGCCGCCGGCCACATGGCCTTCGACGTCGCTTTCGGCCCCTATGCCTCCGACAGGGTCAACTTGACAGGCACCGCGCAAGTGGCTGGCACGGGGACGATCACCCTGACCTGGCTCAGCAATGCGTCTCCCGTTACTCTGTTCTCGGCTGCCGGCGGCGGTGTCGACAATGGCTTGAAGATCGATGACACCCTGGCCATGGACTATCATATCGTGGCCGGCGCTTCGGGGATCCAGTTAACCTTTACAAGTCACTTCGACCAGCCATTCCTCAATCGTGACGACCAGTCCCTGGGCCGTTATATGAACGAGGCCATTAGCCTGGGTGGCTCGGACGGCATCGGGCGGACCATGGCGTGGCTCGGCAATTTGCGGGCGGGCCAGGAGTCGACCTATTCGTACATTTTCAGCCAGCTGGATCCCGAGCCCTTCCTGGCGCCGCTCATCGCCCAGGACGCCATGGTCGAGCAGTTTACCCGAGATATGTTCGGCTGTGTTACGCCCGGCGACAGCGCCAACCGAAGCTGCAACTGGGGTCACATCGAGGACAATTCGCTGAACCGTACCGCGGACTTCGACAGTTTCGGCGCCTACGGCGAGGGTCAAAGCCTGAGCACAGGTTTCGAACGGCCGCTGAACGATCGTTGGTCGGTGACGGTGGCGCTCGGCTATGACCAGATCACCGACATGAGCGCTGGCCCGGCCCATTCGGACGGTCAAAGCCTGGGCGTGGGTTTCGGGCTGCGCCGCGTATATGCCGATGGCGCTGATCTCGCCCTGTCCCTGTTTTCGGATTGGCAGACCCTGAATACGTCGCGCTATATAGACGTTTTCGGCCCGCTCGTCGGGTCGTCACGGCCGCAGACCCTGGTCCAGCAATTGGCTTTGAAATGGGGCGAGACCTATCGTTACAAGAGCGTCTATGCCCGGCCGATACTGAACGTTTCCGGCACGACCCTTCACCAGGATGGCTTCCAAGAGCAGGGCCTCGATGGAATCGGCGTCGCCGCCCAGACTCACACGCAGTTCATCGCGGCCGCCGGGCCCGAGCTGGCCCTTGGTTACGTGTCCGCTCCGGAGGACGGCTATTCTCACCAGTTGGAGATCGACGCCGGCCGCACCTACCGCGATATTTCGCGGATTGCCATGACGTACGGCCTGATAGGTGCCAATTCTTCGACTGATCCCGCCTTGATCGACACGCTTATCGGTCGGTCGAGCGACCATCTTGGCGTCAATTTCGATATCGCGCAGGCCAATGGCCTGATGACGATGCGTTTCAGCTATACGATGGATTCAAGCACCAAACTCCATACGAATTCAATCGGCGCAAGCGCCAAGTTCAGATTCTAAGACCGCATAGGTTCGGCTTGTCCGCAGGATCGCCTCTGTTTGTAACTTGAGTTCCGTTCGAAATTTATTGAGTGGTGTCACGGACACGACGGATTACCTTGATTTTGAGTGTAGTCTATGCCGGCGATGATGAGCGGTCTTATGTTTTCGGGCGGGGAGGGACGCCTTATGCGACGCGCTCGGATCACTGATGAAAGTGCCGTTGCGGTATAGAAGGTGCACTCTCGTAGCGGGATCTGCTGCGGCTTGGTTGACAATGCCTGACAATACCAAGGCTGCTGTGGAAAGCGCGATGAATGTCTTGATCATGATCTGCCCCGGCGATGATGTCGTTGACGGCAAATGGGATCACGATTTTCCATATATGGCAATGGCGGGATTCAGCTTCCAAAAAGCCTGGGGTCTCGCCGCCTCCGCGAGGTAAGCTATTTGCTATTTGTTAATCACGATTTAGTGCGCTGCAGCATTTTCTGTTGCACTGCATAACGAGGTTACGTAGCGTCAGCCCCAAGTTCCATCGATTTGAGGCGGCAACGACTACGGAGTTTCATCAATATGCGCTCTGAAACCATTACAATGAATACCTTCGACGCGATTCGGGGGGTTGCTTTACTCCCAGCTGCTTTGGCGCTGGTCCTTTTTTGGGCCATCCGCGAAAAAATTTAGGCATACCGATCTAGTTTTGCACGGATTTTGGCAAGTTTACGTCGATTCATGCAACGGGCCTCATCTCCCTTTTGGCTGTATAGTCCGGCCAATGTTTTGGCTGACAGAGAGGTATTTTAGCCGAGGCCGGCCGACATCTAGCAGCCAAAATGGCCGCGCTTTTGAATAGCTGCTGCGGGCATGAAAATGATCGCTCATCAGAACTAACCATGTTATTTACAACTAGAGGAATAATTACTCTCTGTGAATTATGGATTGTTCCGATAGATATAAGAAATATACGCGAAGTATTCGGTCTGGTCAAAATGCTGTAATATCGGTTGGTGTTGCGTTTTTTTACTGAATAAGCCAACAGGTTACGATATAACAGTCTGAATTTATTTATGTTTTTGAGAATTAATCGCACTTTTCGTGCTTGACTTCACTTTGCGGTGCACCTAATCGGCGACAGCTGATCGACCCCGTTTGGTCAATCAACTGCAACACTTTTCCGATAAAAGCGAGAAGTAGAGTCGGTGCCGATGTTCGATCGTTTTGCGCGTAATTTGCTATTCGGAAGCTCCTTGGGGATCGTGGCTATCGCCTTGCCGGTTGGTGCTTTGGCGGACGACACTTCCAGCTCCGACACGGGCGCCTGGGCCTGGCATTGGCAGTCCACATTGACGGATCAGGCGACCAATCGTTTCGCCTCACCCTATGCCGGGGCCAATAGCTTATTGGCAGACCCGGCTGGCAAGGAGACGTTCGATCTGACAGGTTATCTCGGCTATCGGCCCTGGAGTGGTGGCGAAGTCTGGGTCAATCCCGAGATCGACCAGGGCTTTGGCCTGTCCAATACGCTTGGCTTGGCGGGTTTCTCGTCTGGCGAGGCCTACAAGATTGGCGACAAGAATCCCTATTTGCGCTTGCAGAGGTATTTCTTGCGCCAGACCTTCAATCTAGGGGGCGAGCAGACCGACATCGATTCCGATGAGAACGTCTTTGGCGGCAAGTCGTCGGCGGACCGCATCGTCGTAACCATCGGCAAGTTCGGCGTCACCGACATCTTCGACGGCTCGGTTTCGGCGCACGACCCGCGCCACGACTTCCTCAACTGGTCGGTCATCGACACCGGTTCATTCGACTATGCTGCCGATGCCTGGGGCTATACCTACGGCGCCGCGACGGAAATCTACAAGGGTCCCTATGCTGTGCGAATGGGCCTGTTCGACATGTCGAACGTGCCGAACTCACCGACGCTCGATGCTTTTCACGAAATCCAGGCGATCGTCGAGCTGGAAGACCGTTTTAAGCTCGGCGGCCGCGACGGCGCCGTGCGCCTGACCAGTTTCGTATCGCGCGCCCGCATGGCCTCGTTCAACGAGACGCTTGAGACAACGCCTGTGGGCCAGGTGCCGAGCACCGCCGACGATCGCCATTATCGCTCACGCTCAGGCGTCGCGATGAGCGGTGACCAGGCGCTAACCGATACACTCAGCGCGTTTTTCCGCGCCGGAGGATCGGACGGGCACTTCGAGACTTACGAGTTCACCGATATCGACGCGTCGACCGCCGGCGGCCTGTCGCTCAGCGGCAAGGCTTGGCACCGCGCTGACGACGCATTGGGTGTGGCGGTCGTCGACAACGACATATCCAAGTCGCATGCCGCCTATCTGGCGGCCGGCGGCCTGGGACCGCTGATCGGAGATGGCGAGCTGCCGCACAAGGCGCGGGAGCATATCATCGAGACCTATTACAGTCTTGCCGTAAGCAAGCACTTTTACACGACGGCTGACTATCAGTACGTCAAGAACCCCGCCTACAATGCTGATCGCGGGCCGGTGTCGATCTTTGGCATTCGTGTTCACGTGCAAGGGTGATAAGCGCGCCCGATAAAGCACTAAAAATTCGCATTGGTACTTTTGGGGTGAATTGCCGGACTAAACTAATGCTCCCAACCGCCGCCCAGGCTGAGGAAGACCTGAACTTGGTCGGCAGCGAGCTTGGCATCGCTTTGAGCCAGGGCTTGGTCGCCAGCGATAACCGCGCGACGGGCGTCGAGCACCGGCTGGATATTGATCTTTCCCGCCCGCTGTAGGCGTTGGGTTTCGGAGAGGGTTTTATCCGCCTGGTCGTGGGCGCGCTGGAGGTCCGTGCGCTGATCGAGGTCGCGGGCATAGGCGTTCAGCGCTGTTTCGGTTTCGCGCAACGCTGCTAGCACCGCCCCGTCGAAGCGCGCCTGAGCTTCGTCGATGTCCGCGTCGGCGGCGGCAACATTAGCGCGCGAGCGGTCGTTAGGCCAGGTCCAGCTGATCAGCGGTCCGGCTGAATAGCCGTTGGTGTCGTACTTTAGGAAACGGCTGGTCAGGCCGGTCGAGATTAGGTCAAGGCCGAGATGGACTTGCGGATAAAGCGCTGCGCGCGCGATGCCCTTGCGCATAAAGGCGCCCTTCAATTCGGCCTCGCGGGCACGTATGTCGGGCCGCCGTGCCAGTAGGGCTGCGCCATCGCCAACAGGGATCGGCTGTTTCAGCACGGGCACAGCGTCGCAGGTCTGGGCGGCAGCCGGAAGGTCCGAGGGCGCACGGCCAGTTAACATAGCTAGGCGATAGAGCGCCGCCGAATGGGCGGCTTGGAGGCCTGGCAGGGCCGAGCGCGTCTGGGCCTCGGCACCGGTAGAGCGGGTCAGATCGATGGTTCCAGTCTTGCCGGCGGCGACCAGGCGGCGGGCCAGATCGGTGCTTTCGCCTTGCAGGGCCAATGCCTGCTTGACGATGGCGATCTGATGGTTGGTAGCGCAGGCGTCGAGCCAAGCGCGCGTCGTATCGGCAACAACGCTGATGCGCACGCCGTCATAGGCGGCCTGAGCCGAAGCGATGTCGGCACGCGCCGCCTGGGTTGCGCTTTTCACCTGGCCGGCTAGGTCTAGCTGGTAGGACGCGCCTGCGGACAGGGCATAAAGATAATCTGACGGCACATGTTCGCCGATCAGCAAGTATTCTTCGGCGGAGGGTTCGCCATATTCCACCGCCGCGGAGGTCGAGATATCGACGCCTTTTTCAGACTTGGCGACATCGAGCTCGCTCTTTGTCCTTTGAATGCGCGCCGAGGCCGCGCGCAGGTCGGTATTGGCGGCAAGCGCGTCGGTGACCAGCTGGTTCAATTCCAAATCATCATATAGCTTCCACCAGTCGCCTGGCACGGCATTCGCGGCGAAAGCTCTATTTTGGGCTTCAAGGAAGGCACCTGTGGCGTCAGAGTTGTTGATCGCCGCGGTATCGGCGCGGTGATAGACCGGCGCAGAGGCGCAGGCACTTAGGAGGAGCGCCGAAGCCGTGGCGAGTAGGGGGCGTCTCACCTAACTGCTCCCTTCACGACAACCTCGACAGTCGCGGTGCGACCAGCGACCAACTGGACATTGGCTGGCACGCGGTCGAGGGTTACGCGCACAGGGATGCGCTGGGCCAGGCGAACCCAGGAAAAGGTCGGGTTGGGATTGGCCAAAAGGTCGCCGGAGGTCGACGTGTCGCGTTCACCAATCCCCGACGCGATACTGTCGACGTGACCGTCAATTGTTGCGTCGTCCCCCATTAGCTTGACGTGAACGGGATCGCCAACGTGGATATGCTTGAGCTTGGTTTCCTCAAAATAGCCGACGACGTAGAGGGCCTTGCGGTCGAGCACGGCGAACAGGGGGCGCCCGGCCGTGGCATAGTTGCCGGGCTGCAGATCGAAATTGGTGACAACGCCGTCGATCGGTGCCCGCACCGAGGTGCGCTCGAGATTAAGCTCGGCCGTTTGCAACGCGACCTTTGATTGGGCCAGCGCGGCTTCGAGTTGGGCGACCTTGGACTGGCTCTGCTGTGTCGTTTCGGCGGCGACCAAGTCACCGAGGCCGGCATTGCGCGCCGCTTCAGACTTGGCTTCCGCCAGCGCGGGCAGTTGTGCGATTATGGCTGCCTGGGCCTGATCGACGGCCAGCTTGTAACGCGGAGCATCGACGGTAAAGAGAAGGTCGCCTTTTTTGACCTGCTGATTGTCACGTACGGCAACCGAGGTGATCAGGCCGCCAACGTCGGGCGCGATTTCGACGATATCGGTGCGCACGCGGCCGTCGCGTGTCCACGGCTCTTCTTCATAGTGGTTCCATAGTTGCACGGACACCCAACAAGCAAGGGCAACGACAAGGATGGTCGGGATAAGGCGGATCAGCAGGGTGCGGTCGAAGGCGGGCATGTCAATAACGATTGAGAAACAGGGCGAAGCCGCCCCAGAGAATGATGGTGAGAGCGACGTCGAATAGGCCGCGATGCCAGACCCAGCGATAGGCGCCGAGCTTTTGCAGGATCAGTTCGACGAGGCGGGCGGTGACGAAGGCTAGGATGGCGGCGGCGAGCAGC
>OUWB010003774.1_pt1 | contig 12161 bp, 11 predicted proteins | sample 1779821 | NCBI WGS metagenome assembly OUWB01 (sample SAMEA3914806, study PRJEB12502) | metagenome | biome: forest; material: soil | place: Canada | collected 2011-08-03 | depth 0.1 m
CTGGCGGCGCGCCGACGGCGCCCCCACTTGAACACAGGCCGGCCGGCGGCGTTTATCGCCCGACCGGCCACAGCCGCGGAGGCCTGAATGTCCGACTATGAGCTCTACTACTGGTCCGTGCCGTTCCGCGGCCAGTTCGTGCGCGCCGTCCTGGCTCATGCGGGCGAGACCTGGACCGAGGGCGGCGACGGCGCGATCTCGAACTGGCGGGGCGCGCCGGCCAAGGACCTGCCGGTCCCGTTCATGGGGCCGCCGGTGCTGGTCGACAAAAAGGCGGACTTCGCCATCGCGCAGATGCCCGCCATCGTCCTCTATCTGGGCGAAACCCTGCACCTGTTGCCGCCCACCCCCGCCCTGCGCGCCCTGACGATCAAGATCGTCAACGACGCCAATGACGTGATCGACGAGATCACCCTGGATGGCGGCCGCGAGATGTGGACCGACAAGCGCTGGCGCGCGTTCGTTCCGCGCCTGGAGCGGTGGATGTCGTTCTGGGAGGAGACCGGCCGCCGTCACGGCCTGCAGCCGGACGCGGGCTTCCTCCTGGGCGGCGAGGCGCCCGGCGTCGCCGATGTGGTGACCGCTGTCCTGTGGTCGACCATGGCCGACCGCTTCCCCCCGATCGCGGCCATCCTCGAGGACGCCGCCCCCATGACCGCGGCCCTGACCCGGCGGGTGGCGTCCCGGCCGTCCCTGGCCCGGCTGGCCGCCCAGGCGCGGGAAGACTATGGTGACGCCTATTGCGGCGGCCAGATCGAGGCCTCGCTGCGCAAGGTCTTGGACGCCCAGGCCTGAGCGCGGCGTCAGTCCGTCCTGGCCAGGGCGGCGGCGGCGGCATCCGGGCCTTTGACGATGTGCGGCGTGACCACAATGTAGAGGTCGGTCTTGGACTGCGTGCTGGTTTCATCGCCCAGCAGCGCGCCCAGCAGGGGAATCGCGCCGATGAGCGGCAGCCGGCTCTGGGTGGACAGCGAGTTGTCCTGGGTCAGGCCGCCGATGACGAACGACTGGCCGTCCCTGACCGTGGCCGAGGTCGAGGCCTCGCGCTGGCTGATCGTCGGATAGCCCTGCGAATAGCCGGTCACGCTGGAGACCTCGGCGAACACGTGGGAGGTGATCGAGCCGTCGTCGCTGACCCGCGGCGCGATCTGCAGGGTCACGCCAACGTTCACGTACTGCACCTGCTGGGAGACGGCGTCCAGGCCCGGCACGGCGATGGAGGTCAGGATCGGCAGGGCGTCGCCGGTTATGATCTTGGCCGTCTCGCCGCTGCGCGCCGCAATCCGCGGCTTGGAGATGATCCGCCCCTCGCCCTTCTGGATCTGGGCGTAGATCGCCGCCTGCAGCGTAAGGCCGGCGGCGGCCGGCTGACCGCTCGCAACCGGGGTCTGATAGCTGATGGCGGCCACCTCGGACGCGCCATTGGTCAGGTCCAGCCCGACATCCTTGGCGCCGGTCTTGGTCAGCTCGACGAAGACCGTTTCGAAAACCACGCTGTTGACCGGGACGTCGAGCTTGGCGATCTGGCCCTTCAACAGGGCGATGCGGTCGGGCCGCCCGCGCAGGATGATCGCATTCAGCCGGCGGTCGACCCCCACCGTGTCGTCGACCAGGTGCCCGATCGCGCCGACCGTATCGCCGGACGCGCCAGGGCTTGGTCCCGCGACGCCCTGCTGCATGGCCGGCTGGCCCTGGCCGCTTCCCCCGCCGAAAGAATTGCCCATGGAGCCGGACCCGAACGAGGGCTCTTGGGGTGTGAAATTGTCGTTGGGCTTGACGTCCTGCCCCTTCACCAACAGGCCCGCGACTTCGCTGACGTCGGCGTATTTCAGCGGGACGATCTCGTAGACATCCCCCATGGCGCCGCCATCGGCGACGGGCGCGGGCGGCGCGGCGGCCGTCGTTTGCGGCGAAGTCGCCATGGGCGCGACGATGAAGACGATCGACTGCGGCCCGGCCGGCCCGGGATCGATGCGGATAGCCTTGGCCGCCGACACGGTCAGGATCAGATCGCCGCCGCTCTGGGTGAAGGCCAGTCCGCCGATCAAGTCCGCGGTGTCGACCGGCGGGATCGACACGCCGGATCCGACAGCGGCGTCGCTCAAGGCGACCGTATCTCGCACATCGCCGTTCCGGGTGATCAGGAAGAGCGGCGCCGCGGCGGCGAACGACAGGGTGATGCGCGTCTGCGCCCCAGGGTCCGACGCGATCTCGACCTGGCTGACCACGGCGCCGACGCCTGGAGCGGTTTGCGCACGGACGTTCCCAGAGACCGTCATGGCGATCAGGCCGACGGCGATTCCGAACAGCGAACGGCAGGCCTTTACAGAACCGCTCCTTCGCCGAAGCAGGCGGGATCGAAACTTGGCGTCATTCGCGACAGCGATCCTTCGCCGCCAAGGGCGCGCTGGTGGCATGGACATGTCGGCAAACTCATCGCCGGAACGCATCAGTAGCTTGCGTATGAAGTATAAATACGCGCGTCCGCCCATTCTCCAAGATGAGCGGACGCCGTATCGGGCGATTCTAATAAGCCCCTAGCCTTCAGCCGCCGCCAGGCCCGCTACCGCTGCAGGACTGAGTGTCTCCATACCTTATATAGAATTCCGTGGCGCCCAGCCTCGTGGGACCTCTATAGCCTTCAGCATAGCAATATTTGCCGAGCGGGCCATCGGTCCACACCTGAGAACCGCCGTCGACATATATGGTCTGCGGAGGAATGAGTTGCGGCGGAAGCTGAACCCAATGACCACCATTTAATTTGTTGTCGTACTCGACAGCCTTTCCCGTTTCATTTGGGCCGGCCCAGAAACAAGTGTACCCGGATTGGCAGGTGAAATCCTGCGCCTGGGCCGACGACGCGGACACGATCGTCAGGCCGGCGCCGACCGGAATCAGGGCCGTCATCAGAACGGATCCGGCCGCCGAAACGCTGAGCATGAACGTCTTCATTTCTTTGTCTCCTCTCTTTTATTACCGATCCGCCCAAGGCCGGACCGCTCGATGCCCAAGGATGGAGAATTGGGCGCGCATATCCACAAGCCTGCACACCATGATCAAGTATCGGCTTGCGCAACCATGCGTATAGGACATCAAAATATGAATCCAACGATATTTAACGTTACCGCTTTCAAATATACAGATTTGTTATCGACTAAATAGATTATCATTGGCAATCAATGCGCAATATTACAGCACATATTGGCGCATACATTTCTGCATAGGCGAGAAAATCCTTACCGTTTCTTTCGGTAAGCGCTATCCGGTAAGCCCTGTCCCGTAAGCGATACCAAGCCGACACCTGCGAGCAGGGCTTCGATGGTGATGACGAAGCAGGGCGGCGTCGCATCCCGTCTGCGCCAGCGCCCATGGCGCCTCGCCATCAGCGCCCGAAGCGAGGGCGACAGGCTCGCAGGCGGAACCGAGGCGCGACGCCAAGGCGACCCGCCGGGACAAGACCCGCCCCTGTCGCGACCACAGGGCGGCGCCACCAGAGAAGGCGGCCACCAATAACTTGAATTCAATGGGAAATTTGGCGCGCCCGGAACGATTCGAACGTCCGACCCTCAGATTCGTAGTCTGATGCTCTATCCAGCTGAGCTACGGGCGCGCATGCCTTACGGCGAGGGCGCGGAACCTAGCCATGAAGCCTCGCCGACGCAAGCGGGGATCAAGCCGCGGCGCGCGGTTTTTTGACCGGCGTCGCCGCGGCCTTGGCGCGAGGGCCTGGGCGTCTTATGTCGGACCAAAGAGCAAGGCCAAGGCCGCACAGGCGGCGCGGAGGGGACCATGGGCGCGAACCGGGGTGCGGGCGGGCGGCGGAACCACGGCCTTGGTCTTGAGCGCGGCGCCCTGATCGGCGCGGTCCTGATCGGCGCGGCCGCCCTGGGCGGCGCCCAGGCCCAGGCCGCCCAGGCGACGCAGAGCCTGTTCGGGACCTTGCCGGACGGAACGCCCGTGCCGGCGGTGACCCTGACCAACCATCGTGGCATGACCGTGCGCCTGCTGGCCCTGGGGGCGACCATCCAGTCGGTGCAGGTTCCCGACCGCCAGGGGCGCCTGGCAGACGTGGTGCTGGGCTTCGACGACATCGTCGGCTACGAGCACGCCCCCGGCTTCATGGGCGCCACCATCGGCCGCTACGCCAACCGCATCGCCAACGCCCGCTTCAGCCTGGACGGCAAGACCTATCAGCTGACCACCAATGACGGCCCCAACGCCATGCACGGCGGCCGCCACGGCTTCGACAAGGCGGTGTGGACCGTGGCCGAGGCGCGCTCGGGCGCGGAGGCCAGCGTCACCTTCCGCCTGGTCAGCCCGGACGGCGACCAGGGCTTTCCCGGAACCCTGACCGCCACCGTCACCTACGCCCTGGACGAGCACGACGATTTCTCGGTGCGCTATGCGGCGACCACCGACGCGCCCACCGTGGTCAACCTGTCCAACCACAGCTATTGGGACCTGGCGGGCGAAGGCGCGCCGCAGAGCGCCCTGGCCGAGCTGCTGACCGTGCCGGCCGACCACATCACGCCCGTGGGCAAGAACCACATCCCCACCGGCGAGCTGCGCCCGGTGGCCGGCACCGCGTTCGACTTCACCAAGCCCAAGCCGATCTGGCGCGACATCCGCGACGCGCACGATCCGCAGCTGATCATCGGCCACGGCTATGACGAGGACTGGGTGCAGAGCCCGGCCCCCGTCGCCGCCCCGCGGCTGATGGCCCGCCTGGCCGACCCCGCCTCGGGCCGGATGATGGAGCTGTGGTCTGACCGGCCGGCGATCCAGGTCTATTCCGGCAACTTCTATGACGGCACGGTGATGGGCAAGGCCGGCCACCTCTACCGCGCCGGCGACGGCGTGGCCCTGGAGGCGCAGATCCCGCCCGACGCCCCCAACCAGCCGGCCCTGGGCTCGGCGCGCCTGGACCCGGGCCAGACCTATCGCAGCACGGTGATCTATAAGTTCCGGGCGCAATAGGGCGGCGCAGGCCAGCCCCCTTCTGCGTTCAGGACTACCGCCTATGGACTGAGCTATCTTTCCCGCCCCGCGCACCGGGGTGGTGGCGCGAAGCGCCGACGGAGGGGGCGTCACCGCCTTTTCCGCCGCAGCGCCCCCTCAGTCAGGGCTACGCCCTGACAGCTCCCCCGCTTCGCAGGGGAGCAAAGAGAATTGCGGACATCATAGGTGATAGCCCTCTATCTGCGTCGATCGAGTTTTAGCCATCCATCGCTTGGCGGAGCGTGTTTTCACCCGCCTGTGCATGTCAATGATCGCCTGTGGCGACCGCGGAGCGGCGGCCCTTCGGGCCGTCATTGACACGCACAGGCGGGTGGAAAATCCTGGCATTCAAGCGATCGACGGCGTGATGTGACGGCAGTTTCCAGATGACAGCGCAGGCCACGACCGAGCCCACGCGCAAAAAGCGGTCCCTGAGGACCGCTTTAGTCGCTTCAATTTTCAGCTGAAAACTGGAGCGGGCGAGGCGATTCGAACGCCCGACCCCAACCTTGGCAAGGTTGCACGGCACCCTTTCGCAGGCCCTCCACTGTACGCCAGAGTAACCACAACTAGCTGATTTCTTGAATTTATCATTAGCACCTCCGTCGTGTCTATGCTAGAAGATACCCACACTTTCCGAACGCGGTGGTGTCTAGGTGGTGTCCAGAATCCTAGCGGCTGAGGTGTGTCGTGAGCAAGCGGAAGAGCGTCCTTCTCACCAAGACGGTGGTTGATGCGTCCGAGAAGGCCGCAAAGCGCTACCATGTGTGGGACAGCGATCTGGCCGGCTTCGCGCTCCGGGTCGAGCCGACGGGCGCAAAGACCTTCATCGCCAAATACCGCGCAAACGGGGGCGGTCGCACTGCTGCCCAGCGCGTCGTGACGATCGGCCGTTTTGGCGCGCTGACGACCGACCAGGCGCGCAAGCAGGCGAAGAAGATCCTGGGCGGCGCTGCGGTGGGCGCCGATCCTGCGGCCGAGCTTCAGGCGAAGCGGCGCGAAATGAAGGTGAGTGCCCTGGTCGATCTCTACGAGGAGAAGGGCTGCGTCATCCAGCGCGGCAAGCGGCAGGGCCAGCCGATGAAGCCGCGGACCAAGGCCTATACGATGGCGCGCCTGCGGCATCACGTCGTCCCCCTGCTCGGCCATAGACGGGCGTCCGAGATCAATGCGGGCGACATCGAGACCTTCGTCGCCGATGTCGCCGCCGGCAAGACGGCTCGCGACGAGAAGGTGGGTCCGCGCAAGCGCATCATCGTTCGAGGGGGTGAGGGCGCCGCCCGCAAGGTCGTGCGCGATCTTTCGGCGGTGTTCAGCTTCGCGAAGCGAAGTGAGATTGTACCTCGCAACCCCTGCGACACCGCCGCCGTCCGCAAGACCGACAACCAGAATGAGCGCTTCCTCACGCTCGAAGAGGTCGCCCGTCTTGGCGAAGCCCTGGACGAGCTTGAGCGAGAAGGCGCTAATCCCAAGGCGCTGAACATCGCCCGCCTGTGGGCCCTCACCGGCTGCCGGCGCGACGAGATCGCGGGCCTCAGGTGGCCGGAGGTGAACTTCCCGGAGGGCTTTCTGGAGCTTGACGACAGCAAGACCGGGAAATCCATCCGCCCGCTCGGCGCCGCGGCCCTAGCCCTCCTGAAGAGTATCGACAAGCAGGAGGGCAGCGGCTTCGTCTTTCCCGCCGAGCGCGGCGATGGCCACTATCAAGGCGTCAAGACCATGTGGTCGCGAGCGATGAAAAAGGCCAAGCTTCCGGGGGTGACCCCGCATACGCTGCGGCACACCATGGGGTCGACCGCCACCTCGACGGGCGAGGCGCTGGCCCTGACGGGCGCCATTCTTGGCCATGCCAATCCGCGATCCACGGCCATCTATGCCCACGTCCAGAACGATCCGTCCAAGCGGGCCGCCAACCGAGTCAGCAAAAAGATCGCCGCCGCCCTCGCGGGGAAGCCGGCGAATGAAAAGCCGCCCAAAGCCGCGAAGGGCCGTCGCGGCCAGACGGCCGATAGCGATTTGATCCAGATGCTTGCTCAGCACCTGGCTGGAGACGGTCCTGAGGCGGCTCGTCTCCGAGAACTCATCCGACAGTCGGTAAGCCAGGAGCGCTCTGAGGACGGGCGACCAGCGGCTGCTTAGAGACCCGGCCCCGGGCTACGTGTGGACCGGCGCGTCCGTCCGATTAAGCGCTTCCAGGCGTTCAGGCATGTCGAGCAGCTTCAGCGCTGCAGCCGTCATAGCTTCGGCGATCGTCGGATAGCTTTCCGCCGAGCTGATCGAAACGCCGTCGGAGAACGTCACAGTGGCCTGGTAGCCGTTGCCTTTGGGCGTGGCCGAAAGCGTGATCGTGGGCATGTCGCCTCCATATCCGCTGCATGTTGTGACCAAGACTAACCCAGAAATGGTGCTTGCGTCTCAGCAGCGGAGATCTGCACCCCAGCTTGTCCTAAGTTGCGGAACAACGCTGCGGGGTCAAATATTTAGAGGGGAAGGTCTTCCCCTGACGGCGGACCCGTATTGGTCCCGCCGTACCCCTTCTGCAGGGGGCTCCGCCCCCCGCAACGCCCCCCAGAGGGAGAGGCAGGCCGGGTCGGCCGTGACGGGTTGAGAGCTGGAGGAGAGACCTGCGGCGCCCGTCATGGAGATGACCCGTGACCCAGATGGATGTTCTGGACGCTGGCCGCCCGCGGGGCGCCGGCCACAAGGTTGATGTGAGCCGCGGCGAGCGGATCGGCCGCGTGTCCTCGGAATGGTTCTCGCGGCCGCCGGACGAGCGCTTCTTGTCCCTGTCGGACCTGTTTGCCTCTGTGCGCGGAAGAGCCGAGCACAGCCGGACGCGCACGGTAGAAAGTGCCGCGATCCATGTGGAAGCGAGCCGCGATGACGCCGAGCGCCTGACGCTGAGACTCCCGGGCTCGGGCGCGCCGGTGGCGCCGACGCATTGGAGCTTCGGCCAGCTCGCCAGCCTGGTCGGCGCGCCCGCCGCCTATCTGCGCCAGCTCCCAGCGCCGCTCGCCGGCATCAATCTTCTGTACGGCCTGACCTCCCATCGCGCTGAACAGGTCAAGACGCTGGAGATCGACGACGGCCGCGTGGAGCTGCGCGCCGTCACCGGCCAGGACTATGGCCGCATCTTCGACCACGAACTGGTCGAAGCCGTGCAACGGATCGCCGGCGACGGCGTGGGCGACACCCGCTGGAAAGTGCCCGGCGTGCTCGACTGGTCGACGGGCATCTACAATCCCCGCGTCGATGTCACCCAGGAGACCACGACCCTCTACGCTTCCGATCGCGACGTCTTCCTCTTCCTGGTCGACGACCTCAATCCGATCGAGGCCGGCCGGCTGCCCGATGGCTCGCCCGACCTCTACTTCCGGGGCTTCTACTGCTGGAACTCCGAGGTCGGCGCCAAGACGCTCGGCATGGCGAGCTTCTACCTCCGCGCGGTCTGCCAGAACCGAAACCTCTGGGGCGTCGAGGACTTCGAGGAGATCACCATCCGCCATTCGAAGTACGCCGCCTCCCGCTTCGCCCATGAGGCCGCGCCGGCGCTGACCCGTTTCGCCGACTCCTCGCCCATGTCCTTCATCAGCGGGATCAAGGCGGCGCGCGAACAGATCGTCGCCCGCACCGACGACGACCGGGACAACTTCCTGCGGCGACGTGGATTCTCGAAGGCGGAGACCGCCAAGGTCATCGCGACGGTCCTGGCCGAGGAAGGCCGCAAACCGGAGAGCGTCTTCGACTTTGTGCAGGGCATCACAGCGGTCGCGCGCGACAAGACCCATCAGGACGCCCGGCTCGAACTGGAGGCGCGAGCCAAGAAACTGCTCGATCGGGCGGCCTGATCTCGAACGGCCGAAGACGCGGAACCCGCGGCTTCGGCCGACACGCCTTCGCGCAGCCGCAACGCCGACGAGCAGCTCTCGGCCGGCGGCGGGGCGCACCCCTTCTCCCCTCAGATTTGGAACACGGCCATGACCGTCATCATCACCGCCGACGAGCGCGCGCGGTTGCTCGCCAACGGCGCCCGTAGCGCCGCCGGCGAGGACATCGATCCCTCTCCGGTCGTCAAGCTCTTCACGCCCGACGCCGGCGCGACCTGGCTCCTCACCGAGCTGGACCCCGAGGATCCCGACATTGCCTTTGGTCTTTGCGACCTCGGCTTGGGTTTCCCCGAGCTTGGCGCGGTGCGGCTTTCGGAGATCGCATCCCTGCGCGGACCTTTGGGCCTGCCGGTCGAGCGCGACCTCTACTTCGAGGCCGACAAGCCGCTCAGCCGTTACGCCGAGGAGGCCCAGCGTACCGGCGGTATCCGCACTTGAGGCCAATGGCGTCGCACTCCGTCGTCGGCCAGAGCCAAGCCGGCTAACCCCTGCTGAGACCCGGCCGAGAGAGGCAGAGGCGGGCCGGGGCCTTCGTGACGGGCTAGGAGCCGGGAGAGAGTCTCGCGGCGGCCCGTCATGGAGAAACTCCCATGGCCAAGGCCACCCCCAAGCTTGTCCTCAGCGCGTCCCGGGACATCCCCTTCGACAAGCTGATCCTCTCCCAGAGCAACGTCCGCCGGCTGAAGGCCGGCGTTTCGATCGCGGAACTGGCGGAAGACATCGCCCGTCGCACCCTGTTGCATAGCCTGACCGTTCGTCCTGTCCTCGACGGCGACAACCAGGAGACCGGCATGTTCGAGGTCCCGGTCGGCGGCCGGCGGTATCGCGCGCTCGAGCTCCTGGTGAAGCAGAAGCGCTTCCCGAAGGACGGGCCCGTCCCCTGCATAGTCAGGGGCGCCTACGACCCCATCTCCGCCGAGGAGGACTCCCTTGCCGAGAACACCTTCCGCGAGCCGTTGCATCCGCTCGACGAGTTCCGCGGAATGCAGAAGCTGGCCGACCAGGGCCAGGGCGAGGAGGAGATCGCCGTCCACTTCAACACCACCGCCACGGTGGTGAAGCAGCGGCTGCGCCTGGCGTCGGTCTCCCCAAGGCTGCACGAGGTCTATGCCGACGACGGCATGACGCTCGAGCAGCTCATCGCCTTTTCGATGAACGAGGACCACGCCCGCCAGGAACAGGTTTGGGAGTTGCTGGCCCATAGCTGGAACAAGGCGCCGATCTTCATCCGCCAGAAGCTGACCGAGGATACCGTCCACGCCGGCGACCGGCGCGCCCTGTTCGTCGGCGTCGATGCCTACATCGCGGCCGGCGGCGCGGTGATGCGCGACCTTTTCGAGGACGATCGCGGCGGCTGGCTCAGCGATCCGGCGCTGCTCGACCGGCTAGTGGCCGAAAAGCTGAAGGTCGAGGGCGAGCGGATCCAGGCTGAAGGTTGGGCATGGGTCGTCACCTCCGTCAGCCTGCCCTACGGATTCGACGATGGGCTGCGCGAGTTGGACGCGGTCGAGCCGCCTCTGACCGATGAACAGCAGACCCGCGTCGCGAACCTGACGGCCGAGGAAGAGGCGTTGGAGCTGGAGTACGACGGCGCCGACGAGTTGCCCGAAGCGGTCGAGACGCGGCTTCAGGAAATCGGCCGGGAGCTGGCGGCGCTCGACGATCGGCCCTGGACCTACGATCCCATGGAAATGGCGCGGGCCGGCGCTTTCGTCAGCTTCGGTTCCGACGGCTCTCTCCAGGTCGATCGGGGTTTTGTTCGACCCGAGGACGAGCCGGCAGAGGAGCCCGATCCCGAGGCCGGCGCGGGCAACGACGCCGATAGTTCGGATTTCGCCGGCACCGACGGAGCGGCGATTCCGGCGGCGGTCGAGGGGACGGCGATCACGGCAGCCGGCGCGATCGTCGATGAGGACGAGGATAATATCCTCAAGCCGCTCCCGGACCGCCTCGTCACCGAGCTCACCGCCCAGCGGACTCTGGCCTTGCAAGACGCCTTCGCCCAGGACCCGAAGGTCGCCTTTGCCGCCGTGCTGCACGCGCTGGTCCTGTCGGCTTTCTACCCGAGCGGTCAGGAGTCCTGCCTCACCCTGTCGGTCAGCCGCCTGACCTTCTTCCACCAGCCGGCCGACATGCGGGAAAGCCCATCGGCCAAGGCCATCGCCGCGCGCCACGCGAGTTGGCGGGAGCGGTTGCCCAAGTCCGATAAGGACCTGTGGACCGCGCTACAGGCGCTGGACAGCGACGAACAGGCGACCTTGTTCGCCCATTGCGCCGCTTTGGCCGTAAACGCGGTGTGGGAAGCTGTGCCGCGCTATGATGGCCGCATCTCGGCGCTGACCATCCAGCGCCGGGTCGCGCACGCCGACGTGCTCGCAGCCACGGTCGGCCTGGATATGGCCAAGGCCGGCTGGCGGCCAACGGTGGCCAATTTCCTCGGCCGGGTCACCAAGGCGCACATCCTGAAGGCGGTGAACGAGGGCAAGAACGCCGAGGCGGCCGGGCGGATCGACCACCTGCGCAAGGATGACATGGCCAAGGAGGCCGAATGGCTGCTCGCGGACGCGGAGTGGCTGCCCGAGCCGCTGCGCACGCCGGTGCCCATTGCGGCTGAAGGTGACTCGGAAGAGCCGGCTTCGGTCCATCCCACGGACGTTGAGGGCGAGCCGTTGGCCGAAGGCCAAGACGCCGAAACGGAGACGTTCGTCCACGCGGCTGAATAGCCAGGTGCGGCAGGGCGGCCTCGGCCGCCCTGCCGTCGTCTGTCGTTCCTCACGGCCCGGCTTCGCGCCGGGCCTTTTCTTGTGGATGCTCAGCTTGATCCCGGCGCCCTCCCGATGGAAGTTGGGCGGGTTCGCGCTGATCGGGGTCGACAGCGTGGGCGAGCAGCGGCTGCGGCCGCCTCACCAGGATCGGCCCCATGGACAAGCCCGCAACCGATATCGCCCGCCGCCTCGCCGACCACGCCGAGGCGGTTTGCCGTCATTATCTCTCCAATGGCCACCGTGAGGGCCGCTACTGGCTGGTCGGCGACACCCGCAACACGCTGGGGCGCAGCCTCTACGTCCGGCTGGCGGAGTCCGCCGACGGCCTGCGCGCCGCCGGCAAATGGACCGACGCCGCCACCGGCGAGCACGGCGACCTGCTCGACATCATCGCCGCCGTCCGGGACACCCGCTCGATGCGCGAAACCCTGGACGAGGCGCGCCGCTTCCTCGCCCTGCCGCCGCCGGCGTCCGCCGAGGATCACCCTTACCGCCGCGCGCCCAAGGCGCC
>OUWB010000774.1_pt3 | contig 12152 bp, 15 predicted proteins | sample 1779821 | NCBI WGS metagenome assembly OUWB01 (sample SAMEA3914806, study PRJEB12502) | metagenome | biome: forest; material: soil | place: Canada | collected 2011-08-03 | depth 0.1 m
CGCTTCGACGCGCTGGACCAGATTGTCGCGGAATTGAAACAGAGGGAACAAAGCCATGACTGAGACAAAAGAGACCCACACCACGGTGGAGCGGGCATCCGATCGCGAGCTGGTGGTGACACGAACCGCCAATGGCCCAGTGCACCTGGTGTTCGAGGCGTGGAGCCAACCCGAGCTGTTCAAGCGGTGGTGGACACCGCAGTCGTTCGGCATAACCTTCCTGTCCTGCGAAATGGATGTGCGCACCGGCGGCCGCTATCGGCTTGAGTTCGGCCACCCGAGTTCGGAACAGCCCATGGCCTTCTTCGGCCGCTATATCGAGGTGATCCCCAACGCACGCATCGTCTGGACCAATGAGGAAGGCGACGAAGAAGGGGCCGTCACCACCGTGACCTTCGCGGCAAGCGGCGACCAGACCCTGGTCGTCTTGCGCGACCTCTATCCTACCAAGGAAGCGCTCGACGCGGCCATCGCCTCGCAGAGCACCAGCGGCTTCGAGGAGCAGTTCGCGCAGTTGGACGCGCTTCTCACGACGTCGGAAGCTTAAGGCTTCGGCCGCTCCATCACCAAAAGCGTGGAGGTGGCGGTCGCATAAAGCTTTCCGCCCGCATCCTTCAGGCCGGCCTCGGCGAATGCCGCGCGCCGGCCGACCGATATCGCCCGGCCCTCCGCGCGCAAAAGCCCCGTCCCCGTCGTGATCGGTCGCAGGTAGGACAGTTTCAACTCAAGCGTGGTGTAAATCTGGGTGGCATCCAGTTTCGAATGGACGGCGCAGCCGCACGCCGAATCGAGCAAGGCCGCCGCATAGCCGCCATGAACCGTGCCGAGCGGATTATAGGCGTGTAGGCCGGGCGTGCCTTCAAAGACTGCCCAGCCGTCGCCGACCTCGGTAAAGGTGAAATCCAGCGTGTCCCCGATCGGCGGTCGTCCGCCGGCAGCGATCATCGCCCGAAGCGTTTCGATCCCGGACAGTCCGGCGCCAAGCTGTTCCACCAAATTCATGTCGCGCATTCCCATCCGTTACGAGGCGACCGATACCCTGGCAGCCAGCCGATCTTCGACCGTCAATACGGGCATGCCGGACAGAGGGTCGATCCATACCGTGTCGTCCTGCACAGCCTTGACACCCGGCACATATTCCGCCGCCACTTTCGCCGCAAGTCTGACGCGGTCATCGTAGACCGTTCCGGACAGAGTGACCTGCCCGTTGCTGACCGAAGCGTGGATCCGTTGCTTGCGGTTCCAGCCGAAGCGATCGAGCTCCGCCTGGACGGCAAATTCAAGCACCCGGTCCTCGACGACGCCGTTCGACGGCTTGGCCAGCGTGTCGGCCAGCGCGCGAACGAAATCCGCCCGCGTGATGACGCCGCAAAGCTTGCCGTCGACGGCGACCGGCAGGCAACGCAGCGAGGTGCGCGTCATCAAGGCGGCGACCTCCGGCAAGGAGGTGTCCGGAGACACGCAGGGGACGTCGGGCGTCATGATCTCACCGACGGTGCGGCCATGGCTGTTGATATAGGCATTGGCGTCACCGCGCGGCAGGGCAAACACATTCAGCCAGCCGTGAACAGCCTCCGGCGCGGTATCGAGTTCGGCGCGTCGCAGAAAAGTGTCTTCCGTCAGCAGCCCCCTGACAAAGCCGCCCGCGTCGGTGACTGGAAGGCCCCCGATCCGGTTGGCGATCATCAGGCTCAAAGCTTCGGCAATCGGCGCTTCCGGGGCGATGCTGATCGCCGGCGTCGTCATCAGGTCCTTGACAAGCATAACCGTCTCCATCGTTCAGAGCGCAATCCGACAAAGTGGAAGCCACTTTTCGGTTAAATTGCGCGACCCAGCAAAGAACGAGAGCGCCGATTTGGTGGAACCAAATCGCATAGCGCTCTAGCGTTCGCAAAAAGCACTTGCGGTCGCATGTTTACGGCCGTAAACATGCATATATCACCGAAGTATACGGATGTAAACATGAGAGAGCAAAATTTACCCGAGACGCGGGCTCGCAATGCGGCGGCGACGCGTGAAGCGATCCTGACGTCGGCGTCGATCGCCTTTTCCCGGGCGGGCTATGACGGGGTCGGCCTGCGCGAAATCGGCCAGGGCGCCGGCGTATCGGGCATTCTGGTCAATCGCTATTTCGGTACGAAGGAAGCGCTGTTTACCGAGGTCGTGGAGCGCATGTTGTCGGCCCGGGTGTATATGAGGGACGCCCAGGGCGACATCGCCCGGCACGCCGCCCAACAGCTTGTCGACCGGATGAGGAATACGCCAGACAACACTATCGATTCTGGCGATTCCGCCCTGCTGATCGTCCACTCGTCATCGAGCCCGCAAGCGGTCGCTATCATTCGCGCCGCTTTGGACAAATACTATGACCGCCCCCTGGCGAAGGCCTTGAACGTCGCCAATGCCGGGGAACGCGGAGACCTGTTCCTGGCGATGATTTCCGGCTTTCAGATGATGCAAAAGGTGCTCGGCGCGCCGGGCATCACCGGCGCCGACAACGCCAAATTGATTGCGCGGTTGACCCGAATCTTCGAAGCAATCCTCGAATAGACGCTATTTGCGGCCCTGGTTCATCGCCCAGGCGACACCCCACGGGTCTTTCAGCGCGCCAAAACGGTCGCCCCAGAACATGTCCTGGGGTTCGGTGACGACGGTCGCGCCGGCCTCGACGGCGCGCTTGAAATCGGCGTCGATGCTGTCGGTCATGATGGTCAGGCTGAAGGCCTGCGGCTCAACCTTCGGCACACCGTGCTCGGGGTAGAAGTCGCTGAGCATGATGGACGAGCCATTGACATAGATGTGGGCGTGCATGGTGCGTCCGCTGGCGTCGGGCGGCATCATGGCGGCCAGTTCGGCGCCGAAGGCTTTCTGGTAGAATTCGACGGCCTTCACGACGCCATCGACATTGAGATAGGTGACGATCCCGCCCTTTACGGGCGCCATTTGCGGGGTCTCGGTCATGCGTATTGCCTCCCGGCTGGATTATGTTCTGAAGTCTAGAAACACAGAAACAGGCCGTCTTGTCGAGGGCAAGCCTGGACGAGCTCAATCCCGCGATAACTGCCCCGGACGGCGCTTGACCTTTTCCGGGTCGGCATAATCGCGTTTGATCCGGTTCCATTCCATGGGCAGGATCACCAGAAGCACCGCCACCGTCGCGGCACAAAAACCTAAAAGCGGAACAAGAGGCACGTGCATAGCGAAACCCCGTCTATTACCGAATGGTAGATTTTACCGTGCCGGAGAAGTGTGACAGTCTTGCCTTCGCGCCAAAGTGAGGTCGTCGCCTCTGCGGACCTCTGGAGACGGCTACAGTCCAATGTCCCTACATGGGCGCAAGCGCAAGTGAACCCTCGTGAGTCAGGCTGCCGCACTCGAAGGCATTGCCGACGATGACGCCCTTGGCCCATGGGTCGCCACTCCATGAAAAGAGCAGGATCGCGCTTATCCGACCCTGGTCGGCAAAGTAGCGATAGGCGGCGCGTTGGGTCGTCACCAACTTGGAAAGTGCGTCTTCTTTGATCGGGCATGTTGTCTGCTTGGGGTCGAAGAAGCCCCACTCGGTGACCCAACACGGCTTTTGTTTTGTACAGGCCGCCATAACATCCGATTGCAGCTTGGAGATTCGGGCCGCCAACGTAATCGTCGGATCCGCAGCCGGATATTGGTGCACCGCATAGGCATCGACAAGATTGTCCAGCCCATTCTGACGCAAGTACCAGATCGTTTCCGACAGCCCGATCCAATCTTTCGTCGACTTTGGTCTTGGTCCGGGCGCCCCAGGATCCGCCATGCCGGCTGAAAGTATGGGCGTAGACGCGTTCAATTTGGAGTGGTTGCGTGTATCCCGCAGCTTGGCCAGGGCCTTCAGGTAAACCTTGTACCCGGTCGTAATCTGAACCGCCTCGGCGTCATTGGGGTTGTTGAGATCCTTCAAGCCCAGGACGCGTGCCTTCTGTTTTGGCACCGTTGGCAGGAAATCGCCGTCATAGTCCGGCGAATTGATCTCATTGCCAAATTCAAGAGCGGTCAGGTGGATGCCCGCCGCTTCAAGGGTTCCAAGCTGAGCCGCGAACCATTGGTCAAATTGCTCGGGATCTATACCCGAAAATTTAGATCGCGCCCACAGGTACCCCGCCGCGGGATCCTTCGGCTCAACCGGAATATTCTTCGTCCCCGAGGCCGGAGAGATGATCGCGTCCGTGCCGATGCCCTGCTGATAGGCCTGTTCGATAAAGCGGATGGATCGGTCGTTACTCAGAGCCACGCGGACGGTGGTGACGTGAGCCGCCTTCAAATGCGTAATGAGCTCATCTTGCGCCTGGTCGTTCAGCCTGTCCGGATTGACGACATTGACGCCGACAAGCGTTCCCGCCTCCGCGGCCGCGACATTCAAGCCGCCCCATCCACCCGCTACGAGCATCGTAGCGACAATCGTGGCAAAAACGCGCATGGCTTACCCCTTCCCGGTGTTTCAGTCACTTAACGCGTTGGGTCACTCCGTTTTAAATCTAACCGCGACGACGCCCAGGCGCAATTGACGCCTCCCGAAACGATACCCGTCAGAATGGAGTTTAAATTACTGAATTACGGTAACAGTTTATGAAATGTCGAATTTCATAAAGCGACCAATCAACCGCTCAACGTCCCTTGGTGCCCCAGGCCGGACTCGAACCAGCACGCCTCTCGGCAATAGATTTTGAGTCTACCGCGTCTACCATTTCGCCACTGGGGCACAGGGCGGAGCGGACCTGTTAGAGGCTTTTTCGCCGGTCCGCAAGAGCTTCCTATGCCAGCATATTGCGCTTGTGCGCCGGCAGCGGCTTCTTGCGCTTGCCCGGCGGGGGCGCGGGCGGCGGAGACGGTGGCGGCTCGGGCGGGCCGTCGGTCTCAGCCTTGGGCTTCGGCATGACGATCGGCTCAATGGCCTTGACCGGCACCGGCTTCTTGCGCTTGTCGCGACGCGGGTCGGGGATTTCATCCCACACCGACTTCGCCTTTTCGCGCTTGGCCTTCTCGGCCTTGACCTTTTCCGGTGCGCCGGGTCGCGCCCCCGGCGCAACAGGTACCACGCGCGGCAAGGGCTTGGGCATGCTGACCAGTTCAACCTGCGCCCGCTCCAGCAGGCCGATCACCCGGGCGCGGTCGCTCCAGAAGGTGTTCAGGTTCTGCAGCGCTTCCCACACCTGGAATTCGTGCTCGGCGGTCGGGCGCTGCACCTTGACCTTGGCCGGTCCGGCCGGGCCGGGCTTCTTGCCCTCAAGCGCCTTGTCCAATTCGCCCCACGGCTTGCCGACCCGGCCATCGAGCGCCAGCACAGCCCCCAGGCGCGCCTCCAGCACATCGGCGACTTCACGGCCGCGGTCGAGGATCGACGAGCCCGGCGCGCGCAGCGCCCGGTCGAGGTGGTACTTGACGCTTTCGTAGATCGCCTTGGCCGAGGTGCCGCAGTCGGCGCGCACCCGGCGTTCGGCGCGGTTGCGCGCCAGATACATCACCGCGGCGACGACACCGACGACAATCCCGATGAGCGCCGCCCCACCCAGCAGGTAGAACGGGTCCATATGGAAGGCAGGTCCGCCCAGCCCGTCGAGCGGCCGGACCGGATTGTCGCCAAAATCGTCCCCGAAATCGCTATTGAACAGGATCATGTTGAAAAAGGTCACGGGTGCGGCCTTCTTCTGGGATCGTTTGCCACCAGTTCGTCAAGCGGCGGCTCCCACGGCGCCGACGACATCAACTGCGTCTGGGCGGCATGGAAGGCCGCAACGATGGCCGACTTGTTCTTCCAGGCGTTGAACAGGCGCTGCACCGCCGTCCAGATAGCCAGGCGGCGCTCTTCCGCGCTCATCATCTCAGGCGGCAAAACCTCGGCCTTGATCTCGGCCGGCGAGACCGCCGTCACCGGGCCGGCCGTGACGTTTTCCGGACCGACGCCCGCCCCGCCGCCGACGGCGATATTGATCACAGTGCCGCCGGTGACCACGCTGGGGCCGGTGATCGCCTTGATCGGCGCCTCGTCCTCACGCACGCCTTCCAGCGCCTTGTTCAGCGGGCCGATCGCCTTGTTGAGCGCCTGGCTGAGCTCGAGACTGGCCTTGAACTGTTCGTTGATCGCCTGTTTCGCTTCAAGTGCCAGCTTTTCCTGGCTGGCCTGGTTGGCGCGCGCCGCATCCGCCATGGCCTTGACCGCACGGTCGACACGGCGCTGAACCGCATCGCGCGGACGACGCGCGGCGCGGAAATTCTCGCCGCCGTAAATGGCTGACAAGATCCAGATCGCCGCAATGACCAGGACGATCAGGATGCCGGTTTCGAAGAAATAATGATGCTGGATAGGGTCGGGCCCGAAATCGCTGGGCGGCGGAACGGCGTCGTAATCCTGAATGAACACCGAACCCTCCCTCACGCGCTACCGCGCGCTACGCATCCCCGAATGCGCAGCCTCATGCTAACCACAAACGTTAACAGATTGCCAGCGCGCAAACCAGTGCAAGGACGGAATTTACAGGTTTTTTACCCGGGCTTGTGACCCCAATACCGCTAATTACTTCCTACCGACGCCGACTTGAACCTTCACGGCCGCGTCTTCGGCGCGGCGCAGGAAGGTCTTGAAGACCTGGACCTCTTCCGGCGTGAAATCGGCCAGAATCAGCTTTTCGTATTCAACCGCCGCCGGCGCGATGTCGGCGAACAGGCGCTCGCCCTCGGTCGTGAGAATCAGGTGGTGCGAGCGGCCGTCGTGCTCGTGGGGTGCGCGGGTGATCAGCCGGCGCTTGGCCAGGCCCTGCGCGGCACGCGATACCGTCACCTTGTCCATGCCGGCGCGCTTGACCAGGGCCTGCTGAGTCGACGGACCGTCCTCGCGCAGGATCGCGATCAGCCGCCACTCCGGGATCTTCAAGCCGTAGAGGTTGTCGTACAGCGTGGAAATCAACGTCGAAACGGCGTTCGACGAGACCGCCAGCCGGTATGGCACGTAGTCGTCAAGCGTAAGCGAACTGGTCGGCATAGTGTTATGTCCCTTCCCCTGGACCCGGCGCGAAAAAGCGTGCGGCTTTTCGTCGCCCCGACTCGTTGTCGCGCTGAGCCATGCCTCAAGCCTACAGCGAATGCAAATGAGGAATAGTTAAGAATGGTCGTATTTAAGCTAATGAAACTTAACGGCTTTCGCGCCAAATCGGGCGTTTTTTCCGCTCACGGAACAAATCGAGCAAAGCCCCTACACCTCCCGCGGAAATAGGGGCAGGATATTGCGCACCAAACCCTTAAGTGTGCAAAAATTTTTCAGCCGCGGCGCACAACGCCCCCGCGACAAGTCGGTCAAGTCCTGCTAAGGGCTTGGATATGCTCAGACCCTTATACAACTGGATGATGAAGCAGGCGGCCAAGCCGCATGCCGAGATCATTCTGGCCGTGATTTCCTTTACCGAGGCCTCGTGCTTCCCCCTGCCGCCCGACATCATGCTGGCGCCGATGGTGCTGACGCGGCCGGAGCGCGCCTGGCGCTATGCCTTGGTCTGCGCCGCCGCCTCGATTCTCGGCGGGTGCCTCGGCTATTTCATCGGCTATTCCCTGGAGCCGATCGGCCTGGCGATCCTCAAATTCTTCGGCCATAGCGAAGGTATCGACGCCTACCGCAAGTTCTACGGCCACTGGGGTTTCTTCATCATCCTGGGCCAGGGCATCACGCCCATTCCCTACAAGTTGACGACGATCGCCACCGGCCTGGCGCATTTTCCGGTCTGGCAATTTATCCTGGCCTCGTGCATCACGCGCACGACGCGCTTCATGCTGGTCGCCGCACTTTGCAAGAAGTTCGGCCCGGAAATCCTGGCCGTGGTCGAGAAGCGCCTGATGCTGGTCGGCTCTATTGTTCTCGCGGTCGTCGTGCTAGGATTCGTCCTGCTCAAGCTGTTCGGTCATCATCACTGATGTAGCTCAAGCGCCGCATGGCTATCCTCCAACGGCTCGGGCGCCCCATTCTTATTGAAGAAAGGTTGGCGTGCTTGCCGAACGCTTTGCGTTCGGAGGTCGTGTGGAGTAAAGGACTAAGGCGCCCGGGCGCGTTTACAGGGTTTGTCATGACGAAAGCGAACAAGGCGGGAAAGAGGATTTTTCTTCTGTTCGGCCGCTGGTGGAGCATCTCGGCGCTGATCCTGTCCCTGGTGATGCTGGGCACCGCCTGGTCGTTCCAGATCTTCGGCCACCTGGCGCCCTGCCACCTCTGCCTCAAGCAACGTGACATCTACTGGATCGCCGTCGGCGTCTCGCTGGTCGCCAGCGTTTGGGCGCTGTTCACCGGCGCCAAGGGACCGCCGCGCGTTTTCTCATTTGTGCTGTTCGCCATCTTTGCCACCGGCACGGCGCTGGCCGTCTTCCATGCCGGCGCGGAATGGCATTTCTGGCCTGGCCCGGAAAGCTGCACGGCATCGAAGGCCGACGTCAGCTTCGACCAGATGGCCGCCTTCCTGAGCGGTGTCGCCTCGACCGCGCCGCGCTGCGATGTCGCCGCCTGGACCCTGTTCGGCATATCGATGGCCGGCTATAACGCCATTGCCTCGTGCGTACTGGCCCTGCTCAGCCTGGTCGCCAGCCTGCGTCCGCGCCGCCGTCGTCGTATCCCCTATATTCCCCGCCCGGTCGCCACCGCATGAGCCAGAATGCTACCCCTCCCCGCCCCGGCCTGGGCGCCAGCCGGGCGCGCCGCGCTGAAATGCTGCGCGTCGACCATGCCGGCGAACTGGCGGCCGTGCACATCTATCGCGCCCAGCAGGCCGTCTTCAAAGGCACGCGCCTTGACGCGCTGAGCCAGGACTTCGCCCGCATGGAAGGCGAGGAACAAACCCATCTCGACGCATTCGAGACCCTGATGCGCGACAATAGCGTACGCCCGACCCTGATGACGCCGATCTGGCGGCTGGCGGCGTTGGGACTTGGTGCCGGCACCGCCCTGCTCGGCGAAAAAGCCGCCCACGCTTGCACCGAAGCGGTCGAAAGCGTCATCGAAGAACACTATGCCGATCAGGTCCGCGAACTGGAACCGTCCGATCCTGAGCTCGCCGCCAAGCTTTCGCAGTTCCGTGACGAGGAAATCGGCCATCACGACCATGCCGTGGAAAACGGCGCGCGCGAAGCGCCGGCCTATCCGCTATTGTCGGCCCTGATCCGCACCGGCTGTCGCGTCGCCATCAAAATCAGCGAGAAAATCTAGCCCATGGCCCTCAGCGAAAAGCCGCCCCGCAAGCCCTTTTCGCCGTTGAGCCTCTGGAAGCTGCTCGGCCCCGGCCTGATCACCGGCGCCGCCGACGACGATCCCTCGGGCATCGCCACCTATAGCCAGGCCGGCGCGCAATACGGCTTCGGCACGCTGTGGACGGCGCTGATCACCTTCCCGCTGATGTCCGCGATCCAGGAAATGTGCGCCCGCATCGGTTTCGTCACCTCGCAGGGCCTGACCGGTATCCTGAAAGCCCACTATCCGCGGCCGGTGCTGTGGCTGATGGTGGTGTTCAGCTTTCCGGCGATCGTACTCAACATCGGCGCCGATATCGCCGGCATGGGCGCGGTCGCCAACCTGATCTGGCCGCACATTCCCGCCACCGCCTTCAGCATCCTGTTCACCGGCCTGTTGCTGCTGGCCATCATCTGGCTGCCCTACAAGAAGGTCGCGGCCACGCTGAAATGGCTGTGCGCCGTGCTGCTGGTCTATCTGGTGGTGCCGTTCCTGGTCAAAACAGACTGGGGGGCGGTGGCGCACCACACCTTCATTCCGCAGATCCAGTTCAATCACGACTTTACCGAGGTCCTGGTCGCCATCCTGGGCACGACCATCTCGCCCTACCTCTTCTTCTGGCAGGCGACGATGGAGGTCGAGGAAAACCAGCAATCCGTGAAGGTTCTGCACAAGGCCGTCGTCGTCGACAAGCGCCACATCAAGGATATCGGCTTCGACGTCGATGTCGGCATGTTCTTTTCGAACATCGTGATGTTCTTCATCATCCTGACCACGGGCGCGGTGCTGTTCCCCGCCGGCATCCACCAGATCGATACGGTCGAAGAGGCCGCCAAGGCGCTGCAGCCTCTGGCCGGACCGTGGGCCTATTACCTGTTCGCCATCGGCGTGATCGGCACCGGCTTTCTGGCCATCCCCGTCCTGTCGGGGTCGCTGTCCTACATCGTCTCCGAAGCCTTCGGCTGGCAGGAAGGGCTCGACAAGAAGTTCCACGAGGCGCCGGCCTTCTATGGCGTAATCATCGTCTCGCTGCTGGTCGGTCTCGCCATCAACTATGTCGGTATCTCACCGGTCCAGGCGCTGATCTGGTCGGCCATCCTCTACGGCCTGACCTCGCCGGTCATCATCGCCATCGTCATGCACATCTCGAACAACAAAAAGGTCATGCAGGCCTATACCAACGGGTTCTGGTCGAACCTTTTGGGCGTCCTGACCTGGTTGCTTATGACGGTGTCGGCTGGGGCGCTGATCTATTTTCTGTTCGTCCCGTAAGCCTGTAGCCGAGTGCGATCAGACCGGTCACGCCGGTCAATAGCCCGAACAACAGCATGGCGAACGGCGTGCGATGCCATGACGCATCACCCGTAATATTGGTGATCACGCCCCAGGCCAGCCAAGCGACATAGATCCAGGACAGGATCACCGTCAAAACCTTGCCGCCGATGCGGTGCACCACCGACATCAAAAACGCGGCGTAGGATACGGTCAGGATCATGTCGTAGTCGAGCAGGCGCGGCGTCATCAGCGGCACCAACCCCATGCCGAGCGCCAGGCGCTCATCGGGTTCCAGGTCGGCCCATTGGGCGATGGCCATGGCGGCCAGCATCATGACGATCATGAAGCCGAGCGCCAGTTCGACATTGAGATGCGATGGGCCGGGCACATGGAAGACGAAGTCGGTCAGCTCGAACCAGCCCATGCCAACCTGGCGCGCCATGGTCACCGAGTGCAGGGTCTTCTGCCAGGCCTTGCCGTAGGTGCCGTCTGTCAACACCATCAGATAGGCGACGGCACACCCCAGCACGGCGCGCCACAGGAAGGAAAATATCCGCTTCCAAAGGACCTGATCGTCCAGCATGAAGATGACGAAATAGGCCAGAAACGTCGGCTTGACGCAGCCGCAGGCCAGCACGACGAGGGTGAACGGCCAGCGCGTCTTCGGAAAGAACAACAGGCTCGCCAGCACCGCCGCGTGCATGACGATGCCGACATTGGCGCAGACGAAGGTCATCGGCGTCAGGGCGGCAAAGGCCAGCAGGCGATAGCGGATATCGATGCGCGGGAAGCGCTTGGCCAGGGCAAACCACAACAGGAACAGCGTCGCCGGCGCCAGCAGCACCCAGATGAACAGCTGCCGCGCCCCTTGCACGCCCAACGCATTGATAAATGGAATGAACAGGCGCGCCACTTGCGGCGCATAGACATAGGCCGCCGGCCGATTGCCGCCGCAGGCGTGCGGATGGATGGCATAGGGCGAGTGCCCGTCGCCCAGGGTCTTGGCGCCGCACAGCACCGCGTCGATATCCATCAGCATCCAGTGATGCTGGGTGATCATGATGTAGAGACCGTCGAGGACGGGCCAGGCGCAGAATAGCGCAAATATGGCAAGGAGGATCGGATTGCGGAACAAGGTCCGCAGAACAGAAAGCGCGTCCATTAATACCCGTCGAAATCGTGGCTCTGGCGCAGGTGCTCAAGGATCTGCTCGCGCGCCTCGTCGTCGACATGGCCGAGATCGAGCCGGGCGTCGCCGGCGTCCGTCATTCGCACCTTAACCACCTCGCCCATATAGGTGAAACTCATGATCCGCGGCCCGAACAGGCGTTCGCGCTTCAGCGCAAGTTTGACGCCGAGATTGGCTTCCAGCACGCCTTGCAGAGGCTTGAGATCGATACGAGTCTTGCCCTTTGGACGTGGAAAGTGAACCACGCCGAAGGCACGCTTATCCAACTCGAAACGCACGGGTGACGACATTCTATCGACCGGCCAAAAGCCAGCTCCCCCAACGGAATACCTGCTGTCAGGGCTCCAGCAGCGTGTCCCAGTAGAGGTAGTCTATCCAACTTTCGTGAAGATAGTTAGGGGGAAAACGCCGCCCCAGGTCCTGCAATTGATACATTGTCGGCCGGTGTGGATT
>OUWB010002117.1_pt1 | contig 12152 bp, 9 predicted proteins | sample 1779821 | NCBI WGS metagenome assembly OUWB01 (sample SAMEA3914806, study PRJEB12502) | metagenome | biome: forest; material: soil | place: Canada | collected 2011-08-03 | depth 0.1 m
GAAAAGCACATGGGCTCGCGCGCGGTCATCGCTCTGTGCCGGGACAAGACGGCCGCCAAGGCGCGCTTTGACTCCGCGGCCGGCGAGACCGGCGCCATCTGGACCCGGACCGGGCGCGGCTTCTTCGGTGATGCGACCACGACTGAGGCGCTGCTGAGCCGGCTGCGCGGCGCGGTGGACCAGGCCGGCCTGTGGGAGGAGTTGTCGTCAGATTGGCTGCTGCTCGACGCCGAGATCATGCCCTGGTCGGCCAAGGCCGGGGCGCTGATCGACGCTCAATACGCGCCCGTGGCCGCCGCTTCAAAGGCTGGGCTCGGAGCCGCCGCTGAAGCCCTGGTTCGCGCCTCGACCAATGGCGCGCCCGTCGCTGATCTGCTCGCCCGGTTCACCGACCGGGCGGAGCGCGCCGACCGCTACGGGCGCGCCTGGGAGCCCTATGTCTGGCCTGTGTCAGGCGTCGGCGACCTGAAGGTCGCGCCGTTCCATCTCCTGGCCAGCAAGGGGCGGGTCTGGTTCGACCGCGACCACGTCTGGCACATGGGCCTGGCCGATCGCCTGGGCGCGACTGGCGACGCCGTGATCGGCCCGACCCGCTGGCGCTCAGTCGACCTCGCGGACGAGGCGGCCTGCGCCGGCGCCATCGCCTGGTGGGAGACGCTGACCGCGGGGGGCGGTGAAGGCATGGTGGTCAAGCCGCGCGAGTTCGTGACGCGAGGCCCGAAGGGCTTGATCCAGCCGGCGCTCAAGGTGCGCGGCCGGGAATATCTGCGCATCATCTACGGCCCGGAATACGATGCGCCGGAGCACCTGACGCGCCTGCGCGAACGCGGCCTGCATGGCAAGCGCAACCTGGCCCTGCGTGAGTTCGCCCTGGGTCACGAAGGCCTGAAGCGCTTCGTCGAGGGCCAGCCGCTGCGGCGCGTGCATGAATGTGTGTTCGCCGTGCTCGCTCTCGAAAGTGAACCGATCGACCCGCGCTTGTGAAGCCATGGCAGCCCGAACTCGACAACAGTTGCCCGAAGAGGTGGCCGCGCCTTTGTCCAGACTCGGCGAAGCCATCAGCGCTGGGCGCGTCACTGCGAGCGTCGCCGATGCGGCCCTCGCCGCGATCAGCGGTTTGCCGCCGGAGGCTGTGACTTGGGCCGATCGCCCGATCGCAAGGCTTCTCGGCATCGATTGGCACTACAGCTACGATAGGCGGTCTCTCATCGGAATGTTTGGGCCAGACCAGGCCGCGTTCTCGGTACTTGCCAAACACCAGAGTCTGGCGGCGTTGCTCCTTTTTCACCACAGCGGCTTTGTAAGGCAGCGGGCGCTGGAGACGTTGTCCACGCCGCCAGCGGCGCCTTTTCTCCTGACGTCCCTGATGTTGCGCATGAACGATTGGGTGCGTCAGGTGCGGGTGGCCGCGCGCTACAGCGCCGAACGCCTCTTGCCTCAGACTTCGCCCGAAGTTGTCGCAGCAGCGGCGCCTTATCTGCTCGATCGGTGGCGCAAATGGGGGCGATGGGAGGCCGATGGGGTTGCCGTCCTTGATGCCGCACTCCAACGCCCGGATGTTGTCGCGTCGCTGGTTCAGCGGTTCCTTGGCAAGGATGCCGGATCAATCGCGGTCACCCTTCGCCACGCGCTCAGGGGGGCAAGCCTCGATCCGCATCTTTATGAACTCGCCCACAAGGCCGCTCATCCAGCGGTGCGCGTGATTGCCCTCAGGGCGTTGATCAGTAAACGTGCCACATGGCCGGTCGGCTTCCGGCGAGAATGGATCGACAAAACTTACGGTCTAAGCCGCCGGGTTGTGGTGCTGGAAAGCCGCCCCGTTCAACATGATTATCCAACCGCACCATTGATCCGCGCTGCTTTGACAGATCGATCGGCGGCGATCAGACGGGTCGCCGCGGAAGCCGTTATTGAGCAGCGCGTTCTTCTGGCCGATATAGACGATCTGGCTGACGCAATGATCGTTGACCGGGCGCCATCCATCAGGGATCGAGGGGACTTTCTCCGCCGCAAATTGGCGGAAGAACGGGGCCGTCTGGCGTAGCGACACTATGGCTGAACTGCGCTCTATCCCCGCCTGCTTCGCTGCCGACGCCGTAGCGGCGATCGACGCCCGCCTTGACGCAATCTGCGCCGAGCATGAGGTCGCAATCCCGCTGGCCATTGAGAGCGGCAGCCGCGCCTGGGGCTTTCCCTCACCGGACAGCGATTACGATTGCCGCTTCGTTTTCGTTCGGCCGGTCAGCCAGCACCTGTCGCCTTGGCCGCGCCGCGACGTGATCGAAACACCGCTCGATGGCGACCTCGACGTCAACGGTTGGGAGCTGGGCAAGGCCGTCAAGCTCTTGCTCAAGGGCAACGCTGTAATCATCGAGTGGCTGCGCTCACCCATCCTTTATCGGGGCGAATCCTGGTTCCGCGACGCCTTCCTCGACTTTGCCGAGCGCCACGCTGACCGCGACTTGATCGCCCGCCACTATCTGCACCTCGGTGAGCGGCAGCGGCGCGTCCACTTCAGCGACGGCCAACGTGTGGCCGGCAAGAAGATTTTCTATGCCTTGCGGCCTGCGGCGGCCTTGCGTTGGCTACGCCTGCATCCAGACGAGGCCGTTGCGCCGATGCACTTCCCAACTCTGATGGCCGAGTGCGATCCGTCTGTGCCGGTGGCCGACCTGATCGCCGAACTCATCGCTCGCAAGGCCGTGACGCATGAGTTGGACGCGGGGCCACTGCCGGCTGCGATTGCGGCGTTCATTGATGTCGAATTCGAGCTCGCTCGGGAACGGTACGGGGAGAAGGCGTTCCAGCTACCCGATGGCGTCCGTTTGGATGCAGAGCGATTTGTTCGAGGCGTTATTGAGCTGGCTTTCGAAGCCACGAGCCACTGAGATTGAACGGCGAGTTGGGCGCGAACGTCCGCGTTGGTAGGCCGGCGGTCACAATAGTCCCGCGAACTCCGGATCGGCGTAATACCGCACCTTTCGCGCGGCCATCGGGGCAGCACCCTGGCGCAGCAGAATTTCCAGGCCTGCGTCCAGCCGCATGACCTCATCCGGCGTCAGCAGCTCGCGCCGTGTCAGGTGGTTGGCGGTGGACGTGCTGGTCGTGGTCTGTTGGAAAAAGAACGGCCCCGGCCCCTTGGACACGCTGGCGCCGGCGGTCTGATAGGCCATGGTCGCCGCGCCTATGGATTTGGACACCCAGCTCGCGGTCTCCACATCACCGACGTTGAAGACCTGGATCAGGCCGGCGTTGGATAGGAAGGTGCCGGCACGCTCGCCGTAGACGCTCCAGAGCTGATGCAGGTCTTGCAGGATCGGCCAAAGCTGGAGGCCGTAACCGGCCATCAGGCCGAACGCCTGTTGCAGCGGCTCCAGGCGGCCCAAGGCGGCGAACTCGTCGAGCAGCAACAGGACCGGCTTGTCAGGCCGCGCCGTTGACCTGGCGAGCGCGCCGATTGCCTGAGCGACCAGGAGCCGCAGCCAGCGGCTATGCGTGCCCAGCCGATCCGGCGGCAACACCAGGAACACCGTGCAGACCCGATCCTTGAGATCCCCGAACCGGAAGTCCGAGCGATCAAGCACCGCGGTCATGCGCCGGCTATCGAGGAAATGCGTGTGGCGTTGGGCGGAGGAAAGCACCCCCGCCGCCTCGCGCCCGGTCTTGCCCAGATGGCGATTGGCGGCGCGGGCGACGAGCCCGCCAGCGCACTTCGATTTCTGCATGATCGCCAGCATGGTCGTGAACGCATCCGGCGCGGCGGTCAGCAGATCGCGCACAGTCCCGAGATTCCGTCGCTCAGGTCCCTCATGGCAGACCACATAGAGGATTATGCCCGCGATCAGCGCCTTGGCCTCTTCGTTCCAGTGCGCTTCGCCGACCTGGCCTGGCGGATCGTAGACCAGGGCGTCGGCCAGGAGCGCGGCGTCCTCGGCGAGATCGGGGCTGTCCTCGTCCAGGCCGTTCAATGGATTGAAGGCGGCTGCGGCGGCGCCAGACACGCCGAACGGATCGAGCACATAGACCGGGCCGAACCGCTCGCGCGCAGGAACCGCGACGCGCGCGTTCTCGCCCTTGGGATCGATGCAAAGGACCGAGCGGTCGGCCGTCAGCAGATTTGGAATGATGGCGCCCACGCCCTTGCCCGAGCGGGTGGGCGCGATGGTGATCAGATGCTGCTGGCCAGCGTAGCGCAGAAGCTCACCACCCTTCCGGTTCTCGCGCCCGACGATCAGGCCGTCAGGGCGGACCAGGGACCGGACCTCGGCGGCGCTCGCCCAATGCGCGGAGCCATGCACGCCCCAATGATCGGCGGGCGCGGCGCGGGCGCGCCATTTGAGGAAGCCGACCAGGACGCCCAGCACGCCGCTGATGCTGGCGACGTTCCCCACCCAATGATCGCTGAGATGCTTGACCATCGCGATGGGGATCAGAAGCAGCCACGCGAGCAGATCGCCGAGGACATAACCGGCGACCAGGTAGACGACCAGCAAGATGCTCCGGCGGATCATCGGCCCTCCGTCGCTCGATTTTCGGGGGTGCTCGTCGGTTGGGGCGCGCTCACGGATGGGCGGGGGCGGCGCCGGAGTCCTTGTCCGGCGACTCGGCTTTGGAAGCGGGCTCACCGAGCAAATCGGCGAACAGCGCTGCGTCATCCTCGCGAGTGATGAAGCCCGGCAGCTCCTTCTTGAGCCATGCCGGCAATTGCTCCTTGGAGAAGGCGTCCTGGCCCTTCTCCAGCCGGTGCAGCAGGAACGCTCCGAGCAGCACCTTGCGGCGGGTATCCTTGGCGCGCTCCTGCTTCCCGAGCTTCGTCTGGAGGGATTTGCGCTGGGCTTCCAGGTGCGCCAGGCGCTCGGCGATTGATCGCTTTGCCATCGTGCTCTCCCGATGTGCGCCCCCAGGTTGCGAGCATAGCCATTCCCGCTCGCGTCGTCACCCGACTCGCAGCATTCATCAGATGTTCGCGGGGAGACGCCGACGAATAACCAGCATCTACACTCCGTCGTTCATGCTCTATCGAAGTGCAGCAGGTCTCGGGAGCGACGCTCCTATTTGGCGAACAGGAATTCACTGCCAAGCTTGTTCAAACGCGAGCCACACCGAGCGTTCTGAACGGAGTGAAGATTAGCGAAGGGCGCACTTACGAGTTGCTGCGCAACTCAGCGCGCGATAGCGTCACACGGGCGGACCGAAGGCCGTATGGGGCTTGCGCACCCTTGGCCCGCCAGGGTCGCCGCGCGGTTGCGGCGCGATCTGAGTGCGCGTCATGGCGATTTATCACCTCTCGATGAAGCCGATCGGCCGCGCCGGCGGACGTAGCGGCGTGGCCGCCGCCGCCTATCGCGCGTCGCAGAAACTGACCAACGAACGCGACGGCCTGACCCACGACTTCACTCATCGGCGCGGCGTCGAGCACACCGAGATCGTCCTGCCCGAAGGCGTGGACGCCGAATGGGCGCAGGACCGCTCGCGGCTGTGGAATGCGGCGGAGGCGGCGGAGAAGCGCAAGGACGCGCGGGTCGCGCGCGAGATCGAGGTCGCGCTGCCCCATGAGCTGACGGCCGACCAGCGCTTGGAGCTGACACGGGAGTTCGCGCACGAGCTGGCCGACCGCTACGGCGTGGCGGTGGATTTCGCCATCCACAGCCCGCACGGCGACACGGATGTGAGGAACCATCACGCCCACATCATGCTGACCACCCGGAAGGTCGAACATGAGGGACTGGGCGAGAAATCCGACCTTGAGCTGGAGAACAAGCGGCTGATCGCCTTGGGCCTGCCGACCTCGCACGATCAGCTCCGCGACATCCGCCTGGATTGGGAAGACCGGGCCAACCGGCATCTGGCGCTTGCCGGCCATGATATCCGCATTGACCACCGCTCTCATCGCGACTGCGGCTTGGAGATCGAGCCGACCCAGCACATGGGCGTCCACGCCACCCAGATGGATCGGCGCGGCAAGTCGGTGGTGCGCGCCCGCCAAGACGAGGACCAGGCGCGGCGGAACACCAAGCTGATCCGCGAGAAGCCAGAGCAGGCGTTGACGCTCGTCACCAACGAAAAGTCCGTGTTCGATCGCACGGACGTGGCGCGCACCCTGCATCGCTACATCGACGATCCCGATGCCTTCCAGGCCGCTTTTGCCAAGGCCATGGCGTCCCCCGCGCTGGTCGAGCTGCGGCCCGAGCAAAGGGACGAACTCGGCCGCACGATCGAGCCGGCCCGCTACTCCACCAAGGAGATGATCACGGTGGAGCGGCAGATGGCCGACAGCGTCGACCGGATGGCGGAGAGCCGGACGTTCGGCGTGAAGCGCGAGGCCCTGCTGGAAACTCTTCCGACCGCGAGTTCAGCCAGCCTGGAAACCGCCATCGCGCGGCTGACTGTCGTGGAGCGCCTGATGTGGCCCGAGGACCACCCCGAGGCCTATGCTTTGGTGGCGGGCGTGCGTCGGGACCTCATCGCGATGTCCGCCAGAGCCGGCGTCATCTGATTTTCCGATTGGCGTCCTGAGGGCCGGTTGCTTTGCCAACGGCTTCGCGGCCACAGGAACCTCCAAAAGCTCAGGACCATCACGGCTTCGAGCGGTGAGCGTCATGCGCCAGGGCCGCCGGCCGTCAACCCAGCTCGCTGGCTTCGCGCAGCTCCGCTCCCTGCGGGCGCGCTTCGCGCGGGGTGTGACCGCCGGCTCCTGCCCTGGCGCTTCGGCTCCCCATGAAGCCGCGGGATGGTCCCGCGGCTGAAGTGAAGGAGGCCCGCATGACCACCAAGACTAAGAGACTGTTTTAAAAGTCGCTCAAAAGCGTCTGAAACGCGTTTGATATCAGTGAGTTATGCGTGATGAAGGGGTTTCATTCTTGCGGGATGCAATCTTTGCTGTTGCGAAAAAGAACGAATCGGGCACGCATTAGCTCCAATCGTTAATGGAGAATTAAAATGAAAGTTGGTGATGTTGTACACTTGAAATCCGGCGGCCCTGATATGACCATCGCAAAGATTGAAAATGGATATGCGGTTTGCGAATGGTTTGAAGGAGCAAAGCCTATGAGGCATGAGTTTCCACTTACGTCTCTTGAGAAAGATTACGAACTGTAATGCCCGGCATCTCAAGGGAAGAGTATGAAGACGCCGTCGCTGCAATTAACGCACTACATAAGCGTATAGATAAGCTTGAGAAGGCGTTCGAGCCGAGCTTTTTAAATATGGTTCTTATTATTGAGTTAATTCAATCGGCTCATCCTGATTTAATGGAAGAAAAGCTTCGCTTTTTAAGATTGATGACTCAAGATATAACCACAGGTCGTCAGGAATCGAAATTAACTCGACAATATGTGAATCAGCTTCGTCAGTTAGAAAAGATTTTAAAGCGACACGATCCAAAAACATAAAATGTAGAATTTTGTCCACGTCTATTGGTTCTTTATTGCGTATTTTATATAACGACATCTGATACCGTCTCCGATGAGCAGAATTGCTCATTGAGACTTTACATTTTCAGCTTGCGTAGCTCGTTTGCGTGCAAACATCGCTATCTAGGTAGGGCTTCGCCGTCCTAGCTTGTCACTCTCTGCAGGAAGAGCCTGATCATCGCCCAGCGGATCATACCGACGCTGTGCGCGATTTTGCGCTCGTGATCTTTGTCGAGCCGGCGGTAGTCGCCAAACCAAGCGAACGTGCGCTCAACCACCCAGCGCTTCTTCACCGGCACGAACCGTCGAGCTGTGTAGGCCGGGTTGCCTGACACATGCACAGTCGCGCCGACGTTGGTCTTCACCCACCTGGCAAACGGGGTGCCTTGGTAGCCCTTGTCAGCGAAAATGATCTTCGGCCGGCGATCCAGCCATTTGACGGCTTTCGCTAGCACCTTCTGCGCACCCTTCGTGTCGTGCATGTTTGCGCGCGTCACAGCTACGTCGACCATCAGGCCGAGCGTATCGACGACGATATGACGCTTTCGACCTTTGACGCGTTTCCCGCCATCGTAGCCGTGCAGTCCTCCAGCCTTGCCGGTTTTGACAGACTGCGAGTCGATCACGACCGCGCTGGGCGCCATAGATCGCTCATGACAGAGACGTGCAGTCTCATAGAGCAATCGCTGAATGCGACGCACGATGCCCTTACGCTGCCAAGCAGCGAAGTAGCCATAAACGGTCTGCCACGGCGGAAAGTCGTGCGGCAGTTGTCGCCACTGACAACCAGTTCTTACGATGTAGAGGATCGCTTCGACGGTTCGTCGCTCGCTCGTTTTACGAGGTCGACCGCCACGTTTAGCTTTAGGCACAAAATCAGAAATCAGATTCCACTGGTCGTCAGTCAAATCACTCTGATATGCGATCACTCTCTCGTTCGTTGTGCGCCAATGATAACGAGCGTAGCAGACGCGCAACGAATGTCAAGCTAAAAATTCAACGAAATCAACCTACTAAAAAATGCGACGTTGCGCTGACGCTCGCTTTGTGCTAGAGAACGATCGTTGCTGCGTGAAGTGAAAGTCACGCGAGCGATACGCGCTTCAGCGCACCACTGAGGGTCCCCGTTAAGTCGGGCGGCCCACGAAATACAAGACCTGTATGTCAGCGTTCGCGCTGACTTGGGGAATACGTGGGGCATCGCCCTCAGGGTGTGCTTTCACCCGTCCCGGCATGAGCCGAGCGACGGGTGATGAGGTGCGTCTGGATCTTTGAAATGGTCAACCTGGGGATGATGAATGGCAAAGCTATTGCCGTGTCCAAAATGCGGAAATCTGGTCGCAGACACCTCAAACCTCTGCCCGTATTGCGGCTCGAAATCGAGAAATCTGCGACTGCGAAATACCTTCGTCGCTATCGTCGTGCTCGCTGCTGTCGCAAGCTGCGCGCACCTGATGCATCTAGACAAAAGCTCATCTATCGCTGCTGCATCGTCAAGCGCGTCATCGACTCAAGTCGACTCCGCCGCGGCAAGCTTTGCAGCAGATGTTGCACGAGATCGAAGAACGCCGAAGGCGACGATGGATCAGGCCGCCAGTGATGCTGGGGAAGCTGCAGCTCCGAGCGACGGTCCATCTGACTAGACCCTGAAGCTATTCTTGTGTTATAAATGCAACGATCGCCGCGTGGAAGAAGACCACGCGGCGATCCTCGACCAATTTTTAGGTCGAGTGGTTTATATATAAAGGTTTATATATGAAAAAATGTAATAGATTGCCCTCATGGAAGGACATCGAAGCGGTTCGCCAGAAAGAAGCTAATGAATTTATTCAAAAGCTCAAATCAAAGTTGACGAAATAGCTTCTAAATAAATTGACATATTCGTCATTTATTTAATGGGGTGCTGAGCAATATTGCTCAGCACCCTTATAATTTTCACCCAACAATTTTTGAGAGCGTAGCGGAGAACGCGACGCCAGGTGCCTGAGGCGAAGCCCCTTGCATGACGCCGTTCCTCAAACTGGACAACAAGCTGCACAGCAGATGAGCCCTACGGACGAAGCTGCGAGCGATGCTGATCAGACTCCTGTGGCTACTCCTAGTGATATCGCTGGGGTGAATTGAGAGAAGGTTTGCAGCGACCAAAACGTCGGTGGTAAAATGCAGCGAGCGCCGTGTGGGGAAAAGCCACACGGCGCTCCTCGACCAATTTCAGGTCGAGTATTTATCGCATATTAACAGGAGATACAATGAGAATAAAAATAGAGCTGGAGCGTCTCCAGCGCCTTTATTTAATCCTCGGCCAGATGAGATATTTGGAAAATATCGAATCTGTTCGCAGGCAAATATTAGATCAACAACTGCGTATTATATCTCTGATATAGTTGTATGATCTTCTAAAAATTGACATATCGCTTTTAGCGAATTTGATCGTGCTAACGATCGGGGCTGAGAATGTATTCTCAGCCCCATTTGTTTATGGACTTCTCAGATGGTGATCATAAGTTGTTTTTAATGCAGCTTGCAATTTTCATTGCAATTCGAGGTTAAATCCAGCACAACATATTGATATCAAACGTGTTTCTGGCGCTTTTGAACGACTTTTAAAACAGTTTCTAAGGCTTCGACAGCCGAGCGCCCTCAGGCTCCCGCCGAGCCCCGCCGACCGACTCATCGGCTGTATCGGGTGACGGGCGACGGCGACGCCTCGATCTGGACTCCCATCGGTGCGGCGTGGCCGAACAAGGATGGCAAGGGCTTCAACCTCAACTGTGATGCGGTTCCGCTCACCGGGCGGATCGTTCTGAGGCTCATCGAGCCCCGGCAACAGGCCGACGCTTGACCTCGCTCCGCTTGGCGGCAGGCTCCGGCCTGCCGCCCCAACCGGGCCGTTTCGGCCGGTTGCGGGAATCGCTAGGAACTGTCAAGGTCGGGCCTCTCCCCCGCACAATCATGCAGATTCTTCTGCACAGTTCCTACACGGTCGAAAATGACCTGATTTTATCCAATAAAATCAGATGGATGAAAACCCATGGTCATTTGGCCGGGATGAGCGGAAGACATAGTCGCGAAATCACCCGAACAGGCTCGGCTGACCCCCGGGGAATACGCCCTCCAGGGCCAGGACCTTCAGCTTGGTCTCCACCCCGCCGGGCGCGGAGAAGCCGCCGCTCTTGCCGCCCGCGGCCAGGACGCGGTGGCAGGGGACGATGATCGGCACGGGATTATGGCCCAGGGCCTGTCCGACGTCGCGGGCCAACAGCTTGTCGCCCAGGCGCACTGCGACCTCGCCATAGGTCAGGGTCTGGCCGGGCGGGATGGCGCGGGTGACGGCGTAGACCTGGCGCTCGAAGTCGCTGGCTCGGGCCAGGTCCACCGCCACGAAGGCCAGGTCCGGCCGCTCGCCGCGCAGCAGGGCGCGCACGCCTTCGATGGCCTCGACGACGGCCGGCGGGGGCTCGGTCTCGACCAGGTCCGGGTGGCGGCGAGCCATGCGCGCGCGGGCCGTGTCGCGATCGCGCGTGGGCCAATGGACGGCGGTGATCCCGAGCGGGCTCCAGGCCAGGGCGCACCAGCCGAGGTCAGTTTCGAAGGGGGTGAATCCAGCGTCTGTCATGGACCCTAGATAGTGCTGCAGGCTGCTCAGGGCTGGCGGTTTTCGGACTCATTCAGCTGCCGGAACGGCGAATATTCCTCCTCCAGCCACTCCATCTCGCTTTCCACCGCCCAGCGCTCGCGCTCGAGGAAATCGGCCACCGGGCCGCGCAGGGCCGGATCGGCGATCCAGTGGGCGGAGTAGACGGGGGTGGGCAGGTAGCCGCGGGCGATCTTGTGCTCGCCCTGGGCGCCGGCCTCGACCCGCGCCAGGCCCGCCTGGATGGCGTATTCGATGGCCTGGTAGTAGCAGAGCTCGAAATGCAGGAACGGCACGTCCTCGACGCAGCCCCAGTTGCGGCCATAGAGGCAGTCGGCGCCGATCAGGTTCAGGGCCCCGGCGATCCAGCGCCCGCTGCGCCGGGCCATGACCAGCAGCACCTGGCCCGCCATCCGCTCGCCCAGCACCGAGAAGAAGGCGCGGTTCAGATAGGGCCGGCCCCACTTGCGCGAGCCGGTGTCCATGTAGAAGCCGAAGAAGGCGTCCCAGTGATCCTCGGTGATCTCGGCGCCGGTCAGGCGCACGATCTCCAGGTCGCGCACGGCGTCGCGCCGCTCGCGGCGGATGGTCTTGCGCCGGCCCGAGGACAGAGCGGCCAGGAAGTCGTCGAACGTGGCGTAGCCGGCGTTGTGCCAATGGTACTGCTTGTTGCGCCGCTGCAGCAGGCCGGCCTGGCCGAGGAAATCCCAGTCGGCCTGGGCGGGGAAGGTGACGTGCAGGGACGAGGCGCCGGTCTTTTCGCAGACCGCCAAGGCGCCGCCCAGCAGGGTCTTGCGCGCCGCCTCGGCGTCGACGCCCGGGCGCACCAGCAGCCGCGGCCCGGTGACCGGCGAAAACGGCGAGGCGCAGAGCAGCTTGGGATAATAGGCGCCGCCGGCGCGCTCATAAGCGTCGGCCCAGGCGTGGTCGAAGACGTATTCGCCCTGGCTGTGGGATTTCAGATAGAGCGGCATGACCGCCGCCACCGCGCCATCCTCACCCATCACCGACAGGTGGCGCGGCCCCCAGCCGGCGCGCGGCGCAGCGCAACCAGTTTCTTCGGCGGCGTCCAGGAAGTCAAAGCTGATGAAGGGGTTGGCCTGATA
>OUWB010006850.1_pt1 | contig 12137 bp, 13 predicted proteins | sample 1779821 | NCBI WGS metagenome assembly OUWB01 (sample SAMEA3914806, study PRJEB12502) | metagenome | biome: forest; material: soil | place: Canada | collected 2011-08-03 | depth 0.1 m
TAGGTCTCGAAATAGCCGTGGGCGCCGTAGCCGCGGGCGTGGACAACGCGCTCGGGGATGCGCTCGTGATCGAAATGGAAAATCTTTTCGCGCAGGATATGGTCTTCCAGCGCCACCGGGCCGCGCGGCCCGCCGACCTTCAGCGAATTCTGGTCGTCCGATATGGGCGCGCCCTGCGCCGTGGTCAGGACAGCCCCGCCGTCCGTTTGATGCGTTTCGCCACCTGGCCCCTGTTCGACGCGAAGGCCAGAGAAATCGGCAGTCGTCGTCGTGCGCTCGTCCATGTTTTCGGTCATGGTGGCTCCCTTTTCAAACAGCGCCTCGCGCCGCGAAATTCGTTAATCAGCTTTATGTCGGAATTGTTCCCCGGCGCTTTCCGCCGAGCTTACATCTGCGTTGTCGGGCATTCGATCAGTCCCGTCACAAGGAATCGATGTTGAACCTCAATCGGGGCGAGAAAAGCGATACTCGCGCATCCTCCATATTTCACGATCTGATCAGTGGTCGGCGACATGTCTGTCGGTGCTGGAACAGTACAGACCAGCCTTGAGAGAAAACGGCACGGCGGGTGCTCGCGCAGGCAGGGATCGCGCTCAGGTCAGGATGACGCGAAAAGACCCCGGATGCGCTTGCGTCGCTTCTTGTTCGGACCACGCCCCATCGAACCGCGCGGCCAGGGCTTTTGCTTCCGAGATCAGCGCCTCGAAAGTCTCATATGACTCGCCAATGACGAATTGAAATTCGTATCGGCCACTTCGACCTTCACGAAGCTGCTCGATCTGCTGGGCATTGCTCAGGGGCAGGTAGGGCATATCAGCCTCGGATGCGCCGGCGACGCTCATTATTTCGGCTGACGCGGCTTCTGTTTGGGCTCGGTTCTGGAGGACAAGGGTTCGCCCGGCCCGACGCCTGGGGATATAGGGTCGCTGGCGGGAAAGCTTTCTTCGAGCGCTTCGTCGAGCAGATTTTCGCGTTCAGCGTCGGTCGCGGCTTTTTGGCTTGTCATCGGTCTCTCCCTCGGTTTTCTGGCCGGCAGCATGAGCCGCATCGCCATAAATGATCCATGCGAACCCGGATGCGGAGCTTGGCAAATTTTCTAGGCGCGGCGGCCGGACGCGCTGCGCGAGGCGTGGTCAAGCTTTCTTCCCGTTTATAAAGTTTTCGCGCGCATGCATTTCAAACTTATGCCGGCTGCCGCCTATTCAGACGACCGGATGGACGGGCACAGCCTCCAAAGAAGAGCGCGCGGTGCCGTCCGGTCTCACGCAATCGGCAAAGGACCACGGGCCACCGGCCCGCATCCGACGTCGCCTGCACACCTCCGTTCCAAATCCACACCGAGCAAAATCAGATGACGACAGCCGACGACAAGGCCCAGGCGACCGAACTCGACCATGCGGAAGCGCCCGGATTCACGCCGGAAACGCTAAACGTACATGCGGAATTGGCCGGATCTTCGACGCCCGTCGCAAGGTGGGCGTTTGGCGATTACAGCGTTTCCGCCCATCGTGGGCGCGACGCGTTCTGGATCGTCGCGCGCCGGCCGGGCCGCGGCGGTCTCGCCTTGCGCACGTTTCCGATCATGGGCGCCTATGAGCTTGATACACTCGCGTCAGGCGACCACGGCGGCGAGTGGCGGATCGAGACCAATCCCGGCAGCTACATCGTCACATTGGATCTGGCGGACGGCGTGCTGCACATGACAACCCGCTTCACGCCGGCGCGCGATATCCTGGTCGCCTTCTGGCCCCGGGACCTGTATGTGCTGGACGCAGACGACGACCCGACCCGCGCGAAAGGGCGCGTCGAAGCGGCGCAACGCGGTCTCAATGGCGGCTACTGCTATCTCTGCCTGGATCAGCCGGGCTTCGGCAGCGCCCTCTACATGCAAAACCTGACGGCGCTGAACGACTTCTTCGTTACCACGAAGACGAAGCCGGACGGGGTGGTGGGTGGCCAGTGGCCGGAACTCGGATACCAGCCGCCGACGGCGCCGCTATCCAAACAGCCGCCGGTCAATCCGTTGAAGCAGGGCCAGGCCGTCACAATTTCCGACGCGCTCATCGTCTTGCACGCCGACTGCGGGGAGAATGAGTTCGAAAATGCCCGAGTCTTTATCGACATGCTGGCGGCGGTTTATCCGAAGCTGGGGAAGCCGAGCACCGATCTCCACGATTGGCTTTGGCGCGCGGAGAAGACGCTTGGCGATCTGAAGTCGCCGAAGGTCAGCTTTCAGACGCAGGGGCACACCTATTTGTTTCCCTATACGGACTCCGAATATCCGGACAGCATGGTTCAGATGTCGGTGACCACGACCCTTTGGGAATACGAACGATCGCGTGAGTTGACGTCGCGTTTTTCCGACGAACTCGGCCGCGGAATGCAGGGTTTCTTCGACGAGGAACTGCGAACGCTGCGGCGCTATCTGACCAATGTCGGGGTTGACAAGAACCGGGACGCGGTCGATTCCTGGTACCTCTACCACCCGTTGATGAATTTGGCGCGGCTCGGCATCAATGGCGAAGCGTGGGCGAAGGCGCTGTTCTTTGCCGGCCTGGAATTCGTCATCAAGGCCGCCCAACACTTCGCCTACAAGTGGCCGATCATCTATGACCTGAGCGATTTTTCCGTCATCAACCAATATCGCGGCGACGAACAGCTGGGCCAGACCGATGTGGGCGGGATCTATGCCTATGTGATGCTGCAGGCCCATCAGCTCAGTGGCGATGAACGCTACATCGAGGAGGCCAGGGCGGCCCTGAAGGCCAGCGAGGGTTATCGTTTCGAACTGGCCTACCAGACCAATCTGACGGCTTGGGGCGCGACGGCATCCCTGAAGCTCTGGAAGCTGACCGGTGAGCAGCACTATCTCGATCAAAGCCTGGCCTTCATTGCCAGCTTTCTGCACAATTGCGAGCTCTGGCATTCGGATATCGAACACGCCAAGTCCTATGCCAACTTCTTCGGCGTCACTTGCCTGCATGACGGCCCGTACATGGCGGCCTACGAAGCCTTCGAGTGCTTCCTGGCTTTCGACGAATATATTCAGGAAGGCGGCGACGATATCCCCGCGGCGGTGAAACTGCTCCTCGCCGAATATTGGCGGAATTCGCTGGACGTTCTGTGGGGCTTCTATCCGGATGCCCTGCCGGAGGATGCGATCGCCCAGGAGATACGCAATGGCCATATCGACCGCGACCTGTCTTTTCCATTGGAAGATCTTTACGGCGACGGCAGCCCAGCCGGCCAGGTCGGCCAGGAAATCTACGGCGCCGGTGCCGCATTCGTCGTGGCCTCGCGTGCCTATCGCGAATGTCCGGGTGCGCCGTTCAAACTCTTTGCGGAATACCCGAGCAAGGTCGAGTGCCGCGACGGCGGTATTCAGGTGCGGCTGCACGGGCCGGCGGGATATGTGGCCCGCATGCGACTGATCGGCGCCGAGACCGATCTCATGGGGGTCCGCATCCGCGCGGGCGGCGGGGATGCCCTCGCTCCCAGCGTAACGGATTCAACCTTCCAGGAATTCGAGGTCGCGGCCGATGGCAGCTTTACGGTCAGCTGGACGTCCAACTGACCGACAATTCCACTTTCGACAGGAGGTTTTCATGCCGGACAGATCCATAGCGGCGAAGATCAACAAACCCGACGAAAAAGCCGGCCGCACTGGCTTTTCACTCGACCTGGTGCCGCGCCGGCCGCTCGATGGCCTGGCGTTGAGCACGATCGTCCTGAAACTCAAGGATGGCGCGACGGACGGCCAGGTCGAGAAGCTTCAAGCGCTGATCAATCTGCTCGTCGTCGACGCTTCGGTTATCCCTGCGCCACCAGGCGAATGACGGGGCAGTAGACCGGCGAGGGCGCTTCCTAAGAGGATATCCTCGCCGGGCCTCAAAAGCCTTTCAAGGGGCAAGGCGCGGATGATGATCTCTCCTTGGCCGAAAATCTGCCGCGGTCGCGCGGTCGCTTGGCCGCCAATCGCGATCGCGTCGATCATGATTTCGAACACCTAATGGAAACGGCCAAGGCATTGCCCCAGGCGCGCCAAACGCCCTCGGCGGGGGCGGGTGAAGCCGGTCAGGCCGCCTGACCGTTCGAGTAAGAGCGCTCTTTCGGCGTCGAGAGGCCAGGCCCAAATGGCCGGCCTTCGTGGTCCCGTAACGGCAAGTGGATTTCGACGACGTACATCCGAATCCTCGGCAGATAACAGGCTGCGACAAAGGGCTGCGGTCGTGGCGACTAGGCGCGCGCGGCACTGGATGCTATAGCATGATACCGACCGAGTCCGGTCATCGGCCGTTTTGGACCGCCCATCCGTGTTCGGGGCTTTGGAGGATCCACATGCAGCAGGCCCTCGAGCGCATCTCGAAAAGCATCCGCAGTTACGCGGCCGGCGATCTGTCGAAAACCCTGGCCGGCATCGAATTGGTCGCCGCCTTCAAGGTGGTTTGCAAAAACGTCGGCGTCGATGTTTCGGAGCTGCAGACCCCGGTCGAAAATTACATCGATTCTGTCCTTGTTCGTGTCGGCGAGGGCGGCCTAGACGAGGAGCGCGCCGTGACGGAATTGCGCCGGGTGTACGAAGCGGCGCACAACAAGGACGCCAATGTCCTGGCCTATATGGCCCGATTCCAGTAGCATTCGACGATCGGGCGCCGGCACCGGCCAGATGGACCAGGATGGCCTGTCAGGTCTTCGGATTCTGAGGCGCGCCATGAGACTTCTGCCTCGAAACGAACGCGCCCGGCGGCCAATGGGTATGAACGCCATATAGAGTTCAGCACGTAATCGCGGGAGCCGGGCCTCCTCAGCTCAAGGTCTTCAATATGCCCGGACCCCAATAGTAGAGCACGAAATAATAGGTTCCGATGGCGACCAGCGCGGTCGCGGCAAGGAGCAATAGGCTCGCCAGCAACTGCAGGAGGGGATGGGCGGGATCACGCCGCGCCCGGATGAAGGCTTCAGCGACAATCAGGTTCGGAATGTAAAAGGCGTAGGCCATGACGACGTCGAACGGCCCGGTGAAGTCCTGAACGTGACCGGCGCCGCCGCTGAGCAGCAGCCAGAACCCGTAATCCATGCGGTACAACCACGATCCGATGGCCAGGGCGAACAGGCGGATCGCCCATGCGCGGTGGCTATCCTCGCGTCGGCCGCGGCCGTTGATATAGGTCATAACCGCGCACAGAACCATCAGGGCGCCGTAGAGGCCGAAGCCGATGTTCATCGGCATTCCGCCGATCGTTCCCTTGAACAGGATGAAGCCCAGACCGCCCAGGCCAGCGATCATGGCGGCCAGAACATAGATCGTGCCGACCCAGCGGTGGAAGGTCTTGAAGCGGTTGCGCACCGCGCCAAGCAATTGAATGGGTCCGAATAGCAGCAGGATGGCGCCCGTCGCCAGGTGGGCGCCGATCGCCAGCGTCGCGGCGGGCGTGTTGGCTTCATAAAGCTTCGGCAAGGTCGAATTCCATTGACCTATCAGGCCACGCGGCACGGCGCCGAGGTAAAAGGCCAGAATATAGACGCCGAAGATCGCGGCGCTGATCCAGCTTGCCCCGACCAGGAGCACGCCCGAAAATTTCAGGATGAGACCCGTTGCACGATTCCCCACGCCGCCTGCGCCAGCCATGTGAACTCCCCCAAGTTGCCTCCTGAACCCTACCTTGCTTTTCGGTCCGGCGCTACCGGGGCGTTGTTAGGCGTCGTGGCCTTCGTTTCAGCGCGTTGCTTCAAGACAGAACGGCTCCGCTCGGGGAGCATTTTCTCAAAAACCACCATCGCTTCACGGCCGCTGACCACGCCGCTGGCCGTCAATGAACGATGGCCGCACTCGGTGAAGCCGTGCTTTCGGTAGAACCGGCAGACATCGTCCCTGTAGACCATTGCCTGCAACCAGATCCTTCCGAAGCCGGTCCGACGGGCTTCGCTTTCCGCGAATGCCAGGCATTGCTTGCCCAATCCCTGGCCGGTGGTCCTCGCGTCGAGGTACAGGCGCTCAAGATACAGGCCCGCTTCCATATGTTCGTCCGCCGGCAGGACGATTTTGATGAAGCCCACCAAATCGTCGCCTTGCGCGACGTAATAGTACCGGATCGCGCTGTTTTTAAGTTCATCTTCGAGCCGACGCATCGAGAATGCGTCGGCGATATAGCTGCGGCCGCCGTCATCCCAGAGGTCGGTATAGTGCTGGGAATAGATATCGATGGCAAGCTGACGAAGCCGCTCGACCTGGCCGAGATCTACAAGAAGGAAGTCAGTGTTTTGTCGCATTGGCCGCCCAGGATTTCTGCGCGACCTATATCATGTCTTCTACTCGAAATGCGAAACGGTTGCTGGCTTTCACCTATTTACCGGGAGCCCGTCGCGAAATCGGTAGGCAGTGAATTATTACCAATGCGCTTCGCCCCTGTATGGCCTCGCGTCTTGCGCAATTCGTCTATGAAAAGTTGCCCCGCCAGAGCCTGGGATGTCGCAGCCAATGTATGGCTGCCGCCGCAAGCAAGCCAAGAAACGGCAGCGTCTCAAGCGCCTGCATGGCTGGTCTCCTCGTGCACGCGCTGGAACGGGCATTTCCAGTCTGCGCCCACATGCCGACCGCTATATTGGTTGGCCTCGGAGCCGTCTCCGAACCTGGCGAGCATCGGGTTGGGTGAACCTGAAAGGGCGGTGTCCCTTTCGATGATGCTTTCGCGAAGGGTGTCGTAGCGACCCTCCGCCCGCAATGTTTCGAACTGATCGTGGGCGTTGAAGACCATGGCCGGCCGATCGAAGCGGCGCGCCGGACGGCTGGCATTCGGATGCAGCCCGACGACGAAAAAGGCTTCGCCGGCGAAGCTCAATGAAAAGTTCGCGTCCTCGACGTTGGGACTAACGCGCCGATCGTAGGCGTGGCCCGCCTTCGCATCGATCGTTTCGAGGGCCTGAATTCGCTGCCACATCGCAGCTTCGAACGCTTCTTCGGAGAGCGCGGCGGCAGAGTCGAAAATCACCACAAAACTCTGAAACGGGCCGGGCGCCGTCGCATAGGCGCGGGCGAAATCGCGAAGGGTGTCGTGGATGGCCTGGTCGTCGCGAGGACATCGGATGTCGCCGACCGTCAGAAACTGCATGCGCTGACGGGCGAGGGCGGATTTTGCGCCGACGCAGGGAAAGGTCTTGTCCTTGATCTTCGCTTCGAACTTGTCGATCAGGCCTTTATCGGCGTTTTGCTCTTGTTGAACGTCGACTTGTATACGCACGGGACACCTTCCAGTAATGGAAGGACAAGATAAGAGAAATCCGATAAGTTCGCCGCGCCCATAAGCATTGGTGCCTGAAAGCTCGGAGTAAAGAGTTCCGCTAACGCCCGGCTTACGGAATCCTGCTCTAAAACCGCCGCCCTTGCGCAATTATTATTTTTCCGGCCGGGTTCACTATCCCGGTTTTCACTTGGTTTTCCTAATGTCGATTTCGCATCAGGGAGGCTAAGATGGTCACGGAAATCTCACCACGTTCGGGAACGGCATTCGCCTTGAAGAAGGGTCAGCGTCTGCGCGTCATCGACCCGCAGGGCGAGCAGGTTTCGGACATGCTGGCGTTCAACGCGCATGACATCGATGAGGTCATTTCTTCCGGTCGGACTCTGGATTATGCCTCCAAGCTGTTCCTGACCACGGGCGACCCGCTTTATTCGAACCGATCGAACATTATGCTGCGCATCGTCGAGGACACCGTCGGACGGCACGACTTCCTGTTGACGCCGTGTTCGAAGGAGACCTTCAAGATCATCTATGGCGACGAGCATCCGCATCATGGCTGCTTCGGCAACCTATCGCATGCGTTGGAGCCCTACGGCATCAAGCCTGACCAGATTCCCGTGGCATTTAACATTTTCATGAATGTACAGGTCGACGGCGAGACCGGAGCGCTCAAGGTCGATCCGCCGAAAAGCCGGGCCGGCGATCACATCCTCTTTGAGGCGGAAATGGACCTCATCGTGGCCCTGACGGCCTGTTCCGCCCTTCAGTCCAACAATTACGCCTTCAAGCCGATCCACTATGCGGTTGAAGGCGAACCGGCAGCCGTTGCCGCGCAATAGGGGCCGACATGCGCAACTTTTCGTGCGCCGTGTGCGGCAATACGACCTATTTCGAGAACCGAAACTGCATCGCCTGCGGCGCACGGCTGGGCTTCGTCGCTCAGACGCAGACGCTTGAGGCCCTGGTGCCCGGTGACGGCGATACCTGGGAACTGGTCGGCGGCGACGGACAGTCCTTTCGCTATTGCGCCAATGCGGCGCTCGACGTGTGCAACTGGATGGTCGATGGCGTGAGCGGCGAGACCTATTGCCGGGCGTGCCGGCATAATCGGACGGTTCCGAGCGCTGCCTTGCCGCAGACGCTGGCACACTGGCGTACGATCGGCGCCGCTCAGCGGCACCTTTTCTATTCGTTCCTCAAATGGCGGTTGCCGGCGCCGACCCGCGAGGAGGATACGGCCGGCGGTCTTGTATTCGACTTCCTGGAAGACCGGCGGCTGGCCGACGGGACGATCGAAAAGCCGATGACCGGCTACGATGAAGGCCTTATCACCATCCGCGCCGCCGAAGCCGACGACGCGGAGCGGGAGGCCCTTCGGGCGCAGATGCACGAACCTTATAGGACCATGCTCGGCCATTTTCGGCACGAGACCGGCCATTTCATCTGGAACCAGATGATCCGCGACGGTGGGCTGGTGGCGGAGTGCCGGGCGGTCTTCGGCGACGACAGCGTGGACTATGGGGAGGCGCTCCAGCGGCACTATGCGGAGGGACCGCCGCTCGACTGGCAAACGCGGTTTATCAGCGAATACGCATCCAGCCATCCGTGGGAGGATTTTGCGGAAACCTTCGCTCACTGCTTGCACATCGTCGATACCCTTGAGATGGCGCGCAGCCACCAGATTCGCTTGAGCGCCTGTGGCGGCCCGGCCGAGGATATCGCCACCGATCCCTACATCGAACGCGATTTCGAAATTCTGGCCAATCTATGGGTACCATTGTCCATCACGCTGAATTCGCTACATCACAGCATGGGCGAACGGCCGCTTTATCCGTTCATCCTGACGTCGGCGGTCCGCGAAAAACTGGGCTTCGTGCACAAGGTCATTACGCGCCAGGTACGGGCCGAGCGTCTAGAGGCGGGACTTGACCTGCAGACCGCGGCTGAATGATAGCTTGGGCGGCGCTTAGCCGCCAGGACGATGGCTGCGGAAAGGTCGAAAGGCGACATGCCCAAGGTGGCTGAAATTCTGATCGCGCGCGGCGACGGCTTCGTGACGGAGGTGACGGGCGAGATCATGCTTCAGTTCGGCGGGTTCACCGGCGATCGGCACTTTGGGCTGACACGTTCTTCATGTTCCCGGACCCCCTGGCATCCGCGCGGCACGCCCATCAGCAATACGCGACAGATCTCGCTCGTGTCGCTGGAGGAGTGCGCCGCGGTCGCCCAGGACATGGGCATAGCGCGCATCTATCCATCCTGGCTCGGCGCCAATCTGGCGACTCGCAATATAGCCGACCTAAGCGCTTTGCCACCGTCGACGCGGATCGTGTTTCCGTCGGGCGCGACCTTGTTCGTCACCGAGGAAAACGTGCCGTGCCGCCAGCCGGCCAAGGTGATCGCGTATGAATATGGGCATCCGGAACTGGCCACCGAGTTCGTCAAGAAGGCCATCGGACGGCGCGGCGTTCTGGCGATCGTCGAGCGGGAGGGCCTAATCAAGACGGACGACAAGCTGAAGCTGATCGTGCCGCGAAGCCGCAAGACCTGAAAGCTGGACGGTGGTCCTGGTGCGCGTTCCTTCGCCGGTAATCTATTCTAAACGCCGCTCGCGCATCCTGGGGTAGTGTTTCAGGGGTTGCCGATGGCGTTTTCAATCGAAGGTTCGGCATCGGACGAGCTGAAAATTCTCCTGGTAGAAGATAGCCGGGGGGACGCCATGGCCTTCAGGCGCGCCATGGCGCGCGTCAATTCGTCGGTGAGCGTGTCCGTCGCTTCATCGGCCGAGGAAGCGATCTCGCTGTTCGAGGGTGGCGCCGATTTCGGCCTGTGTCTGTTCGACATCAACCTGCCCAAACTCAACGGCCTGGAACTGCTCGCCCGGGTGAAACCCTGGCGTCAGTCCTTGCCGATGATGATGCTCAGCAGTTCGGAATCGGTCACCGAGATCAGCACGGCTTTTTCGCGCGGCGCGGATGGCTATGTCGTCAAACCATTCGATTTCGGCGGCTTCGATGATATCGCGCGCTATCTTTGCGATCTCTGGTTCGAGGGAATGCCGTCCCAGCACGCCGGAAACGCAAAGGTCATCCTGCCGAATGCGGCATGACGCGCCGGGCTGAGGGATCGCCGGAATAGGCCGGCGCCGCTTGGCGTTGCTATGACGGCCGGAATTGGCCGGATGGACCGTGATCCTTCTTGCCTACCCGCATGTTGCGGGCTGACGAGAGATGCGCCTCCAAGCGATGCCGGATTGAAGCCCAGAACTATTGTTGAACCGAGGCTTCAGAGCCGTGCAAATTCGCACGCACATTGAATCCTTACTGTCCGAAATGCGAAATAACCCTATAGTCGTGGGGGATATAAAGGTGAGCGGTGTTTTGGATGAGGCCGAGTGTCTTGTGCGCCCAGACATCGGCGCAGGCGAGCTTTCTCACGACAACTTGATTCTGCGTGTCGGCGCGGGAGAAAGAGCCGCGCTCAAAGAATTCTACCGGGTGCGCGGCGGCAAGATCCTGGCGATCGTTCGATTGCTGGTCGAAAATCAAGCCATCGCCGATGAAGTACTGGTGGATGTCTTTGTTCGCATATGGCGCGATGCCAGCACCTTCGAGCATTCGTCACAAACGCTGAGCGCTTGGCTGTTCGGTAAGGTGCGTGCTTGTGTACTTGAACGCGGACCGATTATGCCTGAACTGTGTTCCACACTGAAGCGAGTTCCTTGACCGTTAGCGGCTTGGTCAGAGCAGCATCCATACCGGCTGCGGCATAGAGATCGTCCCCCGTGATTGTGCGTTGAGCTGTCAGAGCAAAGATTGGCACCCGGTGGTCCCCGTTTTTTGCTTCGGCAAGGCGTAGCCGTTTTGCGGTATCGAAGCCGTCCAGGCCTTCCATATGAATGTCCATCAAAACAAGGTCGAACGAAGTTGTTTCAAACATTCTGATCGCCTCCACTCCGCTGGCGACACACTCGACGGTGAGCCCTAAGTCGGTAAGCAACGCCGAGGCAATCATCCGCGCCGAGTGATGGTCGTCGACGACCAAAACCCGCAACTCACTTGGAAGGACGGGGGCAAGGTCGACTGTTGTCGGAATGATCTCTTGGGCGAGGCCGAGCGGAACCGAAACCGAGAATGTCGAACCCACGCCCAAGTGACTAGTAACCGACAACCGCCCGCCCATCAGTTCGGCGAGGTTCTTCGCAATGGCCAGGCCCAGGCCGCTTCCGCCAAAACGTCGGGTGGTTGAGGCGTCTGCCTGTACAAACTTTTCGAAGACCTGGCCTAGCTTTTCCTCGGCAATGCCAATTCCCGTGTCTCGGACATGTAGGTGCACCATCGCCATGTCGGGTGTGTAGTGGGTCTCTTCAACCTCGACCGTCACACTGCCCTCACTTGTGAACTTGACGGCATTGCTGACGAGGTTGAGCAGGATTTGGTGCAAACGCTGCGGATCCCCGATGTACCGGTTCGTCAGTCCGGCGGGGTACAATGTCCGCAGCTCAACCGTCTTTTTGCCGATGGCGATGGCGCTGATGTCGATGACGCGATCGACCGCTTCCGTCAAACTAAAGGGGATATCCTCCAAGATAATCTTCCCATCCTCTATCTTGCTGATATCGAGGAGGTCATTGACCAGCACGTTCATGGACTCTGCACTCTGACGCAGGGTTGAAACGAAGCGGAATTGCTGTTCCGTTAGCTGGGTTCTGGCAAGCATGTCGGACAGGCCGGCAATGGCTGTCATGGGGGTGCGGATTTCGTGGCTGATGTTGGACAAAAAGTCCGTCTTCGCTTGGTTGGCGGCATCGGCGCGCTTGACCGCGGCCTCAAGCGCCGAGTTCAAATGCTCAAGGACTTGGCGTTGATGTTCATTTATCGCCATGGCGGCGAGCAGTTC
>OUWB010687048.1_pt1 | contig 12125 bp, 11 predicted proteins | sample 1779821 | NCBI WGS metagenome assembly OUWB01 (sample SAMEA3914806, study PRJEB12502) | metagenome | biome: forest; material: soil | place: Canada | collected 2011-08-03 | depth 0.1 m
CGCCGCCCGCGCCGCCCGTCGCCGGTCGGCGAGCAAGAAGGTAAAGGCATGAAAACGCGCGACCGACTGCGTATCGCGATGCAGAAATCCGGCCGGCTCACCGAGCCCGCATTGGAGCTGCTCAATCGTTGTGGACTCACGTTTCGCCAGAGTCGCGACAAATTGTTCTGCTTCGGCGAGGGCGAGCCGGTCGATCTGCTGCTGGTGCGTGACGACGATATTCCCGGGCTTATCGCCCAAGGCGTGTGCGACTTGGGAATAGTCGGTCGCAACGTGCTCAGCGAATACCAGCTCACCACCGGTCGCGACGGCCCCGAATTGGCCGAATGGCGTCCGCTGGGTTTTGGCCGTTGCCGCCTTTCCATTGCCGTTCCACAGGAGCTCGACTACCAAAGTCCCGCGCAGCTGCAGGGGCAACGCATTGCCACGTCCTATCCCGGTCTGCTCGGCGAGTGGCTGCGTACGCGCGGCGTCGATGCGGGCGTGGTGATGCTCGCCGGCTCGGTGGAAATCGCGCCGCGACTGGGCACTGCCGATGCGATCTGCGACCTGGTGCAGAGCGGCGGCACGCTGGTGGCCAATCAGTTGCGCGAGGCGGAAGTACTGCTGGAAAGCGAGGCCGTGCTGACCGGCCCGCAAGTGCTGCCTACGGACGAACGCGGCGACATGATCGAGTTGCTGCTCAAGCGACTCGATGGCGTGATCCAGGTACGCGAGTCGCGCCTCTTGCTGCTGCAAACCTCGCGCGGTGCACTCGACGCCGTGATTCGACTGTTGCCCGGCGGCCCACAACCCACCCTGTTGCCGGTGGCTGGCCAGCCCGATCAGCTCATGTTGCAGGCGCTATGCGCCGGCGAGGTGAGCTGGCGTCAGTTGGAAGAGATCAAGAAGGCCGGCGCACGCGAGATGTTCGTGCTGCCGGTCGAAAAAATGCTTGCGTGATGCAGGCTGGAACAAAGGAAACATCCGCATGAATCGTCTTGATTGGAATGCACTCGATACCACGGGGCGCCGTGCCGCGCTGGCGCGCCCGGCGCAGTCGCGCGCCGAAAGCCTGCGCAGTGGCGTGGAGCAGATCGTCGCTCGTGTGCGCGCCGATGGTGATGTGGCACTGCGCGAGCTGAGCGCGCGTTTCGACCGCTGCACGCTCGATGTCATCGAGGTAACCGAGCGCGAGTTTCGTGATGCCGAAGCCAAACTGGCGCCCGAACTGAAAGCCGCCATCAACGAGGCCGCAGGCCGCATCGAGGCGTTCCACCGCGCCGCCGCCCCGCAGGCCGTCACGCTGGATACCGCCGATGGCGTGCGTGTGGAGCGCGTATTGCGTCCCATCAATAGGGTCGGGCTGTATGTGCCGGCTGGCACCGCACCGCTGCCTTCCACGGCGCTGATGCTCGGCGTGCCTGCGCGCATCGCCGGCTGCACGGAAGTGGTGCTGTGTTCGCCCGCTCGCGCGGACGGGCGTTGCGACGAAGCCGTGCTATACGCCGCGCGCCTCACTGGCGTGAACAAGGTATTCAAGCTGGGCGGCGCGCAGGCCATTGCCGCCATGGCCTATGGCACCGAGTCGGTGCCCAAATGCGACAAGCTGTTTGGTCCGGGTAACGCGTGGGTTACCGAGGCGAAGTTGCAGGTGTCGTCCGATCCGGATGGCGCCGCGATCGACATGCCGGCGGGCCCATCCGAGGTACTCGTGGTTGCCGATGCCGATGCCAACCCGGTATTCGTGGCTGCCGACCTGTTGTCGCAAGCCGAGCATGGCCCGGACTCGCAAGTCATCCTGCTCAGCCCTTCCGTCGCTTTGCTCGACGCCGTCGAAGCCGAGGTGACACGTCAATGTGCGGCCCTTCCGCGCGCGGAGATTGCGGAAATAGCGTTGTCGCAGAGCCGCCTCATAGCCGTGTCGTCGCTGCCGCAGGCCATCGAGGTGAGCAATCGCTATGCGCCCGAACATTTGATTCTGCAGGTGGAAAACCCGCGGGGCCTGCTGGCCGGCATCGAGAGCGCGGGCTCGGTATTCCTTGGCGCCTGGACGCCTGAATCGGTCGGTGATTACTGCAGCGGCAGCAATCACGTGCTGCCGACTTACGGCTACGCGCGCAGCTACAGCGGCGTCTCTGTCGCCAGCTTCCAGAAGCAGATCACCGTACAGGAGCTGACGCCCGCGGGCCTGCGTGGCATCGGCCCGTGTACCGCGACGCTGGCCGCCGCCGAGCAGTTGGAGGCGCATCGCCGTGCCGTGACGCTGCGACTGGAAGCACTGGAGGCTGCAGCATGAGCGTGCTTGACCTCGCGCGTCCCGAAATTCGCGCCATGCAGCCGTATTCATCGGCGCGCATGGAGGCCAGTGGCGGCAAGATCATGCTCAATGCCAACGAATCGGCGTGGGCACCACCGGGCGACCACGAACTGGGCTGCAATCGCTATCCCGATCCGCAGCCACAGGCGCTGCTCGACGCGTTGGCTACGCTCTACGGTGTGCGGCCAGAGCAGGTATTGGTGGGGCGAGGCAGCGACGAGGCCATCGACCTGCTGGTACGCGCGTTCTGCCGTGCCGGCAAGGACGCCATCGCCATCCAGCCGCCAACCTTTGGCATGTACGCCGTGAGTGCGCACGTCCAGAACGCTGGTGTCGTGGAAATTCCCCTCGATACCAACTTCTCACTCGACGTGGATGCAGTGCTCGCCGCGCTGACGCCCGAAGTGAAGCTGGTGTTCGTATGCACGCCCAACAACCCGACCGGACAGTTGGTGAGCCGGGCATCGGTGGAGCGGCTGGCGGCGGCGCTTGCCGATCGCGCACTGTTGGTGGTGGACGAGGCGTATATCGAATTCGCCGATGCACCCAGTGTGGCTTCGCTGATTGACCGCTACGACAATCTCGCCGTGTTGCGCACGCTGTCCAAGGCCTGGGCACTGGCCGGCGCACGCGTCGGGACGTTGCTGGCGAATGAAGAGGTCATTGGGCTGCTTCGTCGCATCATGACGCCGTACCCGCTGCCACGCCCTAGCGCGGCGTTGGCGCTGGAGGCGTTGTCAGTGCAAGGACAGGCCGAGGCCCGCAGGCATCTCGTCGTCATCCGCGAGGAGCGTCAGCGCATGGCGTTTGCGCTGGCCGCGCTCCCTGGCGTGCGTCAGGTGTTGCCATCGCAGGCCAATTTTCTCGCCGTGCGTTTCGATGATGCGGCTGCGGTTTATCAGGGGCTGCTGGATGCCGGCATCGTGGTACGCGACGTGCGCCGCTATCCGCAGCTTGGCGATGCGCTGCGCATCACCATCGGTACACCGCAAGAGAACGATCGTGTGCTTGCACTATTGAACAGTCTGGGCGTTGGGTTTGCCGTGGGCGCACAGCCATGAGTCGCAAGATACTTTTCATTGATCGCGACGGTTGCCTGATCGAGGAACCGGACGACTTCCAGATCGACAGCTACGAGAAGTTTGCACTATTGCCCGGTGTCATTGCCGCGTTACAGCGTTTCGTGGCGGGCGGCTACGAGCTGGTGATGGTGACCAATCAGGATGGCCTGGGCACGCCCAGCTTCCCCGAGGCCGATTTCATCGGGCCGCATGAATTGCTCATGCGCATCCTCGAGTCGCAGGGCATCCTCATTAGCGAAGTACTGATCGATCGCAGCTTCCTGCATGAGCGCAAGGACACCCGCAAGCCCGGCATCGGCATGTTGCGCCACTACCTGGCCGACGATGGCTGGAGCCGCGCGGCGTCCGCCATGGTGGGCGACCGCGAGACCGACCTGCAGTTTGCCGCCAACATGGGCGTGCGCGGATTTCGGGTGGGTCAGCATGGACTGAGCTGGGATGACATTGCGCACGAGCTTCTCGACGCACCGCGCATGGCCACAGTGGAGCGCAACACGCGCGAAACCCGCATCACCGTCAGCGTGAACCTGGACAAGACCAGGGAGCCGCAGATCCACACAGGACTGGGTTTCTTCGACCACATGCTGGAACAGATCGGCAAGCACGGTGGCTTTGCACTGGCGCTGCGCTGCGATGGTGATACCCATATCGATGAGCACCACACCATCGAAGACTGCGCGCTGGCCCTGGGGCAGGCGCTGCGGCAGGCGCTGGGCGACAAGCGCGGCATCGGTCGCTATGGCTTCACCCTGCCCATGGACGAATCGCAGGCAAGCGCTGCACTCGACCTGTCTGGACGTCCGTACTTCGTATTCGAGGGACAGTTTCCGCGCGAGCGCGTTGGTGACATCCCCACCGAGTTGGTACCGCATTTCTTCCGTTCGCTATGCGAAACGCTGGGCGCAAACCTGCACCTGAGCGTGCGCGGCGACAACGCGCACCACATGGTCGAAGCCTGTTTCAAGGTGGTAGCGCGCACGCTGCGCCAGGCTATTCGGCGTGAAGGCAGCGAGCTGCCCAGCACCAAGGGAGCGTTGTAATGAGTGTGGTGCTGGTCGATGCAGGCGGCACCAATATCGGCTCGGTGCGTTATGCCTTGCAGCGCCTGGGCGTGGATGCTGCGCTCACCGCGGACGCCGCGACCATTCGCGCGGCCGACAAGGTGATCCTCCCCGGGGTAGGCGCTGCCGGCCCGGGCATGGCGCGACTGCAGGAGCTAGGCCTGGTGGAACTGATGCGCTCACTCACGCAGCCGGTGCTGGGCGTATGCCTGGGCATGCAGCTGTTGTGCGAACGTTCGGAAGAGGCCGACGTGGCCTGCCTCGGCGTGGTGCCTGCGACGGTTCATCGTTTTCGCGAGCAGCCCGGGTTGCGCGTACCGCATATGGGTTGGAACCGATTGAACAAGTGCAAGCAGCACCCGCTGGTGACTGGCCTGGGTGAACAGGATTGGGCCTACTTCGTGCACAGCTACGCGGTGCCGCTGGGTGACTACGCGCTGGCCACCTCCGATTACGGCGGCGAATTCGCCACGGTGATCGCACGCGGCAATTTCCATGGCATGCAATTCCATCCGGAACGCTCGGCTAGCGTCGGCGCCCGTTTGCTGAAGAATTTCCTCGAGCTATGACGACGTTTACCGTACTACCTGCCATCGATCTGCGCGCCGGCCGTGTGGTGCGTCTCAAGCAAGGCGACTACGCCCAGCAGACCACCTATGACGTTGACCCGCGCGTGCAGGCGCGCGGTTACGCGCAGGCGGGTGCGCAGTGGCTGCATCTGGTCGATCTCGATGGTGCGCGAGGCGGAAGCCTGGAGAACCTCGCAGTGATCGAGGCGATTGCTCGCGATGGCATGCATATCCAGGCCGGCGGCGGCGTACGCAACGAGGCGGATGTGCAGCGCTTGTTCGATGCAGGCGTCTCGCGTGTGGTACTGGGCAGCCTCGCCATTCGCGAACCGGAAACGGTGGCCGGCTGGCTGGCCAGCCACGGCGCGGCGCGTTTCACGCTGGCGCTGGATACGCGCTCGCTGCACGGGGTATGGGCGCTGCCCAGCGAGGGTTGGACCGCCATGGAGGCACGCACGCTGGACGAACTCGCGCCGTGGTACGCAGCGCGTGGCGCCAAGCACCTGCTGTGCACGGATATCGATCGTGACGGCATGTTGGGCGGTTTCAATCTCGATCTGTATCGACACCTGGCCGAGTCGGTGCCCTCGTTGGCGGTGCAGGCGTCGGGCGGCGTGCGCTCGCTCGACGACATCCAGGCCGCGCGCGAAGCAGGCGCCGCTGGCGTCATCCTGGGGCGTGCGCTGCTGGAAGGACGCTTCACGGTGGCGGAGGCCCTCGCATGCTGAGTCGTCGCATCATTCCCTGCCTGGACGTGCGCGACGGCAAGGTCGTCAAGGGCGTGCGCTTTCGCGACCACGTGGTGATGGGCGAAATCGTCGAGCTGGCCTTGCGCTACCGGGACGAAGGCGCCGATGAACTGGTGTTCTACGACATCACCGCCAGCCCCGAAGGCCGTAGCGTCGATCGCGGCTGGGTGGAGCGCGTGGCACGTGTCATCGATATTCCGTTTTGCGTGGCCGGCGGCATCCGTAGCGTCGAAGAGGCGCGGGCCGTGCTGTATGCGGGTGCCGACAAGATTTCGGTGAACTCGCCCGCGCTGGAGCGGCCAGCGTTGATCAGCGAACTCGCCGCTGCCTTCGGCGTGCAGTGCGTGGTGGTGGGTGTCGACAGCCTGCGCGATGCGGATGGCGAATGGCGCGTGCGCCAGTACACCGGTGATCCCTCCAGAACCCAGGCGTTGCCACGCCGCACGCTTGACTGGATCGACGAGGCACAGCAGCTGGGCGCCGGCGAGATCGTGCTCAACTGCATGGGCAGTGATGGCGTGCGGCAAGGCTACGATCTAGAGCAATTGCAGGCGGCTCGTGCGATCTGCAAGGTGCCCCTGATTGCTTCCGGCGGCGCTGGTACACCGGAGCATTTTCGCGATGCCTTGGTACAGGCCGATGTCGACGGCGCGCTGGCGGCCAGCGTGTTTCACTCCGGAGCCATCGCCATTCCGGCACTCAAGCAATGGCTAGGCGTGCAGGGCGTCGTGGTGCGGCCCGCAGCGAAGGTGGATGAGAACAATGACTGATTTGACCCATGATCTTGCCGGCCTCGACTGGGCCAAAGGCGATGGCCTGCTTCCCGTCATCGTGCAGCATTGGCTGACTGGCGAAGTGTTGATGCTGGGCTATATGAATGCCGAAGCATTGGCGAAGACGCAGGCCACCAACCAGGTGACTTTTTTCAGTCGCAGCAAGCAGCGGTTGTGGACCAAGGGCGAAACCTCGGGCCATGCACTGGCATTAAAATCGTTGCGCGTGGATTGCGACGCCGACACCTTGCTGGTGCGCGCCGAGCCGCACGGACCGACCTGTCACAAGGGCACCAGCAGCTGCTTTGGCGACGGGGCACAACTGCCATTGGGTTTTCTTGCCGAACTGGATGCCCTGGTGGCGCAGCGTTACATCGATCGCCCCGCAGACAGCTATACCACTCGCTTGTTCGAAGGCGGCATTCGTCGCATGGCGCAAAAAGTGGGTGAAGAAGGTGTGGAAACGGCGCTCGCCGCCGTGGCGCAGGACGACGACGCGCTGCTGGGCGAAGCCGCCGACCTCATCTATCACCTGGTGGTGACCTTGCGCGCACGCGGCCTGAGCCTGGCCGATGTCACCGCTTTGCTGGCCAAACGGCATGCCGGCCATTGATGCCAGCCGGCGCGGGCACTGCGTCATAACCAGTCGGGCATGACGCTCCACTGCACGACGACGGATGGCTAGCGCCGCCTTAACGGCCACTGTGATTGATTCTGTCCTGGACGCATCGACGGTTGGGGAGCGCACGTTTTTGCTCGCGATGCCCCTGTGGCGACGTGTGATGTGAAAGTCGTTTTCACCTGGGTTTCCGTGCAAGGGCGATGGATGGGTGGCCTGCTGCGGCAGATCGCTCGGGTTCTGTGTCCTCGATACTAGGAGCGTGCAATGGCTGATATCGCAGTGATCGGTGGTGGCGCGGCAGGTGCGGCTGCCTTCGGCGAGTTGCTGGCGCGCTTTGATGCGGGCACGGTCCATTGGATCGTCGGCCGGCAAGCGCCTGGGCGTGGCGTGGCCTATGCCACGCGTGATGACCGGCATCTGCTCAACGTGCGTGCTTCCGGCATGGGCGTGTTCCAGGAGCAGGGCGAGGATTTCATCCAGCATGCCTCGCGTCAGCTGGGTCAGGTCAAGGGCACGGACTTCCTTCCGCGCCGGCTTTTTGGTGATTTCGTCCAGGCGCAAATCGGTGCCCGTATCGATGCCGCGCGCCGCGCCGGCCGCAGCTTTCGGATTCATCCGGAAAATGCACGGGAAGTGATGCGCCGCGGTGAAGGCGGCTATGCGATAAACACGGGCGAAGGCCGTTGGCTCGATGTCGAACATGTGGTGCTTGCCGTGGGTTCGCTGGCGCAGCGGCCATTGCGAACGGTATCGGCCAGCGCACTCGCCAGTGGTGCCTACGAGCTGGATCCGTGGCGGCTGGATCGACATGCCAAGGCGCCGCGGCGCGTACTGGTTATCGGCACCGGGCTCACCGCGGTAGACACGCTGTTGTCCGCATCGGTGCAATGGCCGCATGCCGAGCTGGTAGCGGTATCGCGGCACGGGCTGTGGCCGTTTACGCATTCGGCGCTGCCGCTTTCGCCGTATCCGCGCCAGGACGCACTCAATCACGCATTGCTGGGTTGTCACGGTACGGCAGCCATGTTGCGCAAGGTGCGCGAGGCGTTTGACGATGCCCCGGAGATCGACTGGCGCAGCATCATCGACGGCATGCGCCCCATCAACGCCGTGTTATGGCAGCGCCTGAGTCATCCACAACGGCGTCAGTTTTTGCGTCATGCGCGCTGGATCTGGGAGGCATCGCGGCATCGCATGGCACCCGCATCCGGCCAGGCCATTCATCAGTTGCAGGAAGAGGGCCGCTTGCAGGTGCACGCCGCCCGCGTGTTGGAGGTCGACGGTGCGATGCCCTTGCAGGTGACGCTACGCGAGCGGGCCACGCAGTTGGTCAGCACGCTGGAGGCCGACCTGGTGGTGCAGGCCACGGGGTTGGACACGGCAGTTGCCTTCGGCGCGCATGACCTGCTGTCGCAGTTGCTGCGCGATGGCCTAGCGGTGGCCGATCCCCTGCAGCTTGGTGTGCTGGCGCAATCTAATGGCGAGCTGCTCAATGCGACGGGTACGCCACAGCGCGGCCTCCACGCCATCGGGTCACTGTTGCGCGGCAACCTATGGGAATGCACTGCGATGCCCGAGATACGCGCCGCTGCTCATCGCCTGGCCGTGCAGCTATCAGAGAGCCTTGTCCAGGCTGCGCAGGAAAGCGCCGGCGAGGGACCGCGAAGCTGATCTTCACGAACAGTGCGCTGATATTGCGCATGGCTCACGCATGAGGTTATGCGATATTGCGATTTCGCTGCTTGTGCCGGGCCATTTAGTCTGCTCATCCGTTTACCCGCAGGAGGCGCCATGAACAAGTGCATTTCCGTGTTGCTCGTGGTCGCGGGCCTGTCGTTGGCCGCGGCCGCGGTGGCCAAGGACGTCACGCTGCTCAACGCGTCCTATGACCCCACGCGCGAGCTCTATCGCCAGGTGAACAGTGCCTTCATCGCGCAGTGTAAAGCCCAGCACGGCGACAACCTCACGGTGCAGATGTCGCACGGCGGATCAGGCAAGCAGGCACGCTCCGTGGTGGATGGCTTGCCGGCGGATGTGGTGACCTTGGCGCTGGCTTATGACATCGATGCCATCGCCGATCATGGCCTGCTCGGCAAGGACTGGCAGCAGCGACTGCCACACAACGCCTCGCCGTATACCTCCACCATCGTGTTCCTGGTACGCAAGGGCAATCCGAAAGGCATTCGCGACTGGGCCGATCTGATCAAGCCGGGCGTGCAGGTGATTACGCCCAATCCGAAATCCTCCGGCGGTGCCCGCTGGAATTTCCTCGCCGCCTGGGGCTACGCGCTGAAACAGCCGGGCGGTAGCGAAGCCACCGCCAAGGCCTTCGTGCAAGCGCTCTACAAGCACGTGCCGGTGCTCGACACCGGTGCACGCGGCGCCACCAACACCTTCGTGCAGCGTCGTATTGGCGATGTACTCATTGCCTGGGAAGACGAGGCCTTGCTGGCGCGGCAACAACTAGGCAACGACACGTTCCAGATCGTGGTGCCGTCGATCACCATCCTGGCCGAGCCGCCGGTAGCCGTGGTCGACAGCAATGTGGACAAGCACGGTACGCGCGCCGTCGCGGAAGCTTATGTGCAGTTTCTCTACTCGCCGCAAGGGCAGGAGATTGCGGCGAAGAATTTTTACCGCCCGCGCTCGCCGGATATCGAAAAGCGCTTTGCCAGCCAGTTCCCGACCACCAACACCTTCACCATCAACGAGCTGTTCGGTGACTGGCGCCAGGCCCAGGCAAAGTTCTTCAACGACGGCGCCATCTTCGACCAGATAGGCACGGGAAACTGAAGGGCATGCGGCGCCGGGTGCTTCCAGGTTTTGGTCTGAGCCTCGGCTATGCACTGGTGTACCTGGGGCTGATCGTCCTGTTGCCGCTCGCCGCGCTGGCGTGGAAGGCGTCGGGCGTCGGCTTCGAAGGTCTGGTGCGCCTGCTGAGTGCGCCGCGAACCTTGGCGGCGCTTCGCCTGAGCCTGGGTGGCGCGGTGCTGGCGGCGTTGCTCAATGCGGTGATCGGCCTGCTGGTGGGTTGGGTGCTCGTGCGTTACCGCTTTCCCGGGCGGCGCCTGTTCGACGCACTGGTGGATCTCCCGTTCGCCTTGCCGACGGCGGTGGCGGGCATTGCGCTGACTACCTTGTATGCCCCTAACGGCTGGCTTGGCGGGTGGCTTGAGCCGTTGGGCATCAAGGTGGCCTACACGCCGTTGGGTGTGTTCGTGGCCATGGTGTTCGTAGGCTTTCCGTTCGTGGTGCGCACGCTGCAGCCGGTGCTGGCGTCGCTCGAGCGCGATGTGGAAGAGGCCGCCGAAAGCCTCGGCGCACGCCGCTGGCAAACCTTCTTCCGGGTGATCCTGCCGGTGCTGGCACCCACCTTGCTCACCGGTTTCGCGCTGGCATTGGCGAGGGCAGTGGGCGAATACGGCTCGGTGATTTTCATCGCCGGCAATATCCCGATGCATTCGGAAATCGCCCCGCTGCTGATTGTGCAGAAACTGGAGCAGTTCGACTATGCTGGTGCGGCGGCGTTAGGCGCCGTCATGCTGCTGCTGTCATTCGCGTTGCTGCTGCTCGTGGCGCTGCTGCAGCGCTGGAGCGGTCGTTGGGCGGAGCGCACACCGTGAGTGGACGTCTGCGCTCACGCCCTATCGGCTGGCCGCGCCGACTCGGCCATGTGGCGCTTATCCTGGTCGCGGTGACTTTCCTGATGCTGTTTCTGGTGCTGCCGCTGGCGACGGTTTTCGTCGAGGCGTTTCGTCAGGGCTTCGCCGCTTATGCCGCCACCATCAAGCAGCCTGAAGCCATTTCCGCCATTCGCCTGACCATTATCGTCGCCGCTATCGCCGTGCCGTTGAATCTGGTGTTCGGCGTCGCAGCGGCGTGGGCCATGACCCGCTTCGAATTTCGCGGCAAAGCCATGCTCGGCGCGCTCATCGATCTGCCGTTCTCGGTATCGCCGGTGGTATCGGGCCTGGTCTATGTATTGCTGTTTGGCGCGCAGGGTTGGTTTGGTCCGTGGCTGGATGCGCACGGAGTGAAGATCATCTTCGCCGTGCCGGGCCTGGTATTGGCTACGGTTTTTATCACCTTGCCCTTTGTCGCCCGTGAGCTGATACCGCTGATGCAATCGCAGGGCAGCGAGGAGGAGGAAGCCGCGCGCATTCTCGGCGCCAGTGGCTGGCAAATGTTCTTTCGAGTCACCTTGCCCAATATCCGCTGGGCATTGCTTTACGGTGTTTTGCTTTGCAATGCACGTGCGATGGGTGAGTTTGGCGCGGTGTCCGTCGTGTCCGGACATATCCGTGGTCTCACCACCACCATGCCGCTGGAAGTGGAGATGCGTTACAACGAATACGACTACGTGGGCGCTTTCGCCGTGGCGTCGCTGCTGGCCATGCTTGCGCTGATCACGCTGGCGGTGAAAGCACTGCTGGAATGGCGCTATGGCGATGAGATCGCCGCGCATGCACCAGGCGGTCACTGATGAAGCTCGAACTGTCCCATCTGAATCGCCGCTTCGCCGACTTCCGCGCGTTGGATGATGTAAGCCTGACCATCGCTCCGGGTGAGTTCCTCGCGCTACTCGGCCCGTCGGGTTCGGGCAAGACCACGTTGCTGCGTATCCTTGCGGGCCTGGATTATCCCGACAGCGGCAGCGTGTCCAAGGACGGCGAGGATTTCCTGGCCACGACCGCGCGCGAACGGCGCATTGGCATGGTGTTTCAGCACTACGCGTTGTTCCGGCACCTTACGGTGATCGAGAACATCGCGTTCGGCCTGCGTGTGCGCAAGTGGCGCTTGCGGCCGTCTCGCGCAGAAATCGGCGCGCGCGTGGATCGTCTGTTGCAGCGCGTGCAGCTCGAAGGCTTGGGCAGCCGTTATCCGTCGCAGCTGTCAGGCGGCCAGCGCCAGCGTGTGGCGTTGGCGCGCGCGCTGGCGGTCGAGCCCGACCTGTTGCTGCTGGACGAGCC
>OUWB011209498.1_pt1 | contig 12105 bp, 14 predicted proteins | sample 1779821 | NCBI WGS metagenome assembly OUWB01 (sample SAMEA3914806, study PRJEB12502) | metagenome | biome: forest; material: soil | place: Canada | collected 2011-08-03 | depth 0.1 m
GGCATTACCGTGTCGCCGGGCTACAGCTACCAGCATGCGCCGCGACAGGACGTGTTTCTCGGGCGCACGGAAAGCAAGCAGCTGTTCCGCGACATTTTCAAGATCGGCAAGGCGCGCAAGAGCCGCTGGGTGTTCAACCAGTCGTCGATGTTTCTGGATTTCATCGCGGGCAATCAGAGTTACCAGTGCACGCCGTGGTCCAATCCCACCTACAACATTTTCGGCTGGCAGAAGCCGTGCTATCTGCTGGTCGACGAGGGTTACGCCAAGACCTACAAGGAGCTGATGGAAGACACCGAGTGGGACAAGTACGGTGTCGGCATCAACCCCAAATGCGACAACTGCATGGCGCATTGCGGCTTTGAGGGCAGTGCGGTCAGTGACACGTTTGCGCATCCCCTGAAGGCAGCGCGCGTGGCTACCTTTGGCCCGCGTACCGACGGCGCCATGGCACCGGAATGGCCGGTGCTGTATGGCGATCGGGCCGACGCCACCGCGGTGCATATTCCCCTCAGTGCGATCCAGCGGCGCAGTGCCACGAGTGTGGATGCCGGTCACTGACCTCGATGTTCACGCTGACATGTGCGCTGGCCGCCGCCGTGATGTGGGTCGGGCTGCTGCTGGTGCCGTGGCGACCGTGGAGTACGCGCGAACGGCTGGAGGCTGACCCTGCCGCTGAAGGAGGCGATCTCTCCGAGGTCACCGTCTTGATTCCTGCACGCAACGAAGCGGAGGTCATCGGCACGGTGCTGGCCAGCCTGCGAGCGCAGGGCGCCGGACTGCAGGTCATTGTCGTGGACGACCAGTCGAACGACGGCACCGCAGCCTTGGCGGCTTCCTTTTCCAACACCCGTGTGATCAGTGGCCAGCCCTTGCCACCCGGCTGGGCCGGCAAGTTATGGGCGTTGGAGCAGGGCCGTCGCCTGGTGCAAACACCCATCACGCTGTTGCTGGACGCCGATATCCAATTGCAGCCCGGGTTGTTGTCCACGCTGCTCGAGTACAAGCGGCACGAACAACGGCAGTTGGTATCGCTGATGGCGGACCTGCGCCGGACCAGCTTCTGGGATCGCCTGCTGTTGCCCGTGTTCGTGTACTACTTCAAGTTGCTGTATCCCTTTGCGCTGTCCAACTCGCGCCATCGCTTCGTGGCGGCCGCCGCAGGCGGATGCATTCTGCTCGACACCGAAGTGCTGCATCGCGTTGGCGCGTTTGCCAGCGTGCGTGACGCGCTGATCGACGATTGCGCGTTGGCGCGACAGGTCAAGCAGGCGGGTTACCGAACTTGGGTTGGCCTGAGTCGTGATGTGGTGAGCCTGCGTGGCTACGGAAGCCTGGGCTCAATTCATCAGATGGTGGCGAGATCGGCTTTCACCCAGCTGGGTTATTCCGCCCTCGTGCTGCTGTTGGTAACCGCCGTGTTTGCGCTCGCCTATGGCGCACCGCTGGTCTTGCTGGCAACGCCGCATATCTGGCCGCTGGCCTGGGCCGCATGGGCGGCCATGACCGTCAGTTATGTGCCCATGCTGCGTTATTACCGCATGTCGTGGTGGTGGTCGCTGCTGCTTCCGCTCAGTGCCTTGCTGTATCTGGGCATGACCTGGAGTTCGGCGCTTCGGTACTGGCGGGGCGTGCGGTCGCAATGGAAGGGGCGCGTCTACATTCATTGAGCGAACGCGCCGTGCTTGCGGTGCTCACGCCTCCTCGTCGATGGCATCGACGCGGGTTTGATAGAAGGCCAGACGGTCCTTGATCGGAGCGACGGAGTCGTACGGATTCTCATAGGTCCATACAGCATTGGTTGCGCGATCGCCGCCAACCGGGATGCTGAAGTAGCTGGCCTCGCCTTTGTATGGGCAATACGTGGCGTGATCGGTTCGTGCAAGCTGCGCCATATCCACATCGTCGCGGGGTATGTAGTGCACGGCGGGATAACTGGCTTCTTGCAGCGTGAGGCTGCGGCGCGTGTCGGCGATGACTTGTCCGGCGATCTTGACCACGATGTGGTGCGGATTCGCTTCGACCGTAATGGGGTGGTCGGGCCCGGGAATCCTGACGGTGCGGCCGCTGTTTGGATTAGTGGCATTCATGGGTGTCTCTGGGCTGGGGTGACTGTCGGTAAACCTTCGGGAAGCACGCTCGCTCACTCTTCGAGCGTGAAGCCAATTTTCAAGGTGACCTGCCAATAGGCCACCTTGCCGTTTTCCACGTGACCTCTAATCTCGGACACGTGGAACCAGCGAATATCGCGAATTGATTTCGAAGCTCGTTCGATGGCACATCGAATCGCTTCATCGCTACTTGTTTTGGAAGAGCCGGTCAGTTCCAGCGACTTGTACACGTGTTCTGACATGGCCTTGACCTCGCTCGAGCCGGGTTGATGCATCAACGACGAACTCCATACCTCTCTCCGCAAAAAAGGCGTGAAGATGGGGCGAGGAAGCTTGCCGAGCGGTGAGAAAAAGCCTTGCGATGTAGAAAAAACAAGATCAATCTAGTCGATGAACTTTGCCAGCGGCGCGTCTGTGGCTGCTCTGGCTGGAGGGGCGAGGCTGCAGGGGGATGGGTCGCACGGCCACACTCCATCAGCGTGCAGGTGACATGTCACTGCACCGCGAGACTTCAGCCAACTGGATACGCCTGCCGTCCAGTGGAAGGCACCCATCATGAAATTCAATCCACTCTTGCTGGTGTTGGCTTTTGTCTGCGCGCTGGCAGCTGCCGCGCTTCATGCGGGAGAGGGCAGCGCAATCGAGTCGGCGACGCCAACTGCGAAGTTGCCGGTCGAGGGCAAGTTTCCCTCTCTCAGTGGCGCGACGGGATGGCTCAATGGCGAGCCGATGACCGCGGCCTCATTGCGCGGAAAAGTTGTGCTGGTCGATTTCTGGACCTATTCCTGCATCAACTCGATACGGCAGCTTCCCTATGTCCGTGCCTGGGCAAGGAAGTACCAGGACAAGGGCCTGGTGGTGATTGGTGTTCATGCGCCCGAGTTCGCCTTCGAAAGGAGCCCCGACAATGTGCGGGAGGCACTCAAGGAGCTGCGGGTGAATCCGCCCATCGCCGTGGCGCTCGACAGCGACCATGCCGTCTGGCTTGCATTCAACAACGAGTATTGGCCTGCGCTGTATTTCATCGATGCCAACGGCCGTATTCGACACCACGTGTTCGGCGAAGGCGAGTACGACCAATCCGAGCGGGTCATCCAGCAATTACTGGGCGAGGCGGGCGCAAGCTCGGTGGACCAGACATTGGTATCGGTGGACGGCCAGGGCATCGAGGCGGCGCCGGACCTGGACGACCTGAGATCGCCGGAGACCTATGTCGGTTCCGAGCGTGCGCAGAATTTCTCCTCAACCGGGGGAAGTTTCTTCAGTGACCGCAGCGTTTATGTCGCCCCCACGGCATTGAACCTCAATCACTGGGCGTTGGCCGGGGACTGGACGGTGGGAAAGCACTCGGCCGTACTTAACGCCGCTGACGGGCGCATCGTGTATCGCTTTCACGCGCGCGACCTTCATCTGGTCATGGGGCCCAGCGCGCGCGGGGTATCCGTTAGATTTCGTGTCCTCATCGATGGAAAGCCACCGGGTGACGCCCATGGCATCGATGTCGATGCCCAGGGCAACGGCACGATTACCCGGCAGCGCTTGTACCAGCTGATCAGGCAGCCGGTGCCCATTGTTGATCGCCAGTTCGAAATCCAGTTTCTCGATCCTGGGGTAGAGGCGTTTGTCTTTACCTTTGGTTGATGGTGCCAGGTGATGCAAAACAATCTCGCCGCGGACAAGGCCTCGGCGTCAGCATCCACTTTCCCTCGTCGTGACCCACCAGAGGAAATCGCGCATGAGCAAGATCCCTCCCTTCGAACAGATTGACCAGTACCGTCGCCGCATGTTCGGTGCCGCTGCCGTAACGCTTGCCGCCGTCCAGCTGGGTATGACCACGAGCGTACATGCCGAGCAAGCTGCCCCGAATGCCGGCATGCAGGCCACAACGCCGGCCGGGGGAAATACGTCGTTTCCCTCGATAAAGCAAATCAACGCTGGCGTGCTCAATGTTGGTTACGCCGAGGTCGGGCCGGCGCATGGGCACCCGGTGATCCTTCTGCATGGCTGGCCCTATGACATCTACAGTTTCGTCGATGTCGCGCCGCTGCTTGCATCGGCCGGCTTCAGGGTAATCGTGCCCTATTTGCGCGGCTTTGGAACAACCACGTTTCTCTCCGCCGACACCATGCGCAATGGCGAGCAGGCCGCCGCCGCGGTCGATCTTATTGCCTTGATGGATGCCTTGAAGATCGAGAAGGCGACGCTTGGTGGGTTCGACTGGGGCGCGCGTACGGTCGATATCGTTGCGGCGCTTTGGCCAGCGCGTTGCAAGGGCATCGTGTCGGTCAGCGGCTACCTTATTGGCAGCCAGGCGTCCGGCAAGGTGCCGTTGCCGCCCAGTGCCGAGCTGCAATGGTGGTACCAGTTCTATTTTGCGACGGAACGCGGCAAGGAAGGCTATGACAAGTACAGGCATGACTTCACGAAGCTCATTTGGCATCAGGCCTCGCCCAAGTGGAACTTCGACGATGCCACCTTTGATCGTTCGGCGGCGGCATTTCAGAACCCTGATCACGTGGCCATCACTATCCACAATTACCGGTGGCGCATGGGTCTGGCCGATGGCGAGGCGAAGTACGCCGATTATGAAAAGCGCTTGGCCGAAGGCCCGGTGATCACGGTTCCCGCCATCACCATGGAGGGCGACGCCAACGGCGCTCCGCATGTCGACAGCAGTGCGTATGCCAAGAAATTCTCAGGCAAGTACGCGCACAGGGACGTCGGCGGTGGCGTCGGGCACAACCTCCCGCAGGAAGCGCCAGCGGCATTTGCCAAGGCGATTGTCGATGTCAGTGCCATGTAGGCAGCGGCAGGGCACCTGCTACGCCCGTGGGACCACCCACCATCGCCACACGATAACCTCGTGTGGCGATGGTGGGTGACGGCACAAATTGCAACGCTCACGCAGCGTTTCACGCACGATGCCGCTATCGTCAGGGCCGTCACCTGCGGCGAGAATCTATCCGCGGATGTTCGCCTCACTGGTGACATCCGGTCGATGCGAGGTGAAAGCGCTGCTCATGTGAACAACACCCATCACCACGAGATTGATCGTCAGCGCAATCAAGCCCGTGTACAGGGATGCCGATACGCCGCCGAAGGCCAGGTGATGGATGGGTTTGAGGCCGTCGCTCCAGATGAGCCAGGTTCCTACGCCGATGCCGGCAGCCCAGCCGGCCAGCAGTGCGGGCGCGCGCAGGCGCTCGGAGAAGAGGCCAAACACCACCGCCGGCAAAGTTTGCAGAATCCACATGCCGCCCAGCAATTGAAGATCGATGGCAAAGTGGGTTGGCAGGAACAGGATGGCCAGCAAGGCGCCGATCTTGACGACAAGTGATGCGATCTTCGCCACGCGCGCTTCGGCATCTGGAGTTACGGCAGGATTGACATAGGCCTTCCAGAAGTTTCGGGTGAAGACATTGGCGGCGCCAATGCTCATCACGGCAGCGGGAACCAGCGCACCGATGCCGATGGCAGCGAACGCAAAGCCGGCAAACCAGCTGGGAAACAGCACCTTGAACAGCACAGGCACAACGTCATTGGCGCTGGCCAGGTTCAAGTGGGCAGCGAGTCCCATGTACCCCAGCAGCGCGAGCAGGCCAAGCAACAACGTGTATGCGGGGAGCAGGATGGCGTTCTTCTGGATGGTGTTGGCGCTTTTGCTGGCGAAAATGCCGGTCAGCGTGTGCGGGTACATGAATGCCGCCAGTGCCGAGCCCAGTGCCAGGGAGGCATAAGGCAGAAATTGGCTCGAGGTCAGGATAATGCCGCCGCTGCCCTTGGCCTTGAATGCCTGGTCGGCTGCGGCAAACACGGCGCCATAGCCGCCCAGTTTGCTCGGTATCGCGGCGACCGCCGCAATGACGGCCACATAGATGAGGATGTCTTTGACAAACGCGATAAGCGCTGGTGCACGAATGCCCGACGAATACGTGTAAACCGCGAGCACGACGAACGCGATGATCAGCGGTATCTCGCCGCGCAGGCCCAGCGCGCCGAATACGGCGGCCATGCCTACCAGCTGTAGCGCGATGTACGGCATGGTCGCCATGACGGCGGTGATCGCCACCGCCAGTTCAAGCGCTCGCGATCCATAGCGTCCATACACCACGTCCGCAGCGGTGACGTAGCCATGCTGCTTGGCCGTGCGCCACAGCACCGGCATCACGGCGAAAACGAACGGATAGACGATGATGGTGTAGGGAAGGGCAAAGAACCCGTAAGCGCCCACGGTGTAGACCAGCGCCGGCACGGCAATGATGGTGTAGGCGGTATAAAAATCGCCGCCCACCAGGAACCAGGTGATCCACGTGCCGAATCGACGCCCGCCCAGTCCCCACTCATCGAGGCTGGCGGGCTCCGAGGTCCTGTTCCAGCGCGCCGCCCAAAAGCCCATGCCGGTGACCAGCAGAAAGAACGCGACGAAAACCCCGATCGCTACATAGTCCGGTTCAGTCGTCATGGGGATTCATCCGGTAGACCAGCCAGATCAACAGCACGGTGATGGGCACCCATAGCAGTTGATACCAGTAGAAGAACGGAAACCCCCACAGGTATGGTTCGCTGGCGTTATAGGAGGGCACGTAAAGCAGTGCGATAAACGGCACCAGCAAAATGAGGTACGCCAGGCGTCCTCGGCTGCGTTGGGTCATGAGGATGACACTCCTCTGGTTCCTGGCCGCAGGCGCATCCAGGCGACACGCCGCACCCGAGACGGCAGCGATGGAACTGCTGAATCTTCCTCAGGCAGCTACCACTGTATGCCTCTGCGACCGGCCAGCGAATAGCTGTTGGTAGAGAATCACACTTCCGCCACCTGAAGGAATCCTGGGGGTAAGCTTGCGCGACCCAAGTGACGCGAATGGTTGGCCAAGGCCACCCTGTGGCGTTCACCTCATGAAGCACCGATCATTGATGTGAGAATCCCATGGAACCAGTGAGTGCCTTGACGCAAGGTGTCGACCACGTCGGCTTGACGGTGAGCAACCTCGAGAGTTCCCGCCGGTTTTTTTGCGAATGTCTTGGCTGGAAGACCATTGGCGAGGTCCCGAGCTACCCCGCCGCCTTTGTCAGCGATGGCGTCACTCGGCTGACGCTCTGGCAGGTTGATCAAGCGAGCGACCCGGTGGGCTTCGATCGACGCAAGAACATCGGCCTGCACCACCTGGCGCTCAAGGTTGCAGATCTGGCAACCCTTCATGAGGTCTTCACGCGCGCATCGAACTGGCCGGGCGTGGAGGTGGAGTTTGCGCCTCAGCCGGTGGGGCAAGGCCCTCGGATTCACTGCATGTTGCGCGAGCCTGGCGGTGTCCGTCTTGAGCTGGTTTGCACGCCGGCGAGTTGAGCGACACCTTTGGCTTATAGCGTCATGGCGGCCGATGGTGCAGCCTCCCCATTCGAACGATTCTTTCGCGTGCCGGAAGACTGACTGCCGTAAGCCGCGTCTTCGCGGGAAGTATGGGTGCGCCTAAAGTCGATGGGGTTGCCTGAGCCAATACGGCCTGGGCGAGCCATCCACCATTCGGTGCGACATGAACCCCCAACACGACAAGATCTGCTTGATCACCGGTGTTAGCTCCGGTTTCGGCCGCGCGTTCGCCGAGGCATTCATTGCGGCCGGTCACAGGGTAGTGGGCACCGTGCGTCGCGAAAGCGATGCGCTGAATTTCGAAGCAAGCTTTCCGCAGCGTGCGCGTGCGGTGGTGCTTGATGTCACCGACGAGGGCGCCATCGCTGGGGTGATCGAGGCCGTACTGGCCGAGTTTGGGCGGATCGACGTATTGATCAACAACGCTGGCTATGGGCACGAGGGCGTGCTCGAAGAGTCGTCGCTGGATGCCATGAGACACCAGTTCGATGTCAACGTGTTCGGCGCCGTGGCGATGATCAAGGCCGTGCTTCCTGGCATGCGCATGCGGCGTTCGGGCCACATCATCAACATGTCGTCGATGGCCGGCTACGTTCCCCTGGCAGGTATTGCCTACTACGCCGGCAGCAAGTTCGCGCTTGAGGGCATGACCGGTGTGTTGGCCAGGGAGGTCGAATCGTTCGGCATCAAGGTCACTGCCGTGGCGCCCGGTTCGTTCCGGACGGACTGGGCGGGCCGATCGATGATTCGCAGCGAACGATCGATTGCCGATTACGACGCCATGTTCGAGCCGATTCGAGCGGCTCGTGCGGCGAAGAGCGGCCACCAGTCCGGCGATCCCGCGCGTGCCGCGCAGGCGCTATTGACGCTGATTGCGTCCGAACATCCTCCGGCTCACCTGTTGCTCGGCAGCGATGCGCTGGCCATGGTGCGCGCGCATCTGGCCGAACTTCAGAAACAGCTCCATGCCTGGGAATCGCTGAGCGTGTCGACCGACTTTCCGGCCTCATCGCCCTTGTCAAAGGAAGCGTAAGTCATGAAGCACAGTTCGCCATCACGGTTGCTTGAGGTATTGGGCATGCAGGTCCCCATCGTGCAGGCGCCGATGGCCGGCGTGTCGTCGCCCGCCATGGCGGCAGCGGTGGCCAATTGCGGCGGGCTGGGCTCGCTTGGTGTCGGTGCCATGAACGCGGCCAAGGCGCGGGAGGCCATCCGCCAGGTGAAGCAGTTGAGCCAGGGGCCACTGAACATCAACGTGTTTGTTCATCGGCCGGCACGAGCCGACCAAGCCAGGGAGGCGGCGTGGATCGAGCGCCTCGGGCCCTTGTTCGATCGCTTCAATGCCAAGTTGCCAACGGCCCTGGGAGAGATCTACACCTCGTTCCTTGAGGACGACGACATGCTCGCCATGCTCGTCGAGGAAAAGCCCAGAGTCGTGAGCTTTCATTTTGGCTTGCCGCTTCCTGCACAGGTCAAGGCGTTGCACGAGGCAGGCATTGTGCTGATGGCGTCGGCGACGAGTCTTGCCGAGGCCAAGGCCATCGAGGCCGCCGGAATAGATGCCATCGTCGCCCAGGGTTATGAGGCGGGCGGTCATCGGGGCGTATTCGATCCCGACGCTGATGACACTGAACTGGGAACTCTGGCATTGACGCGTGTGCTGGTGGAAGCGGTCCATCTGCCGATCGTGGCGGCGGGCGGCATCATGGACGGCGCAGGTATCGCTGCATCGCTTGCGCTGGGCGCGAGCGCCGCGCAGTTGGGCACCGCGTTTGTCGCGACAGACGAGTCGATGGCGGACGCGGCCTATCGCCAGAGACTGTTCGGCGAGGCCGCACATCACACCGTCATGACCCGCGCAATCTCAGGCCGACCGGCACGCTGTCTTGCCAACGATTTCACGCACTGGGGCTCATCCGTGCCCAATGACGTCATTCCCGATTACCCCATTGCCTATGACGCTGGGAAGTCACTTAACGCTGCTGGCAAGAGCGCTGGCCAAAGCGGTTACGGCGCGCAATGGGCGGGGCAGGGAGCGCCGCTGACTCGCGCGCTATCGACGGCAGCGTTGATGCAGGCGCTGAAAGACGAACTGGCCGAGGCAGGCCGTTAAAGCAAGGTCCCATCGTCCCACTTAATGCGCCACGGCACGCTCACCGGAGGGCGCCGCAAGCCACCACCGAACCGAAGGAGGCCCCATGGCCATTGTCACCATAGATATGCGTAACGGCCGAACGGACGAGCAGAAACACAAGCTGGCAAGCGCCTTGCTCGATGTCATAAGCAAGGCCACTGGCGAGTCACGCGAAGGCATTTTCATGATCTTGCGCGAGACGCGTGGCATCAATTTCGTGGAAGACGGGCATCACCTGCCTGAATACGTCCCGCCCCCCGACCACACGTGAGCTACGAGGAAATTTCATGCCACTTATCCAGTGTCACATCAAACGCGGCCTTTCGCCCGGGCAGAAACACGGGCTGATGCAGGATCTCACCGAGGCGATGCGCGTCACGCTGGGTTCCGACCCGAAGTTCGTCACCGTCATCCTCCACGAGCTCGATGATTCGAACATCAAGGAAATCGACTACGTGGCGCCTAGCAAGACAGCATGACCTTTCGTCCGCGGGTGATTCCTCCGCGGCGCGGAAGAATGTCTGCCGGATAGCAGGGATTCGCTAATGCCGTTGGCAAGCCTAGATTAGCGTTTGTCGGAGCAGCCACCCACAACCAAGGCAGCTCCGCTCTCTCCCTTATCATTGAGTAAGATCACCATGAGCAATCCACGCAAAGTAGCCATCATTACCGGTGCCTCGCAGGGCATTGGCGCCGGGCTGGTGCAGGCGTTCCGTGATCGCGATTACCGGGTCATTGCCAACTCCCGTTCGATCAAGCCGTCGAGCGATCCGGATATCCTGACCGTTGCCGGCGACATCTCCGATCGTGCCGTCGCGCAGCGCATCGTGAAGGAAGGCCTGGCGAAGTTCGGTCGCATCGATACGCTGGTCAACAACGCAGGCATTTTTGTCGCCAAGCCGTTCACTTCATACACACCTGAAGATTACGCCGAGGTCATTGCGATCAATCTTGCCGGCTTCTTCCATATTACGCAGGCCGCCGTGGCCGAGATGGAGAAGCAGGGCAATGGCCACGTGGTGAACATCACCACCTCGCTTACCGATCATGCTATTGACGGCGTTCCGTCGGTGCTTGCCTCGCTGACCAAGGGTGGCCTCAACTCCGCTACCAAGTCGCTTGCCATCGAGTACGCCAAGCGCGGCATTCGCGTCAACGCCGTCTCGCCCGGCATCATCAAGACCCCGATGCACGCGCCGGAAACGCACGGTGCGCTGGCTGGTCTGCACCCGGTGAACCGGATGGGTGAAGTGTTCGACATCGCCCAGGCGGTGATCTACCTCGAGTCCGCTGGTTTCGTGACGGGCGAAATTCTGCACGTCGACGGCGGCCAGAGCGCCGGCCACTAAGGGCCAACGGAGGCGGGCATCGGGCCCGCCCTCCTGTCATCGGGAGATTGATCATGCCCATCGTTACCATCCAGGTTACGCGTGAAGGCTCCGGTCCAGGCCGTACTTCGGTTACGGCCGAAGAGAAGGCCGCGCTTATCAAGGGTACGAGTCAGTTGTTGCTGGACGTGCTCAACAAACCGCTCGATGCCACGTTCGTGGTGATCGAAGAGGTTGAAATGGAAAACTGGGGCTGGGGCGGATTGCCCGCCGCCGAGTTTCGAAGGCAGCGGCAAGAAAGCAAAAAGTAGTTCCAAGCATGGGAGGCGCGACGACGAGTCGGCGCCTCTCATCGTTTGGAGGGTTTGAATTCCCCGCCACAACACGGCCTGCCGCCGAGGTAAGGCAACGTTTATGTCAGCCGTAGCACCTGCAGGTTCAAGCGTTCCGTCGGTTTCTGGCAGCAAGACCAGTTATGCGGAACGCAATGCGCCGTATTGGCGGGGGAACCTTGCCATTTGCGTGTTCGGTTCGTTCACCACGCTGGTGAGCCTGAGCATGTTGCTGCCCTTTCTGCCGCTCTACGTGCAGCAGCTGGGCGTCACTTCGTCATCGGCGATCATTCAGTGGTCGGGCGTCGCGTTTGGCGCAACGTTCCTTGGTACCGCACTTACCGCGCCCATGTGGGGGCATCTTGCCGACCGCTACGGACGCAAGCCCATGCTGATTCGCGCAGCCATCGGCATGGCGGTGGTGATGTCGCTGATCGGTGTCGCACACAATATCGTGGAGCTGGTGGTGTTGCGGCTGCTCGCCGGCCTGGTGGGCGGCTACGCGTCGGCTTCCATCGTGATGATTGGAACCCAGGCGCCGCGGGCGCAGGCCGGGTGGGCGCTGGGCATCTTGTCGACAGGCGCGCTCGCGGGGAATCTGATCGGTCCCCTGGTCGGCGGATTCCTGCCGGCGCTGGTGGGTATTCGCGGAACCTTCTTTGTGGGCGGCGCCATGATCGCCGTGGCTGCGGTCGCCACCATGGTTCTGGTCAAGGAGGATTTTGATCGCGCAACAGACGTGAAGAAGCGGGTAGTCAGCAACGCCGATAGTCCAGCGGTGGCGCATCGAGCGGTGTTTGCAGCGCTTTTTGTCACCGCGATGATGGTGCTT
>OUWB010001448.1_pt2 | contig 12095 bp, 13 predicted proteins | sample 1779821 | NCBI WGS metagenome assembly OUWB01 (sample SAMEA3914806, study PRJEB12502) | metagenome | biome: forest; material: soil | place: Canada | collected 2011-08-03 | depth 0.1 m
GGCGAAGTCCTGCGCGACACCAAGGAGACGCGGATCTCGGCCATCGTCAATCTCGATGTGGCCAAGCCGGTCAAAGTGCACACCGGCATCGGCTTCTTCGACCACATGCTCGACCAGGTCGCCACCCATGGCGGCTTTTCCCTGCAATTGGCCTGCGAAGGCGACCTGCATATCGACGGCCACCATACGGTCGAAGACTGCATGCTGGCCTTCGGCCAGGCGCTGAAACAGGCGCTGGGCGATCGCGTCGGCATGGCGCGCTTCGGCTTCGTCCTGCCGATGGACGAAACCGAGGCCAAGGTGTCGATCGACCTCGGCGGCCGCCCCTTCTGCGTGTTCAACGGCGAGTTCAAGTCGACGCATATCGGCGACTACCAGACCGAGATGACGGCGCACGCCTTCCGCTCGTTGTCGGAGACGCTCGGCGCCTCGATCCATGTCGATGTGCAGGGCGGCAACGATCACCACAAGACCGAGGCCTGCTTCAAGGCGCTGGGCCGGGCGTTGCGCCAGGCGACGCGCATTGAAGGCGATGCCCTGCCCTCGACCAAGGGAATGCTCGCGTGATTACGGTTATTGAAATCGGCTGCGCCAATACCGCTTCGGTTCTGTGGGCGCTGGAACGCGCCGGCGCCCAGGTCCGCCTGAGCTCGGACGCGGCCGAAATCGCCGCCGCCGAAAAGGTGGTCCTGCCGGGCGTCGGCGCGGCGGGCTATGCCATGTCGCGCATCCACGACCTTGGACTATTCGAGACAATCAGAAACATCAAAGTGCCTTTGCTCGGGGTCTGCCTCGGCCAGCAATTGCTGTTCGACGGTTCGACCGAAGGTAACGTCGCGTGCCTCGGCCTGATCCCCGGCCAGGTGACGAAGATGGAGTCCGAAGACGGCTTGGTCGTGCCACATATGGGCTGGAACCAGCTCGAGGCGACGCACAACGATCCGCTGACCACAGGGGTCAAGGACGGTGATTTCGCCTATTTCGTCCATAGCTTCGTCTGTCCGGTCAATGCGCATACGCTGTCGACCTGCACCTACGGGCAGCCCTTCGCCGCCATGGTACGCAAGGACAATGTGTGGGGCTGCCAGTTCCACCCCGAACGCTCGAGTGCGGCCGGGGCGCTGATCCTGAAAAACTTCCTGAGTATTTGAAATGATCCTTTACCCCGCCATCGACCTGATCAACGGCGAATGCGTCCGCCTGGCCCAGGGTCGCTTCGACGCCGTGACGCGCTACGATACCGATCCGTTCCAGCGCCTAGCGACCTTCAACGAGGCCGGCGCGTCGTGGGTGCATATCGTCGACCTGGACGGCGCCAAGGCCGGCTCGCCGCAGCAGCATGAGCTGATCGGCCGCCTGGCCGGTGCTTCGACGGCGAAGATCCAGACCGGTGGCGGCGTGCGTTCGCGTAATCACGTGCAAACCCTGCTCGATGCCGGGGTGTCGGCCGTGGTCGTCGGCTCGGCCGCGGTGAAAAATCCCGAAGAGGTCCGCGGCTGGCTGCGCGATCTCGGGACAGATAAAATCACCCTGGCCCTCGATGTCCTGCCGACCGCCGACGGAGGGTTCGACGCGGCGCTGCACGGCTGGGTCGAAGGCTCGGGCATCTCGCTATGGGATGTCCTCGACTATTACCCGGAAGGCATCGCCCAACGTATCCTGGTTACCGATGTGTCGCGCGACGGCATGCTGCAGGGACCGAACATGGACCTGATGCAGGCCTTGCGCGATCGCCGGCCGGACCTGCAGGTCGAGGCCTCGGGTGGCGTGCGCTCGGTTGAGGATCTGAAGGCGCTCGACGCCATGGGCATCTATGGCGCCATCGTCGGCAAGGCGATCTATGAAGGCCTGATCGATCTCAAGGAGGCCCTGGCATGTTAGCGAGACGCATCATTCCCTGCCTCGACGTCAAGGACGGTAAGGTCGTCAAGGGCGTGCAGTTCCTCGGGCACGAGGTACTGGGCGACGCTGTCGACATGGCCCTGCGCTACCGCGACGAAGGCGCCGATGAGCTGGTGCTCTATGACATTACCGCCTCGTCGGAGGGCCGCACGGTCGACTACAACTGGGTCGCCGACATCGCTCGCGCGCTCGACATTCCTTTTTGCGTCGCCGGCGGCATCCGCTCGGCCGAACAGGCGGTCAAATGCCTGAGCAGCGGCGCCGACAAGGTCTCGATAAATTCCCCGGCGCTGGAACGGCCCGACCTGATCAACGAATTGGCCGAGATGGCCGGCTCGCAATGTGTCGTCGTCGGCATCGACAGCCGCGAAATGCGCCTGCCCAAGCCCGGCACCCTGACCGAAGTCGCCGCCTCGGCGCTTGAAGGCAAGGACGAGTGGGAGGTCGACTACTACGTCCACCAATATTCCGGAGATCCGGAAAAGATGCGCCAGGCCGGCCGCCGCACGCTCGACTGGGTGGTCGAGGCGCGTGACCGCGGCGCCGGCGAGATCGTGCTCAACTGCATGAACCAGGACGGCGTACGCAAGGGCTATGACCTGAAGCAGCTGCGTCTGGTCCGCGACCTCATCGACATTCCGCTGGTCGCCTCCGGCGGTGCCGGCGCACCCGAGCACTTCACCGAAGTGTTCCAGGCCTGCGATGTTTCGGGCGCCCTGGCGGCCAGCGTTTTTCACAAGAAGATCATCGCCATCCCGGATCTGAAGCGCGACCTGCGCTCCGCCGGTATCGCGGTCAGGATATAATCATGCCCGAAACCCACGCCCTCCCCGATCCGCTGACGGCTGCCGATATCGAGCGCATCGATTTCGGCAAGGAAGGCGGCCTCGTCCCCGCCGTCGTCCAGGACGCCGAGACGCTTCAGGTCCTGATGCTGGGCTATATGAACGCCGAGGCCCTGACCAAGACGCTGGATACCGGCCTCGTCACCTTCTTCTCGCGCTCCAAGGGCCGGCTGTGGACCAAGGGCGAGACCTCGGGCGACGTGCTGCGCCTCGATCACATCCTGACCGATTGCGACGAGGACGCCCTGCTCGTCTTCGCCCGCCCCGAAGGTCCGACCTGCCACACCAAGACGACCTCGTGCTTCGGCATGGAGACGGCGCCGGGTATCGGCTTCCTGGGCCAACTGGCCCATGTCGTCGCCGACCGCGCCAAGGCCGATCCCGCTGACAGTTATACGGCGCGGCTGATGAGCAAGGGTATCGCCAAGATCGCGCAAAAGGTCGGCGAGGAAGGCCTGGAGACGGCGCTGGCCGGCCGCGCCGGCGACCTCGACGAACTGCATAACGAGGCGGCGGATCTACTGTATCATCTGACCGTTTTGCTGATGGCGCGGGAGACCTCGCTGGACGCGGTGCTGGATGTCTTGCGCGAGCGTCACAAGGGTTAAAAAAGCGGCGCCTTTACAGATGGTTGTTTTCATGATGCTCTACCTTCTACTGGAGGGGGAGCGTCATGCAAAAAGCACAATTCTGGATACCGTTGGCCGATCAATTCGTGCCGAAGGGGCGCCTGAGCCGCATTCAATATTTTCTGTACGGCATCGTCTACGCGCTGGTCTATTTTGTCGTGTTGTTCGGCCTGGGGATGGCCATGGCGACGACGGGCAGGACACAATTGCAAACAGGTGTCGTCGCCGTGATGTCGACGATCGCGACCTACGTCTTCTTTTGTCTCGATGCCAAACGCCTGCATGACATGAACTGGCCCGCGTTCATCGCCGCAATCCTGTTGAGCGAGCCGCTGATCAGTGACTATCTGGCGGTCTTAAACGGTTTTGTGCCGCTTCCCGACGTCTCGCGCGTCCTTCCCACAGTCAACAAGATCTGGCAGATCGGCTCCGGCATTGTCGGATTGATCATGCTGTTTGGCCCGGGCAACAAAGGCGCCAACAAATACGGTCCTGACCCGTTGCGCCCGCCGACGCCGCCGATCGAGGTTTTCTAACCCTCGAGCAGAGGTCTTGCGGAGACAGCGACTTTACAAGGGTATTGATTGTGGCATCCTCGCAGCAGCAATCTCGGGGGGAGATCATGAATATCCTGTCGTTTCAAGGGCGCATCAATCGCCTGCAGTTCCTTGTCGTTTCGCTGATCCTGATGGCCGCGACGATCGCCCTGTTCGTGGCCTTCATCGCCTTGGCCGCCCTCGCCCACGGGGTCGTGACACATAGCAGCGGCGACACCACCGTCGCCCGGTTCGTCCAGGATATTCATCAGCACCGTAGCGCGCACTATTCGTCCAGTTCGATTTCGGCCGGCTTCGCGCCAGCCGGCATATTGGGACTCGCCTTCATCGTTCTGGGAGTCGTGTTGACCTGGATCAGCGTCGCCGCCCAGGTCAAACGCTTCCACGACATGGGTCAAAGCGGCTGGCTTGTGTTGATCAACCTGGTCCCGGGTGCCGGATTTTTCGTCTGGTGGGTCCTGGTGCTGGCGTCCGGCCAGTCCGATGCCAATGCCTACGGGACGTCGCGCGCCTAATCGCTTTCCGATCGCGCCAAGGGGGGCACATGATCGACTTAATCTGGAATACCCAGGGCCGTATAAGCCGCGAAGCCTATCGCAAGGCCCGTTGGCGGCACTTCGCCTTCTGCCTGATTCCGACGGCCATCTATATCGGCGCAGCGCTGGCGCTAACCTCGCTGCCGCCGGCAGCCTACATTTCGGCCTTCCTGTTGGCGACCGTGCTTTTGACCTATTACCGCTACCGTTTCACCCAGGTCATGGTCCGCCGGCTGCACGATCGCAACATGTCCGGCTGGTGGTTGCTGCTGAACCCGATCATGGCCTATCTGATCATCGCCGTCGTGGTTATCGCCGCGTTCCTTGCTGATTCTCATGGCGTCATCGGCAAGGCGTTCAGCGACGACAAGCACAGTGCCGCGATCGCTTTCGCGGTCATCGTCCCCGCCCTGCTGATGTCGCTTTTCCTGAGGTATCAGCTGTCCAAAAAGGGCGTGCCGGGCGCCAATCGCTACGGCCCGCCGACCGACGCGACGCAGGCCAACGTCTTTTAAGCTCAATCCTCGGTCAGGTTCTTGCCGATCTGCTTGCGGATGGCGATGCGCTGCGCCGTGGGCACCTCGCCGAGCAGGCCGCGAACCTCCGGCCGCAAGTGATCGGCCACGGGATCCGACTGGTGGAAGACGAAATGGTCGAACATCGCCTTCCAGGCGGCCGTCTGGTCGGGCGGCAGGTCGCGCAAGCTGAGCATCCCGTGCAATAGGGCCTGCATGGCCACGCCCATCTCGGGCTTCGCCGTATTCCACCAGTAATTGACCTGCATGTTGAAGGCGCCCGACGACGAGACGTGGTGCCACCACATGTAGGGAATATACAGCACATCGCCCGGTTCCAGTTCGGCCACGCTTGCCGTCTTCAGCGCCTCGGCAAAGCGCGGATGGGCGGCGAAGTCCGGGTTTTCCAGATTGGCCATCGAGGTCGGCACGCCCGACACCGTCGTTTCGATCGGCCCCATATAGAGGTTCTTCACCTGGTCCGGCGGGAACAGCACAAAGCGCTTTCGTCCGGCGATCATGCAGGCCAGGTTGTAGTAGAGGTCGAAATGGATCTGGGTGATCGAGCGGTTGCCGATCCAGGCGCGCGGCTCGGCCTCGATGCCCGGCAGGCGGTTCTCAGCGCGAAACTTCGGCAGGTGATCCTTCAGCGGCGCCGACTGGATGTAGAGCGGCTCAGCCTCGACCATCCGCAGCCGCCCCAGGGTGGCGCTGATCGGGATATTGGCCCGGGCGAAGTTCAGTGTCTTCTGGTCGGCGCCGTAGAAATACTTGCCGTCGGCGCCCGGCGCCTGGCGAAAGGTCTCGGCCGGAAAGCCGTTGTCGCAGTTGCGCAGGTAGTTGATGAGGGCATCCAGTGATTCGCCGCTGTGCCGCACGGCCGGCCACGACGCCACCGCCCCCTTGAACAGGACGGGTACCGTCAGACCGGCCACCGCCTTCGCCAAGCCGGCGGCGGAGACATCCTTGCGCGTTTCGACAGCCGGAAAAGTCTGCATCATCAAGGCCTACCGGAAAGACCGGGAGACGGCAACCCGTCTTCGAGCGTGGCCGAATTGTCTCTAGATGAAGATAATTCGACGAATTTGCGACAATTCGCCCGGTGTCAATTGCAACCTTGCGCGGACTGCGGGATAATCCTTGCGCTTTCGCCCCGGGGAACTCGGCTATGTCATCCTTTCTTGACATGATCAGCGCGTTTATCGCCATGCTGATGTCCGCAGCCTTCCTGCATTTCGGTGCGGCCGGCGAATCACCCGTCGCCAAACAGGCCCCCACCGCTTCACGCACCGTGGCCTCGTCCGCCGAAGCCGATCCGGTCCTCGAAGACAGCCCGTTGTCGGCATCCGCACCGGCCAAGCCGGCCCGTCCGGCTGTTCGCCACCTGGCGGCGCAGTGCCACGGCCATGGTGGCCCCAATAGTGGAATGGCGGCGGCGCCGATGGTCGATACGGTGCGCGCGCCCTCGCCGCTACGCCGCGGCTAAAACGGCGCCCGAACGTCCGTAAACGGCGAAGTTTCCGGGCATCCCAACCACAAAAACCTTTGCTAAAATCACGGCTTGGCGTTAGCTTTCCCGTGCTGGGAGAAACCCCCGGCTGCCCGCAGGGCCGTTACCTGTCGCCCGCGGGGGCCGTCCGGAACGGCCACCCGCAGGGTCTTAGGAACCTTTGAATGAAATCACGACGTCCGCCGCTGAACCTGAGCGAACCGAAAGCGCGTACTCCCGGCGGGGCGGACTCCGCCTTGAAAGAGGAAACAGGGACGACCGAAGCCGAGGTGGACGGCGCTGATGACACAGCGGCCGGACTGACGGTGGACGACATTCTGGAGGCCCCCCTCGGGCCGAATGACACTATTTTCGCCGACATAACCGAGCCTGCCGCTGCCGACAGGATCGAAGCGCCGACCGCCGAAACGCCGCCGGTCACCGAGGCCTTCGCGCATGTAACCCCGCCGCCCGAACCGGCGCCGCCGGTGCGCGCCCCCCTTTCCGACGGCCCCCGGGTCGGGGCCTACAAGCCCGAAAAGCGGCGCGAAATCGCCGTCAAGGTCGAACCGGAAGGTGTGTTGAAGACGACCGGCGGATCCCCCTTCTTCTTCTGGGGCGGCGTGACCGTCGTGTCCCTGTTCTGGGCGCTTGGCCTGATCGCCTTCGTCATCGGCGCGCAATCCGACCTGTCGGCCTTCCGTGTCGAGCCCTTCCGCATCGTCGTGCTGGCTTTTCTCGCCCTGTTCCCGATCGGCCTGATCTTCGCCGGCGCCTTTGCGTTGCGCGTTGCCGCCGCCCTGTCGCGTCAGGCGCAGCGCACCGCCGCCCTGGCCGACGCCATGCTGGCCCCGGCCGCCCAAGCGACCGTCCAGGCCTCCGACCTCGTCGAATCGCTGCGCTCCCAGGTCGATCATGCCGTTCGCGCCGTCCGCCTGGCCCACAATGACCTGAGCGAACTGGCCCAACGCCTGAAGGCCGAGACGGACCGCATCGCCGACGCCACCCAGATCGCGCGCGGCGCCACCCAGACCGTGACCCGCGCCCTCGAAGCCGAGCGCGTATCGATCGGCAATGTCAGTGAGCGCCTCAACCTGCAGGCCACCGGCATCCTTGAATCCGTCGATCGCCAGGCGCGCATGGTCGCCGATGCGTCGGACCTGGCCCAGACGCAATTGCGCGAGGCCGAGGCGTCATTGTCGGCCACCACCGCCGAAGTCCTGGCCATCGTCCACGACGTCAACGAAACGACGCGCACGGCGACCACCGATCTCGATCGCCAGACCCAACGCCTGGAAACCGCCGGGGCCGGCGTGGTCGACCAGATCCGCAGCGTCGAAGACAATCTGGGCCAACAACGCGCCGCCCTCGTCTCGGCCGCCCTGTCGCTGCGCGCCGACCAGGAAGACTTCGCCGTCCATATCGAGAACCAGCGCGCCCAGCTGACCGAGGCCCTGGCCATCACCCGCGTCGCCACCGTCGACCTCGGCGAAACCTCGGCCCGCGGCGTCGACGTGCTGCGCGACATCGTCATCTCGGCCCAGGAAAACTTCCGCGCCGTCGGCCAGGCCTCGGAAAACGAGCGCACGGCTTTCGAGACCCGCATCCACGCCACCCTGTCCAACATCTCGATGATGGCCGCCGACGCGCGCGACGACCTGATCGAGGAAACCCGCCGCGCCCTGGAGCAACTGAACGCCGCCGCCACCGACGCGCGCAAGGCCGCCGACCTGGCCGCGCAGACGGCGCAACAACGCGTCGACCGGCTCAACGAGACCATCTTCGAGGCCAGCAAGAAGGCCGACGAGGTCTTCGATTCGCGCTTCGCCGCGGCGCGCCGCCTGATCGAGGATTCGGCCGGCCTGATCATCGAAGCCGGCGACCAGACCGCCGACAAGCTGGACCAGAGCTTCGCCCACACGCGCCAGACCATCGCCGAGGTCCACGTCGCACTGAACGAACTGACGCAAAGCGCCAATCACCTGCCGGCCATGGCCCAGGAGCAGCTTCACGATATCCGCCGCTCGGTCGAGGACGGCCTGCTGGCGATGACCGCCGCCGCCAAGAAGGCTGCGCTGGAGACTGAAGCGGTCGACCAGGCCTTCCAGGAGCGTGTCCGCCGCAACTACGACATGCTGACCGAGGCCGTGCGGCTGATGGGCGTGATCTCGGGCGATTCGCCGCTGTCGTCGGTGCCGATGGATGCGCCGATCCGCGACTATGGTCGTCCCGCCCAACCGATCAACACCCAGCCGCGCCAGCAACCGGCGCCGCAGGCAAGCTATAGCCCGCCGCCGATGGCCGCGCCGCCGCTGCGTCCGGCCACGCCGTCCGCTTCAAGCTCGGCGCAACGCCTGCGCCTGTCGAGCGCCGAGACGCGGTCGTCGCCGGGACCGCAGCCGTCATCTCAGTCCTTTGCGCAACCCCGTCAGCCGCTCCCCCAAGCTTCGCCTCAGCCCTCACCTCAATCGGCGGCGTCGCGCGCGCCGGATGGCGGTTGGTCGTGGCGCGAGCTGCTGGGCGGCATGGAAGGCCGCGAGGCACCCACCACGCCCTCCTCGGCACCGCAGCCGCCGCCCGATCGCGATTTCGACGCGCTCGACGCCGTCATGATCGGCGAGGTCAACGCCATGGGCGTCGATGCTGCAGCCCTCTTGTCGCGCACGCGCATCGAGGAAACGATCTCCGCCATCATGGCCGAGAACAACGAAGGCGCGCGCCAGGTCGTCCGCCGCGTCGCCCCGGCCGCCATACGCCGCCTCGGCCGCCGCCTGGCCCAGGACCACGGTTTGCGCCAGCAGGCGAATGAGTTCGTCAGTTTCTACGACCAGCAGCTCAACATCGCCCTGATGTCCAAGGACGTGTCGCGCTCGCTGCAAGAAGTGCTGGCCAACGATACCGGCCGCGCCTACCTGCTGCTCGACGCCGCCCTGTCGGAAGCGATCTAGACTATGCGCTTCGTACAGCGGGACGAGACCTTCCCGATCGCCGGGCGCTTCACCATTGCGCGCGGCTCGAAGACCGAGGCGCGCGTCCTCTATGTCGAGCTCGAAGACGGCGAGTTGATCGGCCGCGGCGAAAGCGTGCCCTATGCGCGTTATGGCGAAACGCTGGACAATTGCATGGAAGCCCTTGAGGCCGTGCGCGGGCCGCTTGAGGCCGGGATCACGCTCGAGGCCCTGCAATCCCTGGTGCCGCCGGGGGCCGCGCGCAACGCCATCGACTGCGCCCTGTGGGACCTCAACGCCAAACGGTCGGGCGTTCCGGCGTGGAAGACGGCCGGTCTGCGTCAATTGGCGCCGCTGAAGACCGCCTATACGCTCAGCCTCGACACGCCCGAAGCGATGGGCGCCCAGGCGGCAGCCAATGCGCGGCGCCCCTTGCTCAAGCTGAAGATCGGCGGCGCCCACGACATCGACCGGGTCGAGGCCGTCCGCCAGCATGCCCCCAAGGCCCGGCTGATCGTCGATGGCAATGAAGGCTTGTCGTTCGATGACCTGCAACGCATCGCCCCGGACCTCCTAAAGCTTGGGGTCAAGCTGATCGAGCAGCCGATGAAGGTGACGGAAGACGAGCAGTTGCTGGGCTATGACAGCCCCGTGCCGCTCTGCGCCGATGAAAGCCTGCATACCCGCGCCGAGCTTGATCGCTGTGCCCGGCTCTATGCCTGCGTCAATATCAAGCTCGACAAGACCGGCGGCCTGACCGAGGCCCTGGCCCTGAAAAAGGCCGCCATGGCGCACGGGCTGGGCATCATGGTCGGCTGCATGGTGGCGACCTCGCTCAGCATGGCACCGGCGATGATCGTCGCGCAGGGCGCGGATTTCGTCGACTTGGACGGGCCGCTCCTGCTGGCGCGTGACCGTGAAAACGGCTTGGAGATCACCGGGTCGATGCTGGCGCCCCCTCGCCCCGAGCTATGGGGCTGAATGAGGGGTTGTAGCTTTATACGTTTGCGTTCTAGATAGGTGTCGGACGAGCGCTGGGCCCACGAACGCGTAAAATATGATGACCGATTCCATGAATTCGCGGCCGACGGCGCCGCGCGGACTGTATCCCGACATCGAGCCCTACGACAGCGGCCATATGGCGACGGGCGGCAAGCACCGCATCTATTACGAACAATGCGGCAATCCGGCGGGCATTCCCGTGGTCGTGCTGCATGGCGGCCCGGGTGGCGGCACCTCGCCGAACCTGCGCTGCTATTTCAATCCCGACGGTTATCGCATCATCCTGCTGGACCAGCGCGGCTGCGGCAAGTCGACGCCGCATGCCTCCGAAGACATCTCGCTGGAGGACAACACGACCTGGCACCTGGTCGCCGATATCGAGCAACTGCGCGAAAAGCTCGGCATCGACAAGTGGATGGTGTTCGGTGGATCCTGGGGCTCGACCCTGTCCCTGGCCTATGCGCTGACCCACACCGATCGTGTGCTGGGCCTGATCCTGCGCGGCATCTTCATGGTGCGCAAGTCGGAGCTCGACTGGTTCTACCAGGAAGGCGCCAGTCATATCTATCCCGACATCTGGGCCCGCTTTATCGCGCCGATCCCCGAGGCCGAGCGTGGCGACCTGATGAGCGCCTATGTCAAACGCCTCAACGGCCCCGATCGCGACGAAGCGGTGCGCTGCGCCCTGGCGTGGAGCGGTTGGGAGGGCGACACCCTGTCGATCGAAGGCCCGTCGGACGCGGCGTCGAAGTTCTCGGACCCGGATTTTGCCCTGGCCTTTGCGCGCATCGAAAGCTGGTACTTCCGCAATGGCGGCTTCTTCGAGACCGATACCTGGATCCTCGACCATATCCACAAGCTGAAGGATGTGCCGGCGTGGATCGTGCAGGGCCGCTTCGACGTGGTCACGCCGATGACCACGGCCTGGGACCTGCACCGGCACTGGCCGGAGGCGCGCTTCAACCTGGTGCGCAAGGCCGGTCACTCGTCGAGCGACCCGGGCATCCTGGAAGGCCTGGTCTCCGCCGCCGACGAAGCCCTGGGCCTCCTGGCGCGGTAAGCGCCAGCTCTCTCTTTCTTTTTAGCACCGGCGCGTAAAATCGAGAGATTTGACGGGGCCGCCCGAGCGGTCGAGTGGCAGGAGGCTAGCGCCAGCAGGTACTAAAGTACCTGCCAGCGACGCAGACGCGCCAATCGGCCAAAGACCTCGATTTTACTCAAAAGAGGCGAACCAGGACTGTTGACGCGGCAATTCCTGGTAGCGGTGCACGCGCACGCCCATCACCAGGCCGAAACCCATCATCACCATCAGCATCGCCGAACCACCATAGCTGATCAGCGGCATGGGCACGCCGACCACGGGGAACAGGCCCATGACCATGGCGCCGTTGATCATGACGTGCAGGGCGAACACCGCGGTCACGCCCGCCGCGACCAGGCGGCCGAAGTGCGAGTGCGACACCGCCGCGATGCGCAGGGACATGCCGACAATGATCGCCGCCAGGGCAAAGACGGCGAACCCGCCGGCGAAGCCCAAGTCTTCGCAGACCGCCGACATGATGAAGTCGGTGTGCTTTTCCGGCAGGAAGTTGAGCTGGCTTTGCGAGCCCAGCCCCAGCCCCTTGCCGAGCAGGCCGCCCGAGCCCATGGCGATCTTCGACTGGATGATGTG
>OUWB010002032.1_pt3 | contig 12035 bp, 10 predicted proteins | sample 1779821 | NCBI WGS metagenome assembly OUWB01 (sample SAMEA3914806, study PRJEB12502) | metagenome | biome: forest; material: soil | place: Canada | collected 2011-08-03 | depth 0.1 m
TGCCCGGCACGAAGCCGGCGCCGATGCCCTGGATCTTGTGCGGGCCGGGCTCGCCACCCGACAGGATCGGCGAGGCCTCGGGCTCGATGGCGACCATTTCCACCGACGGCTTGCGCGCCTTCAACACTTCGCCGATGCCGCTGATCGAGCCGCCGGTGCCGACGCCGGACACCACGACATCCACCGCGCCATCGGTATCGTTCCAGATTTCCTCGGCCGTCGAGATGCGGTGGATCAGCGGGTTGGCGCCATTCTCGAACTGCTGCGGAATGACGGCGTTCGGCGTTTCGGCCAACAGTTCCTGCGCCCGGTTGACGGCTCCGCGCATACCCTTCTCCGCCGGGGTCAGCTCAAGCTTGGCGCCCAGCAGGACCAGCATCTTGCGCCGCTCCAGCGACATCGATTCCGGCATGACCAGGATGCACTTGTAGCCCTTGGCCGCGGCGACGAAGGCCAGCGCGATGCCGGTATTGCCCGAGGTCGGCTCGATGATGGTGCCGCCGGGCTTCAGCGCGCCGGATTCCTCGAGCGCCTCGACCATGGCGATGCCGATGCGATCCTTGACCGAGGCCAGCGGATTGAAGAATTCGAGCTTGGCCAGCACCGTGGCCTTGGCGCCGAGCGCCTGCGACAGGCGCGGCAGCTTGACCAGCGGCGTATCGCCCATGGTGTCGAGGATCGAATCAAACACCTTGCCGCGTCCCTTGCGCGACAATTTGGCCGTGGCGGCGGCGTTCAGGATCTGCGCGGGCTTGTGATCGTCGGATGAGGCCATGACGGGCTCCTTAAAATTTTATACCGGAGATTGAAGGGCTTACGGGTACTGCTATCAGGCTTGAGCGAGCCGCGTGGCGTTTTCTCAAATCCGCGTTAAGCACATATTAAGACATGTTATCGTGTCTTAACTTTCCGTTTAAGCCAAATCACCTCACATCTGTTGTGAGCAAAACTAAACTGAAGGCACACAGGTCATGATGGATGATTTATCGCCCGCCGTTCTGAACCCGAGCGCCGAGTCATTGGCCGAGTCACCGGCGCTGGAAACGACGCCTGAAAGCGCTCCGGAACGCGCTCCGGAACTGGCCGACCATGCCGTCTCCGGGCACGAACTGGCGACGCAGCTGGTGGCCAAGCTGTGCCACGACTTCATCTCGCCGGCCGGCGCCATCATGTCGGGGCTCGACCTGCTGGAAGACCCCTCCGCCCAGGATATGAAGCAGGAGGCGCTGAACCTGATCTCGACCTCGGCCAAGAAGCTGGTGACCCTGGTCTATTTCGCGCGCGTCGCCTACGGCGCGGCGACGACGTCGGAGGCCTTTTCGGGCAAGGAACTGAACAAGATCCTGGCCGACATGTTCAGCACCATGCGCGCCGAACTCGATTTCGACATCCTGCCCGACACCCTGTTCACCAAGCCGGCGGCGCGCGCCCTGCTCAATCTGGGCCTGATCACCGGCGGTTCGCTGCCGACGGGCGGCCAGGCGCATATCGAGACCCGCCGCGACGACGAGGCGATCTATTTTACCGCCACCGCCAAGGGGCCGCGCGCCCGCCTGAAACCCGAAGCCGTCGAAGGCCTGTCGGGTCAGCCGCTCAGCGATGGGCTGCAGGGCCAGTGGATCCAGCCGCACTGGCTGTGGAGCGTGGTCAAGGCAGCCGGCGGCACGCTCGAATTTACCGCCGAACCCGAGCATCTGACCTTCAATATCAAGATGCCTGTGTAAAACGGCGCGAAAATAAAACCTTACCGGCAAGGCCCTGCGTTACGCGCGGGGCCTTGTGTTTGCTGGGTGTTTGCGAGCGCTGCGGCGCCCGCACCCGTGCAACCGATTGCAAAAACCCAGCTCAAATTGTATCGAATTGGCAAGATTCAGCTTTCGGTAATCTTTTGCGAACCCTCTCTTAACCTAACCCCGTCAATATCCCCCACTATAGACCTCGGTGCGCCCAGCCTCCGAGGCAGAAATCTAGTATGGGACGGGGTACAACCGTGGACGATTTAATCGCCGAGTTTCTGACCGAGACGGCCGAAAGCCTCGAAGTCGTCGATAGCGAACTGGTCAGGTTCGAAGCCAATCCGAACGACCGCAAGACGCTCGATAATATTTTCCGCCTCGTGCACACGGTGAAAGGCACGTGCGGCTTCCTGGGCCTGTCGCGCCTCGAGGCCGTCGCCCACGCCGGCGAGACCTTGCTCGGCCGCTTCCGGGACGGCAAGCTCGACGTCACGCCGATCGCCGTGACGCTGGTCCTGCACTCGATCGACCGCATCAAGCTGATCCTGAATGGCCTGGAATCGACCGGTTCTGAACCCGACGGCGACGACCACGACCTGATCGCTCAGCTCGAAGCCATGGCCGAGGGCCAGGATGTCGACCTCGGCGCCGTCAAGGCCGTGCAGGTGCCGGACCGCCCGATCGCGTCCGAACCCGAACCCGTCGAAATGAAGGCCCCGGCGCTCGGCGTCGGCGACATCGATCCCTCGACCGGCCGCGCGCTGCGCCCCGGCGAAGTGTCCGAGGCCGACCTCGAAGCGGCGTTCGCCGCCGCCGAAGCCCCCGACTGGATGGCCGATGAGCCGGAGCCCGTCGTCGAGGCCAAACCGGACGCCAAGAAGAAGGCCGCCAAGAAAGACAAGGACCCGGAACCGGTCGCCACCAAGGCCGAAGCCCCGAAGGCCGCCCCCGCCGCGCTGGAGCCCCTGGCGGGTCTCGGCGGCGAGGATGCCCAGGGCATCGCCACGACCCAGTCGATCCGCGTGTCGGTCGATGTGCTCGAAGGCCTGATGACCCTGGTCTCGGAAATGGTGCTGACCCGCAACCAGCTCCTGCAGATCAGCCGCAACCGTGAAGACTCGGCTTTCGCCACGCCGCTGCAACGCCTGTCGACCCTGACCGGCGAACTGCAGGACAGCGTCATGAAGACGCGCATGCAGCCCATCGGCGCTGCCTGGAAGAAGCTGCCGCGCCTGGTGCGCGATCTCAGCTACGAACTGAACAAGAAGATCGACCTCGTCATGGACGGGGAAGGCACCGAGCTCGACCGCCAGGTGCTGGAACTGATCCGCGACCCGCTGACCCACATGGTGCGCAACAGCGCCGACCATGGCCTGGAACCGACCCAGGAACGCATCGACCTCGGCAAGCCGGCCGCCGGCACGATCAAGCTCTCGGCCTTCCATGAAGGCGGCTACATCGTCATCCGCATCGCCGACAACGGCCGCGGCCTGAACACGGCGCGCATTCGCGAGAAGATCGTCGAAAAGGGCCTGGCCACGCGCGGTGAAATCGACGCGATGACGGACCAGCAGGTCCACCGCTTCATCTTCGCGCCGGGCTTCTCGACGGCGGCGGCGGTCACCAACCTGTCAGGCCGCGGCGTCGGCATGGACGTGGTCCGCACCAATATCGAGCAAATCGGCGGCCAGATCGACCTCAACTCGGTCCCCGGCCAAGGCACGACCTTCACCATCAAGATTCCGCTGACCCTGGCCATCGTCTCGGCCCTGATCGTCGGCGCCGGCGGCCAGAAGTTCGCCGTGCCGCAGACCGCGGTCATGGAACTGGTCCGCACCGGACAAAACGCCGAGCATCGCATCGAAAAGATCGACCAGTCGATGGTTCTGCGCCTGCGCAACAAGCTGCTGCCGCTGCTGCAACTGGGACCGACGCTGCAACTGGAAGCCGCCAAGACCGAGGATCCCTCCTTCGTCATGGTCATCCAGGTCGGCGAGCGCCGCTACGGCCTGGTCGTCAATGACGTCCTCGACACCGAGGAAATCGTCGTCAAGCCGCTGGCCACCATCCTGCGCGACGTCAATGTCTTTTCGGGCGCGACCATCCTGGGCGATGGCTCCGTCGTGCTGATCCTCGATCCGAACGCCATGTCGGAACGTGCCGGCACGCTGGAAGAAAAGCAGACCGAAGAGACCGAAGATACGGCGACGATCGACGCTCAGGGCGAACGCTGCGCCATGCTGCTGTTCAAGGCCGGCGCCGGCGCGCCGAAGGCCGTCGAGCTCGAGCACATCACGCGCCTCGAACACGTCGAATCGTCGCAGATCGAAATCATGGAAGGCCGCGCCGCGCTGCAATACCGCGGCAAGCTGATGCCGGTCCTGACCGTCAACGGCGACCTGTCGAGCCTGCTTCGCGCCTCGACCGAGGGCGAACACATTCAGCCGCTGCTGGTCTTCACCGGCGAAGGCTACGCCATGGCCCTGGCCGTCGACGAGATCATCGACGTCGTCGAGGACCGCCTGCTCATCGAACTGTCGCCCGATCGTCCGGGCATGCGCGGCACGGCGATCGTCGCCGGCAAGGCCTGCGAGATCCTCGATGTCGACCACTACCATCTGCGCGGCCTGGCAGAACACCAACGCCGCGACCATCCGAGTCAGAATGCTGAAAGGGCTGTCGCATGAGCCTGCGTGATTATGTAACCCTGCGCGTCGGTGGACAGCTGTTCGGCGTCGACGCCGCGCGCGTCCACGACGTCTTCCACCCCCGCGGCCTGACCCCCGTGCCGCTGGCGCGCAAGGAAATCGCCGGCGTGCTCAACCTGCGCGGCCGCATCGTCACCGCCGTCTGCGCCCGCATGCGCCTGGGCCTGCCGCCGCGCGAAGAGGGCGCGCCCGAACCCCTGGCCATCGGCCTGGAAGTGCACGGCGACAGCTACGGCCTGGTCATCGATTCGGTCGATGAAGTTCTGAAACTCGACGACGAAAAGTTCCACGCCGCGCCGGGGAATCTCCCCGCGCGCTGGACGGAAATTATCGTCGGCGTTTATCAATTGGAAAAGGAACTTCTGATAGTCTTGGATCCGCATACGCTTCTCGACGCGGCCCATCTGAAGGCGGCGTAAAAAAGACGTGGCACCGCCCTTCATCCGATACGTGCACCGCGCGTTTCGGAAGGGGCTCGGGTGACAATTGGGCCGAGCACGGCCGCTTTCAAGGACCGCGCTCAATTTGGTTAGGAATACTTTTTTGCTTAGGAAGAGTCGGCAATGAAAACCTGCCTCGTCGTCGATGACAGCCGCGTGATCCGCAAGGTCGCCCGGCGCATCCTGGAAAACCTTCAGTTCGAAGTCGTCGAGGCCAATGACGGTCTCGAGGCGCTGAACGCCTGCAAGGACAAGATGCCCTCGGCCATCCTGCTCGACTGGAACATGCCCGTCATGGACGGCATCACCTTCCTGCGCCAGTTGCGCAAGGAAGACGGCGGCCGGGATCCGGTGGTCGTGTTCTGCACGACCGAGAACGATCTCGCCCACATCACCGAAGCCCTCACCGAAGGCGCCTCGGAATACATCATGAAGCCGTTCGACGGCGAAATCCTCGAGGCCAAGTTCTCCGAAGTCGGCCTGATCTAGACCGTCTCTCCGCTCTCAGCCTCCTCAGTAACCCAGCATACCCGCCGCGCCTCCCCTAGCCCCCGGACGGCGCGCCTATACCACCCGAAGCGTTCCAGAAGCATGTCCTTGAACCCCGTCCCTGCCGCCAGCCTGCGGCCCTTGAAGATCATGATCGTCGACGACTCCGCCGTCGTCCGCGGTCTGATCTCGCGCTGGCTGGAGCACGAGCCGGACATGGTCTTGGCCGGCCTGGCCATCGACGGCGCCAAGGGCGTCGAGAAGGTCAAGGAAGTTCAGCCGGATGTGCTGATCCTCGACATCGAAATGCCGAACATGGGCGGGCTCGAAGCCCTGCCCAAGCTGCTCGCCGCCAGGCCGGGCCTGCGGGTCCTGATGGCGTCGACCCTGACGACGCGCGGCGCCTCGGTCACCCTGCGCGCCCTGGAACTGGGCGCGGCCGACTATATCCCCAAGCCCGACTCGACCCGCATCGGCGGCGCCGACGGCTTTCGCACCGAACTGCTGACCAAGATCAGAGCCCTGTGCGGCCGCACCCGCGCCTGGCCGGTGGCGCCGAACCTGTCGCCGGCGTCGAACGCCGCGCCGGCGCCCGGCGCCCCCCCGGCGGCACACAATTTGAATGCGGCTCCCGCCATGGGACACCCGCACACCGCCGCACACCCCGCGACACCGATCCTGCGCCCCGCCGCGCCGGTCATCCAGCTGCGCCCGCGCAGCGGCCCCAAGCGCATCGACATCCTGGTCGTCGGCGCCTCGACCGGCGGTCCGCCGGCCCTGCGCAACTTCCTGCTTGGCCTGGGCCCGGACTGGAAACTGCCGGTCCTCATCGTGCAGCACATGCCGGCCACCTTTACCGCCATCCTCGCCGAACATCTCGACAAGGCGCTGCCGCAAAAGGTGCAGGAAGCCAAGGACGGCATGCTGATCGAGTCGCGCAACGTCTATATCGCGCCCGGCGACTGGCACATGACGATCAAGAACGACCCGATCTGCAAGCAGATCAAGCTCGACCAGGGCCCTCAGGTCAACTGGTGCCGCCCGGCGGTCGATCCCCTGTTCAAGTCCGCCGCCGACATCTACGGCACCCACGCGCTCGGCGTCGTGCTCACCGGCATGGGCCATGACGGCCGCGACGGCGCCCAGGCGATGGTCAATGCCGGCGGCACCGTCATGGCGCAGGACGAAGCGTCGTCGGTCGTCTGGGGCATGCCCGGCGCCGTCGCCGAAGCCGGCCTGGCCGAAATCATCAAACCCGTTGAAGGGCTGTTCGCAGCCTGCAAAGCCTTCGCCCGAGGGGAAAGACCGTCATGACGCCTGAAGATATCGAACATTTGGCGGCCATGCTGAAAACCCGTTCCGGCCTGGTGCTCGGCTCGGACAAGACCTATCTGATCGAAAGCCGCCTGGCGCCGGTCGCCCGCCGCGAGGGCTTCGCCACCGTGGCCGCCCTCTTGTCGTCGCTGCGCCTGAAGCGCGACGAAAAGCTGATGACGTCGGTGACCGACGCCATGACGACCAACGAGACCTTCTTCTTCCGCGACAAGCTGCCGTTCGACCAGTTCCGCTCCGACGTGCTGCCGGCCCTGGCCAAGGCCCGCCAGAGCGACGTCAAGATTTGGTGCGCCGCCTGCTCGACCGGTCAGGAGCCCTATTCTCTGGCCATGATCATGGACGAGGTCGCGGGCCAATATCCGCGCATGAAGCTCGACATCACAGCCACCGACATTTCGACCCGCTGCCTGGAAAAGGCGCAAGCCGGCCTCTACACCCAGTTCGAGGTGCAGCGCGGCCTGCCGATCACCACCATGGTCAAGTATTTCGAGAAGGTCGACGAGATGTGGCGGATTTCGCCGAAGATCCGCGCCGCCGTGAAGTACAAGGCCTTCAACCTGCTCGACGATCTGCGCGGCATGGGCCGCCAGGACGTCATCTATTGCCGCAACGTCCTGATCTATTTCGACCTGGAGACCAAGCGCCGGGTGCTGGAGCAGATGGCGGCGATCATGCCGGAGGACGGCTTCCTGTTCCTCGGCGCCGCCGAAACGGTTCTGGGCATCACCGACGCCTTCAAGCCGATGCAAGGCATGCGCGGGCTGTATATCAAGAACAGCGCCGCGGCCTCCGTGTCCAAGCTGCGCCTGGGTGCCGCTTAAGCAAGCCAGACACTCTTTCTTGTACCTCCCCGACTTGTTCGGAGAGGGAGACCGCCCGTAGCGCAGCGAAGGGTGGCGGGGGGCTTCTTGCTTACTTCCGGTCCAGGGTCTGCGGCTCGTAACCCGGCAGATCCGCCTGATCGAACCCGAAGACCATGACCACGCTGGGGGTGGCCGCACCGGTCTTTTCGTCCGTCAGCATGAAGTCGTTGTCGGTCGATACCCACAGGGTGTGCCGGCTTTTGCCTCCCATCGTCACGTCCGGCCCGAAGGCCAGGCCTTCGATCTTGGACGGAATCTCGGCGGCGGGAATGCCGCGCGCCGCATAGGCCGCGACGATATCGAGAAACACCGTCTTTTTCACCGCCTTCGCGGCCAAGGCATCGGCGCCACTGAGTCCCGACACGTCCGCCGCCCCGTCCAGGTCGATCAGATAGAGGCGCTTCATCTGCGCCACCTTGCCGTTGCCCAACCCCTTGGTGTCGTGCTCGTCGACCAGGAACTGGTGGTCGTTGACGGCGATGATCTCACTGATATCCGAATATTTCGGCTTGTCGGGCGTTCCCACCTCATCCAGCCCATAGGCATATTGCTTCGTCGCACCGGTCTTGAGATCGATGACGACGATACGCGTGGTCCCCGCCTCGACACCGCCGTCCTGGATCAGCGGCGACTGCATGGCGGCCACCAGATGCGCGCCGTCGGGCGTGATCGACAGGCCTTCCAGGCCCTTGTTGGCGACGCGGCCCGAGCGATTGCCCGCCGTCTCGGCCTTGCCGTCCTGGCCGGGATGCGCCACCTCGAACCCCTTAGGCACGGCGATCACCGCCAGACGCTTACCCGTCGCGCGATCGAAGCGGTAGATGTGCGGCCCGTATTCGTCCGAGACGAAGACGCTTTGCCCGTCGCGCGCCAGGCGCAAGCCTTCATTGTCGAGCCGGGCATCGGCGGGATCGGCGGAATCCCGCGCCGGATCATAGGCGTCCGAGCGGCCGGTGAAATAGAAGCGCTGCGGCCCGTTACCGTCCGGCACGGGCGCCGTGCCATAGATCAGCGGCGTCGGGCTATAGAACAGGGTCGTCCCCGTAAGTGTCGGCGTCAGCGCGAAGGGCAAGGCGCCGGCCGATGGCGCCAGGCGCATGTCGAAGGTCAGCAGGCGCGGCACGTAGCTCGACGTATCGTCGACCGCCGGATTCCATGCCGCGGCATTGGGGCCGCGATCGGGCACAGCCAGAAAAGTGTTGCCCCCGGCATAGGCCAGCGCCGAGCCGAAGCCGCCCAGGCGGTCGCCCGGCACGCCGTTTTCCAGCGGCGCATGCCGGCCCGACAGGTCGGCGGCATCGGGCGCGATCTTGGCTATGGCCAGGAGCGATGGCGCGGCATCAACCGCCGGCGCGGTCAGCAACAGGGCCAGAACGGGCAGAAAATGGCGCATGACGGACTCCTCGAAAGGCTTCCCCTGCCATGGCTTCATGACGCGTGCGTGACGGGCCGATTCTCACGCAGACGTGACGGTACCCTCATAAAAATACCGGCATCGGCCTTTGCACGCGCTGTCCCCCACCCCCATCTACTCGCCATCTTATCCCTAGAGCGGGATGTGTTTTGATGGAATCAAAACCCCGCTCTAATCTTTGTTTTGTCGCGCAATTTAACCGAAAAGTGGTGCCCACTTTATCGGATTGCGCTCTAAGGAGCCCGGTCATGAAAACACGCAAACTCGGTCAAAATCTCGAAGTCTCGGCGCTGGGCCTCGGCTGCATGGGCATGAGCTTCGCTTACGGGCCGTCGGACCGCGGCCAGTGCCTGCAGCTGCTGCGCGACGCGGTCGATCTCGGCGTCACCTTTTTCGATACGGCCGAGGTCTATGGCCCGTTCGCCAATGAGGAACTGTTAGGCGAAGCGCTCGGTCCCGTGCGCGACCGCGTGGTCATCGCCACCAAGTTCGGCTTCAAGATCGGCGCCGACGGGTCGATGAAGGGCGTGGATTCCCGCCCCGACCATATCCGTGAGGTTGTCGAGGCGTCGCTGAAGCGGCTGGGCACCGACCATATCGACCTGCTGTACCAGCACCGCGTCGATCCCGCCGTGCCGATCGAGGACGTCGCCGGCACGGTGAAGGACCTGATTGCCGCCGGCAAGGTCAAGCATTTCGGCCTGTCCGAAGCCTCGGCGGCGACCATCCGCAAGGCGCATGCGGTACAGCCGGTGACGGCGCTGCAGAGCGAATATTCCTTGTGGACCCGCGATCCGGAAGACCAGATTCTCCCCACCCTGGAGGAACTGAAGATCGGCTTCGTGCCCTATAGCCCGCTCGGCCGCGGCTTCCTGACCGGCGCCTATAAGGACGAAACGACGATGGCCGAGGACGACTTCCGCCGTCGCACGCAACCGCGCTTCAACGGCGAAGCGCGCGAGCAGAATATCCGCGCCGTCGATGCGCTGAGCGAGGTCGCCAAGGCCAAGGGCGTGACGCCGGCGCAACTGGCCCTGGCCTGGCTCCTGGCGCAAAAGCCGTGGATCGTGCCGATCCCGGGGACGCGCCATCTCGACCGGTTGAAGGAAAACCTGGCCTCGGCCGAGGTCGCGCTCGACGCTTCCGACATCCGGGCGATCGAGGACGCGATCACCAGCACGGGTTTCGCCGGTGAACGCTACGCCCCGGCCAGCCTGGCGATGGTCAATATCTAGCCTACGCTCAATCGGACGAGAAAAGCCTCCCCGACGTGACCGGGGAGGCTTTTTGTTGCGCAACAAAATATGGCTTAGCCGCCGACGGCCTTGAGCTGGTCGTCGTCGGTCTGGATGGTCGGCAAGGTCGAGGCGGCGAAGGTCTTGACCGCCGTATCGGTGCCGTTCTGAGCGTATCCGCTGAACAGCGACGCCGTCTGGTCGCTGACCGCGCTCTGCAGCTGAACATATTTGGCGTCGAAGGCCTTGCCTTCCGGCGCCGACTTCAGGTCGGCCAACATCTGCTTGTACTTGTCATCCCACGATTGATCAAAGTGCATGTCGGATGTCGCCTTCTGGATGGCGGCGATCATGTCCTGACGCTCCTTCATGCCGTCGGCCAGAATCTTCTTGGCGGCCTCCTTGGTCGCGGGACTCTTGGATTCGGCCAGCGCCACCTGGGAGGCGGCAATGCCGAACTCATTGGCCAGGTAGGCTTTGCGGATGAAGTCCTTGGGTTCGGCGCCCGACACGGCCGCTGCGTCAACACTACCAGGTTGCAGGTCGGTCGTGCCCTGAACGGCGGTCGGCGTCGTCGCTTCGGCCGCCACGGACGCCGATTGCTGGGCCTGCGGATCGACCGCCGGGCGCGGCGTCGTCTGGGCGCCAGCATTCAGAGCAAAGGCATTCAGGGCAAAGGCGGCGCCCAGGGCAACGGCGGCGGCGGTTATCTTGTAGGTGAGGTTCGCTTTCATGGAGGGGATCCTTTCAGTGGGTCTGCGACCAAGAAAGGGCATGTTACCGGCCCGACACGGCGCGATTGCGCCAAGGTCGTGAGAATCCGATGGTCAATGAAGCGAGGTCATGTAAGGCCGCCATCAAGAGCGGCTCAAACCGGCAGGGAATCCGGCCGAACTGTGGCGAAGATGAGTCGAGCCTATTTGCCCTTGGCGGCGCGAACAGGGGCTTCATCGGCCGGATGCGCCTTGAAATAATCGCGCAGCGAACCGCCGGCCTCCGGATGATTCAGCGTCAGGTCGTTGAGCATGAAGCCCATCAATTCGGAGAAATGTCCGAAATTGGCGCGATAGATGATCGAGCGCCCGTCGCGATAGGCGCTGAGCAAACCCGCGCCGGTCAGGATGCTGAGGTGCGTCGAGGCCGTATTGGCGGGGATGCCGACGCTTTCGGCGATCTTGCCCGCGGCCATGCCGTCCGGACCCGCGCGAACGATCGTCTGAAACACGTTGAGTCTGCCCGGATGCGCCAGGGCGAACAGATTAACTACCGCGTCGTCGCTCGTCATATTTCAGCCTTACCGGAACTAACTCAAACCCTAAGAAACCATTATTACGAAATCATGGAAATATAAAGGCGGCCTCGCATCTATCCCCATGAACTTTTCGTTATGTGACAAGCCTTAGAGACGACGGCACATCGCTGCGAATCAGGGCACTACACGGCCTAATATAGTACGCAAAACGCCTGCCGCGAGAGGACGGCAGGCGTTCTTTTACAAAATATTGGGAAACGTCGAGGGATGACCCTTGGCGCCTTATCAGGCGGCCCGATTACGCGGCGACGATACCCGTTTGTTCATGCGGGTCGCGCAGGACGTAACCACGGCCCCACACGGTTTCGATGTAGTGATTGCCGTCGGCCGCGACCGCGAGCTTCTTGCGGAGCTTGCAGATGAAGACGTCGATGATCTTCAGTTCCGGCTCGTCCATGCCACCGTACAGGTGGTTGAGGAACATTTCCTTGGTCAGGGTCGTGCCCTTGCGCAAGGAAAGCAGTTCCAGCATCTCGTATTCCTTGCCGGTCAGGTGCACGCGG
>OUWB011198182.1_pt1 | contig 12014 bp, 10 predicted proteins | sample 1779821 | NCBI WGS metagenome assembly OUWB01 (sample SAMEA3914806, study PRJEB12502) | metagenome | biome: forest; material: soil | place: Canada | collected 2011-08-03 | depth 0.1 m
ATTCACGAGAATGTCTACCGGTCCATCGGCGTTCAAAGTATCGGCGAGAATGGCCGCACCGTCGAGAGTTGAGGAGTCAACTTGCACCATCCGCGTTCGCGGTCCTAAATCGTCAACTTGATTTCGACCTGTAACGGTGACGGATGCTCCGCCGATGTCAAAGCGATGTGCAATAGCCGCGCCAATTCCTCGTGTCGCCCCGGTTACAACGACCCGACGACCCGCGAATTCATCCGGCAAATAGGACGTTGTCATTCGAAAGACCCCGTGGATGCCTTCAAATCCGACACATTTATGGTACGCAAGTTTCGACCCCGGGTCTCTCCGCCGATGGTGATGGTAACGATCCCGATTACGCAGGCGACGATAATGAGCATTGAGACTGACCACGACAGGCCGCCGGTAGCGGCAACCAAAGCGACGGCGATAAGCGGTGTGGTCCCGGCGGTGAGGGCGCCGGCCAACTCGCGTGCAAATGAAAGGCCAGTGACGCGGCCCGAACCGGTGAAGAGTTCGGCGAAGTACGCGGCCTGCGGACCTAACATGCAGCCGATTCCGATACCTAGGCTCAGCATGACAGCGACTGTAACCAGTAACTCGGTGCGACCACCTTGGATAATCCAGAAGTAAGGAAACGCGAACAAGGCCGAGAACACCATTCCGGTGAGAATCACGGGTTTGCGGCCCACCCTATCAGAGAGGGCACCAAAGATGGGGATCGATATCATGGTTACCGCCGTTCCGACTGTGGTCGCAATAGGGCCAATCGAGTTAGCGAGTTTGAGATTGCCGATGAGGTATGAGGCAATGAATGCCAGATTAATTGAGGACACGACGTTCTGAGGCGTCTGTACTAGCATCAGCACCAGCATGCCTTTTTTCTCGTGCAGGAAGACCTCCTTGACGGGAGTGGGTAGCGCCTTATTCTCGTTGTGAAGTTCCACGAAAGCGGGACTCTCTGCCAAATGTAGACGAATAATAATCGCAACGATGACGACGATGGCGCTCAAGGCGAATGGGACACGCCACCCCCATGCGAGGAACTGGTCCTTGGGTAGCTGCGTGACGATCGCGAAGATCCCTGACGCGATTAGAAGTCCAAGGTATACGCCGGAAGCTGGCCAAGCACCTTGCAATCCACGACGACGAGGGTTAGCGTTCTCAACTGAAAAGACAGCGGCGCTACCGAATTCGGCGCCGGCTCCAATCCCCTGGATGAGTCGAAGCGCTATAAGGCAAATTGGTGACCAAATTCCCGCGATCGCATACGTTGGTATGAAGGCCATCAGAAAGGTCGCGGTACCCATTATGAGGAGCGTCACGACAAGTATGGTTTTACGTCCGAGGCGGTCCCCAAGACGCCCGAAAATCAGCCCGCCAAGCGGTCGAATAAAGTAACCTAAGGCGAAGGTAGCGAACGCCGCCAGCGTCGCTACCGCCTGATTGCTGTTGACAAAGATTATGTGGTTGAATACCAGTGCTGCGGCGATGGCATAGAGATAGTAGTCGTACCATTCCAGGGCAGATCCGACCAAAGATGCGATCGCGACGCCGAATGTGGTATTCCTAGGTGCTGGCGGGCTCACAGTAGGTATAGACATCATTGTCCTTTATGCTTTCAGTTGGTTTGGCTTCGATTCAGTCAATCGGTTCCCAGCGGGCCCGATGCCTTGCCCGGCCGCCGTGACGACCACCTGATCCTTGAAATCCATGCTCATGTTCCTTGCCTGCTAAGTAATTCGGGAGGTCTCGGCCATGCCTACTCGGTGCCACGTTCGTAGGACGGCGAGCGGATCACCAGCGCGGCCAGGATGGTGACGGAGCAGCAGGCTGCGGTGCTCTTGATGGCTTCGCCTTGTGTGATCTTCCTGATCAGCTGTGCAGCTTGCGATGCACGAGGTAGTGTTCGAGCCTGTCCCAATCCCAGTCGATGCCGAGGCCCGGCTCTGAAGAAGGCATGGCTTGGCCGTTCTCGACGCGCATGCTGGTGTGGGTGACCAGATCCAGTTGCGGGATGAATTCGAGCCAGCGACTGTTCGGCACAGCGCAGCAGAGCGCAACATGGATTTCCATCAAGAAATGCGGGCACACCGGAACGTTGAAGGCCTCGGCCAGGTGCGCCACCTTGAGCCAGGGCGTGATGCCGCCGACGCGCGCAACGTCGACCTGTACGATGGAGCAGGCGCCGCTTTGCAGGTAGTCTTTGAACTGCGAAAGGCTGTACATCGATTCGCCTACGGCGATCGGTACGGAGGTTGACGCGCACAGGCGCTGGTGCGCGCCGACGTCGTCGGCGTGGATCGGCTCCTCGAACCAGGCGATGTCATAGGGCTCGAAGCAACGCGCCCGGCGGATGGCTTCGTCCAGGCTCAGCCCCTGGTTGGCGTCAGTCATGATGTCCCAGTCGCCGCCCACGGCTTCGCGCACCGCGGCGATGCGGCGCACATCCTCGCCCACATGCGGGCGACCGACCTTGAGCTTGGTGCCGCCGAAGCCCGTGGATTGGGCGCGCAACGCTTCGTCAACCAGTTCCGCCTGTTCGAGGTGCAGCCAACCGCCCTCGGTGTAGTAGAGTGGAATGCTGCTCTTGGCGCCGCCGGCCACCTGATGCAGAGGCTGGTTGGCCTTTCGCGCACGCAGGTCCCACAGAGCGGTATCGACAGCGGCCATCGCGATGGAGGTGATGGCGCCCACGGTGGTGGCGTGCACACGATAAAACATGTCTCGCCAGAGCTTTTCCACCTCTGCAGCGTCGCGTCCGATGAGCAGTGGCGCCAAGTGGTCGTCCAGCAGCTTGATGACCGAGGAGCCGCCCGTGCCGATGGTGTAACTGTAGCCTGTGCCGACGACGCCGTCTTCGTCGCGAATGCGGACCATCGGCGTTTCCTGACACTCGAAACTCTGGACTGCGTCGGTACGAACGACCTTGGGCTTCAAATTAAACTGCAACACCTCGACGGAAACGATTTTGGCCATGAAGAACTTCCTCGCCCTGCCGGGCGGTGATGGGTGGAGTTGATACGTGAGCCATGCTATTTGTGCACTTTACATTCAAAGTTCATTTACAAAATACGGTTATTCCCCTATTTTCGAACGAATAACTTGAATAAATAGTATTTGGAATGCAAAAGACATCATTGAGCCATACAGACCATTCGCCGAACCAAGTGCCCTCCGCTCCGCTTCTCGCGGAGACGATCTACAGTGTGCTGCGCCGGCACATCGAGGAACGTCGCCTGCCGGAGGGCCTGGTGCTGGGCGAGGCGAACGTGGCGAAGGCGCTTGCGGTGAGCCGAACACCGGCGCGCGTTGCGCTGCAGCGTCTCGCCGACGAGGGGCTCGTGGCCACGCATGCTGGGCGCGGGTTGCTGGTGTGCTACGACAACGTCGCTCCCGAGCCGCTGCGGATGGACCTGCACGATGCCGGGCTCAGCCTAGTCGAGGCCGACCAGGACCGGCTGGACTCGTCGACAGCCACCGATCGCGTCTATCCGCATGCCGAGAAAGCGATGTCGTCGTGCATGGCCTTCGGCCGCTTCTGGGTCAACCAGACGGCCTTGGCGAATCATTTCGGCATCAGCCGCACGGCGGCGCATGACGTGCTCACACGCCTAGAGAAAGTGGGTGTCGTCCTGCGCGACCGCAACGCTCGCTGGTACGTCGAGACCCTGACGCCGGCCAAGGCACAGGAGCACTACACGATGCGCGCCTTGCTGGAGCCCGAGGCCCTGCTGCTGGCTTATCCGCTGATGGGCAAGCCGCGCATCGAAGCGTCCTGGCAACGGGTGGTGTCCGGAATCCAGACGCCGCAGGCCCTGGACGCGTCGGCCTTCGACCAGATCGAGCGCGACTTGCACGTCGACCTGATTCACCTTTGCCCCAACGGCCAGATGGTCAAGGTCATCCAGGAAAGCCAGATGCCGCTCATCGCGACGCACTACACGATCGAGCGGTACAGTGACTCGGAGCAGATTCGGCAGTCCATGTTCCAGCACCTGTCGGTACTCACGCCGCTGATGGAGGAGAACCCGCAGCGTGCCGCCGAAGCCCTGCGCTACCACTTGCACAGGGCGGCGGAGGTGACGATCCCGCGCATTGCGAGCCTGCCGGCGCTTCGGGCCGATCAATACCCGGACTACCTGTCCCCAGCGGACGTGTGATCGCCTCGCTGGCGGGCTTCGATACCCGCGACAGTTTATGCACTGGCAGTTTCTGGGGATAAAGGTTGGATAACGGGAGCCGTGTAAATCGAGAGGTTTACGCACGGTTCTGCGAGAGGCTCGGGGTGAAATCCCTCGGGCCTACGTAGCTGTTCGTCACGCTGCGTGGTGAACCGTACAAGCCCAACGCACCCAAAAGCGCACGATTGCAGCCGACTTGCTACGCCGCTGCGCAAGCCGGAATAACCATTGCATGATTGCGTGCAGCAGCCGGCGGAGAGATTCTATTCGCTGCTTAACCACGCATCGTTGCAGCGCGTCGCGGCGCATCTTATAACAGCAGTCCGTCTCTGACGAGCCGTGTGACGATGGCCACGAAATCGGCCGCATTGGTCGATAGCGCGACGCCCTTGCGGGTGACCACGCCGTAGGGCGTCAGCGAATTCTCGACCTGAATCGGTAGCCGTACGAAGTCGCCGCGCTCGACCTGCTCCCTGATGATCGACGATGGTAGCACCGAAACCATTTGCGCCTCACGCACCAAGCTCAGCACAGCAAAGATCGAGGTTGTCTCTACCAGATTTCCCCACGACGGCAGACCCGCAGCACCCAGCGTACTTTCGACCAGATGCCGCATCGGCGTCGCCTCGAACAACAGCGCGAATGCATAATCCTGCAAATCAGCCAACTCCACCGTGACCATGCTGGCTAGCGGATGGCGCCGATCAACGAAAAACCAAATCTCCTCGCGGCCGATCGGTGCGATCTCGAACATCGCGAGATGCCGCGGTTCGGCGAGGCGGCCGATGACCAGTTCCAGCTCGTTGCGCTCCAAGGCCTCGAGCAAGCGATCGCTGGTGCCAGTGATGAGCCGTACCGTCGTCAACGGCCGGTCGCGCTTGAGTTCGCCCAGCGCTGCCGGCAGCAGGCCCGACGCGGTGCTCAGGATCGCTCCGATCGTCAGCATGCCGTAGCCGCCCCGCTTTAGGCTGGCCAACTCAGCCGACAGGCGCTCGGCGTCGCTGATAGCGCGCTTGGCGTAAGCAATGACGGTCTCACCGATCTTGGTTGGCGCCACGCCACGCGATTGGCGCTCGAAGAGCGCAACGTCCAGAATGCGCTCGAGTTCCTGCAGGATCTTCGACGCGGCGGGCTGGGTGATATTCAGCTCCTCCGCGACGCGATGCAGATTGCGCGAGCGCGCCAGCGCGTCGATCAAGCGCAGATGCCTGAGACGGAGACTACTGAGTTTCGCGGACAGCACAACCATTTGGCATCCGATAACGAATTGGAATTGCCCAAGTCTATTTTTTCATTATCCCGTTATCAACCCCGGATCTACCATGACACGCACATTAAAACGCTGCGGCACCCGTTTCCACGCGGTGACACGCGGCACCCTGGAGACAAGACGATGCTACAAGCGGAATTGGCACAGAGGAACTCGGGATCGCACAGTGTCGAATGGGAGATGGAGGGCCGCGTCTACAAGCGCGTCGCGTGGCGACTGGTGCCGTTCCTTTTCGCTTGTTACATAGTGTGCTTTCTCGATCGGGTAAACATCGGCTTCGCCAAGCTGCAGATGCTGCAAGACCTGCACTTGAGCGAAGCGGTGTACGGCTTCGGTGCGGGCGTATTCTTTATCGGCTATCTGGTGTTCGAAGTACCGAGCAACTTGGTGTTGCGCCGCGTCGGCTCACGCAAGTGGATCGCGCGAATCATGGTCAGTTGGGGCCTCGTGTCCTGCGCGATGATGTTCGTCACCTCCGCGCCCATCTTCTATGCGCTGCGCTTCCTGCTGGGCGCGTGTGAAGCGGGCTTCTATCCCGGCGTAGTGTTCTATCTGGCCAGTTGGTTTCCGTCCGCGCGGCGCGGCATGATCCTGGCGATCTTTATCACGGCGATACCGGTAGGCGGCATGATCGGCGGCCTGTTGTCGGGCTGGGTGATGAGCGCGTTCGACGGTGCACATGGTTTGGCCGGCTGGCAATGGCTGTTCATCGCCGAAGGCGTGCCGTCAATCATCCTGGGCGTCTGGACGCTGTTTCATCTGGACGACAAAATCGAGCACGCCGCGTGGCTTAATCCCGCGGAAAAGCAGCTGCTGGCAGCGCGCATCAGTGAAGACGCGGATCAGGTGGAGGCTGGCTCGCACGACATTCGCCGCGCCTTCATCGATCCCCGCGTGTGGCTGCTGAGCGCGGTGTATTTCATGGTCGCGATGGGCTCTTACGGTATCGCCTTCTGGCTGCCATCACTGATCGCGGCGCTGGGTGTGAAGAGTTTGGTCGACATTGGTTTTCTCAGCGCGGTGCCGAATCTCGTGGCGATCGTCGGCATGCTGTTGGTCGCGCGCAGTTCGGACAGACACGGTGAGCGCCGCAAGCATTTTGCGTTTTCCTGCCTTCTGGGCGCGATCGGATTGGCCGGCAGTGTGATCTTTTCTGCCAGCGTACCGATCGCAATCGGCTTCCTGAGCCTCGCCGCAGCCGGCATCTTTGCGGCGCTGCCGGTGTTCTGGCCGATCCCTTCCCGCTTTCTCGCGGGGAGTGCATCGGCCGCAGGCCTGGCCCTGATCAACTCGCTCGGTAGCTTTTCAGGCTTCGTCAGTCCGACTATCGTCGGATGGATCAAGAACACCACCGGCAGTGCGGACAACGGCGTCTACGCCATATCGGCCTGTGTCCTGTTCGCCGGTATTCTGCTGCTAGCGATGAGAGGACTGCGACAGCCCGGCCGTGCTCCGGCGCCACGTGAATACGCCATCAAACACCAGTGACCGCATCATTCCTTTAACCCCCACCCCGTCACCATACGGGGGAAGCACGGACGGAGCTAATCTTGACACGTATCACTGAAGTCGACGTACTGCCCTTCACTTTCGAAATTGCGGACATGACCGCTGGTCCGAACAAGGCCATGGGCGTGAGCAACATGCGTTATGAAAAAGGCTCACGGCTCACGGTCATGCGCTACGGCGTGGCGATCCGGACCGATGATGGCAGTGAAGGCCGCTACGTCACGCACTGGGTCGGCACGCAAGCCGCGCTCGGCCAGACGCTGATGCTGGCGCCCACGCTACTTGGGCGCGACCCCGAACACCGCGAGCAGATCTATGACGATTTGAAACGCGAATTGCGCGCCTACGATCATATGGGTCACGGGCCGTTGGACAACGCATTATGGGATCTGGTCGGGCGACGCTACGGCATGTCGGTCGCCACCATGCTTGGTGGCTATAAGAAACGCTTGCCGACCTACGCCAGCACCCATCACGCGCAAGAAGAGGCCGGTGGCCTGGACAGCGTCGAGGCCTTCGCGGACTACGCGGTAGCCTGCGCCGAGCAAGGTTTTCACGGCTTCAAATTGCATGGCTGGCACGACGGCAACAAGAAGCGCGAAGCCCAGGCGATCTTGGCGGTACGCAAAGCGGTCGGTAGCCGGCTTGAAATCATGGTCGACCCGGCGTGTGAATTACGCACCTGGGCTGACGCGCTGTACGTCGGCCAGGCTTGCGATGAGGCCGGCTGTTTTTGGTATGAAGACCCATACCGCGACGCAAGCGTCTCGGCCCATGGGCAGCGCATGCTGCGCGAGCGGCTGCGCACCCCGCTGCTTGTCGGCGAACACGTGCGCGGGCTTGAGCAGAAGGCCGCATTCATGCTGGCTGGGGGCTCGGACATGATACACACCGATCCCGAATACGATATGGGCATCACCGGCGTGATGAAGATCGCACATCTGGGCGAGGCGCTCGGGCTCGACATCCAACTGCATGCGTGCGGCCCCGCGCACCGTGCCTGCATCGCCGCCATTCGCAATACGCACTTTTATGAGATGGCGCTCACCGGCCCGCGGATGCCGAACCTGATTCCGCCGATCTACCGCTGCGGCTACAGCGATCAACCGGCCGATCTCGGCACCGACGGTTGCGTGCCGGTGCCTGAAGGCCCCGGTCTGGGTGTCGATTACGACTGGGACTTCATTGAACGAAACGCGATCGCGGCGCACCGCTTCCGTATGTAAGTACAGTGGCACAATCCACTCCAGGAAATACGGATTGTCATCGTTCTTGCGGTAAGCAAGCGATACCGTCGATACCGGCTGTGGGTCGGCCAGCGGCTGGTATCGTGCGCCGGCAATGCGCCAGGGGCGAAATTCCGGGTTTGATCTTACCCACGAACCGTGGACATGCGTCGTCAGTCGGGCATTCAGGCATCAGCTTTGCTCCGTAACCGGCCATCGCATTGTCAAAGACGAATGCCCCTTCATCGGCCATTGCCGACATTGGGGCGGGCTGGGTTCTACGTCAGCAATGTGGCGGATTGCTGACAGTGGCGGCGTCGAGTAGTTGGACGGCAGCTTCCTGGATCAGCGAACTCACACTCCCGACCCACTTCGGTCTTTCAGGCCGGTGGGAAGTCAACGACAGCTCCCAAGGGCGGATTCAACCAGTGGATGCAACACACTACTGACTGCGCAAGCAGTAGGAGTGTTGCAAATGAAACAACGGCCATTCACGGTGCCGAGTCGTTGACGGGTCCTCGGCCATTGCGGTCATCGAGCTTCGATCCCAGCACAAAGCCTGTCGGAACTCCAGCCACTTCCAACAACGCCGCCCGAAACCGAACCTCCTGTCCCCTTCTACGAGGGAGCCAATCGAACATTTGGCTATTCCGTTGCGTTGGTCGGTTCAGACAGTGCAGCCTCAATCAGCCCGAGCACCCTGTAGAGATCATAGTTTCCTGGGTTTTCTGACTTCCGAAAATCGCTTTCGCTGCGGGAAGTGATTTCGAATCGCTCGTGCCATTCAGACGACTCAGCAACGATCACCCCGCTAGGCACGCCATCAAACTGATCGGCGGTGATATCGGCAACAATATCCCCACGTGCGAGCCATGCATGCGTAGTCCACGTACCTTCACGGTCGCATTCGGTTTCGCCGCAAATGTACTCAAACGAGTCAATGCCTCTATCCGCAAAGCATGCGCCCAGTAGCAAGGCGGCGTCTCCGCAAGCTCCTTGAGGGAATGCCTTCATCCCGCAAGGCAGTTGAGCGGGAGGTATCCCTTCAATGGCTGTGCGCACACGACACGCAATATCTCGAATTTGCTGAAAAGTGTTCATCCTGATCGCCGCCTTTTCCGTTATCTCCGGCGCAGCCGTCGTGCACTTAATCTTGGCCTCCATTCCCCGTGCCAGGATGGCTCGTGTTTCGCGCTCCGCTCGCCCCTTTAGCGGCGCTCTGTCGTAGTTCCTCCGCTTGCTGTGAATGCCACCTCAAGCGATTTCTGCTGATTCAGCGTACTCCCCGACTAGCGGCGGCGCCAAACTGGACTGGGAATGCTGTGTGGCCATGAGATGCCAGCGAGTGTCCTCGACTCGCCACGGCAAAGCTGGCTGTCGCCGCAGTTGCCGAGCCGTGCCGTTCCGGATGCAGTAGGTGCGTAAATCGGTGAATTGACGGTGGCCCCCGTAGTACTGGAATTCAATCAAGAACGCGATCAGCGGCGTGGAAATGTCCTGCCACTGAGACGATATACGCTCTATGTTTTCCGCGTGACGCTCCTCCCTGCTGTAGCCGATGAACACTTGGACCTCGGATTGTGCGGCCGATTCTTTCAGCTTCTCTATCTCGTTTACGCTCTCCCGGATGGGCTGAATCCATTCCCATTCAACCTTTGCCCAAATCTTTCGCTGCGCTGTCTGGATCACCGCGTCCGTGCGTCCGCCCGACTCGAAGCATGTGAAGAATCCCATCAAGTCCGCGCATTGCTTAACGATCGAAGCGATGTGAGTCGTCCAAACAGCTCGGCGTCCAACATCCTCATGTCCCGGCGTTACGGGGAAGTCACGATACCAGAGCGCATTGAACAGCGTCACCAGGTCTCGTTCTCGTCTCTTCATAGCTAACTCGCAGAATTTTGAAATTTTGGATGTCATCGCCGACAGCCGATCCCCCAACGAGTAACGAGTATGGAGGCACTCACGCTCAGTCGACGTTACAGCTGAGATGTGTATCGGCGTCCGGCGCTATATCTTGAGGGCGGGGATACCTCGCATTTGCGGCAAGAGACTTTCGAAGGCTACTATCGCCTCTACTGGTTCGAGCCAACATACGACTGCTTCCGAGTCTATTCGACCGCTCGCGTTCTCGAGCCACCGAACGACCGCATCTGTTAAGGATTGTTCGATGCCTGCCCTGAACCGAAGAGCGGTGAGCCTGCCGCGACGCAAGCGCGCAGGCGTCGGATAATCCCCAAGGGAGGAAACCGCGGAGTGGACCACGGCGTTCGGAACCTTACACCGCTATGGCGATTGAAGAGGTTGCCCGATGAGCTGAGCAATGGGTAATCCCGGTAAAACCGGCGTGAGCTGGGCAGAGATGTGATGATGACGCCGCCACGCGCCATGATTGTGATAACGCGGCAAGCGCGAAACTGCCTGCTTGACGTGACAGGCGCAGCCGTCTCCTATTGGCTCTCGTTGCCGAAGAGCCGACAGTCGCTTTGAACACCGCGAGATAGGTGCGCTCATGCGTGACCTCGCTGGGCAGGCGGTGCGCGGATGGGCTGGCCGCGCTGCAGTATGTCGATGATGATCATCGACATACTGCAGTGGCGGCACACGAAGACGGGCCGGCCCGCATCGGTTGATGCGTCGTCGCCGGCGGCGGTATCGCTGGGCGTCACATGGAGCAACCCGCGGATAGTCGCGAGATTCTCCCGTCGCGTTGGGTTGGCGATCAGGCCGTAGTGGCGAATGCGGTGGAAGCCACCGGGCAGCACGTGCAGCAGGAAGCGCCGCATGAACTCGTCCGCGCCCAGAGTCATGGTCTTATTGCGGGTGCGGCCGGCGACACGGTAGTCCTTCCAGCGGAAGGTGACGCCACGTTCGTCGAGCGCGACCAGCCGTTGATTGGAGATGGCGACCCGGTGGGTATAGCGCGACAGGTAGGCCAACACCGCTTGCGGTCCGGCAAACGGGCGCTTGGCATAGACCACCCACTCGCAGGCGCGCAGCGGCGCGAGCCACTCGGCGAAGGCGGTCTCGTCGGCGAGTGCCGCGGATTCGCCGAAGAAACGCAACTGGCCGCGACGATACACGGCCGTCAGTTCTTCCAGGAAGCGCCGCCGAAACAGCCGCGAGAGCACCCGTACCGGCAGGAAGAAGCCGGGCCTGCACGCCACCCACCGGCTATGGTCGGGCGATAGGCCGCCACCCGGAACGATGCCATGCACGTGGGGATGGTGCGTGAGCGCCGAACCCCAGGTATGCAGGACCAGGGTCGCGCCGACCTGGGCGCCGAGATGCTTGGGATCGGCGGCAATGGTGCGCAGCGTCTCGGCCGCGACATCGAACAGCAGGCCGTAGAGGACTGCCTTGTTGTAATAGGCGATGGCGCTGATCGGCGCCAGCAGCGTGAACACGACGTGGTAATACTCGACCGGCAGCAGATCCGCCTGACGCGCCTCCAGCCAGCGATGCGCGGCGCTCGCCTGACACTTGGGGCAATGCCGGTTGCGGCAAGAATTGTAGGCCAACTCGACGGCCGCGCAGCCTTCGCAGCGCAACACGTGTCCCCCCAGCGCCGCGCTGCGGCACTGTTCGATGGCCGACATGACCTTGAGTTGGCCCAGGCTCAGGTTGGCCGTATGCCGCCAGGCCGGCCCATGGGCGCGGAAGATGTCCGCGACCTCCAGGGCGGGATGCCCCATGACGGCGACCTACGCGGGGTGCAAGCGCTCCAACGGGCTGACCACCTCGCGCAGGATGTCGGTGGCGACCTGAGCATAGAGCGCCGTGGTCTCCAGTTTCTTGTGGCCGAGCAAGACCTGGATCACGCGGATATCC
>OUWB010000109.1_pt3 | contig 12004 bp, 12 predicted proteins | sample 1779821 | NCBI WGS metagenome assembly OUWB01 (sample SAMEA3914806, study PRJEB12502) | metagenome | biome: forest; material: soil | place: Canada | collected 2011-08-03 | depth 0.1 m
GGCGGCGAGCAGCAGCGTGTGGCGATTGCGCGCGCCATCGTCGGACATCCGCAAATCCTGATCCTGGACGAACCCACTGCATCGCTCGACGGCGACACCGGGCGGATGATCATCTCCTTCGTCAAGGAAAAGATTCTGAATGAGAAATGCTGCATCGTGATCGTTACCCACGATGCGCGCATCAACGAATACGCCGACCGCATCGTCCATATGGAAGATGGGCACATTACCGCAACGGATGAGGGTACAGAATGAAAAACAAGTGGATTTTTATCGTCGCGGCGGTCGGCATCGCCATCGGCCTGGTCAGCGCCTACGTGCTGGGCATCAAGCAGCCGGTGCAGGCTGCGGTATTCGCGCCCGTTGCCAGTCCTTACGCATCGGCTATCTATACCAACGGCATGGTTGAGAGCGAACAGAGCCAAGGGGAAAACATCAATATCTTCCCTGAAGTGTCGGGCCGCGTCGTCAAGGTGCTGGTCAAAGAAGGGCAGCAGGTCGAAGCGGGAGCGCCGCTGTTCCTGATCGACGATAGCGTGCAGCGCGCCACGGTTGATCAAATGCGGTTGCAGGCAGATGCGCAATACGGCATGTGGCAGGAGCTCAAGGCCCAGCCGCGCAAGGAGAATCTGGCGATTGCCCAGGCTCAATTGACACAGGCGGAAGCCAATCTCGTGGCCGCGCGCGATCAGTTTGACAAACGTGCCGCGTCATACAAAATCGATCCGCGCTCGATCAGCAGGGACGTTGTCGATACGGCGCGCGACAACCTCGAACAGGCCGGTGCGGCTGCGTTGGTTGCGGCGCGCCAGCTCGAATTGACCAGAGCAGGCGCGTGGAGCTACGACATCGTCAATCAGGAAAAGCAATATCGGGCCGCGCAACAGGCTTACCAGTCGGCCAAAGCGTTGCTCGACAAGTACGCCGTCAAGGCGCAGGAAGCGGGGGTCGTGCTGGCAATCAATACGGCGCTCGGGACCTATATCTCCCCGACGGGGACTTACGATAGCTACACGCAGGCCAGCCTGCCCGTCGTGGTTCTCGGTACACCGCAGGAGCAGCTCAATGTGCGCTGCTTTGTCGATGAAATTCTGATTTCACGGCTACCCGATGCAGCCCACATTCAGGCGCAACTGGCGGTGCGCGGCAGCGACGTCAAGATCTCGCTCGAGTTCGTCAGGGTGCAGCCTTACGTATCGCCGAAGATCGAGTTGTCCAACCAGCGGCAAGAGAAGGTCGATTTGCGCGTCCTGCCGGTCGTCTTCCGCTTCAAGAACAACAGTGCCGCGCACCTGTACCCCGGTCAGCAAGTTGACGTCTATATAGGAAGAAAATGATGCGCGGCACTCTACAGTTCGCGCAGCGAAGCGCAATGTCGCATGCGGCGGCGTCCTTGTGTCTCTTGCTGGCGTCATGCGCCGTCGGGCCTGACTTCAAAAGGCCATCTGCGCCGGAGGTCACCGAGTACACCAGCGCAAGTCTGCCAGCCTCGACAGTCGATGCCGATGGCCAGACGCAGAATTTCGTGAGCAACACGGGCTTGCCTGCGGACTGGTGGCGCATGTTCGCGTCGCCTGACATCAACGACATGGTGGGGCGTGCCATGAAGGGCAATCCCACAGTTGCCGCAGCCGAAGCTTCGCTGCGCCAGAGCCAGGACAACTTGCGGGCAGGTTATGGCTTGTTCTTTCCCCAGGTCGACCTGGGTGCAGGGGGCACGCGCGAGCGCGTCGCGCCGGTGTTGCAAGGACTCCCCACGCCAGGATCGATTTTCAATGTCGTCACCTTGAGCGGCAGCATCGTCTATGCGCTCGACGTGTTCGGCGGGCAGCGTCGTGCGGTCGAGGGCCTGGGTGCGCGGCGCGACTATGCGCGCTTTGAAATGGCGGCGGCACGCCTGGCATTGCAGGCCAATGTCGTCGACACCGCCGTTGCCCGTGCCGCCTATGCGTCGCAGATCGACTCGACCGAACACATGCTGCAATTGGAAAGCCTGCAGTTGCGCCAGACCGAGCATCAGGTCGACTCGGGTGTGCTGGGCTATGCCAGTGTCCTGGCTGTACGCGGCCAGATGTCGCAGACGGAAGCGCAACTTGCGCAGTTGCGCGTCAAGTTCGATCAGGCCGGACATTTGCTGGTCAATCTGCAAGGCGAGTTTCCCGCACGCCTGGCCTTGCCCGACATCGGCTTCGACAGCATTACGTTGCCGCGCGATCTGCCGCTTGCCCTGCCTTCCGATCTGGTACGCCGCCGGCCGGACATCCTTGCTTCCGAAGCGACATTGCACTCGGCCAGCGCCGATATCGGCGTTGCCACGGCAGCGATGTTTCCTTCCATCTCCCTGACCGGCGACGCCGGGGCTGCCGGCAGCAGCTTGCACGATCTGCCGGGCGATAACGGCAAGTTCTGGAGTGCCGGCGCCGGTGTCAGCGTGCCGGTGTTTCACGGCGGGAGCTTATGGTTTGGCCGCAAGGCGGCGATCGATGCCTACGATGCCGCCGCCGCCAACTACCGCCAAACCGTGCTTGGCGCATTTACCGATGTCGCCAACCAGTTGAAAGCCCTCGAGCATGATGCCGAGACGGTGAAGGCCCAGGGAATCCTGCGCGATACGGCACAGGAAACGCTGGACTTGCTCCTGGCGAACTATAACGCCGGCATGGTTTCCTATATCGACGTGCTTACTGCCGAGGTTCAACTGGAACAGGCCAACGTCGCCCATGTTTCTGCCGCGGCGCAACGGCAACAGGACACTGTGGCCTTGTTTGCCGCACTCGGCGGAGGATGGTGGACGACCGACATTGCCGCAGGCGGCAATCTTGCGCCACAGGCCGCACGGGGCGCGCCATGAGTCACTTCGGCATATTGCGCATCGGGTTCAAGCTGCTGATCAACGACCGGCCCAAGTTCTCGGCACTGCTGATCGGCATTGCTTTCGCGGTCTTTCTGATGGTGCAGATGACGGCCATGTTTGCCGGCATTCTCAACCGCGCCTATTCGACCGTCACCAACATTGCCGCGCCTGTCTGGATCATCGACCCGTCAGTGAACATCCCGACGTCGCCCACGCCGCTGCCCGATTACCTTCTCGATGCAGTGCGCAGCATGGACGGGGTGGAATACGCGGTGCCGCTTTTTCTCGGCGGCGCCCAGCTCAAACTGAACGACGGCACCATCCAGTCGGTCAACGTGATCGGCCTGGACGACAATAGTCTTTATGGGCGCCCGCAATTGGAGAAGGGCAATATCGTCGATCTGTTCACGGAAAATTCGTTTGTTGCGGTCGATGACACCGAATTCCCCAAGCTCGGTAATCCAACCATCGGCACTACCTTCGAACTCAACGATTTTCGCGGTGTGATCGTGGGCATCGCCAAGGTCAACGCCAACGGCTTGAACGGGATTCCCACGCTTTATACAACGTATAACCGCGCGATAGAATATATTCCCTCCACGCGTTTCACTATTTCCTTCGTGGTGGCCAAGGCAAGAAACGCGCAAGGCCTGGCCAATATCAAGCGCGAAGTCGCCAAGCTCGGCTATATCGCCTTGACCAAGGATGAGTTCAACGAGCGCATCGCCAATTACTACACCTATCAGACGGGCGTGGGCACGAATATTCTGCTCATGACCATCATCAGTTTCATCGTCGGTTTGTCGATTTCGGGCCAGACATTCTATACCTTCATTCTGGAAAATGTGGACAAGTTCGGCGCGCTCAAGGCCATCGGGGCCAAGGGGCGAGAGTTGATTTACATGATCCTGTTCATGGCATTCCTGACGGCATTTACCGGCTATGGCATTGGGGTCGGCCTGGTCACATTGGTGATCACGGTGGCGCGGGCAAGAATCCCGAATTACGCCGCCATGATCACGTTCTGGAATCTTGAGCTGGCGTTTGGCATGGTGGTGCTCATAGCCTGCATTTCCAGCTACTTCGGCGTGCGCAAGGTTTTGCGCATCGAGCCGTTCGATATTTTCAGGGGTTGAATCGTTCTTGAGTTATTCAATCGCCACCGATACTCGTCGCGTTCTGCAATGTTGCATTTGGTTATGCGTTAATTTGATGTGCGTCAAGGCACCCCTCAAGCCCCCCCCTAAACTGACAGCAAAGATCACTGGGGTTTGGGGGAGACATCGCATCACATGGAGGATTATCAATTTCGCCAGGCCGCCGACCTGGTCGAGTCTCATTTGAAGAAGAATTCCGCGCTGTCGCAGATATAGTTATTTTGGTTTTGACAAATTACCACCTTTGATCAAGAATCAAACTTGGCGAGTCAAGTCGCATCCCTCAATTTCCCCGTTCGACAGCCGGCAATATGAAAGACCATCCGCTCGAAGGTCAGAAACTGCAATGGCTGCTGGCTTCGGCTGTCGATGCAATGCTCATGGTTGATCGCGCGGGCAAGATCGTGCTGGCCAACGAGCCGGTTGCGCGCCTTTTTGGCTATACGATCGGGCAATTGCAGGAAATGCCTCTGGAAAACCTGATGCCTGAGCGTTATCGCGGGCACCACGTCGGCTTGCGCCAGGACTTTCTGGCGCATTCCAAGGCCCGCGCCATGGGTGGCGGCAAGGCACTGTTCGGCTTGCGCGCCAACGGCGAGGAGTTTCCGGTCGAAGTCAGCCTATCCCCCTTGCACACCGACGACGGTTGGGCGCTGGTCATGGCCACCGTGCACGACATCACCGAACGCAAGGCTGCGGAGAGTGCCTTGCAGGAGAGCGAAGCGCGCATGCGCGCCATCTTCGAGACGGCGGTCGACGCCATTCTGACCATCGACACCGAGGGCAGGATCGATCGCTTCAATCCAGCCGCGCAGCGCCTGTTCGGCTACAGCGAAGCGGAAGTCATGGGGAAGAATGTATCCATGCTCATGCCGTCGCCGGACCGTGATCGGCACGACAGCTACCTTAAGCATTACCAGGAAACAGGGCAAAGGAAGATCATCGGCATCGGCCGGGAAGTCATCGGCAAACGCAAGGATGGCTCCGTGTTTCCGATGGATCTATCAGTGGCCGAAACCTTCGTAGGCGAACGGCGCATGTTCACCGGCATCGTGCGCGATGTCACCGAGCGCCATGAGGCGATCAATGCCATGCGCCGCGAATTCCGCGCGCTTGAAGAGAAGCGGCAGGCCGAAGCGAAGTTCCGCAAGCTCGTCGAACAGGTGCAAGCCATCATTTATATCGTCGACCCCAAGGAGCCGGATCGCCTGATGTATATCAGCCCGCAAATCAAGATGCTCGGTTTCACGCCGGAGGAGTGGCTGGACGATCCCGAATTGCCCGTGAAGCAGATTCACCAAGAGGATCGCAAGCTGGCGATGGAAGCAATCTACCGCTGCCGCAGCCAGGGTGTGCCGTTGCGGACGGAGTACCGCCTGCTGGCGCGCAACGGGCGCGCTCTGTGGTTCCGCGACGAGGCCGAGGCGGTGACGGACGAATCCGGGCGGCACATGTTTGTCCAAGGCATTTTGGTGAACATCACACAAAACAAGCTGGCCGAGGAAGCTTTGCGCAATTCGCAGGACGAATTACGCCGCCTCGCGGCGCACCAGGAACACGTCAAAGAAGAAGAACGCAAGCGCATCGCACGCGAAATCCATGATGAATTGGGGGGGCAGCTAACCAGCATTAAGGCCTATGTTTCGGTGTCGGTCGAACAGGCCAGGGCCAGGGGGGAGGAACCCGATCCGCTGCTAAGCGACGCTGCGGACATGGCCAGAGTGGCCATCGAGACCGTGCGTCGGGTTATTACCGATCTGCGCCCCAGCGTGCTCGATCAGTTGGGAGTTTGGGCGGCGTTGGAATGGTATACCGAGCGTGTGCAAAAAATGTCCGGCCTGCGTTGTCAATGTGCGATAGACGACGCGCTAGTTGACTTCGAGATCGATACAGAACTCTCGACCATGCTCTTCCGTGTTGTGCAAGAGGCATTGACCAATGTCGTACGTCATGCCGATGCCAGCGAGGTGACGGTGGCGGTGCGGCTGCAGTCTGGTCTGATCGTCCTGGAGATCGTCGATAACGGCAAGGGTATCGATACTGAACGTTTGTTGAATCGAGAGTCGATGGGGCTGCTCGGTATGTACGAAAGAACGCGCCATTTCGGCGGCGAATTGAAAATCAGCGGCATACCGGGTAAGGGGACGAGTGTGGTGTTGCGCTTGAGTGTGGATGGGCAAAATGGGTAGCAATGCAATACGTGTCGTTCTGGTTGACGATCACGCCATGGTGCGCAGCGGTGTGCGTCTTATGTTGTCGTCTGCCGGAGATATTGAAGTGGTCGGCGAAGCAGGTAATGCTCAGGAAGCCTTGACTTTGCTTAAGGAAACAGCGGCCGATGTGGCCTTGCTCGATATAACGATGCCCGGCAAGAACGGGCTCGACCTGCTCAAGCAGTTGCGCGGCGAATATCCCAAGCTGGCCGTGCTGGTGCTTTCCACATATTCGGAAGAAATCTATGCCGTGCGCGCGCTGAAACTGGGCGCCGCAGGCTATTTGACCAAAGATTCGCCGACCAATGTCCTTGTGGCGGCGGTGCGCAAGGCTGCCGGCGGCGGGCGGTTTGTCAGCGAAACCGTCGCCGACAAACTGGCCGACCTGGTCGGCGGCGGAAAGGGAGCGTCGCACGAGACGCTTTCCAACCGCGAACTGGAAGTATTGAAGCAAATCGCCCACGGCGAATCGTTGGTAAAAATCGCCGAAATCCTGCATTTAAGTCCGAACACCGTCACCACCTACCGTGCTCGCATCATGGAAAAGATGGACTTGCACAGCAATGCCGAATTGACCCGCTACGCGCTGGAGCATGGCCTGGTGTAGGGGTAGCCCTACAAGATCGTATCCCCGTTCCTTGACATAAACCCTGCGGTTCCCCCGATACCGGTTTGCGCTGTGCCCGAGCACAATGCAACTCATCGATCAACCAAAAGGCGCCCCGGCGCCGGGGGAATGGGAAATGAATCAAATCGTCATGGAACAACGCACCGCACGCGCCGTCATTCCCATTATACCGCGCAGCGAACCGCAAATCCATTGCGCAGCGTGCAGCCTGCACGACATCTGCCTGCCCATGGGCATGGGGATGTCCGACATGAGCCGCCTCGACAAGATCATCGGTCGCCGCCGCCGCGTTACGCGTGGCAGCTACCTGTATCGCATCGACGATCCGTTCGAAAATCTCTATGCCGTGCGCTTCGGTCACTTCAAGACGCGCCAGTTCAGCAGTGAGGGCGACGAGCAGGTGACAGGCTTCCAGATGGCGGGCGAACTGCTCGGCTGGGACGCCATCAGCACCGACCGTCACCATTGCGAAGCCATCGCGCTGGAAGACTGCGAGGTGTGCGACATCCCGTTCCGCAGCCTCGAAGGCCTGTTTGCCGAGATGCCCAAGCTGCTGCACCATTTTCACCGCCTGATGAGCCGGGAAATCACCGGCAAGCAAAGCGTCATGCTTTTGCTTGGCAACATGCAGGCAGATCAAAAGATGGCGGCCTTCCTGGTAAATCTGTCGGCCCGCTACGCGGCGCGCGGTTACTCATCGACGCATTTTCAACTCCGCATGTCGCGCGAAGACATGGGCAATTTCCTCGGCCTGACGATCGAAAGTATCAGCCGTCTCCTGAGCAAATTCAAGAAGCTGGGCCTGTTGCACGTCGATGGCCGGGAACTGCAGATTCTTGATCCGGGCGCCCTCAAGGGCCTGGCAGCGGGAGTCGACGACTGATGCCTTTGATCGCCGACTATCTCGACCGGATGATCGTCAACGCCATCCTGGTGGCGGTCGATGGGTCACCGTCATCGATCCAGGCTGCGCGCACGGCCGTCGGATTCGCCCGCGACAACGTGTCCAAGCTCATCGTGCTGGCTTTCAGCCGGTATGAAGAGGGCAGTGTGCCGGCGGCGCATGACGAAGCGCGGGATTCGGCCAACGTGATCGGGGAATGCGCCCTCAACGCCAGGGTTCCGTGTGAGATGAATGTGCTCTATAGCATGCAGCCGGCCGAAGTCATCGTCGCTGAAGCGCGACGCCGGCATTGTGATTTGATATGGCTCCCGGCTCCCGTTGAAGAAGACGAGGCAGGATATTGTCTTGATGCCGCCGCCGCGGTCGACGTACTCGGCAAGGCCGATGTTCCAGTGATGCTTTACCGCACGCGCATCGCGCCTTGAAGCGTAAACAAAGAATTTGCGCTACCCACACAGGCTTTGCGCCTGGCGCGCTATCACCACTTCCTCGTTGGCCGGCAGGACCCACACCGCGACCTTGCTGTCAGGGCCGCTGATCCGTTGCGCCCCCGTTTGGTTGGCTGTGGCATCGAGCTCGACGCCCAGCCAGGCGGCCTGGGCACAGACCATGGCGCGCACTTGCGCCGTATGTTCGCCGATACCACCGGTGAATACCAGCACGTCGAGTCCACCCAACGCGGCGGCCATCGACCCGAGTTCGCGGGCGATCCGATAGCAAAACAGATCCACCGTATCGTGGGCGCGCGCATCCGGACTCGTCAATATCTTGCGCATATCGGCGCCTAGACCGGACATGCCGGCCAGGCCGGAGCCGTGGTATAGCAGGTTTTCCAACTCTTTCAGCCCGTAGCGCTTCTCCTGCAACAGGTATAGCAGCACGCCCGGATCGAGCGAGCCGCAGCGCGTTCCCATGGGCAGGCCGTCGAGCGTGGAAAAACCCATGGTAGAAGCGACGCTCCTGCCGTTTTCCATGGCGCACATGCTGGCGCCGCTGCCCAGATGCGCCGCAACGACTTTTCCAGCTGCGCGCACTTCAAGCTTGGGCAACGCCTCCGCGATGTGCTGGTACGACAAACCGTGAAAACCGTAACGCATGATGCCTTCCTGTTCGAATTCCGGTGGCAGCGCGTACAAGCGAGACAGACGCGAATTGCTCATATGGAAGGCGGTATCGAAGCAGGCAATCTGAGGCAGTTGCGGGTGCAAGTCAGCCAGGGTGCGCATCATCAGAATATTGTGCGGCTGGTGCAAGGGCGCCAGCGGAACCAGCTCATCCAACTGATCCAGCACCTTGGACGTGACGAGAACGGGTTCGTGGAACAGGTTGCCGCCGTGCACGACACGATGTCCAACCGCCACCAGCCTGGCAGGCTTGAGATTGGATTCGAGCCAGGCAATCATCATGCCCAGCACCTCCGCGTAGGGTTTGTCGCCGCCCAGGTGCTTTTCGCAAAGCAGCTTGCCTTCGCGGTTGTTGGCGATGAAATGCGGTTGCGTGTCGATATTCTCGATCTGGCCATGGCAGGCGAGCGCCAGGCTGCCATGCTCGGCCTGGAACACGGAAAACTTGATGCTCGACGATCCGGCATTGAATGCGGCAAAGGCTTGGCTCATGCGGCAACTCCCTGCTGTTGGTTTGATTTGGCGGTGATCATCACCGCCAATGCATCAGCTCGTCCGTGTGCAAGGCGGCAAACAACTCGATGTCGCGCAGAACAAGCGTGCGCACGAGTTCCGCGTGATCACCGATGCGCAGTTCGGCCAGCGGACGGCTCCTGATGATATCCATCAGGTCAATCCGCGGAACACCAGCACGGGAAGTTTGGAATGCGTCAAGACCTTTTGCGTCTCGCTGCCGAGGATCATGCCCTTGACGCCCTTGCGGCCGTGCGAGGCCATGGCAATCAGGTCGCAGCGCTGCTCCTCGGCGGTGCGGATGATCGCGTCGTAGGGATAGTCGCTCGTCACGTGCATGGGGTTGCACGGCACCTGGGCGGCGCGCGCCTCCACAGTGATTTCTTCAAGGAATTCTTCGGCAGCCATGATGCAATCGCGGCGGAATTGCTCCATTGTTTCGCCGTCCACTTCTGACTGATAGGCGAACGGCGAATACCGCGGCATCACATGCAGGGCGGTGATGATCGCACCCGCATCCTTGGCCAAGGCAATACATTCCTTGATGACATGCTTGGACGTTGCCGCGCCATCGGTCGGGAAGAGAATATGCTTGAACATGGCTAACTCCTAAGTCAGTCTATGATGGGCGACCAAGTCAGCCGCGATGCATTGCAGTGTAGATTCCCTGGACGGCGGCCACCTTGATCCATGTCAACGATGACGTCTGGCGTGGCGGCGCGGTTTTCTCTTGATCTGGATAATGAAGTATTGTTGGTGATCAATTCTCGCTTGCGTTTGGCTGCGAACGCGTGAAGCCTGTAGCAAACCGATATACATTGCACAGCCGGCGTATATGCGTTGCCGATCGGCGGACGAATAAGAACCCGCTTCAAAATGCGTATGGCGCTGTTGCCGGCCTCGTCGTACAGTCGTACTGTCTACGCCCACGATCCCATGTTCATGGGATTATCGGCAAGGCTATCGGCATGGTCAAATAGCGCCTTCTTTTTCCGGATGGCGACTTTTCAATGACCAAGACCCTGTTCGCAATTGCCTGTTTTTTCGTCGCTGCAAGCGCAACGGCGGCCGACGACATCAACTTGACCGCCTCGAAGACCTCGGTCAATATCGATTGCAAATTCGGTTCGACAGGCGCATGCACCACCAAGACCGCGACCTTCCATTGCGATCGGACGCTGACAGGCCAGTGTCACTACATCGTCATGGCAAGCAATTGCCGTGGGCAGAATGCGAGCAAGGATGCAAGCAAGGATGGGAGAAAAAACGCGGACACGATCCAGCCGGACGAGATCTGGGTTTGCGAAACCAGGAAATTGAGCCAGTTCGATCTGCATGCCGGCGAGTCCAAGGCACTCGCCAGCCTGCCCGCGAATTTTACCTATTGCGCCGACGTGAATCCGATCGCCGGCTTGCAGGCATGCATGGCCAAACCTGCGCCTCAATAGGGTTTGGCAAGCAGACCGAGCAGCGGCTCGACGAACGCCTCATAGTGCCGCCAGCGCTCCACCGAACCCGCGTTCATCTTTTGCCTGACCTGCCAGTTGCTCGCCGTTGTCACGCTGCGTTCGGCGCGATGGAATTCCAGGCAGCGCGCATCCCAGGGCAGGGCAGCGAAGTCGAGTATTTTGCGCGTCCACGGCTCCTGCTCGCGCACCAATTCTTCGTAGGGCACGTCTAGCAGCGTGCCGGGAGGCAGCAGCGAGCGCCAATGCGCCATCAGGCGTTCATAGGTCCGGTAATAGTGCGCCAGATCGTCCAGATCGTTGGCATAGTTCATCCCGGTGCCGAACTGGCGGAAATAGATCGATAGGCAAATGTCGATCGGGTTGCGCCGCATGTGGACGATGCGAGCGCGCGGGAAGGCCGCGTGAATCAGGCTCAGGTGGCGGAAGTTGGCCGGCATCTTGTCGGTGACATGCAAGGCGTCGGCCGAGAAGCTTTGCAGCAGTTCGAGATATCCCTTTCCCGTTTCGTGCAGCAGTTGCGCCGCCTGCGAAAAATCCTTTCCCGCAAAGCGCGGCGCCGCGACTTCCCAGAAGCCGAGTTCGCCCGCGCCGTGGACGGCGGGGTGCGCGGCCAGGATCTGTTCGGCCAGCGAGGTGCCCGAGCGCGGCATGCCCACGATGAACAAGGGACGCGCCGAGTCGTTGCCTGCGCGCGCCAGGCCGGCCAACCAGGCCGCATCCTGTTCGCGCAACTGCGCCGCCAGCCGTTCTTCTTCGCGCGCGCGATCGTAAGGTTTGCCCAGCGTGCGTGCCAATTCGTTGGCGCGCCGGTAATGTGCGAAGGCTGTATCGTATTCGCCCACGTCGTCATGATATTTGCCGAGCGCGTATTGCAAGTGGACTTCCTGCCGCGACGCCGGCTTGGTCTCGACGATGCGGCTTGCCTCGGCCAGCCAATCGCCGTCGTCTCGGCCCATCTTGCGCAGGCGCGTCAGGCCGGCCCAGGCGGTGGCACAATCGCGGTCTTGCGCAATGGCAGCGCGAAACGCCTCTTCGGCGGCATCGAACGCGCCCGCGTCGGCATGCAGCACACCTTGCATGACCAGCGGTTCGGACCGATTGGGTTCGCATTGGCGGGCCAGCGCACAGGCCGCGGCCGCTTC
>OUWB010001791.1_pt1 | contig 11974 bp, 12 predicted proteins | sample 1779821 | NCBI WGS metagenome assembly OUWB01 (sample SAMEA3914806, study PRJEB12502) | metagenome | biome: forest; material: soil | place: Canada | collected 2011-08-03 | depth 0.1 m
CGGCGGTGACGGCCAGCGCCACCGTCCCCCAGAAGGTGACGCGGATCACCGGGCGCAGCGGCCTGACCCCGCCGGCCCAGGCGCCGAGCCAGCCCAGGACCGCCAGGACGATCAGCGATGCCGCCGCGACCGTTCCCAGCGTCCATTCGCGCGGGCTGAGCCAGGTGGCCAGCACCGGCATGGCCGCGCCGCAACTGAACGACAGGGCCGATGCGACGGCCGCCTGAATGGGCCGGGCCGTGCTGATGTCGGAAATACCCAGCTCGTCGCGGGCATGGGCGCCCAACGCATCGCTTTTCGTCAGTTCCCTGGCGACCTCGGCCGCCAGCTCCGGCGTCAGGCCGCGCGCGATGTAGATATCGCGCAATTCGTCGATCTCGCTCTCCGGATCCTCGGTCAGCTCGGCCTTTTCGCGCTTCAGCTCGGCGGTTTCGGTGTCGGCCTGGCTACTCACCGAGACGTATTCGCCGGCCGCCATCGACAGGGCGCCGGCGACCAGGGCGGCAATCGCGGTCAGGATCAGGGTCGGCTTCTGCGCCGGGCTGGCGGCGACGCCGACCAGCAGGGCCGCCGTCGAGACGATCCCGTCATTGGCGCCCAGCACCGCGGCGCGCAGCCAGCCGATGCGCTCGATGAAATGCGTCGCTTCCGCCTTTTTTGCCGTCGCCTTGGCCATCAATCCCCCTGCATGGCCGCAACCAGGTCCGCCTCGCCCTGCGCGGCCAGCCCCTCGATAACGCCCGAACGATCGGCCTCGCTGCGATTCTGGCTCAGCTTCCACTTGCCGTCCATACGTGTCACGGCGATTTCGATCCCGACAATGCCGCGGACCTGGCCGGCGATAAAGTCATCGGGCGCATCCCCGACGGCCCAAGGTTCAGGACGCCCGGTCTCCCGGGCCTCGGTCAGGGCGCCGATCTGGGCGCGCAGCCAGGTTGGATCGTCGATGCGCCGTGCCCGGCCGTGGGCTTGGACGATGATGTAGTTCCACGTCGGCACGACCTTGCCGGTCTCGGCCTTGGTGGCATACCAGGACGGCGAGACATAGGCATGCGCCCCCTGGAAGACGACGAGGCACGCATTGTCGTCGAGCTCCGCCAATTGCGGATTGGCCCGCGACAGATGGGCGCGCAACAGGACGCACTCACCCGCGACGACCAGTTGAAAGGGCAGGGGATTGGCAACGATGCCGGCCGCCCCCGCCGTGATCAGCAGGCCCAACGGTTGGGTCCGGATCAGACCGTGCAGGACGTCGGGACGGTTCTCGACGAACGCCGGCGGTTGGTACATCACACCACCTTGCGCGTATCGACATGGGTGTCGTTATTGGCCTTCAGCTCGGCGATCGCCGGCAGGACCTCCTCGACCGTATCGACACTGGTATAGGTGCGGCTGAAGCTGTCGGGGGTGAAGCCGGCTTGCTGCGTATGCTCGATCAGCGCGAAGAACGGCGCCCAGAAATCGTTGGTGTTGAGGAAGATGATCGGCTTCTTGTGCAGGTCGAGGCGCCGCCATGACAGCAGCTCGACCACCTCTTCCAGCGTACCGACGCCGCCCGGCACCACGACGAAGGCGTCCGATTCCTCGAACATCATCATCTTGCGTTCGTGCATGTTGGCGACCACGCGGGTTTCGACATCGTCGAACAGGATTTCGCGCGTGCGCAGGAATTGCGGCATGATGCCGAGCACGCTGCCGCCGGCCGAATGCACGGCGCGCGCCACTTCGCCCATCAGGCCGATCCCGCCGCCGCCATAGACCAGGCGCATCCCCGCCCCGGCCAGGACCTGCCCCAGGTCGTGGGCGGCGGTGCGATAGACCTCGTCATTGCCGAAGGCGGAGCCGCAATAGACGCAGACGGATTTGATGTTGCTGTTCGCCATGTTTGCTTTTGACAGGGGCATTCTATTCGTCGTTCCTTTTACCGGCCGGGCCATACGCGCCCAGCCCTTACGCACCACACCGGACTCACGACAAAAGCGTAAAACTTTTTATCCGGCGATGTAAGAGACAAAAGGCCGGCGAGCCCTTGCCCGCGACCGCCGAAAGCGCATAAACCGACATATGGCTTCATCCGATCGCCCCGTTTGTCTCTCTTTGGTCCTGGCTGGGGCCTTGGCCTGCGCCGCAATCGCTTGCTTGACGGCGTGCCAGCCGTCCCATCCGGCGGCCAAGGATCCGGCCGCCGCGGACGCGGCGGCGCTCGAGGCGCAGGGCTATACCCATGCCCCGGTGGTGACCGCCGTCAAGCCGGGCGAAGCCGGCTTTGTGGTCATTGACGGCGCGGCGCCGGCCGACAGCCGCATGCGCTTTGCCTTCGCCGACCCGCTGAAAGGCGGAACGCAAGGCGTCGGGGTGACGACGGACGGGCAGGGCCATTTCAGCGCCGAAGTGCCGGTCTCAAGCGTCGGCGGCCTCTACGACATCACGGCCGACGACGGCGGCCGTTTGCGCCAGATGGAAGGGCGAATGTTCGTGCCGCCGGGGCGGCCGGACAGGACCGTGCTGTTGCGGCCGGGCCTGGCCAGCCAGTCGATGACACCCCAGGCCAAGGGCATTTGGGTGGCCGACTATGACGCCGCGGGTGCTTTTGCCCTGTCGGGCCGGGTGGCGCCCAACGCCGCCGTCACGGTCATCGTCAACAACGAAGTCCGCGCCGAGGTCCATAGTGACGCGCAGGGACTGTTCAATGCCGCGACCCAGGTGCCGCCGCCAACGGCCAGTGCGCAGACCGTCAGCGTGATCGTGCAGGCGGCAGGCGAATCGTTCCGCCGCGACGTCCAGGTCGTGGCCGGACCGACGCCGTTCGTCGATCACATGGCAGCCGCACCCGACGGCTGGCAGGTCGACTGGCAGGTGCCGGGCGGCGGCGGCCAGTCGACGGTGGTTTTTAAATAGAGCGAACGCCCTACATCATTTCGGGTTGGTTCTGCTTGGTCGACGAGAACAGCTTCTTGAGGAACTCGGTCACGCCGTGGCGCTTGGCCTTGCGCGCGATGGCATCCTCGCTGACCAGCCAGGCGATCTGCACGACGCGGCGCTCACCCTCGAACGGCGAATGGCCGTGCCAGGAATTGTCGAGCCGCGGGAAGGCGATGAAGTGGCCATAGCCGGGATTAACCTCCGCGGTGCCCGGGCCGTCCTGGTCCGGACCTTCAAGGAAGCGCAGATTGCCGCCGCTGGAGCCGTCCTTGTTGAGATAGATCAGGGCGGAAGCCAGCTTGTCGGCGCCGTCGGTGTGGGCGCGGCCGTCCTTGAGGGCCGACCACTTGCGCACCGTCACCCAGGTCGGCTTGCCGGTCAGGTCGACGCCCAACTTGTCGCCGATCGCCTTGGCGAAGGCCGGCGAGCGAACCTCTTCCAGCAGGGCCGTGAACGCCGGTCCCATCGGAAAATCCTCGGGCCGCATGAAGCCGGTCTTGTCGATCTGCGGGAAATCCTTGGCGATCTCCGCCTCCATCTCCGGCGGCATGATGTCCGCACCGATCAGGTTGCGGAAAGGGTAGTCGGAGGCCGGGGTGGCGGCGATGGCTTCATAACGCAGCATGGCGAAACCTTCCAAATGCAGAACCGTATCGGTCCTTTATATATGATGTCTTTGTGTTTGTTCAGGGGCAAAGCCGTAGAATTTACGAGGCAAAACGCCGCGCCCCGGGTTCGCCGGCGGGCTTTGATGAACGACTTGTTCATCTGGCGTTCATCTACAGCTTCCTACCAAGGTTAACGGGGCGAGACTTCTGTTAAGCGTATTCGGCAACTCGGAACAGGATCTCCATAAATGAACGACATCTGGAATTTCTTCCTCGGCCTTGGCGACGGCATGTCCAATGCCCTGAGCGCGGCCCATACTCTTCCGGTGCTGATTATCGGCATCCTGATCGGCCTGTTTCAGCCCAAGGCCGAACACCTGGGCACCAAGGCCCTGATCACCCTGGCCATCGCCCTTCTGGTGCCGGCCCTGTGGCCGACCCTGAACGGTCGCCAGCCCGAATGGCCCGACATCCGTCACCTGTCGACCATCGTGCAGTTCTTCATGCTGTATATCGTTGCCTTCGGCATCATCGGCGCCCTGGGCGCCCTGAAGTCCGGCTTCAAACCCAAGGCGGCCAAGGCTGCGCATTAGCGCAGCCTTATCTCCCCAGCTTTGCTGGGGAGGGGGACCGCGCGCCTTCTTCAGGCGCGTGGTGGTGGGGTTTCTTGCTTCCGGAAGCGCCTGAACTAAAAGTCCGCTGCCTTATCTCACCGCGCCCGCGGCGTTCTCCAGCACGACATAGCTGAGCACCGCGGTGTCGGCCTTGTCCGGCAGGTGCGAACAGAACCCGATGCCGACATAGAACGGCCCGTCGATGTGCAAATGCATCGGCGGGCCGAAGGCATGCAACGGCTCGCCGGCCACGCTGACATAGAGCTGGAAGGCGTCGCCGTGCTTTTCGATGCCGATGCGCTGGGGCACCGCCGTCACCAGGCTGTCGGGCGACTTGCCGCCGGGCAGGTCGCCGCGCGAGCCGATACGGTATTCCATGTCGACGACGCGCGCCCCCTTGGCCGGACGGCGGGCCAAGTGCACCATGCCGGCGCCGTGCAGCGCCACCAGGGCCTCGGGCGAATCGTCATCCAGGCTCTGGCGGATGACCAGCACGGCCTTGCGGTCGCCATAGCCATTGGGATCGGGGAAGGCCACGTCGGCGGCCAGGGACACATCGCCCGACAGCCTTGTCCACAGGTAGCGGAACTCGTCGCGCACGTACCAGACATTATAGCCGGCGGAGGTAATGGTGTAGGCGCCGGTTGTTGCGTCATAGCTCGACGATCCGGGCACCAGGGCGCTGCCGACGTCGCTCTGGCCTTCGAAAATCCCGATCGGCGTCAGGACGGTGGTCGGCGGACGATGGAAATCGGCCGGAGGCGCCACCTGGGTATGCGTCGCCGAGCTCGGTTGCGCCCAGTCCGGGACAGCGGGGGCGGCCGGCGGGACTTGAGTTTGCGCCAGGGCCAGGGCGGCCAGACCGGCCAAAAGCGGGATGAACATGGCATTTCCTCCGCCGGCGCCCGGCTTATTATGATAGCGTTACCATAACCATCGGGCGGGGCGTTGTCCATGCCGTGAAGGCGTTAGATGAAGGCGCCGTCGAGCACCAGGTCGGTCTTTTCCACGCTGGCGGTCTTCAGTGCGAAATCGACGGCCGCGGCGGCGTGCAGATGCGTCGAATCGAAGGCGGGCAGGCTGAGGTCGTCCGCACACACGCTGAGCCCCAACTCCGTGCAGCCCAGGATGACGCAGTCGGCGCCGGCCGCCTTGCCGCGTTCGGTCATGGCCATCAGGGCCTCGCGCGCCTGTTGACTGACCACGCCCTGGCACAGTTCGTCGAAAATGGCGTTGTGGCAGATCGTACGGTCGTCCGCCCCCGGCGTCATCAGGTCCAGCGCATGATCGGCCATGTGCGCGGCATAGAAGCCGTGCTCCATGGTGTAGCGCGTGGCGAGCAGCAGCGGCTTCTTGTGGCCGGCCGCACGAATGGCGCGGGCGGTTTCGTCGATGATGTGGATCAGCGGCACGTCGCAGGCATAGGCGACGTCATCGGCGACCAGGTGCATGGTATTGGTGCAGATCAGGATGCAGTCGGCGCCGGCCCTTTGCAGGCCTTGCGCGGCGCGGGCCAAGAGACCTGCGGCTTCGTCCCACTTGTCGGCCTTTTGCAGCGCCACCACCTGGCGGAAATCGAGCGAGCGCATCAGGATATCGGCCGAGGCCAACCCGCCCAATCGCGCGCGGACGCCCTCGTTGATGAGCTTGTAATAGGTGGCGGTGCTTTCCCAGCTCATTCCGCCCAGCAGACCGATCTTGCGCACTTAAAACTCCCGACAATAACGCGCCGACACCGCAGATGGTGATGGAGAGTCGATAGTAGGGCGCCCATCGAGCAAATGGCGCGCGTTGTGGGAGTTATTTGGGGTGAATTGTGCAATAATTTCGCGTATAATCTTAAAAACGCGCAAATGGAGGCCGCCGTGCTCGACGATCGCGACCGCAAGATTCTCGACCTGTTGCAACGCGATTCCGAAACGCCGCTCAGCGAACTGGCCGAGCGGGTCAACCTGTCGGCATCCGCCTGTTCACGACGTGTGCAAAGGCTGAAGGACGAGGGTTATATCACCCGTTCGGTCGCCGTACTCGACCGCCAGCTTATGCAGGTCGGCGCCACGATCTTTTGCCTGGTCAAGACATCGCATCACAATGCCGACTGGCTCGACCGTTTCCGGTCCGCCGTCGGCGGCATCGGCGAGATCGTCGAATGCCATCGCCTGGCCGGTAATCTCGACTATATCATCAAGATCGTGGTGACGGACGTCGCCCACTACGACGCCATCTACAAGCGCCTGGTCAGCCGCATCGAGCTGTTCGACGTCTCGGCCTATATTTCGATGGAAACGCTGAAGGACGAAATGGCGGTGCCGACCGGCTACGCTTAGCTCCAAATCCGCGTGAAGCAAAAACTCATTTCCAAGGCGCAGCCTTGGCAAGCGCGACTGCGCGCCCGAGCCAATGCGAGGAGCCCGCGCGGCGCTTGAGCGCACAAAAATGCGCAAATCACGCCTGATTTGCCGCTTCGACCTTGGCGTCGGTGACGGGGCCGTCTGTCTCCGTCGGCACGACGGTATTATTATCCGACACTGCGGCAGGCGTGTCGCCGACCGGATTATCGCGCGGCCGGTCGAGATAGAGGCCGAAGATAACGGCGCTGACCAGCAGCATCATGAAGACATAGAAGGCGGCGCGAAAACGATAGGTCATGTGCGGAATTCCCTGAGACGCGACGAAAGATGCGATAAGCCCGCTAAGCCCGAAATAGGACCCAGGGGCGGCAAAAATAAAAACAAAGAGCGGTAGGCATATCCCCGGGTTTTGCGTGCGCCGGCCTTATATGGGTGCCGGCACGGCTTGCGCGAGGCTTGGCAATGTGAATTTATTGTTGCCGCTGTAACGGAGGCGGATATGCGCAAGACGGTAAGTGTTCTGGCTATGGTTCTGGCGCTGGGTTGGGGGCCTGCCAATGCGCAGACCGCTCCATCAACCGCTCCCACCTCGGGTTACGACTCGGTCGATCCGATGATCGGCACCGGTGGTGGCGGTCACACCTATCCCGGCGCTTCGGCGCCGTTCGGCATGGTGCAGCTAAGCCCCGACACCGACATCCGCGACTTCAAGCACAGCTACGGCATCGCGGCGGGCTACAGCTACGAAGACCCGACGATCCAGGGTTTTTCACACACCCATTTCTCCGGCGCCGGCCATTCCGACATGGGCGACATCCTGGTCATGCCGGTGTCAGGTGACACGGTGCCGACCGAGCCGGGCGATCCGACCAAGCCCGGCTCCGGCTACCGCTCGCGCTATGACCACAAGACGGAACAGGCCCAGGCCGGCTATTACGCCGTGACGCTGTCCGACTCGGGCGTACGCGCCGAACTGACCGCCGGTACGCGCATCGGCGTCCACCGCTATACCTTCCCGGCAGGCCAGGCGGCGCACCTTGTCGTCGATCTTAGGACCTCCATCTACAACTATCCGGGCAAGGTGCTGTGGTCGACCGTACGCCTCTTGCCCGACGGCACCATTGTCGGCTCGCGTGAGACGCGCGGCTGGGCGCCCGACCGCAAGCTCTACTTCGCCATGCGCTTCTCGGCGCCGCTGACCGCCCATGGTTTCAAGGACACCGAAACCGACGTGGTCTATCACGGCTTCCAGGGGCCGGGCCGCAATACCGACGACGTCGCCGAGCTTGACGGCCGCGCCCTGGTGGCGCGCCTCGACTTCGGCCAGTTGAGCGGCCCGCTGACCGTCAAGGTCGCGATCTCCAATGTCGACGAAGACGGCGCGCTGAAGAACCTCGACAGCGAAGCCGGCGCCGGCGCACCGACCGCCGCCACCTTCGACGCCGTGCGTGCCGATACCAGGGCCAAGTGGCAGCAGGCCCTGTCGAGCATCGACATGGAAGCGCCGACCGACATGAAGAAGAACCTCTATACCGCGCTCTACCACGCCCTGCTGGCGCCGTCGGTTGCCGGCGACGTCGACGGCCGTTATCGCGGCACCGACAATGAGGTCCACAAGGTCGACTTCACCTTCCGCAGCACGTTTTCCCTGTGGGACACCTTCCGCGCCGAGCATCCCCTGCTGACGATCATCCGGCCGGACAAGGACAATGCCGACATCATCAATTCGCTGCTGGCCTCGGCGAAGGACAGCCCCTTCGGCATCTTGCCGGTGTGGCAATACCAGGGCCGCGAGACCTGGTGCATGATCGGCTATCACGCCGTGCCGGTGATCGCCGACGCCTATCTGAAGGGCATCAAGGGGATCGACGGCAATGCGGCGCTGGACGCCATGGTCAGGTCGGCGACCTATGCCCCCTATGGCGGCCTCGAATCCTATATGAAGCTCGGCTACGTCGCCATCGACAAGGAGCCGGAAGCGGCGTCGAAGACCGTCGAATATGCCTTCGACGACTGGACGATCGCCCAGATGGCCAAAAAGCTCGGCCGCGCCGATATCGAGCAACAGTTCGAAAAGCGCGCCTCGAACTGGCGCAACAGCTTCGACCCGAAGACCGGCTGGGTACGTGCCCGCCTGTCGACCGGTGAATTCCGCACCCCGTTCGATCCGACAGCGATCGACTACGGCAGCGACTATACCGAAGGCGACGCCTGGCAATATTCGTGGTTCATGCCGCAGGACGAGGGTGGCCTGGTCAAGCTGCTGGGCGGCGACAAGAAGACGGTCGCCAAGCTCGATGCGATGTTCAACTACGACGATTCAAAGCTCGACTACTCCAAGTCCGAGGACATTTCCGGCCTGATCGGCCAATATATCCACGGCAATGAGCCCAGCCACTCCGACGGCTATCTCTACGACTATGCCGGCGCGCCGTGGCGCACCCAGGAGCGGCTGAAGCAGATCGTCGACACGCAATACGCCCCGACGCCGGACGGCCTGGTCGGCAATGACGATCTCGGCCAGATGTCGGCCTGGCTGGTCTTCACCGGGCTCGGCTTCTATCCGGTGACGCCGGTGTCGGGTCAGTATGTCATCGGCCGACCCTTCGTCTCGGATGCCAAGATCAACCTGCCCAGCGGCAAGGTCTTCGAGGTCAAGACCGACAATCTGGCCCCGGAAAACCCCTATGTCGAAAAGGTTCTGCTGAACGGCAAACCGCTCGACCGGCTCTATATCACCCATGAGGAAATCGAGGCCGGCGGCCAGTTGCACTTCGTCATGGGGCCCAAGCCGAACACTCAGTGGGGCACCAAGCCGTCGCAGCGGCCGTTCAGCATGAGCAGCTACTAATCCGATGACCTGAGCTGAAAACAAAAAACCCTCTTCCTGCAAAAACGGGGAGAGGGTTTTTGTTTGCGGCTTAAAGTTTCAGCAGGCTCAACAGGCCGAAGCTGATCACGCCCAGGCCGGCCAGGGACAGGACGACCGTGGTGATGACCCGGACGCCGGCATTGGCCACGCTGCGGATATCGACGCCCAGGCCCAGCGCCGCCATGGACATGACCGTCAGCAGGGTCGCGGTGGTGGCCGCTGGCGCCTGGACCCCAGTCGGCACCAGGCCAAAGGAGCGCAGGGCGGTCAGGCCGAGGAAGCCCAGGATGAACCAGGGCACCAGATGGCCGAGGCTAGGTCGCTTGCCACTGTCGTTTTTGGCCGGCGCTACCAGGGACAGGACCACGCAGACCGGCCCCAGCATCAGGACGCGGACCAGCTTGACGATGGTGCCCATTTGCAGGGCCTGAGCGCCTAAGGGCGCTGCGGCGGCCAGCACCTGGGGGACAGCGTAGACGGTCAGGCCGGCAAAGGCGCCATAGCCCGCGCCGTGCAGGCCGATGGCCATGCCGAGCAGGGGCAGGCCCAGCACCACGCCGACGCCCAGCACGGCGGTGAAGGCGATGGAGGTGGCGACATCGTCGCTATCGGCGCCGATGACCGGGGCGACCGCGGCGATCGCAGAATTGCCGCAGATGGAATTGCCGCAGGCGATCAGCAGGGCCATGCGCGTCGGCAGGCCCAGCAGGCGGCCTATGCCAAAGCTGAAGGTAATGGCGGTGACGACCACCATGGCGATGCCGGCGATCAGCACCGGGCCATGGGCCAGGATGGCCGCGGCATTGACCGAGACCCCCAGCAACATGACCGCGACCTCCAACAGGAAATGACCGCTGAAGCGGATACCGGGCAGCCAGCGTTCCTGAGGCGTCCACAGGCTGCGCACCAGGGTGCCCAGCAGAATGGCCAGCACCAGGGCCTCAAGGCCGGCGCGGCCGAAGACGAGGCGTTCGCCCGCTTCGAGCGCATAGGCGCCGGCGGTGACCACGGCGCTCAGCGCGAGGCCGGGCAGGATCTGGGAAGCGAAAGATGTGATGCGTGTCATCGGGTGAGTCATGGTCGGTGTCCTCTCACCGGCCACAATACGGTTTCACAATTGACCACTCCAACGCATTGTTTTTGTCAATTCAATCGTGATATTAGATCAATTATGACCTTAGAGCAGTTACGCATCTTCGTCGCCGTCGCCGAGCGCCAGCATATGACCGCCGCTGCCCGGGCCTTGAACGTTACCCAGTCGGCGGCGTCGGCGGCCATTGCCGCCCTGGAAGCGCGCCACGGCGTGCACCTGTTCGACCGGGTCGGCCGCGGCATCACCCTGACCGATACCGGCCGAATGTTCCTGGAGGAGGCGCGCGACGTACTGGCGCGCGCCGCGGCCGCCGAACAGGCGCTTGACGACATGGGCGGGCTGTCGCGCGGGCGCCTGAGCCTGGTGGCCAGCCAGACGACGGCGGCCTATTGGCTGCCGCCGATCCTGGCCGCCTTCCACGCCCGCTATCCCCAGGTGACGATCGACCTGGCGATTGCCAATACCGAACAGGCGGCGGTGCGCGTCCGCGAAGGCGAGGCTGAGCTGGGCATCGTCGAGGGTGTGGTCGACGACCCGATGCTGGGGCGCTGGCCGATCGGCGAGGACCGACTGGTCCTGGTTCAATCGACCACCCAGGCGCCGATCACGGCGGAAGATCTGAAAGCCGCGCGCTGGGTGATGCGCGAGGCGGGCTCGGGCACGCGCTCGGTGCTGGACGAGGCCCTGCGGCGCATCGCTATAGATCCGGCCGAATTGGAAGTGGCGCTGGTCTTGCCGTCGAATGAAGGCGTGCGCACGGCGGTCGAGCATGGCGCGGGCATTGCGGCGCTGTCGGCCCTGGTGGTGGCGCCGGCAATCGCGGCCGGTTTCTTGCGGCCGGTACCGGTCGATCTGGGCACGCGGCCGTTCTATGGCCTGCGGCACAAGGCGCGCTATCGCAGCCGGGCGGCGGAGGCTTTGCTGAAATTGATCGGGGAGGGGAGGCTTTGAGCCGCAAGCGCGTGCAAAAGTATAGCCAAAAGTATAGCCAACTCGCATAAGGCGTAAAAAAAGCGCTGATTTCTCAGCGCTTTGTGTCTCACGGCTGGCTCCCCGAGCTGGACTCGAACCAGCGACCATTCGATTAACAGTCGAATGCTCTACCAACTGAGCTATCGGGGAACGTTAGCCGTGGAGGGGCGCCCTATAGCAAGGCTTTTGGGCCGAACGCAAGCCCCACATCACGCTTTTTCTCGCAGACTGTGGATTAAGTGGCTGAGGACGCGAAGATTGCCGTTGGAATGTCGATTTCCGAACGCTTTGCGCTTGGCAAGCATTGTCGAAATAAGACTGCCCAAACCTCCGAACGCCCTTGCGTTCGGCAAGGCCGACTGGTCGCCCGAGCCTATGCGAGGAGCCCGCGCGGCGCTTGAGCGCACAAAAATGCCGCGCACAAACAAAGAAAAAAGCCCGGAAAAACGCTCCGGGCTTAAAAAGTTTGGTGATGGTGGGTGTCTTACAAAAAGCAAAGACATGATCTTAATGAACCCTTGAGGTTAACAACGCGTTAAGCG
>OUWB010001152.1_pt1 | contig 11970 bp, 5 predicted proteins | sample 1779821 | NCBI WGS metagenome assembly OUWB01 (sample SAMEA3914806, study PRJEB12502) | metagenome | biome: forest; material: soil | place: Canada | collected 2011-08-03 | depth 0.1 m
GCCAAGGAAGTCGGCACCGAAGGCAAGCTGGGCGGCCAGGCGCGCGTCGAGGGCGTGTCGGGGACGTGGAAGGATTTGACCGACTCGGTGAACATGATGGCCGACAATTTGACCAGCCAGGTGCGCGGCATCGCCAAGGTCGTGACCTCGGTCGCCAATGGCGAGCTGAAGCGCAAACTGACCGTGGAAGCCAAGGGCGAAATCGCCGAACTGGCCGACACCATCAACTCGATGATCGATACGCTCGCCACCTTCGCCGACCAGGTGACCACCGTGGCGCGCGAAGTCGGCGTCGAAGGCCAGTTGGGCGGCCAGGCCAAGGTGCCGGGCGCGTCCGGCACGTGGAAGGGCCTGACCGAAAACGTCAACCAGCTGGCCGCCAATCTGACGACCCAGGTGCGCGCCATCGCCGAAGTGGCGACCGCCGTGACCAAGGGCGACCTGACGCGCTCCATCACTGTCGACGCCCAGGGCGAGGTCGCGGTGCTGAAGGACAATATCAACGAGATGATCCGCAATCTGCGCGACACGACGCAGAAGAACACGGAACAGGACTGGCTGAAGACCAACCTGGCCAAGTTCTCGCGCATGCTGCAGGGCCAGCGCGACCTGACCAATGTCGGGCGCATGGTGCTGTCGGAACTGTGTCCGGTGGTCGACGCCCAGCAGGCGGAATTCTACGTGCTCGACACCCGCAGCGACACACAGCAACTGACGCTGCTGGCCAATTTCGCCTCCAACGGCGCCAGCGACATCGGCAAGCAGATCGATCTGGGCGCTGGCGTGCTGGGTCAATGCGCGCTGGAAAAGCGCAAGATCGTGCTCAACGACCTGCCCGACGACTATACGGTGCAGATCTCGTCGGGCCTGGGCGCGGCGCCGCCGCGTTCGGTGATGGTGCTGCCGCTGATCTTCGAAGGCGAGGCCAAGGGCGTGCTGGAGCTGGCCTCGTTCGGCGGCTTCAATCCGTCGCACCAGGCCTTGCTGGACCAGCTGACGGAATCGATCGGCATCGTGCTTAACACCATCGAAGCCAATATGCGTACCGAAGACCTGCTGACCCAGTCGCAATCCCTGGCGCAGCAACTGCAGACCCGCCAGGAAGAACTGCAGGACACCAACGAGGCGCTGCAGGAAAAGGCCCGCCTCTTGGCCGACCAGAACCAGGAAGTCGAGCGCAAGAATTTCGAAGTCGAACAGGCCCGCCAGGAACTGGAAGACAAGGCCAAACAGCTGGCCCTGACGTCGAAGTACAAGTCGGAATTCCTGGCCAACATGTCGCACGAACTGCGCACGCCGCTGAACTCGCTGCTGATCCTGTCCGACCAGCTGACCAAGAACCCCGAAGGCAATCTGACGCCGAAACAGACCGACTCGGCCAAGACCATCCATTCGTCGGGTACCGACCTGCTGATGCTGATCAACGACATCCTCGACCTGTCGAAGATCGAGTCGGGGACGGTCATGGTGGAATCGGGCGAACTGCGGCTCGACGACCTCAACGGCTACGTCAAGCGCACCTTCAACCACATGGCGGAATCGAAGAATATCGGCTTCCATATCGGCTTCGACTCGCAACTGCCGCGGTCGATCTTCACCGACGCCAAGCGCCTGCAGCAGATCATCAAGAACCTGCTGTCCAACGCCTTCAAGTTCACCCACCACGGCCAGGTAACGCTGACGGTCGAGCCGGTGATTTCCGGCTGGTCGTCGGACAATGAGGACCTGAACCGCGCGCCGGAAGTCATCGCCTTTTCGGTTGCCGATACCGGCATCGGCATCGCCGCTGACAAGCAGATGATCATCTTCGAGGCCTTCCAGCAGGCCGACGGCTCGACTTCGCGCAAATACGGCGGCACCGGCCTGGGCCTGGCGATTTCGCGCGAACTGGCGCGGCTGCTGGGTGGCGAAATCCGCCTGCAATCGGTGCCGGGCCGCGGCTCGACCTTTACCCTCTACCTGCCCGCCACCTATGCCCAGCGTTCGCGCAAGCTGACCGAAGCCCTGCGCATGGACGGTCCGCGCGCCAGGCGCCTGGAGCTGCCGTCGCCCGAGCCGGCGCCGGATACGGCGCAATCGCTGTTGCCCAAGTCCCTGGCCAACGAGGTCGGCGACGACCGCGCCTTTATCCAGCCGGGCGACCAGATCATGCTGATCGTCGAGAACGACCTGGGCTTCGCGCGGTTCCTGCTCGACGTCGCCCGCACCAACGGTTTCAAGGGACTGGTGACCTCGCTCGGCGCCTCGGCACTGGCCTTGACCCACGATTACAAGCCCGACTGCATCCTGCTCGACATCCACCTGCCCGACATGCAGGGCTGGCGCGTCATGGAGCGCCTGAAGCACGACATGGCGACGCGGCATATCCCGATCTGCATCATCTCGACCGACGAATCGCGCGACCGCGCCCTGACCTCGGGCGCCCACACCTTCGTCGCCAAGCCGATCCAGAACCACGAGGTGCTGGACCAGTTGATGAAGGGGCTGTCGGCCTATATCAACCGCCCGGCGCGCAGCGTCCTGGTGGTCGAACCCGATGCCGCGCGCCGCGACGATATAACCGGTCCGCTGACGCGCGAAGGCATCGACGTGGTCTCCGTGGCCACGGGCGCCGCCGCGCTGAAGCGCCTGCATAAGGGGGCGGTCGACAGCATCCTGTTCAGCGCCGCCGACGCCGACGTCATCGCCGACCTGATGCGCCAGGCGGAAAAGGACGAGGTCATCACCGGACGCATGCCGGTCATCCTGTACGGCGACGCCGCGGTGGAAACCGCCGACACCAAGCGGCTGGCCGCGCTCTATCCGGTCAGCCAGGTGCAGTCGTCCGATCGCCTGCTCGACGTGCTGACCCTGCACCTGCACCGCCGCATCGACAGCCTGACGGATGGCACGCGCATGGCCCTGCTCGACCTGCATCAGTCGAACAAGCTGCTGGTCGGCAAGAAGGTGCTGATCGTCGATGACGACGCCCGCAACATCTTCGCCCTGACCAGCGTGCTGGAGGAGCACGAGATGAACATCGTCTCGGCCGATAACGGCCGCGAGGCGATCAATATCCTGATGGACGATCCCGATATCGACATCGTGCTGATGGATATCATGATGCCGGAAATGGACGGGATGGAAACGATCCAGGAAATCCGCAAGGTGACGCGGCTGAAGAACCTGCCGATCGTCGCCGTCACCGCCAAGGCGATGAAGGGCGACCGCGAAAAGTGCATCGAGGCCGGGGCCTGGGACTATCTGTCGAAGCCGGTCGATTCCGAGCAGATGATCACAGTCCTGCGCGCGTGGTTACATCGTTGATGGCGCAGAGCACATCCCCACCGGCCCCGCCGGAACAGATATTGCTGGTCGACGACCGGCGCGCCAATCTCCTGGTCTATACGACCATACTCGAGGAGCTGGGCCAGACCCTGGTCACCGCGACCTCGGGCGAGGAGGCGCTGAAGCTCGTCCTCAAGAACGACTTCGCCGTCATCCTGCTCGACGTCAACATGCCGACGCTGAACGGCTTCGACACGGCGGCGCTGATCCGCAAGCGGCGAAAGTCGGCGGCGACGCCGATCATCTTTCTGACCGCCTTTACCGACGAGATGAACATCATCCAGGGCTATGAGTCCGGCGCCGTCGACTTCATGCCGACGCCGGTGGTGCCCGAAGTGCTCAAGGCCAAGGTGCGCGTCTTCATCGAGCTGTCGCAGATGCGGCGGCAGGCGGCGATGCAGGCGGAGGAGCGCGTGCGGCGCGAGGCGGCCGAAGCCGCGGCGCATCATTCGGCGTTTCTGGCGCGGGCCTCCGAGGCGCTGGGGCGATCGCAGAACCGCGACGAGTTCATGGCTGTGCTGGCGCGTCTGCCGGTGCCGGATCTGGCCGATGCCGGCCTGGTGTGGTTCCGCGGCGAGGGCCAGGCGTCTCGCATCGAATGGGTCGATGCCGAAGGCGGCCTTACCCCCAGTGCGGCCGTGCTCGACCGTCTGGAGCCCCACGTCGCGCGCGCCATGACGGAGGGACGGCCGCGGCTTTTCACGGATAAGGTCGGCGACGCCATGGCCTATGCCCAGATCCTGCCGCTGATCGTCCAGGGCACGGCGCAGGGCGTGCTGGTACTGGGCACGCGCGAGCCGAAGCTGGCCATCAACCCCTTGGCCGCCGACTTCGTCGGCCGCGCCGCCGGCGCGCTGGAAACCGTCATGCTGATGGAGCAGATCCGCGAGGCCGACCGGCGCAAGGACGAATTTCTCGGCATGCTGGCCCACGAATTGCGCAATCCGCTGGGGCCGATCTACAATTGCCTGCAACTGCAGAAGCTGCTGCCGCCGGGCGATGCCCGCGTCACGCCGATCCGCGAAACGCTCGACCGCCAGGTCAAGCATATGAGCCGGCTGATCGACGATCTGCTGGACGCGACGCGCCTGGCCCACGGCAAGATCCTGTTGCGCACCGAACGTTGCGACATCGTCAGCATCGTGCGCCAGACGGTCGAGGACTATCGCAACATCATCGATGCCGGCGGGATCAAGCTGTTGCTCGACGTGCCGGACCATGCGGTGTGGATCGACGGCGATCCGACACGCCTGTTGCAGGTGGTCGGCAATCTGCTGCACAACGCCCACAAATTCTCCAACGCCAAGGGGCTGATCCGCGTGACGGTGGCCGAAGAGGCGGAGTTCGCGCGCGTCAGCGTCGCCGACAGCGGCATCGGCATCGAGCCCAACATGCTGGGCCACGTCTTCGACGTCTTTCGCCAGGCCGATCAGGGGCTCGACCGGTCGCGCGGCGGGCTGGGCCTGGGGCTGGCCCTGGTCAAGGGACTGGTGCGCCTGCACATGGGTACGGTCGAGGCGCTGAGCGAGGGCCACAACCAGGGCGCCGAGTTTCGTATCCGCCTGCCGCTGGCCGCCACCGAGGCCGCGACGGCGGCCGTGTCGGGTCCCGACACCGCGCTGGCCGTGCCGCTGCGCATCCTGCTGATCGAGGACAATGTCGACGCCGCCGAGAGCGCGCGCATGTTGCTGCGCCACGAAGGGCATGAGGTCGAGATCGCCTTCGACGCCGAGACCGGTCTGACCGCGGCGCGGCGCTTCGCCCCGGACGTCATCCTGTGCGACATCGGCCTGCCCGGCATGGACGGCTACCAGATCATCCGCAAGATCCGCGAGGACGCGGAACTGGCGCCGATCTACGTCGTCGCCCTGACCGGCTATGGCCGCGAGACCGACCGCAACCAGGCGCTGGCTTCCGGCTTCGACCTGCACCTGACCAAGCCGATCGACTGGCCGACCCTGGCGGCGACGCTGGGGCGCGCGCGTCCGCGCCGCACGCGCAAGCGCGCCGTGGTGGCGTGAAGTAAGTAAGATACCCCACCACCACGCGCCTGAAGAAGGCGCGCGGTCCCCCTCCCCAGCAGAGCTGGGGAGGTACAGGGCGTTCCGCCCTGCGAACGGCGTTATGATTAACACTATCGTTCCGATTATGTCGTACACATGGGGTCGAATTTCTTGGGAACCGACTCATGCCTGCACGCGTTCTGTACGGAGACCTCAGCAAATACGGTCATGTGACCCTGGCGCTCGGCCGTGCCGGCGGCATTCCGGACACCTATGAACGCCTGCCCTGCAGCAGCCTGGAACAGCTCGAAGGCGGACTGTCCGGCTTCCTGCGCGCCAACGACGCGCTCGAGCTCGACGCCGCGGCCTTTTCGGCCTGCGGCTGGGAGCAGGCGGGCGGGCTGTCGATGCACAACCACAATTTCTCGATTTCCCGGTCGTGGCTGAAGGACGTCCTGCGTATCCAGCGGCTGCACCTGGTCAATGACTGCGTGGCCATGGCCATGGCGGTCGACCAGACGGCGCGCGGCGATCTGGTCGAGATCCATTCCGGTACGGGCGACGACCAGTCGGTGAAGGCGCTGATCGCCACCGGTATCGGGCTCGGCACCGCCATGCTGACCGAAGAGGACGGGCGCAGCATCGTCCTGCCGTGTGAAGGCGGCCACAGCAGCCTGCCCGTCGCCGGCGACGAAGAGATCGCGGTGGCGCGCATATTGCGTCGCGGCATCACCCATCTGTCTCGCGAGAACGCCATCTCGTTCAGCGGCCTCGCCGCCGTCCATGCGGCGTTGGGCGAGGTGCACGGCGAGGCCGCGTCGGGCGACGCGACCGACATTATCGCCCGCGCGCACGCCGGCGACGCCCTGGCGGCGCGCAGCGTCGCCCTGGCGCTTGACTGGCTGGCGGCGATGGCGTCGGACCTCGTGCTGATGTACGGGGCGCGCGGCGGCATCTACCTGTCGGGCGCGCTTCTGGAGCAGATCGCCGACCTGATCGATCCGGTGGCGTTTTCGCGGCGCTATGCCGACAAGGGCCGCCTCAGCGACTACGTATCGGGCGTGCCGGTCTACCATTTCACGCTGCAGGACCAGATGATCCGCGGCCTGTCCACCCTGTTCCACGACTATCACCAGCTTGGCGTGATATGACGCACATCATTGCATAAGCCGCCGGACGCCGTATGATGGCGTCCGTGTGGGGAAATGCCGCTAGATGTCCGATAAACCGTTCCGCATCAGCCGGGAGATCAATGTCCGGAGTCTCAAGGTCGGCCTGGAAGACCAGCCGATCCTGATCGTCGACAAGGTGCTGGCCGAGCCCCAGGACATGATCGACCATGCGGCGGGCGCCACATTTTATGTGCCGCCGCATACCCATTATCCCGGCGTCAACGCCAACGTTCCCGAGGGCTATTATCGCGCGGTGATCGCGGCGATCCGCCATCCGCTCGAGGCGGCGTTCGGCCTGTCCGCCGGCGGCTATCTCAGCTATTTCGGCTTTCTGGGCTTGTCGACTCACGCCGCGGCGGACGCCACGCCGGCGCAGCGATTCCCCCATGTCGACAGCTACGACCCCAACCGGCTGGCCATGGTCCACTATTTCTGCAGCGAGACCTATGGCGGGACGGGCTTTTTCCGCCAGCAGGCGACCGGATTCGAATCGGTCGATCAGGGCCGCGCCAAAACCTATGTCGAGGCCGTCATGGCCGAACGTCAGCGTTCGGACGGTCAGCCGCCGGCCTTTCCCAGCGAAGGCATGGACTTTTACGACCTGATCGGCAAATCCGACGCCGTTTTCAATCGCCTGATCATCTATCGCAGCCACGTTTTCCACGCGCCCCTGCTGGGCGAGGGGGGCGCGAGCGCCGACCCGCGATCGGGCCGCCTCACGGCCAACGGCTTCATAACGCCGGCCTCCAGCGGTTCACGAACTAGGCCATAAGTTCCTGTAATCATTATAATAAATTTCGCCTCGGCATCTTCGGGGAACGCTGCCGGCCGGCCTGGCGAATATGCCCCAGACCCGTGGCAAATTTGCACAGGTTTGAAAAATTTGGGAAATAGCCACGGGGTGTGTGTCACTTTTATCTTGTTTTACCGGCGGTCCGCGCATACACGTTGTATGATGCATATAATATGATGCTGTTTGTTACGGCGGCGATCGATGGGGATGAGCCGGCAATCGCAAGGCCGCAACGAAGGACTAAAAAAATCGCGCAGGAATAGCGCCGGGGCAGACAACTGCTTTAAGTAACAGGGTAGGGAATTGGACTTCATTTTCGCGAGACGACACGGTCCAGGCCAAACGTCGTTCGCTACTGGGTCGGCCAAGACTTACCTATTGGATTGAGAAGAAATACGAGAGCGAGTCCGTAATGACTCCGGTGTGCATCTGCAGTGCAGGTGCGCGTTGAGCAATCGTGTTGGGCGAAATGTGTATTCGCCAATAACTCAATTAGCATTCATAACTATGGATGCGTCAGGGAGACTGAAATGAAGACCGCTAACTATGGCCGAAAAAATAATACATTCCTGTACGGGGGCGTTTCTTTCGCCGCGCTTGCCGCGCTCGCCGTGGCGGGAAGCGGCTGGGCGCAACAAACACCCGCCAATGCCGCGCCTGCCTCCGCCGATTCGTCGTCGGGCGCGGCGACCGAGGTCATCGTCGTCGGCACGCGTCCATCCTTGAAGAGCGCGCTCGCCATCAAGAAGAACGCCAAGACCGAAGTCGATTCGATCACCGCGACGGATATCGGTTCGTTCCCCGATGCGTCGATCGCCGAAGCGCTGCAACGCGTATCGGGCATCACCGTCACGCGGCTGCAGTCGGCCGATGACAGTTCGCACTTTTCGGGTGAGCCGGCCAGCGTCCTTATTCGCGGCCTGACCTTTGTGCGCACCGAGTTCAACGGCGAGGACAGCTTCTCCGCCGATGCCGGCCGCGGCCTGAATTTCAACGACGTGTCGCCGGAACTGATGGCCGGTGTCGACGCTTACAAGAACGCCACCGCCGACATGGTCGAAGGCGGCATCGGCGGGACCGTCGATCTGCGCACCCGCGTGCCGTTCGATTCGAAGGGGCAGGTCATCGCGGCGTCGATCGACGGCGACTACGGCAATGTGTCCAACAAGGGGACGGCGGAATATTCCGGCTTGTACAGCAATGTCTGGAATACCGACAAGGGCCGCTTCGGGCTGCTGGTGGACCTGGCCTATTCGCATATCGACACCAAGACCAACGAAGTCGATATGACGCGGATCGGCGCCTTCTGTAACGGCGGCGACCTCAATTCGAGCGGTCAGGCCATAATCAGCGGCGGCAATGTCGCCTGTACGAGCAATCCGTTCGGCGGTACCGGCTGGGCCTATATCCCCGAAGGGATCAACTATTCCGCCGTTCTGTATGACAGAACGCGGAAGGGCGCGGCCATCGCCGCCCAATACGAGAGCAACGACAAGTCCTTGCTTGTGACGGCGCGGTATACCGATTCCGACTATCATAATAAATGGACGGAACAGTCGGTCGAAACCGATCTCTATACCTATAATCCCGGCCTGTACGGTGACCCGGGCTTCGCGCCGCAATCGACGGCCATTGTCGGCCCGTATGAAGGCACGAATTTCACCTTCGGGTCGAACGGCATGATCACCGGTGGCACCGTCACCATGGCGCCCGAAACGATTTTCGGCGCCGGCGACGCGCAGACCGCCCTCAACAACGGCTCCGTCGTGCCGGGCCAACCTTTCGAAGCGTTCTGCAACTGGTCGGGTGCGAACTGCACCGCCGACGGCGGGCGTCAGGGCGTCGTTATCGAAGATCAGTCCCGCATATTCGACCACACCGAGGATACGAAGGACTACTCGCTCAATGTGAAGTGGCAGCCGAACGCGAACTTCAAGTCGACATTCGACGTCGATTACATCACGGCCTGGGTGCACAATTACGACGTCACGACCGGGCTCGATACGATCGCCGACGTTACTCTGTCCACGGGTTACAAGGGTGCGCCGGTCGCCACGATTACGCCGGACCCCAACACCAACTATGCGCCCGGCTTTACGTCCAACCCAAGCAACTACTATCTGAATTTCGTCCAGGATCACTTCGAGAACGACAAGGCGCACGAAACCTCCGCCAAATGGGACGGCGAATACAAGTTCGACAATGGCGGCCTGTTCGGTTGGGTGGATTCGCTCCAGGCCGGCGTGCGCTATTCGGACCGCCAGCAGAACGTCGACTATTCGGAATATAACTGGTCGAACGTCGTCCCAAGCTGGGCGTCGGTCGGTCCGGCCTTCAGCATCACCGACACCAACCCGGCGGCCGACCCCACCACGGCGTACCAGACCACCGGCCTCGGCTTCAAGGGTTACGGCGCGGGCATCACCGCGGTCGCCACGATGGGCAACTTCTTCGGCGGGAAGGTTTTCCCGAACGGATCGTTCGCCTTCATCAACCAGAACACCATCCAGAACTACGCTCTGCTGAACCAAAGCGTCGGCGGGATAGCCACCGCAGACCCCTCGCCGAACGGTGGTTGGAACCCCATTCCACTGACGCGGCCGGGCTGTCCGTCGGTGGCGCAAACCCAGGCGCAATACGGCTGCTATACCCAAGCCGAGGAACTCGACGTCGAGGAAAAGACGACGGCGGCCTATGTCGAAGCCAATTTCGCCGGGACGACCAATCTGAACGGGATCGGCTATACCGGAAACTTCGGGGTGCGGGTCATCGAGACCGACGAAATCAGCAATGGCGGCGTCAGCTATCCGAACAACAACTGGTACTCGCAAGCCTCGACTCCGGCCTGCGGCTCGCCGCCGACCGGCGGCAATATCATCGATATTTCGTGCTACCTGACGCCGGACCTCGGCAACTTCAGCAATAACGGGAGCACGAACCAATCCTACACGGCCCACTATACGGATGTGCTGCCAAGCTTCAACGTGCGCTTCGAACTGCCTGAAAACCAGTTCGTTCGCTTTGGCGCGTCCGAAGGGCTGTCACGGCCGGACATGGGGTCCCTGCGCAACTATATCGGCGTCCAGGCGCCGAACATCAACGCCACGGCCAACTCGCCCTTCATCATCTGGAAGGATCCGAACGGGCCGAAGACGGCCGCCAATGTCGCCGGCTACAACTTCGTGTTCCAGGCGCAGGGCGGCAATGCGGCGGTCAAGCCGATGACGGCCGACCAGTTCGACCTGACCTACGAGAACTACTTCACCTCGACCAGCGCCTTTACCACCGACCTGTTCTACAAGGCGCTGCACGATCCGGTCACCCTGGGCGACTCCATCCGCAGCTTCACCAACAACGGCGCGACGGAAACCGTGGTGGTCCAGGGGCCGGCCAACGGCGCCTACAAGGGCGGCGACCTCGTCGGCATCGAATTCGCCTACGCCACCTTCTTCGACAAGCTGCCGGCGCCGTTTGACGGTCTCGGCGTCCAGGCGAACTACACCCTCACGCACGAGTCCGGGATCAATAACTCGAACCTCGTCACCGATCCCGTGGGTAACGGCGGGACCGGCGGGTCGGCCAGCCCGGTCGGCGGCGGTAACGGCGAAGCGCTCAGTGCCGGCGTGATCGATCCGCATCGCCTGGCCGGCATTTCCGACGAATCCTACAATGTCGTCGGTCTGTACGAAAAGGGACCGCTGGCCTTCCGGCTCGCCTATTCCTGGCGGTCGAAGTTCCTGGTCAGCAATGTCGACTGCTGTATCGGCCTGCCGGTCTGGCAGCGGGCGTCCGGCTTCCTCGATGCGTCGATCCACTACAAGCTGAACGACCACATCGAGTTCGAGCTCGACGGCAAGAACCTGCTCAACACCACGACCATCATGGCGCAGCAGGTGCAAGGCGACTCGCCGCAGACCCCGGGGGCGACCCCGATCCTGCTCAACTCCGCGTGGGTGCGCAGCGATCAAGCGGTCAAGTTCGGCGTCCGCATAAAGTACTAAGAGGTGACGGCGCCGCCATGTTTCGGCATGGCGGCGCCGTTCATTCAGCGTTCGGCTTCGATTCGGACGCGATGAATAACAGGCTATACGACATATAAAGGGTGTATCACCCACGGGGCAGGGGAAACATGAGACGTCCGACGTCGATCGATATCGCCGCCATTACCGGCATGTCGCAAACCACCGTATCGCGTGCGCTCAGCCACTCGCCCCTGGTCAAGGAGGAGACGCGGCGCATCATCCTCGAGGCCGCGAAATCATTGCACTACAAGGTCGACACCAATGCGCGCAATCTGCGCTCGAAGAAGATCCACACCATAGCGGTGTTGATCTCGGCGGATCTCGACAATCCGCAGAACCCGATCAATCCGTTCTTTCTGCCGCTGATCGGCTCGATCCTGCAATATGCGGGCGTAAGCGGCTACGATGTCGTCACCTCGTTGCAGCAACCCGGCGACGACTGGGGGACGGACTACGGCTTTTCGCGCCGCGCCGACGGCATCATCTTCCTGGGCTGCAAGGACTTCCTCGGCTACACCCACAAGTTCGAATATCTCAACGAGGTCGGCGATCCGTGGGTCGTGTGGGGCGTCAGCCGCCCGGACTGCGCGCGTCTGGTGATCGGCAGCGACAACGAGGCCGGCGCCTTCGACGCGGTCAGCCATCTCGCCCGG
>OUWB010004734.1_pt1 | contig 11954 bp, 9 predicted proteins | sample 1779821 | NCBI WGS metagenome assembly OUWB01 (sample SAMEA3914806, study PRJEB12502) | metagenome | biome: forest; material: soil | place: Canada | collected 2011-08-03 | depth 0.1 m
GCCTGCGCCGCCGCGGCGGCGGTATCGAGCTTGCTCGCGCCCGCCTTCGATGCCGTGGCCGGCGCAAGCGTGCCGCCGAAGTCGCGCCCGTTGAGCAGATCGTTATTCAGATCGATCGCGATCACGCAGTCGGCGCGCATTGCGCGGGCGACGGATACCGGCACCGGGTTGCTCAAACCGCCGTCGACCAACCATGCCCCGTCATGGTGTACCGGGGTAAAGATGCCGGGAATCGCTATCGATGCCCTGACCGCCTCGACCACACCGCCTTCCTGTAACCAGATCTCGCGACCGCTATCCAGCTCGGTTGCCGTCGCCGCATAAGGCAGTTGCAACTCGCCGATGTCGCGGCCGTCGAAGCGATCGGCAAACACCTGGATCACTTTCTTGCCGCCCAGCAGGCCGCCGGAGAATTGCAAGTCGAGTAGACGCACGACCGTGGTCCAGGTCAGGCGCGACACCCAGCGTTCGAGCCAGTCCAGGTCGCCGTTCGCATAGACCGCGCCGACCAGCGCACCGATCGAGGTACCGCACACCACATCGGCACGGATACCGGCCTCCTCCAGAGCGCGTATCGCGCCGATATGGGCCCAGCCGCGCGCCGCACCGCCTCCGAGTGCGAGACCGATACGCCGATGGCGTCGAGAACGGATCATGTGGTCTCCCATGGTGCGACGGACTGGCCGAATGCGGTCCTGGCTAAACGGCATGGCACGCATGACGGTTGCGCCATCGTGGTGTCGGGCACCGTTCGGATATATCGTGCGACACGCGCTTTCCGGTACCCTCCTATCACTATCGACCGGTGATTCGCGAAATGATTCCTTCCGTTGATGATGCGGCACAGGCAAGAGTCAGTCTCGTATTTTTTTCAAGCACGTGTTCGGTGCCCCACCCACGGTTGATTTGTCATGACTTTTGCCCCATCGTTGCAACTGCGCCTGTCGACTGGCGGCGTACCCGCCGAGGACCCTTAACCATGGCCAAATCCAAAGTGCAGGATGCAAGGCGTGCCGCGCACTGCCCGACTTCGAGTGAGCACGACCCATCCATGCCGGGTCAGGTCGTGTTGGTGATGCAAGGGGGCGGCGCGCTCGGCGCATTCCAGGCGGGCGTCTATCAAGCGCTGCACGAGGCCGGCATCGAACCGGACTGGGTCGTCGGCACCTCGATCGGTGCGATCAATGGTGCGTTGATCGCGGGCAACCCGCCATCTCAGCGCCTGGCGCGCCTGCATCAGTTCTGGCAAGGCGTCGCCTCGTCTATCGTTCCCACCTTACCGGCCGCGTGGTCCTGGCCCTGGATGGAAAGCGCGCCCTGGCTACCCAACCTGAGCACGGTTTCATTCGGTGTGCCGGGTTTCTTCCAGCCCAATCCCGGCGCCTGGCTTTGGCCTCGGCACCCGCTTGATATCGAGCATGCCGCGTATTACCACACCGAGCCGCTGCGCCGGACCTTGAGCGAGCTGACCGATCCCGACTGCCTGGCCGCGCCGCATACCCGGCTCACGCTGGGCGCCGTGGCGGTGCGCTCGGGACGCATGCGCTATTTCGACAGCCGGCTCGAAGCCCTCGGCCTCGATCATGTGCTCGCTTCGGGGGCACTGCCGCCGGCCTTCCCAGCGATCACCATAGACGGTGAACCCTATTGGGACGGCGGTATCTATTCGAACACACCGATCGAAGTGGTGATGAACGACAATCCGCGGCGCGACTCGATCATTTTCGCCGCCGAGCTATGGCAGCAAGAGGGCGGCACGCCGGGTTCAATCCATGAGGTCGTCAGCCGCCAGAAAGACATCCAGTACGCCAGCCGCGGCGAAAGTCATACGCTGCGGCAACAGGAAATCCATCATCTGCGCCATATCGTGCGGAAACTGGGCGACCTGCTGCCCGCCACGCTGAAGGAGCGGGACGATGTGCGCGAACTGCTCAGTTGGGGCTGCGGCACGGTGATGCATATCGTGCCGCTGCGCGCGCCGGTACTGGCGGGGGAAGATCACGCCAAGGACATCGACTTTACCGCCCATGGCATCGCGGCACGCTGGCGGGCCGGCTACGAGCAAGGTCAGGCCGCCATCGCACGAGCACCCTGGCGTGCATCGGTCGACGCCCAAACCGGCATCCTGGTTCACGCCTGAGACCAAGCCCCATGCGCCAACGGAAACCCGTATGAGCTACCGTACCACCTTGGGCCGCCACGTCTATCACTTCGACGACCTGCGCTCGCTGTTGGCCAAGGCCAGCCCGCTGCGCTCCGGCGACCAGCTGGCCGGGCTCGCCGCAAGCACCGAAGAGGAGCGCGTGGCGGCGAAAATGGCCCTGGCCGACCTGCCGCTCAGGACATTCCTGCAGGAAGCCGTGATTCCTTACGAGCAGGACGAAGTCACACGCCTGATCGTCGACGGACACGACAATTCAGCCTTCGCGACTATCGCCCATCTGACGGTAGGCGAGATGCGCGACTGGTTGCTGGCGGACAGCACCGACGGCTCGGCATTGACGGATGCGACGGCCGGCATCACGCCGGAAATGGCGGCTGCCGTATCCAAATTGATGCGCAATCAGGATCTGATCGCCGTCGCTCGCAAGCGACCGGTGATCACCCGCTTTCGCAATACCATAGGTCTGCCCGGCCATCTGTCGGTGCGGCTTCAGCCCAATCACCCGACCGACGACATCAAAGGTATCGCCGCCTCGATGCTGGATGGACTGATGTACGGCTGCGGCGATGCGGTGATCGGCATCAATCCGGCCAGCGACAGCCTGCGCGCGATCGTCGATCTGCTGCGCATGGTCGATGGCTTCCGCGAACGCTACGCCGTCCCTACCCAATCCTGCGTACTGACGCATGTGACCAACACCATCGCGGCGATCGAGCAAGGCGCGCCGGTCGATCTGGTATTCCAGTCGATCGCCGGCACCGAGGCCGCGAATGCCAGCTTCGGCATTCACCTCGGCCTGTTGCAGGAAGCCTATGAGGCGGCACTGTCGCTGCGGCGCGGCACGGTCGGCAACAACCTGATGTATTTCGAAACCGGTCAAGGCAGCGCATTGTCCGCCAATGCGCATCACCAGGTCGACCAACAAACCTGCGAAGCCCGCGCCTATGCGGTCGCACGCAAGTTCAAGCCCTTGCTGACCAATACCGTGGTCGGCTTTATCGGCCCGGAATATTTGTACGACGGCCGCCAGATCATCCGCGCCGGGCTGGAAGATCACTTCTGCGGCAAGCTGCTGGGCGTGCCGATGGGCTGCGACGTCTGCTACACCAACCATGCGCAGGCCGATCAGGACGATATGGACACCCTGCTGACGCTGCTGGGCGTGGCCAACGTCAACTTCATCATGGGCGTACCCGGCGCGGACGACATCATGCTGAATTATCAAAGCACCTCGTTCCACGATGCGCTCTATCTGCGCGGCGTGCTGAACCTGCGACGCGCGCCGGAGTTCGAAGCCTGGCTGGAACGCATGGGCATTACCGACCCGCACGGCATGTTGCGCGAGCGGGCGCCCACGCCTCGTTTGCTGGGTGATGCCCGCGACTGGTTGAGCACCACGCCGGAGACGCCCGCATGAACCCGTCCGATCCGGTCGAGTCGATGCCGGCCTTGCCCGACGACGATCCATGGCTGGCCCTGCGTCGGTTCACGCATGCACGCATCGCCCTGGGACGTGTCGGTAACGGACTGCCGACCCGAGCACAACTGGCCTTTGAACTCGCGCATGCACAGGCGCGCGATGCGGTGCATGCGTCGCTCGACACACCAGGCCTGTGCACGATGCTGCAGGATGCCGGTTTCGCCACGCTGCAGGTGCATAGCGCCGCCTCGGATCGCGCCGAGTACCTACGTCGGCCGGACCTCGGCCGTCGGCTCCACGCCGCCAGTGCGGCATCCCTGGATGACTATGCCAACCGGCAGGATTGCCGGCCTGATCTGCTCTTCGTGGTGGCCGACGGTCTTTCCGCGCATGCGGCCGCGCGCCACGCCTTGCCCGTTCTGCTCGCCGCCCGCGCGCAGCGACCCGAATTGCGGCTGGGCCCTGTCGTCGTCGCGCGGCAAGCGCGCGTCGCGCTGGGCGACGACATCGGCGAGCGATTGCAGGCCCGTCTGGTTGCCGTGATGCTGGGCGAGCGTCCCGGCCTCAGTTCACCCGACAGCCTCGGCATCTATCTCACCCACGCACCGCGCCGAGGCTGCAGCGATGCGCAGCGCAACTGTATTTCCAACGTCCGCCCACAAGGACTCGCGTACGAGATCGCCGCATTCAAGCTGTGCCATCTCGTCAGCCGCGCGCTGGAACTCGGTTTGACGGGCGTCGCGCTGAAGGACGACAGCGACCGACTGGCGGACCATACGGGGCCGGGCACCGTGGCATAGGGACGCAGTCCCGCGGCACGCAACGTGTTCGATTCGTTCGAGCGTGCGCTAGGTCCTGATGTCCTGATACCGGCCTGCCAAGAGCAGACCGGTGATGTCTTTCGACGAGGACAACCCGCGAAGGAGGTAAGTCGTCGTCCGCGAGTTGTCGTCTTTAAACCAGCACGTGACCACCGTCGACCACGACAACCTGTCCCGTGCTGAAACCCTGCTGCATCAGGTAGAGATACGTTTGAGCAACGTCGCTCGCCTCGCCGACCCGCTGCACCGGCATCTTACCCGCGATATATTCGTACAGACCCTCACGATCGGCTTCACTCATGTTGTCCCACAGGGCAGTACGCAAAACGCCGGGCGCCACGGCATTGACACGCAGCGGCGCAAGCTCCACGGCCAAGGTCCGTGTAAGTGACTCGATGGCACCCAGAATGCTGGCGGGGATGGTCCAGGCAGGCAATGGACGCGACGATGCCACACCGCTGGTGAGGGTAATCGAGCCGCCCGTGCGAATCAGGGGTGCACCATATTTGACGGTCTTGAGCGCGCCCCAGTAGCGCACCTCGAAGGCTCGCTGCGCGGCTTCGATGCTGAGGTCAGCCAGGTTTTGCAGAAGCAGCGATTCCCCGGCGGTATAAACGAGGTGGTCGAACGCACCGACACGCGCGAAAAACGCGCTCACTTGCGCCTCGTCGGTAAAATCGATAGCCTCGCCGCGCGTCCCTTGAGGCAGTTGCTTCAGTGCGGCCGCAACGCGCTCAGAGCTGCTCGAGGCGATGATGACCTCGGCGCCGGCACGCGCCGCGGCTTCGGCGACGGCAAAGCCGATTCCCGAGGTGCCGCCAGCCACGACGAGGCGGCTTTTTTGAAGAGTGATGCTGGTAAGTGGATTGTTTCCCATGCTTGACGTTTCCGTGAGAGAGCAGTTTACGCGGTGGCGCCGAGCGTAACGCAGCACGTGCTGCATACCAGAGATTGCGCTACCGCAGCCGCGTGGAAGTATACGTGGTTTGCGCCTCAATCGCGGCCAAGGCGCCGCCCCTCGCAGTCAACGATTCGACCCTAGGGCCTGTTCACGCTAATATAGACTGGAATGCCAATGCGATCCGTTCTCTTTCATCTCAAACACCCTGACGACGCTCAACGAACGCAGCGGGGTACAACGCACCATAGGCCCCTACGATTTCTTCGTTTGGTCGCATAAGAAGTTCCATTGCGTCCGAGTTACGCAGCAGGAAAAAGGTAGACGCCAAGATCAAGACACCGCAACACGTTACTCCAGTTGATGCGGTACTGTGCTCGATCACGAAGCCCATGCTTTGTGTGGCAATTGGATTTAGGCACGATGAAAGAAATGCGACGCCTGCGGCCATCCGTGAACGAAACGCTGCAGGGGTAGCGGCGGAGCGCAAGGTGCTTGAATTGACATTGAAGACGGCAATTCCGATGCCGCCCAAAATAAAACAGGCGCACAGCGCGATCGGATTTTTGCTTATGGAAGCTAGGAGAAGTGCAACACCAAGAAGCCCGTTGCCTGCGACCAGCGCGTGAAATCGGTCAATCAAATCGTTGATCTTCACAGTCAAAAGCGCGCTGCCGATGAAAATGCCAATACCAAACGCGACCTCGATAGCCGCCATCATGCTTACACTAGCCCCCATGCCATGACTGACCCACAAGGGAAGAACGACAGTAAAAAACGGGAATAGCCCTGCATTGGTGACTGCCACTACGATGGACGTCATGCGCTCGGCGCGGGTCATCATCACGGCACGCACGCCATCTATGGCGCGAAGGTGCCAGGTCTTCAAGTATTCCGACCACGGCCTTGGCGCAGTTGCGGCGTCGGCACGAGTAGCACGAACACCTAAGCTGCACACAAAGGATGCGGCACAAGAACATCCGGCTGCGATCAAAGTGAGGTGGTACCACCGGCCGCCAACAGCAGCCCGCTAAACATCGGCGCGGCGAGCCTCACCACTGAACTAGCGGTCCCCCTCATTGCCTGGGCTGCTGTCAATTGCTCTGGGCTGACCAGTGCCGGGACAAGTCCGGCAGATGCCGGGTCACGAAGTGCTGCGATCAAGCTCAGCACCATCAGAAAGGTAGTCAGGAGCGGAATAGAGAACGGGAGTGCTACGAGTACAAGGACCAATATTCCTACGCAGATTGTGGCAAGAGCAACGCAAACTCGATAGACCCTCAGACGATTGAAATAATCGGCCATCGGCGACATAACCGGTTTGCCATAGACCTCCACCAGGCTCGATACGCTAAAGATGATTGCGAAGGCTGTTGCCGATCCCGTCTCCTTCATGACGAGCCAAGACACGCCGAAGCGGACGCAGTTCAACGCAACCGTCCCCAGGGCGGTGCTGACCAAGAAGAACAAGAAACTGGGCTTAATGTTCATGTGTTGCAGTGATCGCTCTACAAATCGCGGTTTGCTATTTGAAAGAAAGCGAATGCGGCTCGCCGCACTCGCCTTACGGTCATGAACAGCCGAACGACATCTTAGGCTTCGTCGTTGTTGGCGTTGTGGGCCACCATGGGTGCCATCAAGGCGGCTTTTGCCTCCTCATTGGCTTCCAAATAAGCCGCGAACTACTGCAGAATTGCCGGGTCCAGGTTCAGGTCTTCCATAGTTTTCTCCGTTTTGAGTAATTGCACCATGACATGCGGGTGCGCCATATAGCTAAACACACACATTCAATATGTGCATGAGCCCCCCCCAAAAAATCCGATCAGTCTTAGCCGGGAAATTCCAGCTATTGAGATTGACTCATCGCCCCTTTTGATTCGCGAAGCTTCTGACCGGATCATCGCCATAGTTCTCGGCACGCTCGTTCCAGCGATCGTTTCACGTATGTCGAAAAATGTGAGGGTGCAGAAGAGCGAGGCTCGGACGCCGCTCGCCGTGCTGCTTGACGATCTTTCAAAGCGCACGGTCCGAAAGCGGACCGCCATGGTAGTCCACGCAGAGATAAGGAAGGGTTGCTGCACGAGGGAAATGTGAGGAATCGGAACGATGCTTCGTTATTCAGTCGCTCTCATCGATTGATGATTTAAGAATAAGCAAGGCTCGCCATTTTTGAGGTGTTTTCAATGGAATCAGCCAAGTGCGGTCGAATGATGAACCGTAGGCACCCCGTTTGAGCCCTTCGACGAAGACGGCCGAAGCTCCGGTAGTTACTGACAGATTACGAACTTGTAATCAACCGGCAAGCGTGCCGCAAACTAGCCGATGCAATAATGATCGCGTGGTCTCAACGACACCCAGGCGCGCTCAAAGCAGTCGCCCGAGTGGACCGCCCTACCCATGCCAGCACCTGAATCCTTAGCGCCTGAATCGCCTCACTTAAGCCTCTAATTTTCACCGAATATCAGCCCACTCGATTGCATGCCCTGCTCGGTCTTTGAGCAAGAGATTCCGGGGTGATTAAAGTCCATGAAACACGAGGGCGTCAAAGGCAATAAATCGGTCAGGAAAGTAAAAATGAAACTCCGAGCTCTATAGTACTTCGTTATCCTTGCTGAGGAGCTAAATTTCTGCCGTGCAGCCGAGCGATTGCACATCGCGCAACCAGCGCTGAGCCAGCAGATTCGCTTGTTGGAAGAGCGGCTTGGGATACAACTTGTGGACCGGACAAGGCGGCCACTCCGCTTGACCGAAGCCGGACATTATTTCTGCACAGGGGCGCGTCAAATACTCAGTTCTTGGACGCAGACGACACTCGGTGCCCAGCAAATCAGCGCAGGCAGGCGCGGATGGCTAAGCGTCGGCTTCACACGCTCGGCAATGTACAGCGTCCTGCCGCCCGCGCTCAAGGCGTTTCACCAGATGTACCCGCAGGTCGAACTCAAGCTCTCTGCAATACTGACTGAAGATCAGACCGATGCACTGCTGGACAAGCGCATTCATGTCGGCATCGGACGGCAGCCTGTCGCAATCGCAGGTTGCACCTCCTATCCAATCCTGCGCGAGCGCCTGATGGTCGCGCTGGCTCAGGACCATCCACTTGCGGCTCAAGAGCAAGTACAAATTGCCGATCTCGCCGATACTCCACTGATCCTTTATCCGAAACACCCGAACGCACAATTTAAACATGCAGTGCAATCAATATATTGCGATGCCGGGGTGATGCCAGTCGTGGCTCACCATGCTGATGAAATCCAGATCGCAGTTGCACTGGTTGCGGCCGGACTAGGGGTGACATTCGTGGTTGAGTCGGTCTCGAAACATGGGCGTGCCGACGTCGCCGACGTCGTGTTCCGCCACGTTGCGGGCGCCGGCTCATCGCAACGAACGACGCTTACGGCAACCTTTTGCCCCGAAGAAATGTCGCCTCACCTGCGTGCCTTCCTGGCCTGCCTCCCTGATCCGCTTGCCGACGCGATACTATAAGGGAAGGACCATACAAGAATAAGGAACTCGTCTTGGACTTGTGCCCCCCCACATTCTTATAATTCGAACCTGGCTCTAGCCACATGCCATAGCCAAGAACGGCAGGTCTGAACGTTACTCATGAGGCCGGGGTCACGCGCGCTGTCGCGGCTGTGGTGCGCGCGAACACCCGCCAAGCCGGCCGTTCACACATTTCGAGCGGGTCTGAAAATTGAGCAATACTGACAATGTGCTGGGCCAGGTAGTCGATCTCGTGGCGGCCAATACAAAGAAAATGGGCGTTCTTGGTGCGCGGACCATGGTTCTCGGCAAGTTCCTAGAGGCAACCTTGCCCCACCTCACGACCTTGCAGCGTGTCGAGATAACTCGGTCATTTCGCCAAGGCATTGAAGATGGCCTGTCGATGATGGACGATCTGGCCCTCCCCGCCGAATATCACTCGGCACTTCTCGAACTCACGAATGCCATTCTCACTGCACTGGGGCAGGAATCGGCCAGGCATCAATAGCCTCGGCCGCACCACATTGTCCCGCCTGCGGATCGACAAGCCGGACGGTATCGACGTGGCACGTCATGCTGTCGCCACGCCCTCCGCAGCGCGTAATTGCAGTGGGGCACGGTGCGGCGCCTGCTCGATTGGCATCGATAGGACGATAATGGTAAGGGAAGCGTTCAATTGAAGGCACGAGTACCTTCGCCGGCCATCACCAACGGTCAAGCGGCGTCGAACAGCGAGATGACCACCCCGGAATGTGTCTACCTCGGGCGGCAGCCGATTCTTGATCGCAGCGGAGCATTGTGCGCGTTCGAATTGCTGTTCCGCTCCGGGGCGGTCAATCTCGCCCAATTCACGGATGGCGCCGATGCCACCATGCAGGTCATCGCCAGACTGATCGGCGATATGGGTCTTTGCGCTGCGCTGGGCGATCACACCGGCTATTTGAACGTCGACTGGTCGCTGCTGATGTCCGACGTTGTCCAGCTGTTGCCGCCTGAACGCTTCGTGCTCGAAATCCTCGAAACGGTGACATTCGACGAGGCACTCTTCAGGCGCTGCAACGACCTGCGGCGCGCGGGCTTCCGGCTTGCACTGGATGATGTTTCACAAGTGTCCCCGCGCCTGCTCGAGTTTCTGCCCTGCGTCGATATCGTCAAGATCGACTTTATAGAATGCCCCCGCGAGCGCCTTGCCGAACTGATCGGCGCCGTCAGGCAACATGGGAAGGTGTCGATCGCCGAGAAAGTGGAAACGCGGGAATGCCATGAGGCTGCCATGCGCGCCGGCTTCGAACTGTTTCAGGGCTACCACTTTGCAAAACCGCAGGTGCTGACATCGCGGCGCATCACGCCGTCGTGCGAAGCGCTGCTGCGCCTGCTTGTGCTACTGAGCGGCGAAGCCGAGATTGTCGAACTCGAAACCGAACTTAAGCGGCATCCGACCATCGTCATTCAACTGTTGCGTCTGCTCAATTCCAGTGCGTTTGGGCTTGCCCGACCGATTTCGTCAATGCGCGAAGCGATCATGGTAGTAGGCACGCGGCAAATCACTCGCTGCGCCCAGTTGCTCCTGTACACAGATGGTCATCTCGATACGTTGCACTCTGATCCCTTGACGCAGCTGTGTGGCACGCGTGCGCGATTCATGGAACTTGCCGCTGGCCGGCTGCGGCCCGATGATGCTCGGTTTGCCGATACCGCGTTCATGACGGGTGTGTTGTCGCTGGTGCATGTGCTTTTTGGTAGTACGATCGAAGACGTCGTGTCGACGCTGCCGATTCACGCGGATATCCGCCGCGCGCTTCTCGACCGGCACGGCGATTTGGGCTTGCTATTGAACGCCGCCGAGGCGGCCGAATCGGGGGAGCTCCTGGCAATCCGCGCGGCGTGCGAGGCATTGACCGTCCTTACCCCCGACGACCTGACCATGCTCGGGCTTGCCGCTGCTGCCTGTGACCCTAGCGCACAAAACCGTCCTGTTTAAAACTGGAAGGATGCAGGTGGGTCGGCTAGAGCCTATCGTATCGACAACGGCCTCAGTGTCCGACGCCCTGGCCAGCCGCACACGGCTGCGCCGGTGAACCTGCCGGTTTCAGCCCGGCGATCGCCACCACTACGCCCACTACAATGAAGGCCCCTGATAGCATGGCGGCCAGGTGCAGGCCGCTGACCAGGTTGCTGGCCGTTCCGATGGCGAGCGATCCGAAGACGCCCACTCCGAGTCCGCCCCCGATTTGACGCGCCGTGTTCAGCACGCCTGAAGCGATGCCGACGGATCGCGCATCGACATTGGCAAGAAGTGCGGTATTGATCGACGGTACGGCCAGCGCGACGCCGACACCGATCGCCAGCAACGGCACCGTAATCGCCAGAAAACTGCTACCGGCCTCGATCAGTCCGAGCGACAGGAAGCCGGCCGCCGCCAGAGCCTGCCCGACAATCATCGGAAAACGGTAGCCGTATCGTGCCGTGAGGGCGCCGGACGTGAGGTTGGCCACGGTCACAACGGCGGTCATCGGCAGGAAGGCCAGACCGGTCTCGAGCGGCGTATATTCCCGTACGTTCTGGAAGAAGAGGCTCATCGCGAACATCAGCCCGTAATAGCCGAAGCTGAGCCACAGTCCTATCACCGAACTCACATTGACGGCCGGTATCTGGAATAGTGAAAGCGGCAGCATCGGATGCCGTTGCCACTTTTCCACCAGCACGAACAGTACGCCGAACACGGCGAAACAAGCGATACCCGTCAGCACGGACGGACTTCCCCAGCCCAGCCGTCCGCTTTCGACGACGCCGAACATCAGCGCGGCGAGCGAAACCACCGCCAGTATCTGCCCCAATAGATCGAAGCGGCGCGCCGCGTTACGGAGCGTATCGGGCGCATGGGCCAGCGTCAGCCAGATGCCGGCAAGACCGAACGGCACGTTGATCAGAAAAATACTAGGCCAACCGAAACGGTCGACCAGCACGCCGCCCACGACCGGACCGGCCCCAAGCGCCAGGGCGGACGTCCCGGCCCAGATACTCACAGCCTTGGCTCGCGCCCGAGGGTCGGGAAAGCTCGCGTTGAGCACAGATAGCGACGACGGCACGCACAACGCAGCCCCGACGCCCTGGGCTGCCCGCGCCGTGACAAGCGTGGCTGCGCCGGTTGCGAAGCCACATGCCACC
>OUWB010000020.1_pt1 | contig 11948 bp, 8 predicted proteins | sample 1779821 | NCBI WGS metagenome assembly OUWB01 (sample SAMEA3914806, study PRJEB12502) | metagenome | biome: forest; material: soil | place: Canada | collected 2011-08-03 | depth 0.1 m
CAGTTCTTCCACCGCTATGTGCAGTACGACTTCACGGCGGATCTCGAGGAAAAGCTCGACCTGGTTTCGGACGGCAAGCTCGACTGGAAGCAGTTGCTTCGCGACTTCTGGACGGATTTCCACGCCGCCGCCGAAGGCATGAGCGAGCTGCGCGTTTCGCAGGTTTTGGAATCGTTGAACGAGGCGCTGGGGCCGCACATCTTCCCGGACAAGGGCGACGGCACCAGTCCGCGCGCTTGCCCGTCGTGCGCCAACGGCATGCTGAGCCTGAAGACGTCGCGCTTCGGCGCCTTTATCGGCTGCTCGAACTATCCGGAGTGCAAATATACCCGCCCGGTCGGCTCGCCCGACTCCGAGGCCGAAGGCGCCGTGTCGGGCGACCAGGACCTCGGCACCGATCCGGACACCGGCAAGGTGGTCAGCCTGAAGATCGGCCGCTTCGGTCCCTATGTGCAACTGGGCGAGGCCGATGGCAAGGACGACAAGCCCAAGCGCTCAAGCCTGCCCAAGGCATGGCCGCCGTCGAGCATCGATCTCGACCGCGCGCTCAAGCTGCTGGGCCTGCCGCGCCAGGTCGGTCTGCATCCGGAGGACAACAAGCCGATCGTCTCGGGCCTGGGCCGTTTCGGGCCGTTCATCGAGCATGCCGGCACCTATGCCAACCTTTCCAGTTTCGATGACGTGTTCGATGTCGGCATCAATCGCGCCGTCGACCTGCTGGCGCAAAAGCGCGCCGGCGGCGGACGTGCGGGCCGCGGCGCCGCGATCGCGCCGTTGAAGGAACTGGGCAATTTCCCTGGTACCGAGGAAAAGATCGCCGTGATGTCGGGCCGCTATGGGCCGTATATCAAGTGCGGCAAGGTCAATGCCACCCTGCCCAAGGACGTGACGCCGGAGACGGTGACCGTCGAACAGGCGATCGAGCTGATCAACGCCAAGGGTGGGCTCGGCGCCTCGGCCAAGGGCAAGAAGGCACCGGCAAAAAAGGCAACCGCCGCCAAGCCGGCGGCGGCGAAGAAGCCCGCGGCCAAGAAGGCGCCCGCCAAGAAAGCTCCGGCGAAGAAGGCGAAGACGGCTTAAGCCGCTTCGCCTTTACATCTATTCCCCGATGTCGAAGTGGTGCTTGATCTTCTTCGACTTGCGGTCGACATAACAGACCGCGTGATCCGCGTGCGACACGGGATTGCCGAGCGCGTCGGTGCCGCATTCGACGAAATCCGGGTCGGCGAGCATATGCTCGGACTTGTACTTGTTGCGAAAATAGGCGTAGCCGAGGGCGGCGCCGATGGCGATGAGCGCCAGGCCGATAAGGACTTCCATGTCCGGTCTCCATTTGAGTCTGGGGGGCATTCCCTGGGTACCGGGCGCGGCATAAGTTTCCAATGGCGTGTTCCCGGTCTGCGGGAAAAGTTCGCCATGATGCGGGCCGTTACGTCCGGATCGGGCGGTTTCGTGACAAAAAGTTAATCCAGCCGACCGCTATACGCCGGGCCACCGCCTGCTATGCAAAGGTTCGTGGTCCGGCGGTGAGGTTTGTGGTGGCGTATAACAAATGGGCGCGTAGACATCGGGCGGGCGCCGTGTTCGGTTTCGTCAGCCTTCTGGCCCTGCCGGCCTTGGCACAAGAAGCGGGGGCACAGCAAAGCGATCCGGCCGCCAAGCCATCGATGACCGTGCCATCGACGACGGTGCCATCGACGACCGTGATCGTCACCGGCAAGGCGCCCGAGGTGGTCCACAAAATCGACCGCTCGGTCTACGACCTCAGAAACAACCTGCAGGCGCAGGCCGGCAGCGTGTCGGACGTGCTGACGACCCTGCCGTCTGTCACGGTCGATGCCAATGGCAATGTCAGCGTACGCGGCGCCTCGGTCCAGGTGCTGATCGACGGTAAGCCTTCGGCCGCGCTGAAGGGCGCCAATCTCGCCACGGCGCTGCAGTCGATGCCGGCCAATACCGTGGCCCGGATCGAGGTCATCACCAATCCCGGCGCCGAATTCCATACGGACGCGGCCACGGTCATCAACATTATTACACGCAAGGCGTCGGGCAAGGGCCCCACGGGGACCCTGATCGCCAATGCCGGCACGGCCGCCCGGTATAACGCGACGTTGTCCGGCGAAGTCACGCAGGGCAAATGGACCTTTTCCGGCAGCGTCAGCCCGCGCCAGGACCAGCGTTCGAACTTTGTGACGACCGACCGTATCACCACCGCCTCCAACGGCAGCGTGTTGTCGCACTACACCGAGAGCAACCGGCTCAAGGTGCGCATCAACATGACGGAGCTTGACGGCGGGGTCGCCTATGCCGCCACCGACCGCGACAGTCTCAGCCTCAACGGCGACATCACCCTGCGCAATCGGCCGCGACGCGACGCCGACCACGTGACCTTCCTGGACACCAGCGGCGCGGTCATCGGTGATTCGACGACCTATGCCGACGGCCGCCAGTATTTCAACATCGCGTCCCTGGCCGGCACCTGGAAGCACAAGGGGACGCGCGACGGCGAGACCCTGACGGTACAGGCGCGCCACGAGGAAGACGAAAACCTGCGCGACTACCGCTACGACCAGGTCGTGGATGTGCCGCCGTCGCCCGACATCCTGTACCGCCGGGCGCATGGCGGCCGGGAAATGACGGACGATCTGTCGGCCGACTATGTGCTGCCTCTGGGGCCGGATCGACAGTTCAAGGCGGGCGCCGACCTGTTGTCGGATCGCGCCGATAATTCCGACCTGGCGACCACGACCGACGACGTTACGGGTGTGGAAACCATCGACCCGACCCTGACCGACCGATTCCTGATCGACCAGACCCTGGCGTCGGCCTATGCCGACTACCAGCAGCCGTTGGGCAAGTGGATCGTCGAAGGGGGATTGCGCGTCGAGGCGCTGCAAACACGTCTGCGCCAGACGCCGACCTCGCCCGCGCTGGAGCTGTCGAACACCCAGTGGGCGCCCAGCCTTTTTCTGAGCCGCAACCTGTCCGAGGCCGCCAAGCTGCATTTCAGCTATAGCCATCGCATCGACCGGCCGGACGCCGACCAGCTCAATCCGCTGACCTACGTGCTCGATCCACGGGACGTTCAGATCGGTAACCCTTATCTGAAGCCCGGACAGATCGAGTCGTTCGAGGCGGGCTATGATTACACCGCCAAACCCGTGACGTTTTCCGGCACGCTCTACGCACGGCAACTGCGCGATACGGTGACGGAATATGACTACTATCAGCCCGCCAACGACAGCGTCCTGGTCACCAGCTATATCAATGCCGGCCACGGCGCGTCGGACGGAGCGGACCTGTCCCTGACGCTGCGGCCAGCGGGAAAGGTCAGCTACAATCTGAACAGCGACGTTTTCAACGTCAGCCAGTCGGCCCCGGTCAACGGCAGTCTCTTCAGCCAGTCCATCGTCAGCCACATCACCAAGGCCACCGTCACCTGGGCGCCGACCACGGCCGACAGCCTGCAGTTTCAGGCCCTGCTCAACAGCAAGACCCTGACCGCCGACGGTACGACGTCCGGCATGAACATGCTGAACATCAATTACAGCCGCAAGGTCTCCGCGCGCCTCAAGCTCGTGGTCACCGCCTCGGACGTGCTGAACAGCGTACGAGTCGAGCAGCTGATGCGGACCGACCAGTTCAGCAACCATACGGTCATCAAAATACCGGGCCAGGTGGTTTATTTCGGGCTCAACTACAAGCTGGGCGCCATGGACGGTCAGGGTTGAGTGCTCGATCGCGGACGCGGCTCACAGGTGGAAGGCCCACCGCGCCTCACGAAGCCGAAAGTAAAACTATTTGAGGGCGCCGGGTGGTGACGGCCGATCATTTCGCCTACATTGGGTGGAATGAAAAAACCTATACGTAATACGCCGCGGGCAACAACGGGCCTTCCCGACGACAAGACCCTGCTCGAAGCGCTCAAATCCTCGCGTGAGGTCGATGTCGGTGACCTGGCGCGGCAATTCGGGCTGAAAGGCGAAGATCGCCGGGCTCTGCGTCAGCGGCTGAAGGCCCTGTCCGAAGCCGGCCAGATCGACAAGCACGGCAAATCCTTCGCCCCGGCCGGCGCCCTGCCGGAGACCGGCGTCGCCGAAGTCGTCGAACGCGATGTCGACGGGGAACTATGGGTGCGTTGGGGGAAACCGGCCGACACCAAAGTATCCGACGCCAGGAAGGCCGCCGCGCCCCCACCCCTGGCCCGCCTGGCGCCGCTCAAAAAATCCGTGCAGCAGACGCCGCCGGCGCTCGGCGACCGCATCTTCGTCCGCTTCGAAAAGGCCTCGGACGGCTGGGTCGCCCACCTGATCAAGGTGCTGGACCAGGGCGCGCCACGCGTCATCGGCGTGGTGCGCAAGAGCAAGCGCGGCGAAATCCGCCTCGAATCGGTCAATCGCCGCGATAAGGACAGCTTTACCCTGACGGCCGGCGCGCTCGACACGCTGAAGGACGGCGACGTCGTCATCGCCACACCGGTCGGCGGCCTGCATCGCTATGGTCCCAAGCCCGCCCGCCTGGTCGAGATCATCGGCCAGGAGGACAGTCCGCGCATCGCCTCGATCATGGCCATCCACGCCCACGGCCTGCCGACGGGCTTTACCACCTCGACCGAGCGTGAAGCCGAGGACGCCCGCGCACCGGATCTTTCCGGTCGCACCGACCTGCGCGACCTGCCCTTCGTCACCATCGACCCCAATGATGCCAAGGACCACGACGACGCCGTCTACGCCCATCCGGACGAGGATGAGGCCAATCCCGGCGGCTGGGTCGTATGGGTGGCCATCGCCGACGTCGCCCACTACGTCACGTCGGGCTCGAGCCTGGACCGCGACGCCCGCGACAAGGGCAATTCGACCTATTTCCCCGACCGCGTCGAGCCCATGCTGCCGCACGTCCTGTCATCGGGCCTCTGCTCGCTGCAGGAAGGCCAGAACCGTGCCACCATGGCCGTGCGCATGACGTTTGACGCCAATGGCAAGAAGCTGCGCCACCAGTTCGTGCGCGGTTTGATGCGCTCGGCCGCCAAGCTCAGCTACGAACAAGCTCAGGCGGCGATCGACGGCACGCCCGACGATACCACGGGCCCGATTCTCGAGACCCTGCTGAAGCCGCTTTGGGCGGCGCACGCCTGTCTGTCGCGCGGGCGCAACGAACGCCAGCCGCTGCACATCAATTCGCCCGAACGCCGCGTCTATCTCGATGCCGACGGCAATGTCACGCGCATCGAGCCCCGCGTGCAGTTGGACGCCCACGGCCTGATCGAGGAAATGATGATCCAGGCCAATGTGTCGGCGGCCGAGGAATTGGAAAAGCACAAGACGCCCTTGATCTACCGCGTCCACGAGGCGCCAAGTCTGGAGAAGATCCAGAACCTGGCCGATTTCCTCGGCACGCTCGGCATTCCCTGGAACCGCGGCGAGCCGCCGCGCACGCCGCGCTTCAACCAGTTGCTGGATGGCGCCAAGGACGGTCCCAATGCCGAGATCATCAACGAAGTCGTGCTGCGCACCCAGATGCAGGCCCACTATTCGCCGGAAAACCTCGGCCACTTCGGGCTCAATCTCGACCACTATGCGCACTTCACCTCGCCTATCCGCCGCTATGCCGACCTCGTCGTGCACCGCGGCCTGATCCGGGCGCTGAAGCTGGGCGACGACGGGCTGACCGACTACGAGATCAAGACGCTGGGCGACACGGCCGAACACATCACCGCCACCGAGCGCCGGTCGATGCAGGCCGAGCGCGAGGCCATCGAGCGCTATATCGCCGCCTTCCTGCACGACAAGGTCGGCGGAAGTTTCGAAGGCCGGATCGTCGGTGTGACGCGGTTCGGCCTGTTCGTGAAGCTTCACGATACCGGCGCCGACGGCATCGTGCCAGTGTCGAGCCTGCGCGACGACTATTACATCCACGACGACGTCCAGCATGCCCTGATCGGCGAGCGTTCGGGCCGGCGCTGGCGGCTGGGGGCCAAGATCGAGGTCAAGCTGCTGGAAGCCGCGCCGCTGACCGGCGGGCTCTTGTTTGAGGCTCTGAGCGAACCCGAAGCGAACGATCCCAACGCACCGCGCCCGCGTCTGGGCGTGCGCAAGCAGGTCGCCGGACGCCAGACGCGCGGCGGTCCGCCGGGTAAGGGCGGCGGCCGGCCGAAAGGCTTCCAGCCACCGCACGGCCCCAAGGCCGGTGTCAAAAACATGAAGAAAAAGAAGAAGCGGTAGTCCCTGGCGCGAAGCGTCATCGCCCCGGGTCGGCAACGGCTCTTCAGGGTTCAGGACACAAAGACATCTGCGTTCATCTGCGTGCATCTGTGGATCCCTCACTTGGGTAAGAAGGTTATCCACAGATGCACGCAGATGAACGCAGATTTTGGGACGCGCCTGATCAGCCAGAGCTCACGCCGAGACGTAAGGCGCTTCGCGCGGGCTAAATAGCTGAATTCAGCCAATCATCATATTTCCATCAGGTGAATTTCAGGCGGCCGTCAGGGCTTGGGACCGCCGTCGTGAAAGGCTGTCCGCGTTCATTTACGCGGAGCCCTTTCCATGCGCCCTTCCCTCTTCGCCCTATGCGTCGCCACCGCTCTATTCGCCGGCAACGCCCATGCCGGCACGGTCGGTTACGACGTCCAGTTCTTCGCCGCCTATCGTCCGCAGACCGCGCTCGACATGGTCAGTCATACGCCCGGTTTTACCCTGAAGGACGGCAATGACCGGCGCGGCTTTGCCGGCGCGCTCGGCAATGTGCTGATCGACGGCCAGCGGCCGATCGTCAAGGATCAGAGCCTGGCGGACATGCTCAACACCATTCCCGCCGCCCAGGTCCTGAAGATCGAAGTGAAGAGCGGTGACGCCGTCGCCGGCGATCCGTCGGGCGAAAGCGTGCTGCTCAATATCGTCCGCGTGCATTCGGCCGGATCGGGCTATGCCGCGGTGGGCGCCGAGATCGCCAATCGCGATCACCCCGCACCCGACGGCCAGCTCAGTTGGAGCGGCCGCTCCGGCGTCACCAACTATAGTGTCGGCCTCGAAAGCTATAGCCTGATCCGCGACCTGCCGGCCGGGTACCGCACCACCGATCCCGAGGATACGCTGACCGGCACCAGCCGTGAAGCCTCGCCGCGCCGCTATTACGAGTTTAAGCTCAACAGCCAGATCAGCCGGCCGCTGTACGGCGGCCGGCTCAGCCTGACTCTGCAAGGCCTGTATTCGCGCTATCACGAGGACACGCTGCGCGACGACTATACGCCCGGCGGGGTCTTCATCGGTGGCCAGGCGACACCCTATACCGAGACCAACGCCAACTTTGCGGCCAGCGGCCAATATCAACGCGACCTGGGGCCCTGGCGGGTCGAACTCGTCGCGCTCACCAGCGGCAAGCACTATTTCAACGACGTCTTCGCCCGGCCGTTCGATGCGACCCGCGCCGTCACCTCGACGACGCAGCAGACGGAGGACCGCCATAGCGGCGAAACCCTGGGGCGCATGGTGATTTCGCGCGCCATTGGCCAAGGCCGGCTGGAGATCGGCGGCGAGACGGCGCGCAACACCATGGACGCGGCGCTCCTCCTGACCTATGCCGCCGGCGGGATCGTCATTCCGATCAAGGTACCGGACTCCAATTCGCACATCGTCGAGGACCGCGACGAATTCCATGTCGGCTATATCCGCGACCTGATGCCGGACCTCGGCCTCGATCTGCGCTTGACGCGCGAACAAAGCGGCCTGCGCTTTCGCGGCGACAGCAATCAGAGCCTGACCTACGCCTTCGTCAAGCCGTCCATAACTCTGACATGGCGTATCAAGGATGGGCGCTTCGGTGACGGCAACCAGATCGTGCTGCACGTCTATCGCGACGCCGACCAGATCGATTTCGACAACTTCCTGTCGGCGGAATCGCTGAAGGATTCGGTGCTCGACGGCGGCAATCCGAACCTGCGGCCGCAAACCTCGTGGCGCACCGAGCTGAGCGGACAGTGGCACTTCGGCCGGCGGACCGCGCTCAGCCTCATGGTCTATCACTATGCGCTGAGCGACACGGCCGACCTGGTGCCGATCACCCAGGACGGCATCACCTATGCGGCGCCGGGAAATATCGGCCGCGGCCGTATCGACGGCGCCACGCTTGGTCTTTCCCTACCGCTCGACGGGGTCATGCCCGGCGCCGCCCTGACGCTGAACCTGATGGACCAGTCGAGTGCCGTCACCGATCCGATCACCGGGTTGAAGCGTCCGCTGTCGAACCTCGCGACCTATACCTCCAGTACGTCCTTCCGCCAGGACTTGCCCGCCCATGACCTGGCCTGGGGCTTCGATTACACCGATGCGTCGCAAGAGCCGCAATATCTGCTGAGCGAGGTCGACGAAACGCGCGCCAGCCCGGCGCTCGACTTTTATGTCGAACGCCACCGCATGGGGCCGTTCACCCTGCGCCTGGTGCTCAATTCGGCGGCCAGTCAGGCCGGCGAACTGCGGCGCGCCTTCTCCCTGCCCGCCCGCAGCAACCCGCTGGACTATACCACCATCGAAAAGCAGATGCCCGGCCGCTGGTTCAATGTGACGCTCAGCCGGAGTTTTTGACCGCGGCATCGAGCTTGCGGAAAGCGTCCGCCGCATGCGCCGCGTCGCCGCCAAAGCACCAGCGGCTCACGGGCCCCGACGCAAAACGGCCGTAGTCGAGGCTGGGCCACTGTCCCTTGTGCTCAAGCCCGACTAGGCGCGCCTCTCCGGTCTTGCCCAGTTCGGCATCGGCGGCGGCCAGGGTCACCGACGACCACACCTGGCGGACCATCAGGCGCGAGCGCGCGGCATAGTCGCGCGCCGCCGCATAGTCGCCCCGCCCCAGCGCCAGGTCGGCCTGGCGCGACAGGACGACCCAATGGCGCGGATCGGCCGGCGGCAGTTCCGCGTCCAATGCCTGAAGTTGGGCCGACGCCGCCGCACTGTTCGCGCCGCACTGGCCCTGGGCGAAATCGCGGTCGATGCGCGCGGCGATATTGTCGGGCTCCTTCGCCAGCACCTGGTCGAGCGTGGCGACGGCCGCCTCGCGCTTGCCGGCATAGCGGTCGTAGAGCGCGATCTGATACAGCACACCGGCGTCGTAGGGCGCCAGTTGCAGGGCACGGTCGGCGGCCTTCGCGGCACGCGCGGCCGCCTGCGGCGTGTCCGAAGGCGGGTCGAACAGGGCGAAATCGGCCATGACCTGGGCCAGGCTGGCATGAGCCAGGGCGAAATCCGGCGCCTGGGCGATGGCGCGCTCCCACAGCCAATAGGGCTGCGGCCCGGGTGGTCCCAGCCATTCCTGGTCGGCGCCGGGCACCCAGGTGCCGAGCAGGATCAGTTCCCATGGACTGAGTTGCGCCGCCGGCCGCGCCTGGACGCGCCGCTTGGTGACGAATAGGGCCGCCGGTTCCAGCTCGGCCGCCACGGCCGAAGCCGCGCGATCATCATAGGGCACGCTGCCTGACCAAAGGGTATCGCCGCTGGCCGGGTCGAGCAGTTGCGCGTCGAGATGCGCCCTGGCGCCGGTGCCGGCGATGGCGCCGGTCACGGTATAGATATAGTCTTGCCTGGGGTCCGGCGGCGCCCCGGCGCCGAAGGCGCGCACCTTGATCTGGTCGAAATGCGACAAGGCCGAGGTCAGGCTGGCGGTCGCCATGGCCGCCGCATGGCCATCGCCGCCGTCGATGAGCGGCTTCACCTCGACGACGATCCCTTCGATCCGCGAGGCCGGCGGTGGCGCGGGCTTGGGGAACAGGACGATGACGGCGCCGATGCCGATCACCGCGAGGAGGGCCAATCCGGCCCCGGCCACCCATGGCCTCCAGCGGCGCCCCGCCGGGTGCGGCGGCGGCGCGACGGCTTCGGGCTCGGCGGTAAAGACATAGCCGCGCTTGGGAATGGTGCGGATATGGTCCGGCAAGACCTTGCGCAGCAGGGAGATGGCGCGGGTCAGGCTTTCATCGCCGCCGTGGGCGACACCCCAGACCTCGTCGATCAGGTCCTGGCGGCTCATCACCTGGCCGTTGCGCGAGGCCAGGACGTACAGCACTTCCATGGGCTTGGGCTCGATCTGGTGGCTCGTGCCGGCGCGATCGACGCGGTTATGCCCCACGTCGATCACCATGTCCCTGAAACGCAGGGGCTGTCCGCCGCGCGCCGCAGCCATTCCGTTGACCTGTGCGAAGGTTTGACTCGAAGCCCAAGCCTAAAGGCAAGGGCGCGCAGGCGCAACGGGTGTTAAGGCTGGACCGCGCCGGCGGCGGGCCAGTCGGTGTCGCCGATGTGCTTTAAGGTCATGTCGAGGATGGGGCGCGGCGGCTGACCGGCGGCGATGTACTGGCCGGTTTCGTGCCATACGCCCGCGGTCGAGAAATCGATGGTAAAGCGCACCGTGGCGTTCGGCCCGGCCGGCATTTCCCATACCGCCGTGGCGCCGTCGACCTTCAGCGGCGCGGTGACGGCAAAGCCCGAATTGTAGGCGCGGAACTCGTAGCCCTGGGTCTGCGGGTTCCACGAAACGACTCCGAACGCGTTGAACTTGAGCGTTGCGCCGTCATAGCCGCGGCCTTCGATGAGCAGAAGATCGCCTCCGTTCATGGCGCCGACGCGCTCGGTCTGGGTGATGTCGTAGGGCGCGCCGCCCGGGCCATACCCCTTGGCCTCGCCCTTCCACACGCCCTTCATCATTTCGAGGGGCGCCATTTGGGCGTTTTGGGCCGAGGCGGAACCGGCGGCCAGCAGGGTCAGAGCGAAGGCGGCGAATTTCAGCAAGATGGATCCCCTTGGAAAGCCATCAACCTAGCTCAGGCCGAACGCCGCGGCTTGAACAAAAGGGTCAGCGCACATTGTGGTGCGCGATCTGGCGCAGATAGGCGTGCAGCATCTGGGCCGACATGCCGAACACCTCGCGCATCTCGCGGCTGAAGTGCGGCTGGTCGGCATAGCCGGCATCGGCCGACAGGGCCGCCAGTTCGCCGGGCGGCAGTTCAGCCAGTCCGATACAGGCGCGCCGTACCCGCCTTAACCGGGCATAGGTCTTGGGCGTCAACCCGGTGGCGGCGATAAAACGGCGGCGAAGTTGCCTGGGACCGAGTGTGCCCCGGCGCATTAAGGCGGTCAGGGGCGTCTCGCCTTCAACGGCGGCGATGGCCGCGACCAAAGCGGCGACCGGCGCGTCAAGCAACGCGGGATCGGGCCGCAAGCTGGCTTCGACCTGCGCCTTGAACCCCGAAAGACCGGTGCCGCGATCGTAGCCAGAGGCCAGGATTGCCGAGATATCCGGGCGGGCTTGCGCCAATGGTGCGACCGCGTCGACCCATAGGCCAGGGTCCACGCCCAGGGCCGCCTTCACCGCGCCGGCGCGAAGACGGGCGCCGCGATAGATGGCGCCGGGCAGCGCCTCGATGCGCCGCGCCCGGGTATGCGGCCCGGTCAGCTTGAGGTGCGTCTCGCCGCCCAGATCGGTGACCGAGATCGACAGAGTGCCGTCGGGGACGATGACGTGCGCACGCGCCGCGCCGCCGGATTCGATTTCGAACATCCAGAACGATTCGATGTAGGGCGCGAGGGCCGATGATGGCGGCTGTTCTTCGTATCGCATCATTTGGCTTTGTAGCGCATTGCAGGCTGTCCTGGTAAGCCGAGCCATCCTTATGCCCGAGGCGCCATCGGCCGTCGATCGGATCGGCTTGCGAAAAAATGGCGCGGCGCCCGATTTGGCCATTGACTTCCGGCGATTGGCGAGTATTTTCCGCGCCTCTCGTTTCTTCGCGCGCCCGAACAAGGTTGCGCCCCGCGCTGTATTGCAAGGACACCCGCCATGGCTAAGCCAGCTTCGATCAAGATCCGTCTGAATTCGACGGCTGACACCGGCTTCTTCTACGTCACCAAGAAGAACGCTCGCACCAAGACGGAAAAGATGGTGCTGAAGAAGTACGACCCGGTCGT
>OUWB010000673.1_pt2 | contig 11925 bp, 9 predicted proteins | sample 1779821 | NCBI WGS metagenome assembly OUWB01 (sample SAMEA3914806, study PRJEB12502) | metagenome | biome: forest; material: soil | place: Canada | collected 2011-08-03 | depth 0.1 m
TGGCCAGCTGATCCAGCTCGGCCAGCACGGCCTGGGCGATCGGAATGCCTGCGGCGGCATATTCGCCCCGCCGCAGATGGCTCTGCTCGCCCGGCAGCCAGATGCGATCGACGCCCGGCAGCCGCTCGCTGTCGCGAATGTCGCCGACCAGCCGGTCGACCGCCTGCTTGAAGTCGGCCGGCTCACCAAATGCCTTGAGATCGATCACCAGTATCGCCTGCCCGGTATTGGTGGGCGTCGTGTGATCCTGGTTGAAATCGATCACATCGCGCCCCATCGCCGCGCCATTCAAGGTACCGGCCAGCAGGCCCACCATCAGCGCCAGCCCATATCCCTTATGACCGCCGATCGGCAGCAAAAAACCTTCATGCGCACGGGTCGGATCCAATAGCGGCCGTCCCTGCCGATCTATCATCCAGCCTTCCGGCATGGGCTCGCCGCGCTTGGCCTTGGCCTTGACCTTGCCGTACGCGGCCACCGTGGTGGCCATGTCCAGCACCACGGCTGGCTCACTGCCGGCAGGAATGCCGATCGCGATCGGGTTGGTCGAAAGCAGCATCTCCAGACCACCCCACGGCGGCAGATGGTTGGCATTGCCAACGGCAAAATACATGCCGATCATATCGTGCTCGATCGGCATCCGTGCATACAGCGAGGCCGGTCCAGCGTGATTGCTGGCGCGTGCCCCCACCCAGGCGACGCCGGTGGTACGCGCTTTCTCAATTGCCAATGCCGTTGCATGGGACATCACAAGATGTCCCATGCCATTATCGCCGTCGACAACGGCCATCGCGGCACGCTCGGTCGCGACCCGGATCTTGGGGCGCAAATTGATCCCGCCCGCCTGTAGCCGTTTCCAATATTGGGGCAGGCGAATCACGCCATGCCCATCCGAACCCTGCAGATCGGCCTGCGCCATCAGGCGTGCCACGGTATCCGCATCCGCCGCGGGCAAGCCCGCATGGCGCAGTACCGAAGCGATGAAATCCTGGAGGCGAGTTACATGGACCAATACCGAATCGTTATCGCGCTTCATAAATTGCCGTAGGTGTATGGTTTGTCGGCAGGCATTTCGCCAAGCCGCTTAAGCCTCGAATGTCCATATGCTGCAATGCTATCGTGATGCGACTGAATCGAGTCTAATGACGGTCGAAGACTGCGTCCAATACTCAATTCTTCAGCTGATATATCATTCTGCTATGCAAAGACAGCGAGGACTGCTTTCGTGAATCTGCGTGCCCTGAAATATTTCGTCGCTATCGCGGATGCGGGCAGTGTGACCGCGGCGGCCGAAGCGATCGCCATCGCCCAACCGGCGCTGAGCCGTCAACTGCGCGAATTGGAGCGGGATCTGGGCATGCAATTGCTGCATCGCACGCCGCGCGGTGTGCGCCTGACCCAGGCCGGCGCTACCCTATATGAATCGGCTTATCGCATCCTCGCCGAAGCGCAGCGCGTGCGCGAACAGCTGACGGGGCAGCGGCATACCGGAGAAGCCAGCGTGGTGCTGGGCACTTCGCCCACACTGGCAAGCTTGCTGGTGCCAGGCGTATTCGGACGGTGCCGACGCTCGCTTGGCAGCCTCAAGCTGACGGTACGAGAAGCCTTCACCCCCGTTCTGCTCGATTGGCTGGAGCGCGGCTTGATCGACATGGCCCTGGTCACGAACCCGGAGCCGGGTCGGGCATTTACCATGCATGCCTTGCTGGGCGAACCGTTCGCGCTGATAGCCCCGGTCGGTCAAGGGCTGGGGCCTGCCATTTCGATCGACCAGCTGGCACGCCTGCCGGTGCTGATGACCACAATCCACCGCGGCATCGTCGAGCGCCAGCTCACTCCATTGGGCGGTCAATTGAACGTGCAATCCGAGATCGATTCGATCGACTCCATCCGCGAACTGGTATTGCAGGGGCAGGCTGCAACCGTGATGCCGGTGTCGGTATTCAATGACCCGCATGTGCAAAACCGGGTGACGATGTCGGAAGTCTCGGGCGTGCAGCTGAATCGCCAGTTGATGATGGCAACCCGCCTCGAGCGTGAGGAAAATGCCCCGCTGTCGGTGCTCAAGGACCTGGTCATAGCGGAATTCGCCCAGTTGACCTCGGCCGGCATGTTCAATTTCGCGCCGGTCCGCCAGCGCGCCGCGACCGCGCTTGCCGCCGCGTCCTCTCCATAACCCAATGATATGGCATCGAACAAATTCAGCATTTGATGCCGCCGGGGTCCGCCTTTACCATGGGTCGAGGTGTCCCATGCCCCGATGACACGCGCATCGTCGCCGGCAGTCTGCGTGCCGCAGGATACCTAAAAAAAATAAACAAAAGCTCGGAGACCGCAGTGAATTCTTTCAGTGAAATCGCCGCTAGTGCGGGGACGGAGGACGACCTATTCTCCAAGATCAAATGGCGGATCATTCCGCTATTGATGGTCTGCCTGCTGTTTGCCTGGTTCGACCGGATCAACATCGGCTTCGTCAAATTCGACCTGCAACATTCGTTCCCCTTGAGCAATACTGCATATGGACTGGGCGCAAGTCTGTTTGTGTTGGGCTACATCCTGTTCGAGGTGCCGAGCAACCTGATGCTGTATAGAGTGGGTGCGCGTCGCTGGTTTGCGCGCATCCTGATCACCTGGGGCCTCGCCTCCGCGGCGATGATGTTCGTGCGCAATGAAACCCAGTTCTACGTGCTGCGCTTCATCATCGGTGCCGCGGAAGCCGGCTTCACGCCAGGCATTTTCTACTATCTCACGACCTGGTTCCCGGCCCAGCAGCGCGGCCGTGTCTATGGTGTGTTGTACCAGGCTGTCGCCCTCTCCGGAATACTGGGCGCGCCGATCTCCGGATTGATACTCGGACATTTCAACGGGCTCGGCGGACTGCCCGCCTGGAACTGGGTATTCCTGCTCGGCGGCATACCCTGCGTGTTTCTCGGATTTCTGGTGCTATTCCGCCTCCAGGACAATTTCGAAGACGTTACATGGCTGTCTGTCGACGAAAAGGACCGATTGCGCCGGGCCCTGGTCGCGCGTCTTCCGGACGCCGAGGCAGTACAGGCGGGGTCATTGAGCCGAGCGCTGCGCTCGCCGGGTTTTCTGGTCGTCGCGCTGGTGTGGTTCCTGACGCAGATCGCAGCCTTCGGCATGAACTTCTGGATTCCTCACATCGTGCGCGACTCCGGCATCACCAACCGCGTATCGATCGGCCTGATTACCGCCATCCCCTACTTGTGCGGCGCCGTCGCGATGCTGGTCATAGGCAGCATCGCCGATCGCATCGGCAACCGGCGCATGGTCTTCTTCGGCTGCATGATCATGACCGGCATCGGATTCTTCGCGGCGGGCCTGTTCGAAAAAAACACGCTATCGGTGATCGTCAGCCTGGCCCTGATCGGTGCCGGGGTATTGACCGCCTATACGACGTTCTGGTCGCTGCCGCCCAAGGTGGTGACCGGGGCGGCCGCAGCCGGCGGCATTGCCGTGATCAACAGTGTCGGCCAGCTCGGCGGCATCGTCAGCCCGGTGATGGTAGGCAAAATCATCGATGTCACCGGCAGTATCACGCCCGCGCTCTATCTGATCGGCGGCGTATGCGCAGTATGCGCATTCGTCACGTTCTTCCTGTTTCCGAAATCGCTGCGGCTGCCTGAACTACGCAGCGAGTGATGGCTGGGCCGGCAGTCGGGGATGGACTGGCCCCCGGATCGAAACGCTGAACGCGCACAGAAGAAGGCCGATCTCGGCCCACCGTGCCGTTCAGCCGTGCCCCAGATAAGCAGCCTGGATTTCCGGTGACGCCAGCAGCTCACGCGACGGCCCTTCATGGCTCATGCGCCCGACTTCCAGCACATAACCACGATCGGCCAGCTTGAGCGCCATGCGCGCGTTCTGCTCGACGATCAGCACGGTCACCCCGGTGGCGCGCACTTGGGCCAGCACCTGGAAGATGTTGCGCACGATCAGTGGCGCCAGCCCAAGACTGGGTTCGTCTAGCAGCAGCAGCCTGGGCTTGGTTACCAGCGCACGGCCGATCGCCAGCATTTGCTGCTCACCGCCCGACAGCGTGCCGGCCAACTGCGCGCGCCGCTCAAACAACCGCGGAAAGATCTTGTAGACGTAATCGCAGCTCGCGCCGACCTCCGCCTGCGGGCGCGTATAGCCGCCCAGACGCAGGTTCTCGGCCACGGACAGCGTGCCGAATACGCGCCGGCCCTCGGGCGACTGGCTTATACCCAGCCGCACGATCTTGTCGGCACCAAGCCGGGTGGTTTCCTGGTCGGCAAAGCGGATCGTGCCGCCTCGCGGTGCGATCAGACCGCTGAGCGTGCGCATCAGCGTGGTCTTGCCGGCGCCGTTGGCGCCCAGAATGGCGACGACTTCGCCCTCCTTCACGTTCAACGAGATGCCCTTGAGTGCCTGGATATGACCGTAATTGACGTGCAGGTCTTCGACTTCGAGCAGATTCATGAGGTCACGTGTCCTTGGTGCACAGCCTGCATCAGCGGATCGTCTTCGTCGTCCTGACCCAGATAGGCCTCGATCACAAGAGGATCGCGGCGGATTTCGGCAGGCCTGCCTTCGGCGATTTTCTTGCCGAAGTTGATCACGACGATATTGTCGGCCACATTCATCACCACGCTCATGTCGTGTTCGACCAGAATCACGGTGATGCCGCTATCGCGGATCGCGCGTATGGTCTCGTTCAAGCCGGCCGACTCGAATTCGTTGAGGCCGGCGGCCGGCTCGTCCAGGATGATCAGCTCGGGCTCGGCCACCAGCGTGCGTGCCAACTCCACGCGGCGCTGCACGCCATAGGGCAACGAGGTCGCATTCTCGTGTGCCACGCTCGCCAGGTCGAGCCGTTCCAGCACGGCCATCGCCTTATCGATCAGTGCCTGCTCCTCGCGCCACTGCGCCGGTGTGCCCAGCAAGCCCTGCCACCATTGCTGGCGGATCTGCAGATGCTCGCCGGCGATCACGTTCTCCAGCACCGTCATGTCGGCGAACAGCCGGATGGTCTGAAACGTGCGGCGTATCCCGAGCTGCGCGATACGGTGCGGGGGCAGCCCGGTCACGTCGCTGCCGCGCCAACGGATCCGGCCGTCGGTGGGCCGGTAGACGCCGGTGATCAGGTTGAACACGGTGGTCTTGCCGGCGCCGTTGGGCCCGATCAGCGCGACGATCTGGCCGCGCTCGATGCGAAAGCCCAGGGCGTCCACGGCACGCAGGCCGCCGAAGCTGATGCCGACGCCGTCGAGCTCCAGCAGCGTCTCGGCCGCACCGGATTGAGTGGTATTTTCCATTCGGCTCAGCCTCCCCTGCGCGCGGGCCAGATACCCTGCGGCCTCAGCACCATGATGACGATCATCGCGATGCCGAAGGCAAAGTAGCGATATTGCGCCAGATCGGTGAAGATCTGCGGCACGACGAACATCATCGCGGTCCCCAGCAGCACGCCCGGCACCGATGCCTGCCCGCCCACCAGCACGATCGCGAACAGCGTGACCGAATCGGTAAAATCGAAGGAGCCCGGGCTGACCGCCGAGAGTTGCATCGCGAACAGCGTACCGGCCAGCCCGGCGATAGCCGCGGCCAGCGCGAACGCGGCCACTTTGTATCGGCGTGCATTCACCCCCAGCGTGGTGGCGGCCAGCTCATCGTATTTGAGGTAGCGGAAAGTGCGGCCCAATGCGGAACGGTTCAGATTGCGCACGATCCACAGCACCAGTGCCAGCGCCACCCAGTTCAGATAGTACAGATCGCTCTGACTGCCGAACGACGTGCCGAACAGCACCGGGCCGCCCACGCCGAATATGCCGTCGGGGCCGCCGGTCAGGCCGAACAGGTTGTTCTTCATGGCCAGTACGAAGATCGCGTTGAAGCCTATCGTCACCACCAGCAGATAATCGCCGCGCAGCTTGACGATGGGTGCCGACAAAATCGCGCCGAACCCGGCCGCCACCGCCACGCCCACCGGGATGGTCCACAGCACCGGCCAGTTGAAGCTCAGCGACAGGATCGCGGTTGTGTAGGCGCCGATGCCGAAATACACGGCGTGGCCCATGTCGTACATGCCCGCGCGGCCCAGCACGATGTCCTGGGAAAGCGCCACGATCGCGTAGATCGCGAACACGCCCCCCACCGTCACCCAGGCCGGCGACAGCGTGACCGGCAGCAGCAGGCCGGCCAGCCACAGCAGCACGCCTATCCAGGCCGCCGGCCTGATGCGGCCGAATGCCGCCGGCCTGACCCGCGAGGCTGGCGAGGTGTCGTTGACTTGCTTATTCATGTCGAGGTCCTTGCACCCGAGGTTCTTTCATCCGGGGTTACACCTTTTCCGCGACGCGCTCGCCCAGCAGGCCGGCCGGCCGCACTAGCAGAATCGCGATCAGCAATCCGAAGGTGATGGCATCCTGCCACGAACTCGACACATAGCCCGCGGCGAAAGCATTGAACAGTCCGAGCAGCAGCCCGCCCAGCATCGCGCCCGGGATATTGCCGATGCCGCCGATGATGGCGGAAATGAAAGCGTTCAAGCCATACGACCAGCCCATGGTGAAATAAGTCTGGCGGTAGTAGAGCCCGATGAACAAACCGCCCACCGCGCCCAGCACCGGGCCGATCACGAACACGGTAGCGATCACGCGATTGACGTTGATGCCCATCAGCCGCGCGGCGTCCTGGTCGATGGCCGCGGCGCGAATGGCCGTACCCAGGCGGGTGTGGTGCACGAATAAATACAGCGCGACCATCAGCACGAAGGCACCGACCATGATCAGCAGCTGCACGAAGCTGAGATAGGCGCCGCCGACATGCCAGGTGATACTGGGCAGCAGATCGCTGGGAAAGACACGCACATTCGGCCCCCAGATCAGCATGATGCCGTTCTCGATCAGCATCGATGCGCCGAGTGCGGAAACCATGGGCGACAGCCGGTGCGCACGGCGCAGCGGACGATAGGCCAGCCGCTCCAGCAAGGTGCCGGCCACGGCCGCGCCGATTACCGCGATCAGGAAGGCCAGGGCCAGCAGCACGGGCACCGGCAGGCCGGCGAAGGCGCCGGTGGTCAAGGTGGTCAAACCGATAAACGCGCCCAGGATGCACAGGTCGCCATGGGCGAAATTGATCAGCTTGAGCACGCCATAGACCATCGTATAGCCGAGCGCGATCAGCGCGTAGATGCCGCCGACCGTCAAGCCGTTGATGAATTCCTGCAGGATGAAGTCCATCGAACCCTTTCCACGGATGAGAGGCCGCAACGCCCTGCGCACCCGACCGCATCGGGATCTCGGCCGACCTGAATCGGCACTACGCGGACACTACGCGGGCACCGCGGGCTCGCAGCAGTCGCGGCGCATCGTTCGATGGGCCGCGACCGTGCATCGCGATCTTACTTGGTCGGATAGACCGTCTTGTAGGAACCGTCGGCTTCCACTTCGAAGGCCGTCATCGGACTGCCCATGCGCTCACCATTGGCGTCCCAAGTGAAGGGGCCGGTCAGCCCGTTGTAGCTCTTCATGTCATGCAGCCACGGAATCAGCTTGGACGTATCCGCCGACTTGGTCGCCTTGATTGCGACGAACACCGCGCGCAAGCCATCCGCATTGGTAAAGGTGTAGATGCTGGGCGGTTGCGAGCCGTAGCTCTTCACGTAGTCAGCCAGGAACGTCTTGGCTTCCGGATAGGGCAGGTTTTCCGGCGACGGCACGTTGATAATGACCGCGCCCTTGACCGCATTGCCTGCGATTTTGGCGAACGCCGCATTCTGGTTGGCATCACCGCCGACGAAGGTGGCCGTCATGCCGAGCTGCACCATTTGCGCGCGGATCAGACCACCATCGGTGTAGTAGCCCGAGAAGTACAGCACATCCGGATTATCAGCCTTCAGCTTGGTCAACACGGCGCTGTAGTCTTGCGTGCCGGCCGTGATGTAGTCCTTGGCGACAACATTGCCACCGGCGCTCTTGACCGCCTGCTCGACGCTGTCAGCCAGGCCCGTGGCATAGCTGGAATGGTCGCTCAGTACGACAATGCTCTTGTAGTGCTTGGCCTTGACCAGATACTCGGCGGTGAACAACGCTTCCGCGCTATTGGGCGGCGCATTGCGGAAAAAAGTCTTCCAGCCCTTGGCGGTCAGCTCGTCGCTGGTGCCATCCGATGTCTGGATCACGTTGGCGGCCGAATAGATCGGCGCGGCCGCCAGCGCCGCACCGCTGGTGTAGGTACCGATCACCGCGATCACGCCGTCGTTGACCAGTTTGCGCGCGCAGATCGCTGCCTGCGCGGGCTTGCCCTCGTCATCGCAGACGGTGACCTCGATCTTGCGCCCAAGCAGGCCGCCCGCCGCATTCTGCTGGTCGACCAGCAGCTTGACCCCGTTCTCGATGCCCTGGCCTTCCGCCGCGTAGTCGCCGGTAATGGGCGCCTGCACGCCGATCTTGATCGGCTCGCCGGCAGCATGCGCGGCAGTCATTGCCATCACGCCAGTCGTCAGTGAAAAAGCGGAAATTGCAGCGATTCTTGTCAATTTATTCATTCTCTGGTCTCCTGATCCAGGCACGTGCATGGTGTGCCATATCCCTTTCCTTCCTCCGTGCCGACGACTTGGCGCGGAGCCTCAACGATAAGATGAGAAGTCTACCTACGATGTTGCCATGGCCGAATAGGCAAAAACGAGGTGCCTATCTACCCTAGCTCGCTACCCAAGCCCGCTCAACATTGGCCCGAGTATAGGAACGCCATATTTATGTGTCTTGCTTCTTTCACACACGGCCGATGCGCATTTCCGCATAGCGCCAGCCAGACCAAGGGCAAACACCTAGATCCCGCCCACAAAAAACAAGGCGCCCCACGGGGCGCCTTGTTTGGCGGAGTTCGTCGAATTTACGGGCGTGCGACGTCGGGCAGCGCGGGCCGCGTCTCTAAGCTGTGGCGGATCAAGGCTTCGATCCGCGCGCGCTCCTCGCCGGCCAGCGGCAGTCGCGGCAGTCGCACATGCTCCGTGCCGAGGCCGACCATCGCTTCCGCCAGCTTGATGTTCTGCACCAGCTTGGTCGATACGTCGAGCGCCAGCAGCGGCGCGAACCAGCGGTAGATCGCACGCGCCTCTTCGAGCCGTCCAGCCTTCACCAGGCGGTATATGGCCACCGTCTCGCGCGGAAACGCGCAAACGAGGCCGGCTACCCAGCCGTGCCCGCCCATCAACATCGCCTCCATGGCCAGATTGTCGACGCCGCACAGCAGGCTGTAGCGGTCTCCTACCACGTTGATCAGGTCGGTAATGCGGCGCACGTCGCCGCACGACTCCTTGATGGCCACGAACTTGGGCTCGGCCGCCAGCTCGGCGAACATGTCGGGGGTGACGTCCACGCCGTACGCGAGCGGATTGTTGTACACCAGGATGGGCAGTGGACTCGCCTCGGCCACGGTGCGGAAATGATTGAGCGTCTCGCGGCGGTCCGACACATAGCGCAGGCCGGGCAGCACCATGTAGCCGGCCGCGCCACGCTTGGCGCCTTCGCCCACCTGCCGGCAGCCGTCCAGCGTGCTGTTCTCGGCCACCGTCAGCAGCACCGGCACGCGGCCGCGCGCCGCCTCCACGGCCACATCCAGCACAGTCAGCTTTTCGTCGAGTGACAGCGTCGATGCCTCGCCCAGCGAGCCGCACACGATGATGCCGTCCACCCCCGCCTCGATCTGAGCTTCGATATTCTTCTTCGTGCCTTCTTTGTCGATGCTGTAATCGCGCTGGAACTTGGTCGTAACGGCAGGCAGTACGCCTTCCCACAAATGTGTCATCCTTGCTCTCCGGATAGTGATGTGATGATAGAAAAATTATAGGAAAGACCACCCCCGCCGTCTTGCACAGTCGGCGCACGTTCGATGATCATATCTGCACAATCGAGCCGACTCCATGGTCGGCTTGGCCCGCTATGCAAAAATCGTCATTCAAGCGGCGCGATACATGCAAGACGCAAGTCCAGGGCCAGCGTACGATGCCCTTCATGAAAACCGTGCACATCATCGATTCCCACACCGGCGGCGAACCCACCCGTCTGGTGATCTCCGGCGGCCCCGACCTTGGCCAGGGGCCGTTGAGCGAAAGACTGAAGGTATTCCAACGCGACTTCGACGGCTTGCGCGCCGGCATCGTCAACGAGCCGCGCGGCTCAGACGTGCTGGTCGGCGCGCTGCTGTGCGAGCCGTCCGACCCGAGTTGCTCGGCCGGCGTGATCTTCTTCAACAACGTCGGCTTTCTCGGCATGTGCGGTCACGGCACCATAGGCCTGATCGCCTCGCTCGCGCACCTGGGCCGCATCGCTTCCGGCCGGCACCGCATCGAGACGCCGGTCGGCGTGGTCGAGGCTGAATTGCATACCGACGGCAGCGTCACGGTGCGCAACGTTCCGTCCTACCGATACCGGCATGCGGTACCGCTGGAAGTGCCCGGCCATGGCCGCGTTCATGGCGATATCGCCTGGGGCGGCAATTGGTTCTTCCTGGTCGCCGACCATGGCCAGTCGCTCGAATTTTCCCGCGTCGACGCGCTCACCGACTTGACCTGGGCCATGCGGCGGGCACTCGAAGCGCAATACATTACCGGCCAGGACGGTGCGCTGATCGACCATATCGAGCTGTTCGCCGATTCGCCCAAGCCCGGCATCGACAGCCGCAACTTCGTGCTGTGCCCCGGCAAGGCCTACGACCGCTCGCCGTGCGGCACCGGCACCAGCGCCAAGGTTGCCTGCCTCGCCGCCGCCGGAGAACTGGCGCCCGGCGCCGTGTGGCGCCAGGAAAGCATCGTCGGCAGTGTGTTCGAAGCCGGCTATGCGCACGACGACACGCTACCCGCCGGGCGTATCATGCCGACGATACGCGGCCATGCCTACGTCAGCGGTCAGGGTACACTGCTGTTCGGCGCAGACGATCCGTTCGCCTGGGGTCTGCGTGCCCTATGAAGCGGGGTCTGCGTGCCCTATGAAGCGCGGTACTCTGCCTGACGTCATCGTGGTCGGCGCCGGCATCGTCGGCGCCGCGTGCGCGCATGCGCTGGCCGCCCACGGTCTCTATGTACTGGTCCTGGACAAGGCCGGCGTCGGCACCGGCACCACGGCCGCCGGCATGGGCCATCTGGTGGTAATGGACGATACATCCGCCGAATTCGCCTTGAGCGCCTGGTCGCGCGAACTGTGGCTGGCGCTCGCGCCGCGCCTCGATGCGCGCCACGCCTTCGTGCGCTGCGGCACGCTGTGGGTGGCCGCCGACGACGAAGAACTGGCCGCGGCCCATGCCCGCCAGCGCGCGCTGCAGGCCCGGGGCATCGCCTGCGCGATGCTCGATGCGGCGCAGCTGCGCGAGGCCGAACCGGCCTTGCGCCCAGGTCTTGCCGGCGGCATGATCGTGCCCGACGACGCGGTGGTCTACGCACCGACGGTGGCCGCCTGGCTGCTTGAACAACCGCTTGCCGGACGCATCGCGCTGCGAACCGATGCCGAAGTGGTCGCACTCGATACTCCAGGCGTGCGGCTCGCCGACGGCACCGCGTTGGCCGCCGGCGCCGTGCTGCTGGCCAACGGCATCGATGCGCAGAGCCTGCTGCCGGGCCTGCCGCTGCACGCCAAAAAAGGCCATCTGCTCATCACTGACCGCTATCCAGACACCGTGCGGCACCAGATTCTCGAACTCGGCTACATCAAGAGCGCGCACCAGGCCAGCGGCACCTCAGTGGCGTTCAACGTGCAGCCCCGCCCGACCGGCCAGCTGCTGATCGGTTCGTCGCGCCAGTTCGACAGCACCGATCCGGCCGTCGAGCCCGCCGTGCTCGCGCGCATGCTGCGCCGCGCCGCCGAATTTCTGCCCGATTTACCCGCGCTGAACGCGCTGCGCGCATGGACCGGCTTTAGGCCGGCCACGCGCGACGGCCTGCCG
>OUWB010003978.1_pt1 | contig 11925 bp, 9 predicted proteins | sample 1779821 | NCBI WGS metagenome assembly OUWB01 (sample SAMEA3914806, study PRJEB12502) | metagenome | biome: forest; material: soil | place: Canada | collected 2011-08-03 | depth 0.1 m
GCGCGGGCGATGCCGGCGTAGCGGCCGGCGACCGCGCCTGCCGCGCGCGCGGCTTCGACCAGATCGAGCAGGCGCCCGGCGCGCGGATCGACCGGATGGAAGCGGTGGCCGAAGCCGGGCAGGTATTTGCCGTGCGCGGCGGTAAAGGCGTCGACTTCGTGGGCCACGGCGTCGGCCAGTGCCATGCCGCTGCCGGTATCACTGCCGCAGCGCGCGGCAATCGCCTGGTACAGCTCGACCGCCTGCTGCCCTGCGCCGCCGTGCACATCGTCCAGCGTGTTGAGGGCGGACGCGAGTGCGCCGTTCAGCGGCAGGCCGCAGCTCACCGCCATGCGCGAGATGGCGATAGACGGTGCGTGCGGACCATGGTCGACCGACGCCACCAGCGCCGCTTCGAGCAGTTGCGCCTGCTGCGCGTCGGGCAATTCGCCGCGCAGCATCAGCCAGATCATCTCGGCAAAGCCGACCCGGCCGATCAACTCCTCAATCGGATAGCCGCGCACCCGGATGCTGCCGGGATGGATGTCGATGATTTCGGTACGCCAGTAGTCGGCAGCCAATTGGGCTGGATCAATCGCGGTTGCATCGATGGCTGCCGCACCCTTGCCGGTGGTATCGCTCATGGTCAGATCACTCCTTCACGTTGGAATTCGGCGATCTCGGCTTCGCTGTAGCCTAGTGCCGCGAGATGCGCATGGGTATGTTGGGACAGGATGGGGGCGGGCGTCTGCGGTGCCGCGTCGCCGTCGGAAATGCGAAAGCCGGCACGCGTGACGCGCTGGGGTGCGCTGCCTGGTGCCGCGTCGGCAGCTTGCAGTTCGCGGATAAATTGACGCTCGCTCAGATGCGGGTGGTCCAGGATTTCCGGCACGCTCATGACGCGTCCGGCCGGCACGCCCGCTTCGACCAGCAGACGTTCCCAGGTCGCGGCATCGTGCGTGGCCAGCGCCTGTTCCAGTTCGGCGTTGAGCGCGGCGCGATGCAGCTTGCGCTGCTGGCGCTCGGCAAAGCGAGGGTCGTCGGCCAATTCCGGACGGCCCACCAGGCGGCATAGGCTGACGAATTGCTTGGTTTCGTTGGCGGCGATATTCAGCAGGCCGTCGCCAGTGCGGAAGGTGCCGGACGGCGCGGCGGTGAAGTTCTCGTTGCCCATCGGCATCGGCGTCACGCCGGCATTCAGGTAGTTCGAGACCACCCAGCCCATCGTCGTCAGCGTGGCTTCCAGCATCGAAACGTCGAGCTTGCGGCCGTGGCCCGTACTACGCGCCTCGACCAACGCGGCGCAGATGCCGAAGGCGGCGGTCAGGCCGCCGACCGTATCGGAAATCGGATAGCCGACGCGCAGCGGCGCACTGGCGGCGTCGCCCGTCACGCTCATCACGCCGGATATACCCTGGATGATTTGGTCGTAGGCGGGCCGCTGGGCGAATTCGCCGTCTTCGCCGAAGCCCGAGATCGCGCAATAGATCAGGCGCGGGTTGATGGCCTGTAAGCGCGGGTAGTCCAGTTCGAGCCGCGCCATCACCCCGGGCCGGAAATTCTCCACCAGCACGTCGGCATCGGCCACCAGGCGACGCAGGATGGCCTTGCCGCGCGGATCCTTCAGATTCAGCGTGAGCGACTGCTTGCCCGCGTTGACGGCGACGAAGGACGCGCCCATGTTGGCGGCCGCGGCTTTTGGGTCGGCGCCCAGGCGTCGCGCCAGATCGCCGCCGTCGGGCTGCTCGATCTTGATCACTTCCGCGCCCATCAACGCCAGTTGGTAGGCGCAGAACGGTCCGGCCAGGACATTGGACAGATCGAGTACGCGCACGCCGGCCAAGGGTAAAGACATAGGTAAAGACGCAGGTAAAGACATAGGACCTCCCGATATCGAATGGCGGCGCGCGCAGGAATTTGCCGGCGCACGACGCCATGCTGACTTATATGTCTACGTTCCGCATCGTTCTGCTAGACGGAATGCAGTTCTATTTTGTCCATTCTAGCAGGACAGCCCGGTTGGTGGCTTCCCCTCTGCCACCATGCCTTCCCTCTGTGCGCCGCCTTGCGCGGATCTTGTACTTAAGAAAGCGGTCGGCCGGTCGTTAACAATTTTACGAAGTCTTTCCTAATTCATCCGGGTTTTACCCGGCCGGCTCGCCGCAGGCATGGGCACGGCCGCACGCGAACAGGCGCATTATGTCGAGCATCAGCGGTGTTACCCCCAATTCGCTCTATGTAACCGGGAGCGGCGCGGGCAGTTTTATCGATGCCAGTCAGGTCGCGGTAGCCGAATCCACCACCGAGGTCACGCAGGCCTCGGTTTCGCTAAGCGCCAATTTGAACGGCGTCACCGCCGGCACCGCCGCGGGCGAATTGACCCTGCAGTTTGCCCAGGCGCTGCAAAGCGCGACGACGGTCGATCCGAGCACCGGCCAACGGGAGATTACGTCTGGCGCCGATGCTCAGCTTACCGCGACGTTCAGCGCCTTGCTGCAGCAGAACGGCTTCAGCAGCACTCAGGCCAATGCGGCGGCCACCAGCCTCGAAACCCAATTGGCCCAGGGCGGGCAGGTCAGCCTCGCGGCCAATTATGCTCAGACCGGATCGGTCAGCGCGTCCGTTACCTCGAGCTATGGCACCGGTGCCGCCAGCTCGGTCTCCGCCATCGATACCAGCCAGCGAGCTGGCGCTATCCAGATCGGGATTAACCTCGCGACTGGTCAGCTCAGCGTGGACCTGACTTCTCAGAATATTTCCAGCTACCAGGCGCAGGGGCAGATCAGCGGCAGCGGCAATTTGAGCGGTCCGGTAGCCCAGGCGCTGGTGTTGCCGGGTTCCAGCACGCAGAATAGCGGCGGCGTCCTGTCCGCGGGCGGCAGTTCCGCACTCGAGACATTGAGCCAAGGGCTGGGTGACAACTTGACCAACAGTCTGGGCGCGCTGGCGACGGCCGGCGGCTCGGCCCTGGCCGCATCGCCGCTGAGCGAAAGCGGCAGCGAGGTCAGCGTGCTCGCCGAAAGCGTCACTGCAACGCTGATCGACTTCGGCGCCACTACCAACACCGGCGCGAACGGCAGCAGCGGTGGCAACAACGGTGGCGGCAACAACGGCGGGTCCGGCCTGAACCTGAACGCCTCGCAGAGCAACGCACTGAGCACCGCCAGCGGTACCCCAGCGCCGAGCGGCGCCAGCACGCAAGCCCAGGCGGAAACCACGCCAGCCGTGCTGCAGCAATTGCTGGCCGAGCTGAATGCAACCCGCGTCCTGGGGCAGGAAGAAGTGGCCGGCTTGCTGCGAGGCCTGGCGCAACTGTCGGCCAACGCCAGCGCCAGCGCCGGCAATAGCGCCGGCGCCGCCGGCAATGCGGCCGCATCGAATACGGCGGCCTTGCAAACTGCTTCGGCGGGGCTGGCTACGGGCGCGAATGGAACGACCGGCAGCGGGCTTACGGTAGACGGCGGCTACGCGTCGGTGAGTATCGGCATTGTCCAGACCTTGACGGTGCAACAGCTGGATGGCGACGGCTATGGCTCTACCCTGTACCAGCGGCCGGACGGCAGCCTCGGCTCGATTTCCACCACCCCACTGCGCCAGACGGCCTGAGTTGGCGCGGGATCTCACTTCACCGCTTATATCACCGCCGACTTCATCGGATACACATCCGCACCGAACGGTGCGGCGCGAAACGGCGCCAGCGTCTCGGCATGGTCGGACAGCGCCTGGAGGCGCGGATAGCGCGACGCATCGATCAACTCGGGCAGCATCTGCCGGGTGAAATACCAGGCGACGGCGGTGGTCACATCGCCCTGATTCAGCCGTGCCGGCGGGGTTGTGTGCGCATACTCGACTTCCAGCGCGCCGTAGGCCGCGTAGAGCTGTTCGCCGACGCGCGTGACCCAGGGTTCGTGATACTTCTCGCTCGGCCGCAAATGCCGCTCGTAGACGATCTGCACGCTTTTCTCGCAGGCTGCGAGCGCGAGGCCGACGATGCGCAGCACGCGCAGGCGCGCCGCCAGGTCCGCCGGCATCAGGCTGTGCCGGCCGGCCGCCAGCGTTTCGGCGTAGTCGAGTATCAGGCCGGAGTCGATCAGCTGCGTGCCGTCGTCGCAGATCAGCGTGGGCGCCTTGACGACCGGATTGATCTCGCGGAATTGCGCGTAGGCGCTGAACACCGAGATCGAGCGGTGCTCGAACGGCAGCTCCAGCATCTGCAGCGAGATCGCGACGCGGCGTACGTAGGGCGAATCGAGCATACCGATAAGTTGCATGAAGGCTCCAGTAACGATGCGGCGCGAGACCGCGATGAAGGGATGTTGAACGTCAAGCGGGGCGGTTAGTCGATGGCATCGCTCACGCGCCCTGTGTCGTGGAGAGTTGGGCCAGATACGCATGCAGCTGCGCGACCACTGCCGCGCCCTCGCCGACGGCTGTGGCGACGCGCTTGGTCGAACCCGAGCGCACGTCGCCGATGGCGAACACGCCGCGGACATTGGTTTCGAGTTCGTAGACCGGGGCCGATTCGGTGTCAGCCGCGGCCGGTCCGGTCGCCACAAAGCCTTTGGCGTCGATGCGCACATGGCAGCTGCGCAGCCACTCGGTATTCGGATCGGCGCCAACGAACAGGAACAGACGCCGCACCGGCAGCGCACCGACGCGTTCCGCGCCGTCTTCCCGGGTGCAATATTGCAGCCCGCTCAGGCCGTTTTCGTCGCCCTGCAGCGCGCAGACTTCGGTGCGCGGGTGCAGTACCACATTGGGCAAGCCTGCCAGGCGTTCGATCAGATAGTGCGACATGCTGGCCTCAAGGCTGGGCCCTCGTATCAACATATGCACACGTGCCGCATGGGAACTGAGATACACGGCCGCCTGCCCTGCCGAATTGCCGCCGCCGATCAGCACCACGGTCTCGCCCTTGCACAGCTTGGCTTCGACGGGCGACGCCCAGTAGTAGATACCGCGTCCTTCGTAATGGGCCAGATTGGGCAGCGCGGGGCGCCGATAGATCGCGCCGCTCGCGATCACCACGCTGCGCGTCGGCACGCGCCGTCCGTTCTTCAACTCGAGTTCGAGTGGCTGATGGCCGCAGTGCAGGGCCTTGACCTCAAGCGGCACGGCGATGTGGGCGCCGAATTTCTGCGCCTGCACGAAGGCGCGCCCAGCCAGTGCTTGCCCCGAGATCCCGGTCGGAAAGCCCAGGTAGTTTTCGATGCGCGCGCTCGCGCCTGCCTGGCCGCCCGGCGCACGGCAATCGAACACCGCGACCGACAGGCCTTCGGATGCCGCATACACGGCGGTGGCGAGCCCGGCCGGGCCGGCGCCGACCACCGCCACGTCGTATACATGACCGGGATCGAATTCCGGCAGCAGGCCCAGGTGGGTCGCCAACTGGCCTTCGTCGGGTGCGCGCAGCACGCTGCCGTCCGGACAGATCACCAGCGGAAAATCGCTGGGCTTGGCGGCGATGCGGCTGACCAGGTCCATCACGTCGGCGTCGTTGTCGACATCGAGCGACGTGTGCGGATAGCCGTTGCGGCGCAAAAAGCTTTGCAGCGCATGCAGCTTGCTGCTGGCACCACCGCCGACCAGCACCAGTCCGGTGCCGCGTTCGATCAAGCCGACTCGGCGCAGGATCAGTGCGCGCATGATGCGCTCACCCAGGTCCGCCTCCGCGACCAGCAGCGCGCGCAGCCGTTCCGGCACGATCAGCAGGGTTTCGATGTCCTCGGTGGCGCGGCAGTCGACCAGCGCGGGTTTGCCCGTGAGCTGGCCGATTTCGGCGACAAAGCCGCCCGCATGATGCTCGGCCAGCACGTCGGTATGACCCAGGCCGTCGCGGGTCGTCACCTGGACTTCACCCGCTAGCAGCACGAATAGCCCGGGACTGGTCTTGCCGGTCTCGTTCAGTAGCGTGCCGGCCGTATAGTGCTGGATCGTGCCGAAGCGACGCATGCGATCGATGTCGCTGTCCAACAGCCGCGGATACAGTTGATGGAGACGCGGTTCCAGCGACGAGTACGGGACGTCCGCCGAATCGGTGGGCGGATGGAAGGTCGCGGCGGTCAACGGTGCATCGCTCATCGGGAGTCCCGCAATAGGATAGGACCAACTATGACGCGGAATGCGCCTCTTGCACCTCGGTCACGCGGCCGGCTTCGGGCTGTGCGACGCAGCGCGGCTCGCCGCAGGTGATGTTGTCCACGGGTGCTGCCGGCGTCGCCATCCTGCTGCTCTCGGCACCGCCGGGCGGCGCTTCGGGCGTAACGGCCTCGAGCGTGCGGCCGGTGTCGCGCCACGCGTCGAGACCGCCCAGCAGCGGAATCGCCTCGCTAAAGCCGAGCTTGCGCAGTTGCTTGGCCATCCAGGCCGCCGACACTTCATTGGGGCAGGTGCAGTAGATCACGATCTTGCTGCTGCGGTCGTAGTTGGCGACGATCTCGTCGAGCTGACGTTCGTCTGCGAAGCGTGCCCCGGGGATGACGTAGGGATCGAGAAAACGCTTTTCCGGCGAGCGGATGTCGAACACCACGGGCGTCGCACCATCCGTCATCAGGCGCTCCAGTTGCTCGACCGTCATGCGCGCGGTCTCCAGCGTCTGGTTCAGCGCGCGCCGGCGCCACCAGCGATAGACGACGTAGAGTCCCAAGGCGACAGCGGCCAGCTCGATCGCGTCGCGGCCGTAGATGTTGAGCGCGACGAACACGGCGTTGATCTGGTACGCGAAGATCGCACCCAAGGCGAGACCGGACGCGGCCCAGAGTGCCGCGCCGACCGCGTCGAATTTGACGAAGGTGGTAAGGCGCACGCCCATCGCGCCAGCGAGCGGTACCGAGACCAGGGACAGGCCAGGAATGAACTTGGCGGCGAACAGCACACGCACGCCCCAGCGGCCGAAAAAGCGCTCGGTCTGCTTGACGCAGGAATCGCGCGAGAGCGACAGCTTGCATAGCGTGTGCAGGGTCTTGCCGCCGTAGCGGCGTCCGGCATGGAACCAGAACAGGTCGCCCAACAGGGCACCGCACACGGCGAGCAGCAGGGCCAGCAGCAGGTGCGGCCACACGGAGACCGGGGCGATCATGATGTAGGCACCCACCATCACCAGCGTCGGCAATGCAGGGATCGGCAAGCCGAGCGATGCGCCCAGCACGTTGAGAAAAACGACCTCCGGTCCGTATTTCGCGACCAGGTCATGCAGCATGGCAAATCTCCGGAACGGCTGACGGCAGGCTCGCGGCTGCCGTGCGCGGCACTGCGGCGCCGCGTCTTTTCAGGATGATTTCGCCATTATGAACCTTAGCGCGCGCCGACACTGTGAAAGAAATGCGTCAGCACGCCGGCCGCGCCGCGGCCGTCTGTTTATATGCAGGCTTACTGGTATACCGGCTTACGGTTTCAGCGCCTGAGCCAGGCAGGCGGTGACGTGGTCGATCGAGTCGGCGCGTGCGGCCGGATTGGTGCCGGTGATCGGGATACCGGTGCGGCGCCGAGTGGGGCCGAGCGGGTCAATGCAGCAGCGTGACCGGCGTGAAGGTCAGGCGCCAGAGCTTGATCAGCGTCCACATACGCTTGACGAAGTGGAAGCGGCTGGCGTCGATCAGCACCATGTCGGATTGCGTTTCGGACGCGCGACGCGCGATCGAATGGGCGGCGTCGCCCTGGGTGCGGTGGGTGGTGTATGGCACGCCCGCGTCGTCGAGGATGGCTCGGGTCTGTTGGAGCGCCGTGCCCAGCACGCTGAGGTCTTGGCGCAGCAGTTTGCCGCGCGGATGAAAAGCCAGTTCCCGGCCGTAGGCGAGATGGGCGCGGACTTCGAGCAGCTCGACTTCGGCCACGCACCGTTCCCGGAACAGAAAAGCCGCATGCCGTGCGGCAAGCGGCGCGCCGCCTTCGTCGACGAGCGGAATCAATAGGCGCAACATAGTGACACTCCGTATAGCCATGCGGCCATGACGGCCGATGACATATTCCATCACGCCGCGTGTCAAGGTCTCGCAAAAATGCCGCGGGAGCTTGTAAAAATGTGATCAACGTGACATGTACGGGCTGCTAAGCATCCAGTGGCGACGCGAAGCGTGCGCGATAGGCCTGCGGCGTGACTGCCAACGTGCGCAGAAAGCTGCGGCGCAGCGTTTCCTCGCTGCCGAAGCCGCAGCGCGCGGCGATGCGTTTCAGTCCCAGCGTGCTGTCGCCGAGCAGGCGCCGGGCCGCTTCCACCCTGAGTTGTTCGACCGCGCGCGCGGGCGTGCTGCTGGTCTGTGCGCGATAGTGGCGTACAAAGCTGCGTTCGCTCATGCCAACCTGCGCGGCAAGCCGCGCGACCGACAGGTCGTCGGCCAGGTGGGCGGCGATCCAACCATGCAGATCGGCGAAGCGGTCGCTTTGCTGCTGCAGCGCCAGCGCCGCGCTGAACTGTGCCTGGCCGCCCGGCCGCTTCAGAAACACCACCAGATGCTGGGCCACCGCCAGCGCCAGCGCGCGCCCAATATCGTCCTCGACCAGCGCCAGTGCGAGATCGATACCGGCCGTGATGCCGGCCGAGGTCCACACCGTCCCGTCGCGGATGAAGACCGGATCGGGTTCGACCCGGATTGCCGGATAACGCTGCGCCAGTTCTTCGCAACGGGTCCAGTGCGTGACCGCGCGGCGTCCGTCGAGCAGACCGGCGGCGGCTAGCATAAAGGCGCCGGTGCAGACCGCAGCCACGCGCCGTGCATGGACGCTGCGACGGCGCACCCAGTCCACCAGCTGCGGGTCGTGCTCGGCTGGGTGCACGCCCCAGCCGCCCGCCACCAGCAAGGTGTCGCAGCGGCTGCGCGGGCTCGGCAGCGATTCCGCCACCAGCCCGAGGCCGGCGGAGGAGGTCACGATACCGGCCTTGGGGGCAACCACACGCGGCAAATATGGGGGCTCCCAACCTTGTGCGCAGGCCAATTCATTGGCGCTGGCAAATACCTGCAGCGGACCGGCGACGTCGAGCAATTGGACCTGATCGAACGCCAGCAGATCGACGCTGCGCGGTTGGGGCCGGGAAGTCGGGGTCACGGAGGCCATGGTGTTCTCACAGTGAAAAAACCAGTTTGGCGTAAAACGAGGGAATTATGGCAATCGAGCCAAAGTATATCGATCTAAAGTAACACTGTCCATGCGCGATACGGCGTGTGGCACGAGACGGCACGCTAGCTATCTCGCCTACACATCCAACCATATACGAGGTTCCATCATGCCCATGACTATCGGCCTACTGCTGTTTCCCAACGTCCAGCTACTCGATCTGACCGGCCCCTACGACGTCTTCGCGGCATTGCCCGATGCCGACGTGCGCCTGATCTGGAAGGATCGCGCCCCGGTGCGCACGAGCAGCGGCATGTGGGTGACGCCCGATACCACCTTCGTCGACTGTCCGGCACTCGACGTGATCTGCGTGCCCGGCGGTAGCGGCGGCGTGGAGCCCCTGATGGAAGATGCCGACACGCTCGCCTTTCTGCGCGCGCAGGCCAAGCAGGTGCGCTATCTGACCTCGGTCTGTACCGGCGCCCTGGTGCTGGGCGCGGCTGGCTTGCTGCGCGGGCGGCGCGCCACCACGCACTGGGCCTTTCATGAACTGCTGGCCCCGTTCGGCGCGATTGCAGAACAGGCGCGCGTGGTGCGGGACGGCAATCTGGTGACGGGCGGCGGGATTACCGCCGGTATCGATTTCGCACTGACCCTGGCCGCCGAGCTGTGCGGGGCCGAGGTCGCGCAATCGGTACAACTGCAGCTCGAATACGCCCCCGCCCCGCCCTTCGATGCCGGTAGTCCGGAACGCGCGCCGGCCGAACTGGTGGCGCAGGCGCGTGCCCGCAGCGCGCCGCTGCTGGCGCAGCGCAGAGCCATCGTCGAACGGGCGGTGGCGGCCCTGGGTTGATACGGGATTAAGCCGGGAATGCGGGACCTTGGCCCAGGTCTTCGGCGCCGGCATGCTCAGGGGCGCCGCCGCTGCCTATTCGGTGCGCAGCGCGCGGGCCAACGCCTGTAGATTGCCGAGTTCGAGTTCCAGGCGCTCGGTCAGGCGAAACAACGCGCGTTCGTCGGGCGAGCCCGACGGGTCGAGGCTCGCCAGCACGGTATGGGTGCGGTGACGGAGAATGTCCAGATTGAAATTCAGTTCCGCAAGCGACCGGTGGATGGATACCGCGCCGCTGTCCGTCAGGCTTTGCCACGGCAGCGTGGGGGTGCGCCCCTGGAGCGGCGGCAAAGGCGTGCCGCCGGCATCGTCCGTTTCCTGCCGGACGGGTTCCACGGGACGTTCGTGATCCATGGTCGTTGCCTCCGTCGTATCTTTCGAAATGCGCGGCTTGCAGCGCAGCAATGCCGTGCGCAACTCACGCTCCAATAAGACATTGTGATCGCGTACAGGTTCTGCCGAAATAAGCGACGCCCAAAATCAGGCGCATGCCTATTCGAAACCGCGACGGCGAGACGACGTCACGCAAGGCGGTCAATCCGGAATCTGCTAACCGGCCCGCGTTACAATGGGTCCATGGCCGAACGTACCCTAGCGGTCCTCCCCGATACGCCCTGACGATGAGATTCGCGACCCTGTTACAGAAGCGCCCGATTCCGATTCCGACTTCGATCGCCGCCGCGGTGCTGCTGTGCACCATGCTGGCCGGTTGTGCCGGGGCGCCCTCCGGGTCGCAGACGGGCGCGGCCACCACCCACGCCACGGTCGATCCGATCGGCCTGCTGCCTATGACTGGCTACGACCAGAATATCGACCACTGGCTCAAGCCGTCCGCGCCGGACTACGATCGCCCCTTCCTCAGCGCGGCTCGGCAGCAAGCACATTTTGCCGCGCTGTGGGCGCGCTATTTCGGTACCGGCGCGCGGGATCCCTCGCCGTGGAACCCAGACTTCGTGACGAACCGCGTCTACAGCGAACTGGGCAGCGATATCGCCGATCTGCAGCGGCGGCGCCTGGCGGCGTTCGACAATGACGGCAAGCCCGCGCACCGCATCGGCTACGGCCAGAACGACCGACCGCATACCGAAGCCTGGATAAATGCGATCAGCGACAACGTCGATCTGGACCAGTTCGAAAGCAACCCGCACTACGACCCCGCGCGGCGCGCGATCGCGACCGACAGCGCGCCGCTGCGCGAACTGCCGACGATGGATCCTTCGTACTACGATCATCGCCTCGCGGGCGAAGGCTACCCGTTCGACAACCTGCAGATTTCCTCGGTGCGTCCCGGCACCCCGCTCTATATTCTTGGCACCAGCCGCGACGGCGCCTGGCGCTACGTGCAGACGCCCGACGTGCAGGGCTGGGTGGAAAGCACGCAGGTCAGCCTGGTCGACGACGCCTTCGTGGACACCTGGCGCCGCGCCGCGCGCGCGACGCTGGGCGGCGTGATCGCGGCCGCGGTGCCGGTGCGCGACAGCGACGGCGTCTACCGTTTCGCGGCGCCGGCCGGTACCTTGCTGCCGTTTGCATCCGTGCAAACAGGCGGGGGCTGGGACGGCAATACCGCGGGCTCAGCCGTCCTGATTCCGTTGCGCGACGTCGACGGCCACGCCCGCATCGGGCAAGCCAGCATGAGCGGCACGCAGATCGTGCCGCTGCCTTATGCAGCCACGCCGCACCATCTCGCCGTCCTGATCAAGGCATTGATCGGCCGCCCCTACGGCTGGGGCAATCTGGACAACTACAACGACTGTTCGTCGGAGTTGCAGAGCATCTTCGCGGTGTTCGGCGTCTGGCTGCCGCGCCATTCGTCGACGCAGATGAACGCCGGGCAGATGGTCGACCTGTCCGAGCAAAGCCCGGCCGCGCGGCTTGATTACCTGATGCAGAACGGCAAGCCGATGCGCACGCTGATCTATATCGGCGGCCACGTGATGCTCTACCTCGGCAACTACAACTTCAACCAGCAGACGTTGCCGGTGGTGTACCAGGACATCTGG
>OUWB010001090.1_pt1 | contig 11912 bp, 16 predicted proteins | sample 1779821 | NCBI WGS metagenome assembly OUWB01 (sample SAMEA3914806, study PRJEB12502) | metagenome | biome: forest; material: soil | place: Canada | collected 2011-08-03 | depth 0.1 m
CCCAGGTCCGGCGGATCCACGGCGATACCGAAATCAACGACGGAGAGGCATGATGAGCGCATCACTGCAGAATCCGGCAAACGGCGCGACACAGAGCGCAGGCGGCACGACGTTGACCCTGGCCCTGTCGAAGGGCAGAATTTTCGAGGAAACCGCGCCCTTGCTGGCGGCGGCCGGCGTGACGGTGACCGAGGACCCGGAAACCTCGCGCAAGCTGATCCTGCCCACCAGCTCGCCCAATTTGCGCGTGATCGTCGTGCGGGCCAGCGATGTGCCGACCTATGTCCAATACGGTGCCGCTGACTTCGGCGTGGCCGGCCGTGATGTGCTGCTCGAGCATGGCGGTGCGGGCCTGTATCAGCCCATAGATCTGAACATCGCGCGCTGCCGCCTGTCGGTCGCGGTGCCGGCCGGGTTCGACTACGCCAGCGCGGTGCAGCAGGGCGCACGTCTGCGCGTCGCCACCAAGTATCTGCATTGCGCGCGCGAGCATTTCGCGGCCAAGGGTGTGCACGTCGACCTGATCAAGCTATACGGTTCGATGGAGTTGGCGCCGCTGGTTGGCCTGGCCGACGCCATCGTCGACCTGGTCAGCTCGGGTGGCACGCTGCGTGCGAACAATTTGGTCGAGGTCGAGGAGATCATGGAGATTTCGTCGCGCCTGATCGTCAACCAGGCCGCCCTCAAGCTCAAGCGCGAGGCGCTCAAGCCGTTTCTCGACGCCTTCGGGCGGGCCGCGCAGGCGCAGGCGGCGTAATTGAACCCCGCAGGGGATGGAAGCCCTATGAGTATTCAGATCCGTAAGCTCGATTCCAGCCAACAGGATTTCGCCCAGGCGCTGCGCGCCCTACTGGCCTTCGAGGCCAGCGAGGACGCCGCGATCGAAACCTCGGTCGCGGCGATCCTGGCCGACGTCAAGGCCCGCGGCGATGCGGCCGTGCTCGACTACACGCGCCGTTTCGACCGGCTCGAGGTGACCGACATGGCCCAGCTCGAACTGCCCCACAGCGAACTGGAAGCGGCACTCGAAGCGCTGCCGCCCAAGCGCCGCGCCGCGCTTGAAGCGGCCGCGGCACGCGTGCGCGCTTACCACGAGAAGCAGAAGATCGAATGCGGCAGCCATAGCTGGCATTACACCGAAGCCGACGGCACCCAGCTTGGCCAGAAGGTCACGCCGCTCGACAGCGTCGGCATCTACGTGCCAGGCGGCAAGGCGGCCTACCCGTCGTCGGTGCTGATGAACGCGATTCCGGCGCGGGTCGCCGGTGTGCGCGACATCGTGATGGTGGTGCCGACCCCGGGCGGCGTCAAAAACGAACTGGTGCTGGCCGCGGCCCTGATCGCCGGCGTCGACCGCGTCTTCACCATCGGCGGCGCGCAAGCCGTCGGGGCCTTGGCCTACGGTACGGTCCAAGTGCCTGCGGTCGACAAGATCGTCGGTCCCGGCAACGCCTATGTGGCTGCGGCCAAGCGCCGCGTGTTCGGCACCGTCGGCATCGACATGATCGCCGGTCCCTCGGAAATCCTGGTGCTGTGCGACGGCACCACCGATCCGCGCTGGGTCGCGATGGATCTGTTCTCGCAGGCCGAGCACGACGAACTGGCGCAATCAATCCTGCTGTGCCCGGACGGCGCCTTTATCGATGCGGTGCAGGCGGCAATCGACGCGATGATTGCCGAGATGCCGCGCCAGGACGTGATCCGCACCTCGCTGCGCAACCGCGGCGCGCTGATCAAGGTGCGCGACATGGAAGAAGCCTGCGTCATCGCCAACGACATCGCGCCGGAACACCTGGAAATTTCCGCGCTTGAGCCGCAGCAATGGGCGAGCCAGATCCGCCACGCGGGTGCGATCTTCCTCGGTCGATTCTCGAGCGAAAGCCTGGGCGATTACTGTGCCGGCCCCAATCACGTGCTGCCGACTTCGCGTACCGCGCGCTTTTCGTCGCCGCTCGGCGTGTACGATTTCATCAAGCGTTCCAGCTTGATCGAGGTCAGCGCCGAAGGCGCGCAGACCTTGGGCGAGATCGCCACCGAGCTGGCCTACGGCGAAGGCCTGCAGGCGCATGCGCGCAGCGCCGAATTCCGCATGAAGTAAGCTGTCATTCATGAGCGCTCTCGAAACCATTATCCGTCCCGACGTGCTGGCGATGTCCAGCTACGCGGTAGCCGACCCCCGCGGCCTGATCAAGCTCGACGCGATGGAAAACCCGTTTCCGCTGCCGGCCGCGCTGGCGGCCGAACTGGGACGGCATCTGGCCGAGGTCGCGCTGAACCGCTATCCGGCGCCGCGCCCGCGGGCGCTGCTGGATAAGCTGCACACCGTGATGCAGGTGCCGCAAGGCTGCGATCTGTTGCTGGGCAACGGCTCGGACGAGCTCATCAGCATGATCGCCACCGCCTGCGCCCGCCCGGGTGCCGCCGTACTCACGCCGCAGCCGGGGTTCGTGATGTATCAGATGTCGGCCCAGTTCGCCCAACTGCGCTTTATCGGCGTGCCGCTGATGGCGGACTTCCAGCTCGACGAGGCGGCCATGCTGGCGGCGATCGAGGCGGAGCGCCCGGCGGTGATCTATCTGGCCTACCCGAACAATCCGACCGGTGCGCTCTTCGATGACGGTGCCATCGAACGCATCGTGGCCGCAGCACCGAATACGCTGATCGTCGTCGACGAGGCCTACCAGCCCTTCGCCGAGCGCAGCTGGATGCCGCGAGCGGCCGAATTCCCGAACCTGGTCGTGATGCGCACCATGTCCAAGCTGGGCCTGGCCGGCATCCGCCTGGGCTATCTTGCCGGCCGTCCGGATTGGATCGCGCAATTCGACAAAGTGAGGCCGCCATACAACATCAATGTGCTGACCCAAGCAAGCGCGGCGTTTTTGCTCGATCATATCGACGTGCTCGACGCCCAGGCCGCGCAATTGCGCGCGGAACGCGCTGAATTGGCGGCTGCGCTGGCGGTGTTGCCGGGCGTTCTGGTGTATCCGAGCGCGGCCAATTTCCTGCTGGTGCGGTTCCAGGATGCGACGCATGTGTTCAATACCTTGCTCGCGGCCGGGATTCTGGTCAAAAACGTGAGTAAAATGCACCCATTACTGACAAATTGTTTACGGCTGACGGTCGGTGCGCCCCACGAGAATGCACAGATGCTGGCCGCTTTGCGGACGGCCGTCGCCTAAGCAGCATTGGTCCTTTTTGCTTATTTTTGGTCCTTTGGGGTCCTATTTGTCCGACGCGGACGGAGCGCAAGCGCCGGTGCCCTGCGGGCGTACCGGCCACATCGTTCGTGCGCCTGGCTGCAGGCGCGGGCATAATCGTCATACCAGTCGGCGCATGGCGCCATAGATATCATTCAGGTCAATAAGATGCGCATCGCCGAAGTCGTACGCAACACCAACGAAACCCAGATTCGGGTCAAGCTCAACCTCGACGGTACCGGGCGTCAAAGCCTGAAGACCGGTGTGCCGTTCCTCGATCACATGCTGGACCAGATCGCGCGGCACGGCATGTTCGACCTCGAAGTCGAAGCAAGCGGCGACACCCATATCGACGACCACCATACGGTGGAAGACGTCGGCATCACGCTCGGCCAGGCCGTCGCCAAGGCGATCGGCGACAAGAAGGGCATCGTCCGTTACGGCCATTCCTATGTTCCGCTCGACGAGGCGCTGACGCGCGTCGTGATCGACTTTTCCGGACGGCCGCTGCTCGAATTCCACGTCCCGTTCACGCGCGCCCGCGTGGGCCAGTTCGACGTCGACCTGTCCATCGAATTCTTTCGCGGCTTCGTCAATCATGCGGCGGTGACGCTGCATATCGACAATTTGCGCGGCGTCAACGCACACCATCAGATCGAAACCTCATTCAAGGCCTTTGGCCGCGCATTGCGCATGGCGGTCGAACTCGACCCACGCGCGGCCGGCCAGATTCCGTCGACCAAGGGGTCGTTGTAAGCATGCCCGGCGCGCCGCGTCGGACTGTGGGCGCGTCCAGGTCCGACCGGCTCGACCCGAGTTCGTGAGCAGCGATGGATTTCGTCAAAACCTTTATTTCGCTGCTGGCGCTGATCAATCCGGTAGGCGCGATCCCGATCTTTCTCGGGCTGACCGGACAACAAAGCGACGCCGAGCAGAAGCATACGATACGCATTGCGTCGATTTCGGTCGCCTGCGTGGTTGGCGTGTCGGCGCTGCTCGGGCAGCGCATCATCGAATTCTTCGGTATTTCGTTGGGCTCGCTTGAAGTCGGCGGCGGCATCATCATGCTGCTGATGGCAATCAACATGCTGAACGCGCAGGTTGGCAATACCCGCGCCACGGCGGAGGAAACCTCGGAAGCCGAATTCAAGAACAGCATCGCGGTGGTGCCACTCGCGATTCCGATGCTGACCGGGCCCGGCACCATCAGCACGGTGATCATTTATGCCGACAAGGCCAGGCACTGGTATCAGGTGCTCGTGCTGGTCGCACTCGGCGTCGTGCTGGGGGTAGTGGTGTTCGGCGCCTTGCGCCTGGCCGAGCCGATTGCGCACTGGGTCGGCCGGACCGGGATCAATATCGCGACGCGCCTGATGGGGTTGATGCTGTCGGCGCTCGCGGTCGAATTCATGGTGGACGGGCTGAAGATACTTCTGCCCGGCCTGGGCGGAAGTTGAGTGGAAATGTCAGAATGCGCGCGCCGCGAAGTCGGCCGCACCGGTATTGAATCGAGACGTAGATGAAAACTTCTATTGCAATTGTTGATTACGGCATGGGCAACCTGCGCTCCGTCGCCCAGGCGATGCGCCGCGCCGCGCCCGAGGCGGATGTCGCCATCGTCGACCAGCCCGCGGCGATCCATGCGGCTGATCGCGTGGTGCTGCCGGGGCAGGGCGCGATGCCCGACTGCATGCGCTGCCTGCGCGAATCGGGCCTCCAGGATGCGGTGCGGGAGGCGGCGCGCGGCAAGCCGCTGCTGGGTGTGTGCGTGGGCGAACAGATGCTGTTTGATTGGAGCGCGGAGGGCGATACCGCGGGTCTGGGCCTGCTGCCCGGCAAGGTGGTGCGTTTCGAGCTGGACGGCATGCTGCAGGACGACGGCTCGCGCTTCAAGGTGCCGCAGATGGGCTGGAACCGCGTGCGCCAGGCGCGCGCGCACCCGATCTGGGACGGCATTGCCGACGACGCCTTCTTCTATTTCGTGCACAGCTATTACGTCGCGCCGGGCCGGCCCGAGCTGACGGTCGGCGAAACCATGTACGGTGGCGCCTTTACGTCCGCGGTGGCGCGCGATAACATTTTTGCCACGCAATTTCACCCTGAAAAAAGCGCTGATGCGGGATTGCGGCTCTATCGCAATTTCGTCCACTGGAATCCGTGACCGATGGCGACGGCATACCCACGTATAATGTTCCCATCGGAGCTGGTCGTGCTTGGTGGCACTGTATTCTGCCGCCAACATGCGCCGCTACCGGGTTCCAATTTCTAACTCACGATACGACACGATTGCTATGTTGCTTATCCCGGCCATCGATCTTAAAGACGGTCATTGCGTGCGCCTGAAGCAGGGCGATATGAATCAGGCGACGGTGTTCTCCGAAGATCCCGCGGCGATGGCGCGACATTGGGTCGAGCAAGGCGCGCGACGCCTGCATCTGGTCGACCTGAACGGCGCGTTCGCCGGCAAGCCGCGCAATGAGGACGCGATCCGCGCGATCATCCAGGAAGTCGGCGCCGAAATCCCGGTGCAACTGGGTGGTGGCATCCGCGATTTGAACACCATCGAGCGCTATCTCGATGACGGCCTGGCCTACGTGATCATCGGCACCGCCGCGGTCAAGAACCCGGGCTTTTTGCAGGATGCCTGCACCGCGTTCGGCGGCCACATCATCGTCGGTCTCGACGCCAAGGACGGCAAGGTGGCGACCGACGGCTGGAGCAAGCTGACCGGCCATGAGGTGATCGATCTCGGCCGCAAGTTCGAGGATTACGGCTGCGAAGCCATCGTCTATACCGACATCGGACGCGACGGCATGCTCCAAGGCATCAATATCGATGCCACCGTGCGCCTCGCGCAGGCGGTGAAAATTCCCGTCATCGCCAGCGGCGGCCTGTCCAAGCTGGCCGATATCGATGCCTTGTGCGCGGTCGAGGAAGACGGTGTCGAAGGGGTGATCTGCGGCCGCGCGATTTATTCCGGCGACCTGAATTTCGGCGCGGCGCAGGCCCGCGCGGATGAACTGAAGCCCGCTTGAGGGCATGGCTTACGGCGGATAGGCCGCGTCCAAGGCGCGGACTATCCCCACGCGGTCCGATCCTGCCTGCCAGGATCGCCGGCCCCAAGCGCCGGATTCGACCGCATACTCTGCAACGGCTTAAGATGGCTCTCGCTAAACGCATTATTCCTTGCCTGGACGTGACCGCCGGCCGCGTCGTCAAGGGCATCAATTTCGTCGAGCTGCGCGATGCCGGCGATCCCGTCGAAATCGCCCGCCGCTACGACGGCGAGGGTGCCGATGAACTGACGTTTCTCGATATCACCGCCAGTTCCGACGCGCGAGACCTGATCCTGCCCATCATCGAGGCGGTGGCGACGCAGGTCTTTATTCCCCTGACCGTCGGTGGTGGTGTGCGCGTGGTCGAGGACGTGCGGCGCTTGCTGAATGCGGGTGCCGACAAGATCAGCATCAATTCGGCCGCGATCCTGCGTCCCGACCTCGTCAGCGAAGCCAGCGCCAAGCACGGCTCACAGTGCATCGTGGTGGCGATCGACGCCAAGCGCGTGTCGGCGCCGGGCGAAGCGCCGCGCTGGGAAGTGTTTACGCATGGCGGGCGCAAGCCGGCTGGGCTCGACGCGGTGGCTTGGGCGCGCGAGGTCGCGCAGCGCGGCGCCGGCGAAATCCTGCTGACCAGCATGGACCGCGACGGCACCAAGAGCGGGTTCGATCTGGCCTTGACGCGGGCGGTCTCCGATGCGGTCAGCGTGCCCGTGATCGCCTCGGGCGGTGTCGGTTGCCTGCAGGATCTGGCCGACGGCATCACCGAAGGCCATGCCGACGCGGTGCTGGCCGCCAGCATTTTCCACTACGGCGAGCACACCATAGCCGCCGCCAAACACTATATGGCCGAGCGCGGCATTTCGGTGAGACTGTAAGATCATGACGCAAGACTATCCGGCCGCCCCGGCGACGCCCGCCGATCCTGCCTGGCTAGACCACGTGCGGTGGGACGAACAGGGACTGGTGCCGGTGATCGCCCAGGAAGTCGGCAGCAACGATGTGCTGATGTTCGCCTGGATGAATCGCGAAGCGCTGCAGAAAACCGTCGAACTCGGCCGCGCCGTCTACTGGTCGCGTTCGCGCCGCCGGTTGTGGTTCAAGGGCGAGGAGTCCGGTCACGTCCAGCGCGTGCACGAAGTACGCCTGGACTGCGATGAGGACGTGGTGCTGCTGAAGGTCGAGCAGGTGGGCGAGATCGCCTGCCATACTGGCCGCCATTCCTGTTTTTTCCAAAAATTCGACAAGGGTGACTGGGTCGCGGTCGATCCGGTCCTGAAAGACCCCGAGCATATCTACAAATGACTTCCACTTCGCAACCGGCCGGCGCGCAACGCGATGTCCAACTCGACGAGCAACCCGGCTCGCATACCGACACCCTCGCGCGCCTGGGCCGCGTGATCGACGCCCGCAAGGGCGGCGACCCCGATAAATCGTATGTGTCGCGCCTGTTTCACAAGGGCGATGACGCGATCCTGAAGAAAATCGGCGAGGAAGCGACGGAAGTCGTGATGGCCGCGAAAGACACCCGACACGGCGGCGATGCGAGCAAACTGGTGGGCGAGGTGGCCGACCTGTGGTTCCATTGTCTCGTCATGCTGGCGCACTACGATTTGAAGCCGGACGACGTCCTGGCCGAGCTGGCGCGGCGCGAGGGCCTGTCGGGGCTGGAAGAGAAGGCGCTGCGCAAATCGCGCGAACGCGAGCAGAACGGCGGCTGACGCGGCTCTGCCATAAGGCAACGAACACAGATATTCAGGCGAGGACAGGCATATGGCCGAACACGATTGCATCTTCTGCAAAATTGCCGCGGGCACGATCCCCAGCAAGAAAGTCTACGAGGACGAGTACTTCTACGCCTTCCACGATATCAACCCGGCCGCGCCCGTGCACGTGCTGGTGATCCCGCGCCGGCACATCGAGACGCTGTCGGCCTGCGGCGCAGAGGATGCCGATCTGGTCGGCCGGATGATGGTGCTGTTGCCACGCATCGCCGACCAGCTTGGCGTCGGCTACACCGGCGGCGATACCGGCTATCGTGCGGTTATCAACGTAGGGCCGGGCGGCGGGCAGGAAGTTTATCATCTGCATGCGCATATTTTGGCCGGGGCGCGTCCGTGGCGGCGCATGGGTTGACGTTGAGATCATGTCTGGCGTATTTTGATTCGATACACTGCGCGATGGCGGTTGCGCCCGGGCGGGCCGCACCGATTGCGTGGACAAGGAGCGTGACATGGGTAGTTTGAGCATTTGGCACTGGTTGATCGTATTGCTGATCGTGGCACTTGTTTTTGGCACAAAAAAGCTGCGCAATATCGGTGAGGACCTTGGCGGGGCGGTGAAGGGCTTCAAATCAGGTATGCGCGACGCGGAAAATCCGCAGCCGCCGCCGGTGCCGGCCGAAACGCACGAATTACCGCGTTCCAGCACCACGATCGACGTCGAAGCCAAAGACAAGACCTCGCATTAAACCCCCATGCGGGCCGTCGGCCCGCGTGCGTTTGCGGTGCGGCCCGCATGCCGGCTGTCCCTATTTGCGTACCGAGCGGATCGCCCCCTTACATGTTTGATCTCGATTTCTCGAAACTGGCGCTGATCGGCGTCGTGGCACTGGTGGTGCTCGGCCCCGAGCGCCTGCCGCGCGTCGCCCGTATGGCCGGCAACTTGCTGGGCCGCGCACAGCGCTACCTGAACGACGTCAAGGCCGAGGTCACGCGAGAAATCGAGCTCGATGAACTGCGCAAGATGAAGACCGGCTTCGAAACTGCGGCGGCGGACGTGCACAACACCATCCACAATACCGTGCAGACCCAGGCCGCCGAGCTGACCGACGCCTGGAATAACGGCGCGGTGGTGGCGCCGAGCGGCGGGGCGGAAACGGGGACGCAGACGGGGGCGGCAAGCTATGCCAACCCCACCCCTTACGGACACAACGTCAAGGCAGCCCCGCGCCGTAACTGGCGTGCACGGCGCAATGCGGTGCCGGCGTGGTACAAGCAGACTAGCCAAAAGCGCCAGTCGGTCGTGTCCAAGGCCGCGCGCGAAGCACTGGCGGCACGCCGGGGCGACGACGTGCCGCCAGCCGCAACGCGGCGGCCGATCCGCTTTCTGTGACGCGCGATGGCAACCCGCGGTGAACCGACTTCATGCGTTCAAACGGCGCGCGTATGGTTCAATCCAACCGCGCTTCAATCCAAATCCGGTTCGATCCGGCCCCGGGCCGGTGATGCCGATGGCGTTGTCGTATCCCCCCGTCCTTTCCAACGACCTTTATAAGACCGAGCCGGCGTGAGCGATCCCCAGCAAACCCAACCCGCGGAAGACACTTTCATCTCGCACCTGATCGAGCTGCGCGACCGTATCATCAAGGCGGGCGCGGCGGTCATCGTGGTATTTCTCGGCTTGGTCTATTGGGCACCCGACATTTTCCATCTGCTGGCGCGCCCGCTGCTGCAGAACCTGCCCAAGGACGGGCATATGATCGTCACCGACATCACGGGCTCCTTCTTCGTGCCGATGAAGGTGACCATGATGGTGGCGCTGGTGATCGCGCTGCCGGTGGTGCTCTACCAGATCTGGGCCTTTGTCGCGCCGGGCCTGTACCAGCACGAAAAGCGCCTGGTCGTGCCCCTCGTCAGCAGCAGCTACATCCTGTTTCTGTGCGGCATGGCGTTCGCTTACTTCCTGGTGTTCCCGACGATCTTCCGTGTAATGGCGCACTACAACGCGCCGCTGGGCGCCCAGATGTCGACCGACATCGACAAGTATCTGAGTTTCGTGATGACAACCTTTCTGGCCTTCGGCATCACATTCGAAGTGCCCATCATCGTGGTGCTGCTGGTGCGCATGGGCTGGCTCAGCATCGCCAAGCTCAAGCAGATTCGGCCATACGTGGTGGTCGGGGCGTTTATCGTCGCGGCCGTGGTGACGCCGCCCGACGTGTTTTCGCAGTTGATTCTCGCGGTGCCACTGATCCTCCTCTACGAGGTCGGCATCCTGGCCGCCTGGCTGCTGGTGAAGCCCGGGAAGAAAGCCGCGGCGGAGGCGTCGGAGGCGCCCTGAACGAGGACGAAGTGTCGGCCGATCGGCCAGGCGTTGGCCGCCATTCACGCCAAACGCGCTTACTCGTCCGAGCTCCCGTCGTCCGACGCCTGCTTGGGCGGGGGCGGGCGCTTGCCGACCTTGACCGTCAGCGTGATCGCCTTGTTGCGGCGGATCACCCTCAGTTTGGCGTTGCTGCCCGGCTTGATCTGCGCGATCACATTGAGCAGCTTGGTGGTGTCGCCGATATCCTCGTCGTTGACGCTGACGAGGATATCGCCCGGCCGCACGCCGCCTTTGTCGGCCGGGCCGCCCTGCAAGACGCCGGAGATGATAGCGCCGGTATTCTGCTGCAGGCCGAAGGACTGCGCGATTTCCGGCGTCAGATCCTGGGGTTCGACGCCGATCCAGCCGCGCGTCACGGTGCCGGTGGTGATGATGCTTTCCAGCACGCTGCGTGCGGTGGAGACCGGAATTGCGAAACCGATGCCGAGCGAGCCGCCGCTGCGCGAATAGATGGCGGTATTGATGCCCAGCAGATCGCCGTTGGCGTCGACCAGCGCACCGCCGGAATTGCCCGGATTGATCGGCGCGTCGGTCTGGATAAAGTTCTCGAAGGTATTGATACCCAGATGATTGCGCCCCAGCGCGCTGATGATGCCCATCGTCACTGTCTGGCCGACGCCGAACGGATTGCCGATGGCCAGCACCACGTCACCGACACGCACATTGTCCATGCGCCCCAGGGTGATGGTGGGCAGGTTGTCGAGATCGATCTTGAGCACCGCCAGATCGGTTTCGGGATCGACCCCGATCACCTTGGCTACCGTCTCGCGGCCGTCTGACAGTGCCACTTCGATCTGGTCGGCGCCGTCGACCACATGTTCGTTGGTTAAAATGTAACCTTCAGGACTCACAATCACGCCGGAACCCAGATTGGACGTGTCCGGCGGCTGGCTTTGCGGCGGATTCTGCAAGCGCGTATTCGCGCCGTTGCCGAAGAAATAGTTGTAAAGTGGGTCCTCAATGCGCGGATCGCGCGGCCGGGCCGACCCGCCTTTGCTGGAAAACACGTTGACCACCGCGGGCATGGCTTTTTGCGCGGCATCCGCATACGAGGTGGCAGGCCGGTGCTGGAGCAGACCCGGCCGGACCTCCTGCAGCGCCACGATCGGCGCTGCCAGATGCTGGCCCAGCTGCCCCTGACGCTGCAGCCATTGGGGTTTCAGCGTGGCGACGACGAACAGCAGTGCGAGCAATACCGTCACCGCTTGGGCAAACAACAGCCAGAATCGTCTAAGCATCTGAAACCTGAGGGAAAAACGAGAAAAGATATGGATCGGATCGAATTAGAATTGTACTTGAACGACCTGCTTCAGGTCGGCAAGTTTCGAGACTTCTGCCCCAATGGTTTGCAAGTGGAAGGGCGGCGCAAGATCGAACGCATCGCCACCGGCGTCACCGCCTCGCAGGCCTTTCTCGACGCCGCGCTCGAATGGGGCGCCGACGCTGTGTTGGTGCATCACGGCTATTTCTGGAAAAACGAGGCGGCGCCTATCATCGGGCAGAAGCACAAGCGCCTGCGCGCGCTGCTGGCCAACGACCTGAACCTGTTCGC
>OUWB011202343.1_pt1 | contig 11872 bp, 11 predicted proteins | sample 1779821 | NCBI WGS metagenome assembly OUWB01 (sample SAMEA3914806, study PRJEB12502) | metagenome | biome: forest; material: soil | place: Canada | collected 2011-08-03 | depth 0.1 m
CGAGGCCCTGCTGGAGCGCGCCGGGATCGAGCCGACGTTGCGGGCGGAACAGGTGGCGCCGGGGGCGTTTTTGCGGCTGGCGGGATTGCTCTGATCGAGTGACGGGGTTTGGGGCCTGTGGCCCCAAACCCCATTCGTCGTCCGGGACAAACCTCCAACGCATATCTCCGAAAGCGAAGCTTTCGGCAAGCGCGACCGCGCGCCCGAGCCGATGCGAGGAGCCCGCGCGGCGCCTAAGCGCATAAAAATGACGGCGCCTGTTTCCAGGCGCCGCCAAGTTTGCATCAAACCAAAGGGGATAGCGGGAATTAACGGAACAGACTGAGGACCGTCGATGTGGACTGGTTGGCGATCGACAGGGCCTGCACACCGAGCTGTTGCTTGGTCTGCAAGGCTTGCAGTTGAGCGCTTTCCGAGGCCATGTCGGCATCGACCAGGTTGCCGATACCGGCATTGATCGAGTCCTGCAGCTTGCCGACGAAGGTCAGGTGGCTGGTCAGGGCGTTCGACGAGGTGCCGAGCTTGGCCAGCGCCGCCGAGACGTTGGTGATCGACTGATCGATCGTCGTCAGCAGAGCCGAGGCCGAGGTCGCCGTCGAGAACGACGCCGCCGTGCCGACCGTAACGATCGAGCCGCCGAGGCTCATATTTTCACCGGCGACCGTGATCACGCTCGTGCCACTGGCATTAGCCAAAGGCGAGATCGACGCATTGGTGCCGTCCAGGATATTAATGCCGTTGAACGACGCGTTTTGCAGGGTCGAGGTGATTTCGTCACGCAGCGAGTTGAATTCCGTCTGCATGGCGTTGCGCGACGTCGTGTCGAGCGACGTGTCCGAAGCCCCAAGGGCCTGGGTCTTCATCTGGGTCAGCAGGTCGGTGATCGAGTCACCGGCCGACAGGGCCACGTCCACGACCGAAGAGCCGCGATTCAGCGAGTCCTTGACCGCGTCGAGGGCCGACACGGTGGCGCGCTGGCCTTGGGCGATGGCGTAGGTCGCGCCGTCATCCTTGGCGCTCGAAACCTTCAAGCCCGTGGAGATGATATTCTGGACGCTTTGCAGCGCGTTGCTGGTGGCGTCCAAGTTTTGCAGGGCGATCATTGCCCCGACGTTTGTATTGATGTCCATTACTAGGGTCCTTCTGGATTACCAGCCGAATTTTTCGGCCGCCGGCAAAATAAGTATTTCGACCTGGGGTCAATCCTGAAGTAAATATTTTTACGATTTTATAAGAAACACAGTTATCGAAATTAAACCATTTATCTTACTGTATTTTTCTAATTTAATATTACAGTAAATTTACAATTAACCACTATACTTGACATTCAGCCGCGATATCGGGCCTCCCGCAGCCCCACCCTGAAAACAATCTGGCGCTTCCCGTCGCGATGTTATAGACCTCCGCGCCAACTAAAACGGAGCAAGATCATGACACTGGCATTCGTCTTTCCGGGTCAGGGCAGCCAAAGCGTCGGCATGGGCAAGGACCTGGCGGATCAGTTCGCCACCGCCCGCGACGTCTTCGCCGAAATCGACGCGGCGCTGGGGCAAAATCTGTCGGCCCTGATGTTCGAGGGGCCCGAGGATCAACTGACCCTCACCGAAAACGCCCAGCCCGCCATCATGGCCGTCTCCTTGGCCGTCGCCCGCGTGCTGGAAAAGGATTTCGGCATCCATTGCGACCAGGCCAAATATGTCGCCGGCCACAGCCTGGGTGAATATTCCGCCCACGCCGCCGCGGGCACCTTCTCGCTGGCCGACACCGCCCGGCTGCTCAAGCTGCGCGGCCAGGCCATGCAGCGCGCCGTGCCCGTCGGTGTCGGCGCCATGGCCGTGCTGATCGGCGCCAAGACAGACCTGGCGCTCGCCGAAGAGGCCTGCAAGGCCGGCGCCGCCGCCGGGGTGGTCGTGGTCGCCAATGACAATAATGCCGGCCAGATCGTCATCTCCGGCGAAAAGGCCGCCGTCGACCTGGCCGTCGAAAAGGCCAAGGAGCTGGGCGCCAAGGCGATGCCGCTCAACGTGTCGGCGCCGTTCCACTGCCCGCTGATGGCGCCGGCCGCCGCGGAAATGCGCGAAGCGCTGGGCAAGGTGGTGATCCACACGCCGGCCTCGATCCTGGTCGCCAATGTCACCGCGGTGCCCATTTCCGATAAATCGGAAATTATAGATTTATTGGTGCAACAGGTGACCGGTCGCGTGCGCTGGCGCGAAAGCGTGCAGTGGCTGGGGACCGGAGGCGGCGTCACCACCTTCGCCGAACTGGGGGGCAAGGTACTGACCGGCATGAGCAAGCGCATCGTACCCGAGGCCAATTCCGTCGCCCTGACCGGCGCCGCCGATTTCGAGGCGTTTGCCGAGTCGCTTAAAGCTTGATCCCAAGGCTTGATCCCGACGGCGGTTTCTCGTAAGCCGCGCCCTCACAGCCCGACTCCATTTCCAGCCTACAGGAAGAAACCATGTTCGAACTGACCGGCAAGACCGCCCTCGTCACCGGCGCCACAGGCGGCCTGGGCGCTGAAATCGCCCGCGCCCTGCACGCCCAAGGCGCCAAGGTCGTCCTGTCGGGCACGCGCGAAAACGTGCTGGCCGACCTGGCCAGCGAACTGCCGGGCGCGGTCATCGCCGCCGCCAACCTGTCCGACGCCGCCTCGGTCGACGGTCTGGTGGCCAGGGCCGAAGAGGCCGCGGGCGCCGGCCTCGACATCCTGATCGCCAATGCCGGCATCACCCGCGACGGCCTGATCCTGCGCATGAAGGACGAGGACTGGGAGACGGTGATCAAGGTCAATCTCGAAGCCTATTTCCGCCTGGCGCGCGCCGCCACGCGCGGCATGATGAAGCGCCGCCACGGCCGCATCATCGGCATCACCTCGGTCGTCGGCGTCACCGGCAATCCGGGCCAGACCAACTATGCCGCCTCCAAGGCCGGCATGATCGGCTTCTCCAAGGCCCTCGCGCAAGAAGTCGCCACGCGCGGCATCACCGTTAACTGTATCGCGCCGGGTTTCATCGCCTCGCCGATGACCGACGAGCTGACCGAAGCGCAGCGCGCCGCCATCCTGACGCGCATTCCGGCGGGCGCCCTGGGCTCCGGCGCCGACATCGCCGCCGCCGCCGTCTATTTGTCCTCGGCCGAGGCTGGATATGTCACGGGCCAAACCCTACATGTCAACGGTGGCATGGCAATGATCTAGGGGACGCTCCAAATCCCCTCGCGGCGCTTTTCCCCCTTGGGGCGCAAAGCGCCGAACAAGTTAAAATGGCTTGAATCGTCAGGAATGTGTGCATACAAGACGCATCTGAGGATTCTTAAACGGTAGGGTACGCTTTTGGGCGTCCATACCGGTCTTCGGTATATCATCTCTGAAGGGACTATAAATGTCTGAAGTTCTTGAACGTGTTCGCAAGATCGTGATTGACCACCTGGACGCCGATCCGGACAAGGTTACGGAAAAGGCCAGCTTCATCGACGATCTGGAAGCGGACAGCCTCGACATCGTCGAGCTGGTCATGGCGTTCGAAGAGGAATTCGATATCGAAATCCCCGACGATTCCGCCGAGCACATCCTGACGGTCGGCGACGCCGTCAACTATATCCAGGAAAAGCTGGCGGCCTGAGCCATCGGGCCTGCGACGGGCGCGTGATGCTGCCTCCGGGACGGAGGCCGTCCGCGCTTTGTTCGTTTTGGCCCGGTGTTCGCTCGAGCCGGGTATGCTGAAGCCTTGTGCTTGAAGCAGAGCCGTCATTACAATTAGACAATATTCGGGCAGACAGTATCCGGGGCAGGGTCGTTAAATTATGGGTCGTCGCGTAGTTATCACTGGTCTTGGCCTGGTCACGCCGCTGGGGACGGGCGTTGACGTGTCATGGAAACGCCTGATCGCCGGGCAGTCGGGCGCCGGGCCCATCACCACCTTCGACACCACGGACTATGCCTGCCGCGTCGCCTGCGAAGTGCCGATGGCCGACGGCCGTGGCGGCGGCAAGGAAGGCGACGAAGGCCTGTTCGAGCCGACCAAGGTCCTGTCCAACAAGGAATTGCGCAAGATCGACACCTTCATCCTGTTCGCCATCGCGGCGGCCGATGAAGCGCTGAACGATTCCGGCTGGCATCCGCAGGGCGACGCGCAGTTCCGCACCGGCGTGATGATCGGCTCGGGCATCGGCGGCCTGGGCGTCATCGCCGAAACCGCGCTGGAGCTGCGCGACAAGGGTCCCAAGCGGATTTCGCCCTTCTTCATCCCCTCCTCGCTGATCAACCTGGCCTCGGGCCAGGTGTCGATCCGCCATGGCCTCAAGGGGCCGAACCACGCCGTCGTCACCGCCTGCGCCACCGGGGCGCATGCCATCGGCGACGCCGCCCGGCTGATCCAGCACGGCGACGCCGACGTCATGGTCGCCGGCGGTTGCGAAGCGGCGATCGTGCCGCTGGGCATTGCCGGCTTCATCGCCTGTCGCGCGCTCTGCACCTCCTTCAACGACGATCCGACGGGCGCGTCGCGTCCCTATGACAAGGACCGCGACGGCTTCGTCATGGGCGAAGGCGCGGGCATCGTGGTGCTCGAGGAATACGAACACGCCAAGGCGCGGGGCGCCAAGATCTATGCCGAGGTTCTGGGCTACGGCCTGTCGGGCGACGCCTATCACATCACCGCCCCGTCCGAGGACGGCGACGGCGGCTATCGCGCCATGGTCGCCGCGGCCAAACAGGCCGGCATCGCACCGTCCGACATCGACTATATCAACGCCCACGGCACCTCGACCATGGCCGACGGCATCGAGTTGAAGGCCATCGAACGCTTCCTGGGCGACAGCTCGGCCCGTGCCACGGTGTCGTCGACCAAGTCGGCCATCGGCCACCTTTTGGGCGCCGCCGGCGCCGTCGAGGCGATCTTCACGACTCTGGCCATCCGCGACCAGATCGCGCCGCCGACGCTCAATCTTGAAAACCCCGCCGTCGAAACGCCGCTCGACCTGGTCCCGAAAAAGGCCAAGCCGATGGCGATCAAGGCGGCCATGTCCAACTCCTTCGGCTTCGGCGGCACCAATGCCGCGCTCATACTGGGGAAAGTCGAGGCATGACCCAGCCTAGCCTGCCGCCGGTTGATTCCAAACGCAGGCGGCTGGGCGGACCGCTGATCGGCTTGGGCATCGGACTTGGGCTGCTGGTGCTGTCGGGCTTTCTGTTCCTCTATGCCACGGTCTTCGGTCCGGGACCGCGCGCGGCCAATCCGGCCGGCACCGAAGTCACCTTCAATCACGGCGAAAGCGTCGCCACCATGGCGCGCGAGCTTCAGGCGCAACACGTCATCCGTTCGGCGCTGATGTTCCGCGTCATCGAAAAGCTTCACGGCCACGGCAACCGCATCCACGCCGGCACCTATCTCTTTCCGTCCCAGGCCTCGGCCGTCGACGTCTTCCACCAGATCGAGGCCGGCAAGGTCGAACCGACCTTCGTCACCATCCCCGAGGGCCTGACCGCGGCCCAGGCGGTGCGCGTGCTGATGGCCATTCCGGGCCTGACCGGCGATGTCGATGTGCCGCCCGAGGGCTCGCTGCTGCCCGAAACCTATCTCTATCAGCGCGGCGAGGCGCGCGAAGCCGTGCTGGAGCGCATGCTCAAGGCCGGCCGCGACACGCTGAACCAGCTCTGGGCCACGCGGCAAAAGGGCCTGCCTTTCGCCACCAAGGAGGACGCCTTGATCCTGGCCTCGGTCGTCGAAAAGGAAACCGGCATTCCGTCCGAGCGGCCGCGCGTCGCCGCGGTGTTCGTCAACCGCCTGCGCCTCGGCATGCGGCTCGAATCCGATCCGACGACGATCTACGGCATTTCGCACGGCGAACCGCTGGGTCGCGGTCTGACCAAGACCGAGCTCGAGACCGACACGCCATGGAACACCTATACCGTGCCCAAGCTGCCGGTGACGCCGATCTGCAATCCGGGCAAGGCCTCGCTCGCCGCCGTGCTCAATCCGGCGCCGACCAAGGACATCTATTTCGTCGCCAACGGCACCGGTGGCCACGCCTTCGCCGCCACCTACGAAGACCACATGGTCAATGTCGCCCGCTGGCGCCAGATCGAGGCGGCCGAACTTGCCGGCAAGCCGATCCCGCCGGCCACGCTGGCCGCCGCCCAGGCCGCTTCGGCGTCGGCGGCGCAATCCGCGGCTTCGCCGGCGGCGCCCGCGCTTCACCACACACTTTGAGGATCGTTTGCTTTAGCGCACTTTTTAATCCAAAAGATGCGTTACACTTTTTGACTGCGTCGAACTTCGTTTGGAAAGTGCTTATGCCCCTGTCGTCGATGACCGGTTTCGCCCGCGCCGAAGGCGGTTTCGCCGACCGCTCGTGGGTGTTCGAGGCGCGCAGCGTCAACGGCCGCGGGCTCGACATTAAATACCGCTACCCGCCGGGCTTCGAAGCGGTCGAACGTATCGGTCGTGAGCTGGCGAAGACGCGGCTGGTGCGTGGTCAGGTCAATGTCACTCTGTCTCTGGCCTCGGGGGCGGCGGTGACCGGGCTCAGGGTCAATGCCGACGTGCTGCGCCTCTATCTTGACGCCACGCGATCGCTGGTCGAGTCCGGCGCGGCGGTGACGCCGGAGGCCTCGGGCCTGTTGGCGCTGAAGGGCGTGATCGAGGCCGGCGACGACCGCGCCGAGCTGTCGGCCGACGAGGAAGAGGCGCTGAGTGTCGACCTGAAACTCGTGTTCGACCGGCTGGGCGATGCCCGCCGCCAGGAGGGCCGGGCGCTGGCCGCCATCCTGTCCGGCCATGTCGACGCCATCGCCACCGGCGTCGCCCGTGCCCGGTTGCTGGCGGCCCAACAGGTCGAGATCATCCGCGAGCGCTTCGTGCGCCGCGTCGAGGAATTGAACGCCGACACCGACTTCCGCGAGCGCGTCCTGCAGGAAGCCGCGCTATTGGCGGCCAAGGCCGATGTCCGCGAGGAACTGGACCGGCTGGGCTCGCACATCGACCAGGCGCGCAGCCTGATCAGCGACGAGCCGGCGCCGGGGCGCAAGCTCGATTTCCTGGCGCAGGAATTCATGCGCGAGGCCAATACGCTGTGTTCGAAGTCGGCCTTTATCGAATTGACCCAGACCGGGCTTGAGCTTAAGGCCGTGATCGACCAGTTCCGCGAGCAGACGCAGAATGTCGAATAGGCCGCCGCGCCCTCGACTCATGCTAGCTCATAAAAAACAGAGTAAGGTCCCTCCATGCCGCGCACCCAACCGCAAGCCCCCGACAAGCTGAGGCGCGGACTGATGCTGATCGTCGCCGCCCCGTCCGGCGCCGGCAAGACGTCGCTGTGCCGGCGGCTGGTGTCCGACCATGCCGATCTCGACCTGTCGGTGTCGGTGACGACGCGGCAGCCGCGCCCGGGCGAAAAGGACGGCCGCGAGTACCACTTCATCGACGAAACCCATATGGACGAGTTGATCAAGGAAAGCGCCTTCCTCGAACACGCCACCGTCCACGACGCCCGCTACGGGTCTTTGCGCGACCCGGTCGAGCGCGCCCTGTCGGCCGGCAAGAACGTGTTGTTCGATATCGACTGGCAAGGCGCCCAGCGCATTTCGGCCAAGGCGCCGTCCGACGTGGTGCGCGTCTTCATCCTGCCGCCGTCGATCGCCGAGCTGAACCGCCGGCTGAACGCGCGCGCCCAGGACGACGAGGACGTCATCGCCCGCCGCATCTCGCGCGCCAAGAGCGAGATCTCGCACTGGGCGGAATACGACTATGTCATCCTCAATGACGATTTCGACCGGTCCTATGCCGAGCTGGTCCACATCTACCACGCCGAAATCAGCCGCCGCTCGCGCGGGCTATGGATCTCGCCCTTCGTCGACGAGTTGATGACGGAGAAGATCTAGATTTATATCTAAATCTAGATCTTCGTACCTCCCCAGCTTCGCTGGGGAGGGGGCCCCCGCGCCTTCTTCAGGCGCGTGGTGATGGGGTTTCTTGTTTGCTGTCTTTTCACTTCAACCGTAGCCAATTCGGGAGCTTCCATCATGACCGTCCGTGCGTCCGCGTTTGTATTCGCCGCGTCCCTCGGCCTGATGAGCGCCCTCGCCCAGCCGGCGGCGGCCGCGCTGAAGGTCGGCGACAAGGCGCCCGACTTTTCGCTGCCCGCCGCCACCGACGGCAAGGTCAAGACCTTCTCGCTGCGCCAGGCCTTGAAGCGCGGCCCGGTCGTGCTCTATTTCTACCCCAAGGCCTTCACCACCGGCTGCTCGCTCGAGGCGCATGAATTCTCCCAGGCCATCGGCCAGTTCAAGGCGCGTCACGTCACCGTGGTCGGCGTTTCGGCCGACGACATCGATACGTTAAAGAAGTTCTCGGTGCAGACCTGCGCGGGCAAGTTCCCGGTCGTCGCCGATCCGGACCTGGTCGCGGGCATCCAGTACGACGCCAAGATTCCGTTCAAGGCGATGGCGACGCGCGTGTCCTACGTCATCGACCGCCACGACCGCATCGCCTTCGTGCACCAGGATCCCAATGCCGAGACCCACGTGGCGTCGCTGCTCGAAGCGGTCAAGGACGTAAAGTAGGCCCGCGCGAAGCGCCTTACTGCACTGCCGATGATTTTTGACGTTCAGCGAACTCAAACCTGTGGTCATCCACCGTCTGCGGCAAAACCAACGCTTCGGGATTCACTCAAGGTGCTGAGTGACCGACAGGAAAGGCGCTTCGCGCCCGGCCTACCCCTTGCCGCCGAATTTCCACGCCAGGGCCACGCGCAGAACCTGGTCGAACGGCTGGACATATCGCCGCGACTGGACCAGCGGCGTATCGACGACCGTCAAGGTACGGTCGCCGCGCAACAGGTCCGACGCCGACACGACCAGCGCCACCTTCGGCGTCAGCGCGTGCTGCCACGCCACGTCGATGTGCGAGGTCGCGCCGGTATAGCCGTCCACCGTATAGCGCCGGCCCAGGACGCCAGCGGTGAACTGAATCTGGTCGCCATGCGTCGCGTCATATTCCAGCACACCGCTGCCCGTGTAGCTGAAGAAATGCCGGTCCAAGCCGGAAAGCTGCGACACGGAGGCTTCGGCGAGTGTCGCATTCAGCGAATATTTCCAACTCGGCCACAGCGGCGCCTTCAGCGTCAGGTCGACCCCGCCGGACGTCGCCTGGCCGGCATTGACCGGGCTTTCCACGACGACACCATCGGCATCGGCGACGTGCGCCTCGCTCTGCATATCGTGGGTGACCCGATAAAAGGCCGTGACGTCGCAGGTGCGGTTCTTTTCGCTGTAATTATAGGCGGCTTCGTAGGAATCGATATCCGACGGCTTCAGGTTGGGATTGCCGGTCTCGATGGCAAAGGGCGTGGCGGTGGTGACGCCCGGGTCGTAATCGCTGATGTCCGGCCGCAGGACGCGGCGTGTATAGCTGAGCTTGAGCTTGGTGGTCGCAGACAGGGCGCGGCTCACGTGCAGCGACGGATACAGCTGCACACGGTTGTCGCTGGCGGTCAGTCCGTCGGCGGCGACGTCCTGGCGCTGCTGTTCGACCCGCAGCCCCGGCAGCACCGTCCACGCTCCCATGGAAAACTGATAGGTGGCGTAGGCGCTGTAGATCGAACGTCCGCCCAGAAACGCGTGATGAAAGCCGTTGGCTTCCGGGCCGGCGATCGTTCCGACGTCGTAGACCGTGCGGTCGATATAGGTGGTGCGATGATCGAGCTCGATCCCGGCCGTCAGCTCGGCGCCCGAGGCGAAGTCGCGCTCATAGTCGCCCTTTACATTGTCTTCGGGCCCCCAGACATCGCGATGAACGCCGTACAGCGCCTGACCGTCCGTATAGGTATCGGTCTCGGCCGTGTGCGACGGCATGTCGTAGTCGGTGTGGTCGGCATCGAGCGTCAGGTGCGAGCCCGTCCGGTCGTCATTATAGTCGTAGACGCCCTCGATATCGCGCTGGCCGGTCGAGGTGGTCTGCGCATTGACGCCGTCATAGGTCCGCGCCGCGGAGGTCACGGCGTCGAAAGTCGTCGTCTGGCCGCGGGCGCGATAGTCCTGGCCCTCCAAAGTGAAGGTCGAGCGGTCGTCCAGCTTGTAGGCGATATTGAGATTGCCGAGCAGGTTTTCCGCGTCGCCGCGCCAGTGACCGTCATCGATCTCGCCGTCCGGCAGGGCCTGGCTGTAGGTGCTGTCGCCATGATAGGGCGAATGGACATAGCGCAGCCGGCTGTCGATCGACCAGGCGCCCGAGGTAATGGCCATGGATCCGCCGCTGACGACCTCGCCCAGCTCCGAAACCCGGCTGTTGATACTGCCGCTCAGCCCCAGCGGATGGCGCTTTTTGGTGATAATATTGATGATGCCGGCCGCGCCGTCGGGGGCATATTGCGCCGAGGGGTTGGTCATGACCTCGATGCGGTCGATATCGGCGGCCGACAGGGTCTGGATGACGGCATTGCCCGCCGCCGCCGGCTTGCCGTCGACCAGGACGGTGACGCCCGGATCGCCGCGCAGCATCACCTTGCCCGCCGGCGTCACCTGCACCGAGGGCAGCTTGCCCAGGACGTCGGCGGCCGTGCCGGTCTGGGCCTGAGGATCGCCCGAAATGGTATAGACGCGGCGGTCGATGCGGTCGGCGGCCTCGGGCCGCTGGCCGTTGACCACGACCTGGGTGGGCGCGCCCGAGTTTGGCGAATTGGGCGTGGGCGAATTCGCTGCCGGGGCACTCGCCTGGGGCGTGTTTTGGGCGGAAGCGGATCCGGCCATCGCCATGGCCCCGGCCGCCGCCACAATTACGCCTACGCCCCCGACCTTCACCCATGCCCCCCGTAACAGCTCAAAATTGCTGGGAAGGCGCCAGAATACTGGTTACGAATGTAAATACCAGAGGAAAAACATTGTTAGCGCTGTCATTAAGGACGATTTTGCCGCGCGCGTGTCGTCGCCCCAAGGTTGAATATTCTATTTCCAGTCAAAGCGAGACGGATATAGCCCGGGGACCTGTCGACCCTAAACCCCGGATCGCGCCCCAAAGGGCCGCTCCCGGCGAAACTTTCCTTGCCCCGCTTGCCTTTTGCCGCCCTCCTCTTGCCTTATGGATCATTGTCCTATATGACGCCCGCTCCTTCCGGGTGGTCGGCCGCAAACGCGGGCCTACCGAACCATCGTGTCGCCTGAGACTTCCGCTCAGGGAACGCGCCACCCGGATCATCGGAAGAGGATGAACATGCCCTATTACGAACACGTCGTCATCGCGCGACAAGACATTTCGCCGCAACAGGCGGAAGCCCTCAACGAAACCCTCAAGACCCTGATCGAAGAGCACGGCGGCCATATCGCCAAGATCGAATACTGGGGCCTGCGTAACTTGACCTATCGCGTCAAGAAGAACCGCAAGGGCCACTATTCGCTGCTCGCCATCGACGCGCCGGCGCCCGCCGTCAAGGAAATGGAACGCCAGCTGTCGATCAACGAAGACGTCATCCGCTACATGACCGTCCGCGTCGAAGAACTGGATCTGGAACTGTCGCCGGTGCTGTCGCGCCGCGACCGTGAAGGCCGTGACGGCGAACGTGGCGATCGCGGTGACCGCGGCCCCCGTGAAGGCCGCCCCGAGCGCGCCGAATTCGGCGCCGCCGTCGAACAGTAAGAGGGAAAAAGACACATGGACGACACTACCTCTCCCGCGGCGCCCGCCGCCATCGGCTCGCCGGTCGGTTCCGGCCCGGCCCGCCGCCCGTTCTTCCGCCGCCGCAAGGTGTGCCCGTTCTCCGGCGCCAACGCGCCGAAGATCGACTACAAGGACGTCAAGCTGCTGCAGCGCTACATCTCCGAGCGCGGCAAGATCGTGCCGTCGCGCATCACCGCCGTCAGCCAGAAGAAGCAACGCGA
>OUWB010000363.1_pt2 | contig 11842 bp, 10 predicted proteins | sample 1779821 | NCBI WGS metagenome assembly OUWB01 (sample SAMEA3914806, study PRJEB12502) | metagenome | biome: forest; material: soil | place: Canada | collected 2011-08-03 | depth 0.1 m
GGCGCCTCGGGCGAGGGCGGCGGTGAGCGCAAGACCTACGCAAAGCCGCGTTCCGACGCCGGTGGCGGCGATCGTCCGCGCAGCTTCGGTGACAAGCCACGCTTTGACCGTGGCGCCTCGGGCGAGGGCGGCGGTGAGCGCAAAACCTACGGCAAGCCGCGCTCCGATGCCGGTGGCGGCGATCGTCCGCGCAGCTACGGCGACAAACCCGCGGGCAAGTCGTTCGGCGGCAAGCCTGCTTACGGCAAGCCGGCCGGTAGCCGCCCAGCCGGCGCCAAGCCGTTCGACCGCAAGCCCCCGCGCGACAGGGGCTAGGCGTGCGGATCGTCGGCGGTAATTTTCGCGGGCGCAACCTGGTCACGCCCGAAGGCCAGACCACGCGCCCGACCTCGGATCGGGCGCGTGAGGCCATTTTCAACGTATTGAACCATGCGGAGTGGGCGCCCAACCTGTCAGGCGCCCGCGTCATGGATGTGTTCGCCGGATCGGGAGCGCTCGGCTTCGAAGCCCTGTCGCGCGACGCCGCTTTCTGCCTGTTCGTCGAAACCGATGACGCGGCGCGCGGCGCCATCCGCGACAATATCGAAACCTTCGGCCTGTTCGGCGTCACCCGCGTCCACCGACGCGACGCCACGCAATTGGGCCTGAGGCCCGGCAGCGCCGGAGAGGCCTTCGACCTCGTCTTTCTCGACCCGCCCTACCACAAGGGCCTGGGTGAGCGGACGCTCGATTGTCTCATCGAGGGAAACTGGCTGGCCGAAAATGCCACAATCGTCTTTGAGCGTGGCGCCAACGAGGGTGATTTTGCCACAGGGGTGTGGGAAATAGTCAACACTAAAATCTATGGCGCTGCCCAGATTTTATTCCTTAAACAAAAAATTTATATTAAATAGTCCGCTGAATTATAAGGGAAAAATACGTCACTCAACCCTGGGAGTGGCAAAATTAACGCATTCACGGAAAATATGTATTGACGGGTCCCGCGTCTTATCCACAATATGTCCTTAACAAGGCGTAAAGATCAATAAGGCACAAGAATTGCTGACGTCTTGCGAGTGGAACTTCGCTAAACTAGGGGTCAAGTGATGGAACAACAAGCGGTCAAAATCCGTTCGGGCAAGCGCGCCGACGCGATGAAGCCTCTCCTGCTCGCCGTGCTGAGCGTGCAGGCGTGGGGTGTCGTAATGGGCCTTGGGCTCATCATTCTTAATCTGACGCATTGACGTCTGTTCGCCTGCCGGCTCGTCGCCCGCGGGTTTTTTTGTGCTGAGAACGCGGATGGCGGGCACGTCATCCGTTTTGCCATCGCTCTCGGCATAAGGCAGAAAACGTCTATCTACGCCCGAACAGCTTCTCGATATCCTTGAGCTTCAGCTCGACATAGGTCGGCCGGCCGTGGTTGCACTGGCCGGAATGCGGCGTCGCCTCCATCTGGCGCAGCAGCGCGTTCATCTCGGAGGCATTCAGGCGGCGGCCCGAGCGCACGCTATGTCGGCAGGCGTGGTCGCCGCAGATTTCCGCCATCCGTTCCTTCAGGGCCAGCAATTCATTATGGTCGGTCAGGTCGTCGACCAGGTCGCGCACCAGGCCCTGAATGTCGCAATCCCCCATCAGCGCCGGCAGGTCGCGCACCAGGACACTGGTCGGGCCGAAGGCCTCGAGCCCCAGCCCCATGGCCGCCAGATCGTCGGCGCGCGCCATCAGCCGCGTCACTTCCTCGCGCTCCAGGTCGACGATCTCGGGGATCAGCAGGCTCTGGCTGACCACGCGCCCGGTCGCCATGGCCGTCTTCATCTCCTCATAGACCAGCCGCTCGTGCGCCGCGTGCTGATCGACAATAACCAGGCCGTCCTGGGTCTGGGCGATGATATAGGTCTCGTGGATCTGCGCCCGGGCGGCGCCCAACGGAAAGGCATGGGACTCGGTGGCGGGCTCGGCCTGGCGCCACTCGGTCGCCGGCTGCTCCGAAAAGCCTTGCCACTCTTCAGGTTTTACGTCGGTTAGTACGTCTTCGACCCGCGCCGTCGGGGTAAAGGCCGGCGCTTGGCTGGCGTCGGGGAGCGGGCTGAGATAGGGGCGAACCGCCGCGACCTGCCATGGGGACGGGCGGTTGAGCCCCAGGACGGGTTGCGTCGTTGCGCCCTGAAAGGATTCCGGGCGAAAGCCGCTGAGCGTCTGCTGCGCCACGGTGGTCGAGGCGCGGTGGCCGGCCGAGGCGAGGGCGTGCTTCAACGCACCGATGATCAGCCCGCGTACCAGGTTGGGATCGCGAAAGCGCACCTCGGTCTTGGCCGGATGGACATTGACGTCGAGGTCCTGCGGATCGATCTCGACGAACAGGGCCGCCAGCGGATGGCGGTCGCGCGCCAGGAAGTCGGCATAGGCGCCGCGCAGGGCCCCGGCCAGGAGCTTGTCGCGCACCGGCCGGTTGTTGACGAACAGGTATTGATGCATGGCATTGCCGCGCGAAAAGGTCGGCAGGCCGGCATAGCCGCTGAGCCGCACGCCTTCGCGCGCCTGGTCGATCAACAGGGCGTTGTCGGCGAAATCGCCGCCCAGGATGGCGCCCAGCCGCTTCAGCCGGCCCTCGAAGCCGGCGGCCTCGCGGTACAGCCGCAAGACGCGCTTGCCGTCCAGTTCCAACGAAAAGCCGACATGCTCGTGCGCCATGGCCTGACGCTTGACCTCTTCGGCGATGGCCAGGTTCTCGGATCGCTCCGACTTCATGAATTTCAGCCGCGCCGGCGTGGCGTAGAACAGGTCGCGCAGTTCGACGCGCGTGCCGTGCTCGCTCGCAAAGGCCGCGGGCTTCAACGGCGAGACCGCACCGGCATCGACCTCGATGCCTTGCGCATGACCTCCGCCGCGCGGGCGCGACGATAGCGACAGACGCGCCACCGAGCCCATGGAGGGCAGGGCTTCGCCGCGAAAGCCGAGCGTCTGGATGTGCAGCAGGTCCCAGCTGCCGTCGGGCTGCGGCTTGAGCTTGGAGGTGGCGTGACGTTCGATGGCGAGTTTCAGATCCTCGCCGTCCATGCCGCGGCCGTCGTCCTCGATGACGATGCGCGACAGGCCACCGAGTTCGGCGCGAATGTCGATCTGGGTGGCGCCGGCGTCGATGGCGTTTTCGACCAGTTCCTTGATCGCCGAAGCGGGGCGTTCGACGACCTCGCCGGCGGCGATGCGGTTGATGGTGTCCTGGGGGAGGCGCTGGATAATCGACATCGCTCCAGAATACCCGGAGTCGCATTGCCTGTCACATGACGTTCAGGGCCGTTTTTTTAAATCCTCTTGGCATCTGAACCTAAGCCGTGTCAGGGCTTCTTGAACACCAGCGCCATACGGTCGGTATGGCCGCGGATGGCCGGGTCGAATACCTTGAGCGTGCGGTCGTCGGCCGGATTGGCCAGGACATTGCTGTCGCTGACCAGTTGGAAGCCGGCCGCCTTGAAGTCGCTCAGCACCTGGGCCTTGTCGATCCGGTGCAGGGTATTGGTCGTCGTAGCGCCCGCGCCGGCCAGCGCGCTGTGGTCGATGACGACGACCAGGCCGCCGGGCTTCAACGTGGCGTAAAGGTTCTTGTCCATGCGCACGCCGTCGGCGCCGGGCATATTGTAGGTGTCGTGGTAGATGGTGCCGATGAAGATGATGTCATAGGGCGTGGCCGGGACCGGCACCTTGTCGAAATCGCTGGTCACCAGATGGACGTTGGACCGGGCGGTGGCCAGGGCGTTGCGGGCGTCCTGAGCGCCCTGGCTCGACACCCACTGCGCCGGGTTCTGCGAATCGACGCCGCCGGCGCATACCGCCGCCGACAGCAGCCAGGTCGAATAGCCGCCACCGGCGCCCAGGTCGAGCACATGGTCGCCGGGCTGGACATATTGCAGCATGAAGCGGTTTTCGCTGTCACGCACCGGATCATTGGCCTTGACCTTGTCGGGGCGATCGGGCTTGGCGAGCGCGGCGGCCAGACGCGTATCGACCGAAGCACCGGCGGCGCATTCAGGGCCTTGCTGGGCGAAAGCCGGGGCGGCGAGGACAAGGGTCAACAAGGCTGACGCGCAAAGGACTGGGGCAAAAAGAGCCGGGGCACGCAGTTTCATGGTCGCTTCCTCCAAAAAGGCCAAAAAGAAAAGGCGCACCTGAGGTACGCCCTTTCGTCATTTCGGCAAGTTAACTTTTCTTAACAGCCTATAGGCCCGGCAGCTTGTTCTTCTGCGGGTCCTTTTGCTGGATGATGATCTGACCATTGCCGGTCAGCGCCTTCAGACGCGCCTGTTCAGCGGTGGCGTCGACCGGGGTGACCTGGTCGCCGCGGGCCGTGTTGATCTGGGCCTCGGTAGGCGCGGCTTGTTTGTGCCAGAACATGACCTTGTCGGCGAAGGACTCTTCCTTGTAGGCCAGGTCGCCGAACTCGTCGTCGACGACGTAGCGCGCCAGCGGATCGGCCTTGTCGCCGCCGGCCTTGGCCACCAGCAGCTTTTCGCCTTCCGAGCGGTTGACGGAATCGCGCTCACCCAAAAGGGCCTGACGCGCCGCGCTTTCCGGCTGCAGTTCCTGCGGACGGGGCTGACCCGGCTCCGGCGGACGCAGCGCGTAGTCCGGCGGCACGACCAGCGGCGCCTTGGTGACCACGTTGAATTCGTCGGGCACGACCTTGTTGAGACCCAGCGCATTCTTGGTGGATGTGCAGCCCGAAAGGGCGATGCTCGCCACACCGATCGCGCACAAGGCGATTTTAACCGACTTCATATCCTGCTCCGTTAACCCCCGCCCCAAAAAACGCAAAAGCGCCCCCGGGTGGGGAAGTGATACTTGGTTTGGCACCATCTGCCAAGCCCCTGCCCAAACCCTTGGGGGAGGCTGTTAACTCTGTGTCGCCGCCGGACCCGCGTCGTGACGTATCAGGTGCCACGCCAGAAGCGCTACGCCGATCGAGATGGCGCTATCGGCGATATTGAACACCCAGGGAAAATAGAGCCCCGAAAAGTCCAGGAAATCGACCACCGAACCGAACCGAACGCGGTCGAGCCCGTTGCCGATCGCTCCGCCGGCGATCATGGCCAGCGCGATCCCGACAAGGACGTGGCGCGCCCGCGCCGCCGCCAGTATCAGTATGCATCCCGCCAGCCCCTGAAACAGCGTCAGCAGCCACCGCGTCCAGTCGCCGGCCGGCAGCAGTCCGAAGCTCATGCTCAGGTTCCTTACCATGGTGATGGAAAAGAAGGGCAAAATCTTGACCTGTCCGTACAGAGGCAGACGCAATCCATAAACGACCCAGGCTTTCGACGCCTGATCGACGATCAGAACGCAGAGGGTTGCCCACAGACACAGCAATCCAAGCCGCGTCGCCTTGCCGTCCAGATAGGGTTTCAGGAAATCAGGCGTTTCAAGAAACTTGGATATTTCAAGCATGTGCGGCATCCCACGCAGCTACGGCCGCCGCATCACGAAGCGACAGATCCGGATAGCGCGGATCCGAACCGACCTCGGGCAGGACGCGCCACGAGCGCTGGCACTTGCGGCCCTCCGCCCGGGCGAACTCGACCGCCACCGTATTGACGCCGTCCAGTTTGAAGGCCTTGGCCGGCGCCGGCTCATAGCTCAAGGTCGCCTGCGAGGTGCGGAAGACCTCGGCGGCGTCGATGCCCTCGAACGCTTCCAGCAGGCCGTTGTCGGCCAGGTGCACGACGGGCGCGGCTTCCAGCGCCGAGCCGATGACCTTGTCGCGGCGCTTTTCTTCCAGCGCCGCCGTGACCACGCCCAGCACGGTCTCGATCTTGCGCCAGCGATCGGCCTCGGCCGTATTGGTCCACGTGTCCGGCACCGCGTCCATGACACGGAAGAGGTTGGCGTCCGCGCCGGGGTTACGGCTGGCCCACGCCTCCTCCATGGTGAAGGTCATGATCGGTCCGAGCCACAGCGTCAGGCGCTCGAACAGGATGTTGAGCACCGTACGGCAGGCGCGGCGGCGCAGGCTATCGGGGCTGTCGCAATAGAGGCTGTCCTTGCGGATGTCGAAATAGAGCGCCGACAGGGTCTGCGAGCAGAATTCCGACACCGGACGGATGACGTCGGCGAAATCGTAGCGGGCATAGGCGTCGCGCACACCCTGATCGAGGCGACGCACCTCGTGCAGGATATAGCGTTCCAGCGCCGGCATGTCGCTATAGTCGACGGCTTCGGAGGCGTCATAGCCCTTCAGCGCGCCCAGCAGGTAGCGCACCGAATTGCGCAGCTTGCGATAGGCGTCGACCGTGGTCTGCAGGATCTGCTTGCCGATGCGCAGGTCTTCGGAATAATCCGCCAAAGCCACCCACAAACGCAGGATCTCGACGCCCGACTCCTTGGCGATGTCCTGCGGGGCGACGACATTGCCCTTCGATTTCGACATTTTCTCGCCCTGCTCGTCGAGAACGAAGCCGTGGGTCAGCACGGCGTCGAACGGCGCGCGGCCGCGCGTGCCGCAGCCTTCGAGCAGCGACGACTGGAACCAGCCGCGATGCTGGTCGGAACCCTCAAGATAGAGATCGGCCGGCCATTTGCTGTCGTTACGGCCTTCCAGCGTAAAGGCGTGGGTCGAGCCCGAGTCGAACCAGACGTCGAGGATATCGGTGACCTTCTCGAAATCGGCCGGATCGTGGTCGCTGCCCAGGAAGTCGCTATCCGGCCGGGTGAACCAGGCGTCGGCGCCCTCGGCGGCGATGCGCGCGATGATGCGCTGATTGACTGCCTCGTCCATCAGCGGCTGGCCCGTCGCCTTGTCGACGAACATGGCCAGCGGCGTGCCCCAGTTCCTCTGGCGCGAGATCAGCCAGTCCGGTCGCGTCTCGACCATCGATTGAATGCGGTTGCGCCCGCCGGCCGGGAAGAATTCGGTGCGGCTGATGGCGGCCAGGGCCTTGTCGCGCAGGCTGTCGTGCGGGCCCGTGCCATCCATGCGGATGAACCCGGCTTTTTTTGCGTCTTGTGGTTCATCCATACGGATGAACCACTGGGGCGTATTTCTAAAGATCACCGGCGCCTTGGAGCGCCACGAATGCGGATAGGAGTGCTCGACGCGGCCGCGCGCCAGCAGATTGCCGGCCTCGATCAGCTTTTCCATGACCGCGCCATTGGCCGGTCCGAACTTGCCGGCCTTCTTGCCTTCGATCTCGAGGACCTGCAGGCCGGCGAACAGAGGCACGTGCGGATAATAGGCGCCGTCGGGATCGACGGTATCGGGAATCGAATCGAGGCTGAAGCCGTGCTTCAACCACACCAGATAGTCGTCGGCGCCGTGGCCGGGCGCGGTATGCACGAAGCCGGTGCCGGCGTCGTCGGTGACGTGATCGCCGGCCAGCATCGGCACGTCGAAACCATAGCCGGCGTCGAGCTCGGCCAGCGGGTGGGTCAGGACGAGATTGCCCAGCACTTCCGGCGGCAGGTCGATGGCCTTTTCCCAGGCGGTGGCGTTGGCCGCGGTCAAAACCGCCTCGGCGAGATTGTCAGCAAGGATCAACCGGTCGCCCGCCATGGCCCAGGGTGCGAAGCCCAATTCGGCCTCGGTCTTCATCGTGGTGATTTCATAGACCGAATAGCTGATCTTGGGATTGAAGCTGACCGCGCGGTTGGCGGGGATGGTCCACGGCGTGGTCGTCCAGATGACGACCGACGCACCCTTCAGATATTCGAACTCCGGTTGCGCCTTGCTCCAATCGCCGGGCTTGACCGGGAACCTGACCCAAATGGTCGGCGAGACGTGCGGATGATATTCGACCTCGGCATCGGCCAGCGCCGTGCGCTCGACCGGCGACCACATGACGGGCTTGGAGCCGCGATAGAGCTGGCCCGACATCAGGAACTTGTGGAATTCCTCGGTGACCTTGGCCTCGGTGGTGAAGTCCATGGTGGCGTAGCGCTTGTCCCAGTCGCCCAGTACGGCCAGGCGCTTGAATTCCTCGCGCTGGATATCGATCCACTTGGCGGCGTAGTCGCGGCAAGCCTTGCGGAATTCGGCCGCCGGCACGTCGTCCTTCTTGCGGCCCTTGGCGCGGAACTCTTCCTCGATCTTCCATTCGATCGGCAGGCCGTGGCAATCCCAGCCCGGCACATAGTCGACGTCGTAGCCCGTCAGGAACTTCGAGCGCACGACGAAATCCTTGAGGATCTTGTTCAGCGCGTGGCCGATATGGATATTGCCGTTGGCGTAGGGCGGGCCGTCGTGCAGCACGAACAAGGGCGCGCCCGCCGCCTGGCGCGCCCGGCGCACGGCGTGGAATAGCCCGGCTTCGTCCCATTTTTTGAGCATGTCGGGCTCGAGCTTGGGCAGGCCGGCGCGCATCGGGAATTCGGTTTCGGGCAGGAAGACGGTCTCGCGATAGTCGCGGCCGGCGGGGGTGCTGTTATCGACGTCAAGCAGTTCGGGCATGGGAATCTATGTCTTGTAATAGGGTGTCGGCATTAAGGCGCCCGATATTGGACGCGGCGGAACCTTCCCGGCACAGGCGGTGTCGCCCTATGCCGGGGCCATAATTCGTATAGCTTGGCCCGCGTTCGACATGGCCCCGGCTTTATCAGAGCCGGGCAGGGCTGGCTAGATGGAAAGAACTTGCTGCGTTTTTAAAGGAAGTGGGCCACGGAAAACACGGAAAGACACGGACTTCAGGACAATTCCCGACGATCGAAGATCGTCTGTCCGAGGTGAAGCGCTTCGCGCGAAGCCAATTACCCTGAGGTCCGTGTCTTTCCGTGTTTTCCGTGGCCAATTCTTGCTATCGCTTGAACCAGGCGCGGGCGGTATCGGCATCATTCTGGATCTGCACCTTCATCTCGTCGAACGAGGCGAACTTGGCTTCCGGACGGATAAAGTCGAGCAGTTCGGTCTCGACGACCTGGCCGTATATCTCCTCGGCAAAGTCGAAGAGAAAAGTCTCCAGCAGTTCGACATTGCCGCCGACCGTCGGGCGCACGCCGATATTGCTGACGCCATCGACCAGGCGTCGGTCGCCCAGCCGCGTGCGCGTCACATAGATGCCGTAGCGCGGACGCTGATAGTCGCCGAGCTGAAGGTTCAGCGTCGGGAAATCGATCGTCCGGCCGAGCTTGTTGCCGTGGATGACTTCGCCGAGATAGGCCTGCGGCCGGCCGAGAATATGCTCCGCCGCTTTGGCATCGCCGGCGACCAGCGCTTCGCGCGCCGCCGAGGACGACAGCTTAAGACCGGCATCATCGGTCTGCAGCGGCAGGATATCGGTGGTGAAGCCCAGTTGCTCACCGAACACCACCAGGTCCTTGGCATGACCGGCGCCGCGTGCGCCGAACTGGAAGTCAAACCCGGCCGACACGTGAGAGACGGCGAACGCATCCCGCAGAATCGCCTCGGCGAACGCTTGGGGTGTCAGCGCGGACAATGCGGAGTCGAAGGCCAGCATAAAGGCATAGTCGACGCCCAGCGCCTCGAAGGCACGCAACTGCTGCGACACCTGCATCAGCCGGAACGGCGGGCTGTCGGGCCGAAAAAAGCTCTGCGGATGCGGGTCGAAGAAGATCACCGCCGACGGGCGGCCCGAGGCCTTGGCGCGGGCCAACGCCTTTTCGATAACGTGCTGATGGCCGACATGGACGCCGTCGAAGCTGCCGATGGCGGCACAGGCGCCGCGCGGCAGCGCATCCCCGACAAGGCCGCCGGCTGTCACGCGGCACGACACGACCCGCAGCTTTTGCAGGCGAAACGCGTCGGGCAGGGCGGGCAACGCTGTCACGGCTCAGGCCGTGACTGGTCGCTTGGGCGCCAATATGACGGCGGTGCCTTCGACCATGACCTTGTTGCGGCACTTGACGTTGGTCGTCAGGGTGACGTGCGCCGTTTTCGGATTGATGTCGAGGATGTCGAGATGCACGGTGATGTCGTCGCCCGGCCGGATGGCGCGTTTGAACTTCAGCGTCTGCGACACGTAGATGGCGCCGACGCCCGGCAGATAGCTCGACAGCGACGCCGAAATATAGCCGGCCAGCAGCATGCCGTGGGCGATGCGGCCCTTGAACGGCGTCGTCTGGGCGAAGGCTTCGTCCATATGGATGGGGTTATAATCGCCGGACACCTTGGCGAAGGCTTCAATGGCTTCGACATCGACGTGGAAATCGCGGGTGTGGCTTTCGCCGACGTGGAGATCTTCAAGATAGGTGGCTTGGGTCATGACTCAGGTTGTTCGGGATCAGGCGAGGGCCCCAAGGTGGGGATTGGCAAAAGGGTTTCCGTGGCCGCTGCTTTTCGAGCAACCCGGAAGCACAGGCAATACCATAGCGCTCAAAGCGGCCGTCGGTCGCGGCTCTGCACCCCGGGGACCGAGACATAGGGGATGCGGCCGCCTCTGCCAAGCGCCAGGCATGGCTTTTTCGCGGGTTTTCCGCGGAAACCGATGAAAAAAGACGATGGCATTTTCACCATGATCGTGGTTAATATAGGATATACTATTGAAAGTAAAGGGAATTTTCTAAAGACGCCCTTAACCTGATCTTATTGGATTTGCGTCAATATGGCCTCGTGTCCATCGAAGGGCCAGCATAACGCGGTCCGTAACTACAAAAGTGGGGCTTATACTCATGGCCATCGACATGTCCATGCCGGTTCTGGTCGTAGACGACTACAAGACGATGCTTCGGATTATTTCCAATCTGTTGAAGCAACTCGGCTTCGAAAACGTCGAGGAAGCTTCGGACGGCACCGAAGCGCTCGATAAGATGAAAAAAGGCGGCTACGGTCTGGTCATCTCCGACTGGAACATGGAGCCGATGACCGGCTACGAACTGTTGCTGAAGGTGCGCGCTGACGATGCCTTGAAGCGCACGCCGTTCATCATGGTAACCGCGGAAAGCAAGACCGAGAACGTCATCGCCGCCAAGAAAGCCGGCGTTAACAATTACATCGTTAAACCTTTCAATGCGGCGACTCTGAAGCAGAAGATCACCGCCGTTCTCGGCGAATTCTAAATCCCTGTAAGGACCTCCAATGGCCCAGCCCGCATACAAGAAGGACGACGGCCCTGGCCTGGACGGGATAGACCCTGCCATGGTCACCGAGCTGGAACCCAAGCTCATCAATCTGATGCAGCAGTCCGAAGCGCTTGTCGCTCTGATGCGCGGTTTTTTCCAGCAGCTCGACAAGCGCCGCTCCGAGGAATTCCGCGTCATCGCCGGCTACATCGCCAAGGCGAAGGAAGAAATCCGCGAAATGCGTCCCCACGACATTTCGCACGACCGTATCCCGACGGCCGGCGCCGAGCTTGAAGCGATCACCCGTGATACCGAAACGGCGACGCACACCATCATGAACTCCGCTGAGGCCATGATGGGCGCCGATATCAGCGACCCGGCCGCCTATAAGGCCCTGGTCGATGATGAGGTCATGAAGATTTTCGAGGCCTGCTCGTTCCAGGACATTACCGGCCAGCGCGTGTCGAAGGTCGTCAACGTCTTGAAGCAGATCGAAGAGCGCGTCGGCCGCCTGGCCAATACGCTGGGTGTCGAAGACGGCTTCCCGACGGAACTGTCCGAAGACGAAAAGCGTCGCCGCGACCTGCTGCTCAACGGTCCCGCTATCGGCGGCCCGGAAACCAAGCAGGACGCCATCGACGCCATGTTCGACCAGGGCTTCGACGCGGTGTCGGTGCCTGAAGCGACCGCTCCGGCGCCTGCACCGGCCCCTGTCGCTCCGGCGCCTGCCGCCGTGGCGCCTCAACCGGCACCGAAGCCCGCTCCGGCACCTGTAGCCGCGGCGCCCGCACCGAAACCGGCGCCAGCTCCGGCACCGGCCGCAGCAGCGCCCGCACCGAAACCCGCGCCTGCGCCAGCCCCTGCGCCC
>OUWB010001937.1_pt3 | contig 11838 bp, 10 predicted proteins | sample 1779821 | NCBI WGS metagenome assembly OUWB01 (sample SAMEA3914806, study PRJEB12502) | metagenome | biome: forest; material: soil | place: Canada | collected 2011-08-03 | depth 0.1 m
GTCCTCGGCCGCCAGCCGGGTCAGGGCGCCGATGAAGCTGTCACGCATCGGCCGCGCTCAGCTCGCGCAGGGCGGCGCGGTATTCCTCGCCCGCCGGCGTGCGATAGTGCCAGAGCACCTGGTCCTCCATGAACGAGACGCCGCGGCCCTTGACCGTGTGGGCGATCAGGCAGCTGGGCCGATCCGGCGCCTCGGCCGCCCGGGCGAAGGCCTGCTTGAGGCTGGCGTGGTCGTGGCCGTCCACCTCCTGCACGGCCCAGCCGAAGGCGCGCCACTTGTCGGCGAAGGGCTCCAGGGCCAGGGTCTCGGCCACCGGCGCCAGGGCCTGCAGCTTGTTGTAGTCGATCACCGCGCACAGGTTCGACAGGCGGTGATGGGCCGCGAACAGGATCGCCTCCCAGTTCGAGCCCTCGTCGCATTCGCCGTCGCTGAGCACCACATAGACCCGCTGGCGCCCGCCCAGGCGGCGCAGCTGCATGGCCATGCCCACGCCCACGCCCAGGCCGTGGCCCAGCGAGCCGGTGGACAGCTCCACCCCCGGCACGCCCTTGTGGCTGACATGACCCGACAAGGCCGAGCCGTTGCGATAGTGGGTGTCCAGGGTCTGGATCGGCATGAACCCGCGCTCGGCCAAGGCGGCGTAGACGCAGGCGCCCGCATGGCCCTTGGACAGGATGAAGCGGTCGCGCGCTGGCCAGCGCGGCTGGACCGGGTCCAGGCGCAGCACCCCGCCATAGAGCACGGCCAGGATGTCGGCCATCGACAGACACGAGCCCACGTGCGAGCTGCCGCCCGAGGCGCACATGCGCACCACGTGCCGGCGCAGGCGCAAGGCCAGCGCCTCGGTGGGCGGAACCTCCAGCGCGGCGTTCACGCGAAGAACCCGCACACGGCGTCGATCACATGCGCCACCTGGGCCTCGGTCAGCAGGTGGTTCATCGGCAGCAATAGCGAGCGGGCGAAGAAGCGGTCTGTGCGCGGCGCGGCCTGGTCGAACCCCAGTCCGTGGAACTGGTGCAGGCCGATCCCGCCCCATTGGACGATGGTCCCGATCCCTTGTTCCTTGAGATGCTGGCGCAGGGCGTCGCGGGCGTCGCAGCAGATCTCATAGTTCTGGAACACGTCGAAGCGGCGCGGATCGGCGTCTGGCCCCGGCGGCAGGTCCAGGGCCGGCAGGTCGACGAAGGCCCGGTGATAGCGCCGAGCGATGGCGCGGCGCCGGTCGATCGCCTCGTCATAATAGGTCAGCTTGTAGCCCAGGATGGCGGCGTGGAGGTTGTCCATCCGGGCGTTGAGCCCCCAGACGGCGCAGTCGCGCGGGATGACCTTGTCCGGCCCGGCGCCGTGGTTGCGCATGGCCCGCACGATCTCGGCCAAGCGATCGTCGTCGGTGACCAGGGCGCCGGCGTCGCCGAAACAGCCCAGGGTCTTGGACGGATAGAAGCTGAAGGCGCCCCAGACGCCGAAGGTCCCGGCCGGCCGGCCGTCCAGCCGCGCCCCCAGGGCCTGGGCGGCGTCCTCATAGATTTTCAGGCCGTGCTCGGCGGCGATGGCCGCGATCTCGTCCATGGCGCAGACCCGGCCGTTGACGTGCACGGCCAGGATGGCGCGGGTGCGCGGGGTGATCGCCGCGCGCACCGCCGCCGGATCGACCAACCAATCGCCCTGCGCGAGGTCCACGGGCACGGCGACGCCGCCGGCATGGTGGATGGCCTGGGCCGCGGCGATGAAGCTGTGCGAGGGGACGATCACCTCGGCGCCGCGCTCCAGCCCGTCGGCCAGCAGGCCCAGCAGCATGGCGTGGGTGCAGTCCGAGACGCCGACGGCGTGGCGCACGCCCAGCCGGTCAGCCAGGCCGGCCTCGAAGGCGTCCACCGCCGCCTGCAGGATGAAGCCCCCGGCCGAGGCGGTCTCGTGCAGGATGCGGCCGAACGCCTCCTCGCGCTCGGCGTAGAGGGCCTGCCAATCGAAGAACGGCGTGGCTGCGCCGCTGGGGGAACTCTGCATCTCGCCCTTGCTGTCACCGGCCAGGCGGGAACGCCCCGCTGCTGGCGATGAGTGGCGTCTGGCCCCGGCTGCGGTTCAAAACCGGGGCGGACCGTGCGGCGCGATCATCGCCGGCCTTCGATCTTCGATCGGGCCGCAGATCGAACCATGGCGCGGCTTGCGGGGATTAAGGCCAAGGGCCTCTGAACGCCCCGAGCAGCACTCCGAGCCGGCGAGCCTTGACCGACACCCTGGACCCCATCGCGCCCGTCGCCCCGCCGGCCCACGCGCCCCGCGTCGTCCCTGTGGTCACCCCGCGCGGCATGACCCGCCTGCCGCTGCTGCTGGTGCTGGGCTATGTGGTCGCCACCTTCGCCCTGTTTCTGCTGTGGCCGATCAACTGGCCGATCTACAACGCCGCCGACTGGGCGCGGCTGATCGGCTATGTCGGCCTGTGCTTCGCGGCGGTCATCGTCGCCGCCCTGACCGGATCGGCCGGCGCGACGCGGGTGACCGCGCCCCTACCCTTCACCACCGTGCTGCTGGTGACCGGCGCCCTGATCTCCGCCCTGCTGCTCACGCCCTCTTGCCAGGCCTATACCGGCCGCGCCCCGTGGGAGGTGCTGGACGCCCTGCGCGACCAGGGCGGCGCCTACCGCCGGCTGCAGGTGCAGCTGCTGGCCACCACGGGCGAGCGCAACACCATCGTCGCCCTGCGCGCCCTGGCCGCGCCGCTGACCTACGCCGTGGTCCCGCTGGGGATCATCCGCTGGCGGACGATCGGCTGGCTGGGACGCGCGGCGGTGGGCGTGGTCGCCGCCACCAATGTGGTGTTCTCGATCATGCGCGGCACCGACAAGGAGATCGCCGACCTGTTCATCGTCGGCGCCTCGGCCGCCTGCGTCGCCTTCGGCCGCAGCCGCGCCCTGGGCCAGCAGGGCTTCGCCCTGGTGCGCCGCTATTGGAAATGGGGCCTGCTGGCCGCGGTGTTCGTGTTCATGGCCCAGGGCCTGTTCACCGAGCGCAAGGACGAGCGGCTGGGCGGCGACTCCATCAGCCGCTCGGCGGTCTGCGCCAACAGCAGCCGCATCTGCGCCGATCTCGACAATCCCTGGATCGCCTGGCTGCCCCTGCGCCAGCGCTTCGGGGTGACCTTCTTCATCCTGTCTACCTGCTCGGGCTATTACGGCCTGGAGCTGGCTTTGGAGAAGCCGTTCGACAGCGCCCTGGGCGTCGGCCACTCGCCCGCGGCCCTGTCGGTCTATGAGGCGGCCACCGGCGACGTCTCGCTGCACCTGCGCACCTTCACCTATCGCAACGGCGGCGACCGCTGGCCTGAGGACTATTACTGGTCGACCCTGATGACCTGGATCGCCAACGACGTGGGCTTTCCGGCCACCGTGCCGGTGCTGGGCCTGCTGGCCTTCCTCTGGGGCCTGTGGTGGCGCGAGGCGGCCGCAGGGATGAGCGATCCGGCGGCGGTGCTGTTCGCCGTGGCCACAACCATGATGGTCTACCTGCCCGCCAACAATCAGGTGCTGGCCAGCTATGACGGCTACGCCATCCTGGCGGCCTGGCTGGTCGTCTGGCTGTGGTGGCGGGCCAACCGGCGGCTGTCGGCGGCCCTGCCGCGGGATTGGATGCGCGCAAGCCCGTGAGCCGCTTCACCCCTCTGAAACGCCTCGCCTCCGTCCCGGCCTTCTTCGCCCTGCGCATCCTGTCGGGGCTGTTCCTGCTCAAGCTGTCGGCGGTGCGCCTGCCGGTGAGCGGCTTTGCGGCCTTCTCCCAGCTGCTGATGTTCCTGGCCCTGCTGAACGTGCTCACCGTAGGCGGGGCGCAGAACGGCTTGGTGCGCCAAGCCGCGGCGGCCGAAGATCCGCGGAGCCTGGGCCGGAGCCAGGCGGCCGCCTTCGCTATCTGGGCCTGCGCCCTGCCCCTGCTGGCCCTGCCAGTGCTGGCCGCCGCAGGGCCGATCGCCAAGGCCCTGGTGGGCTCGGCGCAGTGGGCCGGCGCGGTGATCGCCATCGCCCTGGCCGCCCTGGCCGCCGGGCCGGGCCAGATCTGGTGCGGGATCCTGACCGGGCGCACCCGCGTCGCCAGCAGCCTGGCCGCCCAGGCCCTGGGCCTCACAGCCGGCACGGCGGCGGCGGCGCTGATGATCCTGCGCGGACAGCCGGCCGCGGCGGCGATCGCCTTCGCTGGCGGCGGCCTGGTCACCCTGCTGGCCGCCTTCCTGCTGGCCAGGCCCCTGCGCATCCCCCTGCTGTCGCCCCGGCGCGCCTGGCCCGAGGTGCGGACGCTGCTGCGCTATTCGGCGGCCCTGGCCCTGACCACCGGCTTCACCGCCCTGGTGCTGTTCGCCCTGCGCTCGCGCTATCGCGACGCCTTTGGCGGGGCGCAGCTGGGCTATTGGATGGCGGCCAACCGCATCTCCGACATGTCGACCCAGCTGCTGGGCCTGTTCATGATCCAGTTCTTCGTGCCGCACCTGGCCATGACCGAGAACCCGGCCGCGCGACGGACGCTGATGCTCCGCGGTCTGGCGGCCGGAGCGCTGGCCATGGGCGGGATCCTGGCGGTGTTCACCCTGGGCGCGGATCTGCTGGTGCGCGCCTTCCTGTCGGCGGCCTATCTGCCGGCGATCGGCGCGATCAAGGCCTATATGCTGGGCGACATGCTGCGCGTCTGGCCGTCCCTGGCCATGTACGCCGCCTTCGCCCGCGGCCAGCCGGGCCGCTACGCCGCCATCGAGATGAGCGCCCTCAGCCTGATGGCCGTCATCACCCTGACCCTCACCGCCCTGGGCCAGCCCCAGGCGCCCCTGGCCGGCTATGTGGGCGCCTACGGGGTCCTGGCCGTGCTGGTGAGCCTGGCGTTCCTGAGGCGTGGCGGCCTGGCCGCGAGCCTGGACGCCGTCTCCGATCCGGCGAAGGCTTGACGGTTTGAGATAGTCGGCCCTCCACCCTCGCAGGGCGTTTCTCATTCCTCCCCTGCGCAGCGGGGGAGGAATGAAGACGCCAGGCTCCCGGCCTCAGGCGCTGATCGCCTCCAGCACCGCGCGCACGGCGTGGCGCACGTCGAACACCTCGTCCAGGCATAGCGGCGCGCCCTGCCGCGCCCGGGCGCGGGCGGCCGGGTCAGTGGCCAGGTGTTCGGCTTCTCGGCGAAAGGCGGAGGCGTCGCGGAACGGGACGGCGCGGCCGACGCCGTAGCGCTCGAGGATGGCGGCGTAGTCGTTGCCATGCTCCACCGCGGCCGCCACAGGCAAACCTGCGCGCAGATAGTCCAGGGTCTTGGACGGGATGCTGAACGAGGTCACCCCCGGCACGGTGGCGACCAGGCCCACGTCGCAGGCGCAGAGCAGCTGCAGATACTCGTCCCGCGCCAGGGCCGGCCGCCAGGCCAGGTTGGGCTGCGCCAAGGCTTTCGCCCGCACATGCGGCGCCAGGCGTCCATGGCCCACGAACAGATAGAGCAGCGGCGAGCCTGCCGCCTGGCCCTCCTCGGCCGCGGCCAGCATCTGCTCGAAGCCGCGGCCCTCGGTCAGCTGGCCGCCGAACACCGCGATCGGCCGATCAAGGGGCAGGCCGTGCTGGGCGCGCACGGCGGCGCGGTCCGCGGGCGGCGGAGGCGTGACGTCCGACCAGATCGGCGTGACGCGTACCGACTGGCCCGGCTTCACGCGCCAGCGGCGGCGCAGATAGGCGGCGTTGCCCGGCAGGGTGCAGAAGAGGGTGGTGAAGGCGTCCATCAGCCGTTGCTCCAGGGCGCGGGCCAGGCGCAGGGGCAAGCCGCCGGGGATGCGGCCGATCTCGTGGTGATGGTCGGGGAAGACGTCCCAGATGAACAGCAGCCGATGCTCGATCCCGGCCTTGCCCAGCAGCGGAACCAACGGCGCGACAGCCGACAGCGGCGCCCAGGCGATAGCCGCGTCGAAGGCCTCCAGCCGCATCCGCCGCCGCGCCGTTTGCGCCAGAGCCCAGCCGCTGAGCAGGAACTTGCTGGCGCCCTGGACCGTGCGCCCCAGGCCGGTGACGGCGTGGGCGCCGCAGCGGACCACACGCACGCCGGTCTCGGTGATCTGGGCGTGTTCCGGACCGCCGGGCGACCCGGCCCAGTCCAACAGCAGCACCTCCACCTGGTGGCCCTGGGCCATCAGGGCGTCGGCCAGCTCGGTGGTCAGATAGGAGCGGCCCGGCCCCGTCGGGTACTGCATGCAGATCATCAGCAGGCGGCGCGAGCGGGCGCCCAAAGGGTCGCCTGGGACAGCGTCGGCGGCGCTCAGTCCTGCCTCCACACCGTGCGGCGCACGTGATCCACATAGCTGAGGATGATCCGCACCACCTTGTCCGAGACATTGGGCATGGCGTAGTCGGCGGGCAGGCGCAGGGTGCGTTCAGCCCCACGCCCCTGGTCGTCCAGCACCGCCAGGGCCTGCAGCACGCGCACCGGATCGAGGCCGGTCATCATCACCGCCGCCTCCTCCATCGCCTCGGGCCGCTCATGCGCCTCGCGGATGTTCAGCGCCGGAAAGCCCAGGATCGACGACTCCTCGCTGATCGTGCCGCTGTCCGACAGCACCGCCCGCGCCTGCATCTGCAGGGCGTTGTAGTCGAAGAAGCCGAACGGCTTGAGCAGCTGGACCCGCGGGTCGAACCGAAGGCCCAGGGCGTCGATGCGCTTGCGCGTGCGCGGGTGGGCGCCGAACACGATCGGCTCGTCATAGCGCGCCGCCACCGCGCCCAGAGTCTCCACCAGCCGCTCGATCTGGCGTGGGGAATCGACGTTCTCCTCGCGATGACAGCTGACCACGCTGTAGCGCCCGCGCTCCAGGCCCAGGCGCTGCAGCACGGTCGAGGCCTCGATGCCGCTGCGATAGTGGGTCAGCACCTCGAACATCGGGCTGCCGGTCTTGATCACCCGGTCCGGCGGCAGGCCCTCGGCCAGCAGATAATCGCGGGCGATGGCCGAATAGGGCATGTTGATATCGGCGGTGTGGTCGACGATGCGCCGGTTGATCTCCTCGGGCACGCGCTGGTCGAAGCAGCGGTTGCCGGCCTCCATGTGGAACACCGGGATGCGCCGCCGCTTGGCCGGGATCACCGCCAGGCAGCTGTTGGTGTCGCCCAGCACCAGCAGGGCGTCGGGGCGCTCGGCCTGCAGCACGGGATCGGCGGCGATGATCACCTTGCCGATGGTCTCGGCCGGCGTGGCGCCGGCGGCTTCGAGGAAGTGGTCGGGCCGGCGCAGGCCCAGCTCCTCGAAGAACACGCCGTTGAGCTCATAGTCGTAGTTCTGGCCGGTATGGACCAGCACATGGTCGCACCAGCGGTCCAGGGCGGCCATGACCCGCGACAGCCGGATCAGCTCCGGCCGCGTGCCGACGATGGTCATCACCTTGAGGCGCGTCATGGGAGCCTGGTCATCTCAAACCGGGTCGGCCACGGTGTCGGGGCGCTCGCGGTCGAACACCTCGTTGGCCCAGATCAGCGAGACCATGAGGTCTTCGCCCACATTGGTCACGTCGTGGGACCAGCCGGGGATAGTCTCCACCACCACCGGCTGGGCGGCGCAGGCGCGCACCTGGTGCAGCTCGCCATTGAGGATGTTGCGGAAGCGGAACAGCGCCTGGCCGTGCACGATCAGGAACTTCTCGACCTTGCTGTGATGGTAGTGGCCGCCGCGGGTGACTCCCGGATGGGCGGTGAAATACGAGAACTGGCCGCTCTCGGGGGTTTTCAGCATCTCGACGAAGCTGCCGCGCGGGTCGGTGTGGGCGGCGAGCGGATAGCTGAACGCCTCAGCCGGCAGGGCCGAGACGAAGGTGGCGTAGAGCGCCCGCTCCAGCCCCACGCCCACATGGTTCACCTGCCCCGCGCGGCGGCCGCCGGCGAAGGCGCGCAGGGTCTCGGCCACCTGGCCCACGCTGGTGTCGCGCATGTGGGTGGGGGTGATGAAGCCGCTCTCCCGCGGCTGGCGGGCGATCAGCTGCGCCCACTGGTCGATCAGATCGTCGATATAGATCAGCGACAGGGCCGCCGCCGGGTCGTTGACCTGGATCGGCAGGCCGCGCGCCAGGTTGTGGCAGAAGGTGGCCACGGCGGAGTTGTAGTTGGGCCGCGCCCATTTGCCGAAGATGTTGGGCAGGCGATAGATGGCCGTGACCGCATGGCCGTCCACCGCCAGGCCCATCAGCGCCGCCTCGCAGGCCCGCTTGCTGCGCGCATAGTCGGTGTCGTCCGTGGCCCGCACGGAAGAGGCGCAGATCACCAGCGGCCGGCGCCCGCCGCCGGCTATGGCGCGGGCGACCCATTCCACATAGTCGCCGGTGCGGGCGAACTCGGCCGGATCGCTGGGCCGCACGGCGCCCGCCAGGTGAATGACCACGTCGGCGCCGGCCAGGGCGGCCTCGCCCTCGCCGCGCGCCGTCTCACGGGTCAGCGGCCGGACCGCAAAGCCCAGCTCGCCCAGGCGCACCACCAGGTTGCGGCCGATGAAGCCGCCGGCCCCGGTGACGGCCACGGTCTGCGCGTCAGGCTGCATCGAGCGTCTCCCCAGCCAGCAGGGCGCGCACGCAGGCCGAGCCCTGCAGCACGCCGACCAGCTCCTCCACGCCCAGATGGCGCGTATTGTCGGAATTGAAGTCGTCCAGGCGCGAGACGCGCACCTCGCCCTCGCGCACGAAGGCGTCGTAGTTCAGGTCGCGGTTGTCGGCGGCGACGCGGAAATAGGGGCCGCGATCCTCGGCCGTGGCCATCTCCTCGCGGCTGAGCAGGGTCTCGAAGCGCTTCTCGCCGTGGCGGGTGCCGATGACGCGGATCGGATGGTTGGGCCGGCCCAGCAGGCTCAGCACCGCCTTGGCCAGGGTCTCGATGGTCACCGCGGGCGCCTTCTGGACGAAGATGTCGCCATTGTCGCCGTGCTCGAAGGCGTAGAGGCACAGGCGCACCGCCTCGTCCAGGGTCATGACGAAGCGGGTCATCTGCGGGTCGGTGAGGGTGATCGGCTGGCCGCGCCGCACCTGGCTGATGAACAGGGGCACCACCGAGCCGCGTGAGGCCAGCACATTGCCATAGCGCGTGCCGCATAGGACCGTGCCGCTGTCGCGGGCCACGCGGGACTTGGCGATCAGCACCTTCTCCATCATCGCCTTGGACAGGCCCATGGCGTTGATCGGATAGACCGCCTTGTCGGTGGACAGACACACCATGCGCGCCACGCCGTTGCGGATGGCGGCGTCGATGACGTTGTTGGTCCCCTGCACATTGGTGCCCACCGCCTCCATGGGGTGGAACTCGCACGACGGCACCTGCTTGAGCGCGGCGGCGTGATAGATGAAGTCGACCCCGCGGGTCACCATCTCCATGGCGCGGAAGTCGCGCACGTCGGCGATGTGGTACTTGATGCGCGGGTCATTGAAGCGCTGGCGCTGGTCCTCCTGCTTCTTCTCGTCCCGGCTGACCACGCGGATCTCGCGGATCGGCAGGCGCAGGAACCAGGCCAGGATGGTCGAGCCGAACGAGCCCGTGCCCCCGGTCACCATCAGCGTCTTGCCTGAGAAATCCTGCGCCACCGAGCCGTCTGGCCTCATCCTGGCCGCCTCCGCATCCGGCGCACGCGCCGGGCGGGCGAAAAGCGGCGCCAACCCGAGGCATAGGTTCCCGCCCCGCGCCGGAGCGTTCACCGGCCGTTGAACTTTTCACAGGCGCTCCGCCTCTCATGGCCGTTGGGTGAGAGCGCCGGCGCCGTGACCTTGAGACAGACGACAACAGGTTCCATCGCCGCCTTGCTGGCGCCGATCACCCAACTCGGCGGCTTCGCCATCTCCCGCACCCGCTCGACCAAGCGCGGGGTGGTCATGCTGGCGGACGCCGGCGTCTGCGCCTGCACCTGCTTCCTGTCGGTGTTCCTGCGCCTGGGCTTCTTCCCCGACCGGGACACGCCCTTCGCCCTGATGATCGCGGTGTCGGTGGCCCTGGCCCTGCCGATCTTCTTGCTGATGGGCCTTTATCGCGAGGTGTTCAGCCAGTCGGGCATGCCGGCCCTGCTGTCCATCGGCCGGGCCTGCGTGGTCTACACCCTGCCCTTCGCCACCGTGTTCACCTTCATCAGCGTCTGGGGCATCCCGCGCACGGTCAGCCTGATCCAGCCGATCCTGCTGTTCGTGGGCATAGCCGCCTCACGTGTATTGGCCCGCTACTGGCTGGCGGGCGTGGCCTCAGATCGAACGGCCCGGCGCCGGGTGTTGATCTATGGCGCGGGCGGCGCCGGGCGCCAGCTGGCCGGGGCCATAGCCCGCAGCACGGACATGACCGTGGTCGGCTATTTCGACGACGATCCGGCCCTGGTCGGCCGGGTGCTGGACGGGCGGCGCATCTGGGCCGCCTCGGACCTGCCCAAGGCGGTGCAGCGGGCGGCGGCGGACGAGATCCTGCTGGCCCTGCCCGCCATCCCGCAGGAGCGGCGGCGCGAGATCATCCAGGCCGCGCGCAAGGCCAAGGTGCGCATGCGCACCCTGCCGCCGCTGATGGACATCGCCCACGGCCGGGTGGACGTGACCCACATCCGCGACGTGGAGGTCGAGGACCTGCTGGGCCGCGAGCGCGTGGCGCCCGATCACGCGCTGATGCTTCGCCACATCCAGGGCAAGGTGGTGATGGTGACCGGAGCCGGCGGCTCGATCGGCGGCGAGCTGTGCCGCCGCCTGCTGGGCCTGGAGCCGGCCCTGCTGCTGCTGGTGGAGATCAGCGAGTTCGGCCTCTACGAGATCAACCGCGACCTGCTGGAGCGGGTGCGCGCGCGCGGCCTGCCGATCCGGGTGATCCCGCTGCTGGGCTCGGTCTATGACGAGGCGCGGATGGAGGAGATCGTCGGCGCCTGGCGCCCGCAGATCATCTATCACGCCGCCGCCTACAAGCACGTGCCGCTGGTGGAGCAGAACCCGGCCGAAGGCGTGCGCACCAACGTCCTGGGCGCCCAGGTGCTGGCCGGGGTCGCCGCCCGCGCCCGCGTGGCCGACTTCGTGCTGGTCAGCACCGACAAGGCCGTGCGCCCCACCAATGTCATGGGCGCCACCAAGCGCGCGGCCGAACTGGTGCTGCAGGCCATGAACCAGGCCACGCCCGCCACCCGCTTCTCCATGGTCCGCTTCGGCAATGTGCTGGGCAGCAGCGGCTCCGTCGCGCCGCTGTTCAAGCAGCAGATCCGCGCGGGCGGCCCGGTGACCATCACCGACCGGCGGGTGACCCGCTATTTCATGATGGCCTCCGAAGCGGCGGAGCTGGTGCTGCAGGCCGGGGCCATGGCCCGCGGGGGCGAGGTGTTCGTGCTGGACATGGGCCAGCCGGCGCCGATCCTGGAGCTGGCCCACAACATGATCGAGCTGGCCGGCCTGACCGTGCGCAGCCCGGAAAATCCCGGCGGCGATATCGAGCTGGTCGAGATCGGCCTGCGCCCCGGCGAGAAGCTCTATGAAGAGCTGCTGATCGCCGACGCGCCCCTGGCCACCGAGCATCCGCGGATCATGAAGGCCGAAGAATCCTTCCTGCCCCTGCCGCTGCTGCGCGCCAAGCTGAACATCCTGGCCGGGCTGCTGGACGCCGACAGCCGCGCGGAATTGCTGGAGGCCCTGCGCGACCTGGTGCCGGAGTTCCGCCCCAGCGGCGGCGTGGCCGACTGGGTGCACGCCGAAGCGCCGGCCGCGGCGGGCGGGTCTCGCCGGCGCGCGCCGGCCGCTATCGCCGCGCCGCCGCTCGAAGAAGCGCGTCATACAGGGCCCGCGTCCGCCTGGCCGTGAAGTCGGCGTCGGACTTGACCGCCCAGGCCTGAGCCGCGGCGGCCAGGCGCAGGCGC
>OUWB010003024.1_pt4 | contig 11836 bp, 8 predicted proteins | sample 1779821 | NCBI WGS metagenome assembly OUWB01 (sample SAMEA3914806, study PRJEB12502) | metagenome | biome: forest; material: soil | place: Canada | collected 2011-08-03 | depth 0.1 m
CCCTTGGCGCCGTTGACATTGGCCGCGGCGATCGACGAACGCAGGTTTTCCAGCGTCAGGCCGTAGGCGGCCAGCGCCTTCGGATTGGCCTGGATCCGCGTGGCCGGCCGTTGGCCGCCCGACAGGGAGACCAGGCCAACGCCTTCGATCTGCGAGATCTTGGACGCCAGGCGGTTGTCGACCATGTCCTCGACCTCGGTCGGGGCCATGCTGGGCGAGGAGACGGCCAGCGTCAGCACCGGCGCGTCGGCCGGGTTGACCTTGGCGTAGGTCGGCGGGGCGGGCAGGTCGGACGGCAGCAGGTTGCCGGCGGCGTTGATCGAGGCCTGGACCTCTTGTTCCGCCGCGTCGAGCGACAGGTTGAGCCCGAATTGCAGCGTGATGATCGAGGCGCCGGCCGAACTGACCGACGACATGCGGTCGAGGTTCGGCATTTCACCCAGCTGCCGCTCCAGCGGCGCCGTGACCATCGAGGTCATGACCTCGGGCGAGGCGCCGGGATAGAAGGTCGAGACCTGGATCGTCGGGTAATCGACTTCCGGCAAGGCCGACAACGGCAGCATGTGGAAGCCGATCAGGCCCGACAGGAAGATCGCCGCCATAAGCAGCGAGGTCGCGACCGGACGCAGGATGAACAGGCGCGACGGCGAGAAGGCCGAAAGCTTGTCCTTGGCATCGACTGGGTGGTTGCCTTTGGACGAGGCAGGGGCTTCACCGGGCCCGTAGGTATCGTCCGGCGTCTCTGGGGTATCCGTCATGATTTTTACGCCGGTTTATTGTTGCTGACCGTTTTGCGCACTGGGTGCGTCCTGCTGCGCCTTTTGGGCGGCGCGCAGGTCTTTCAGCTTTGCATTCTGTTCGGGCGTAAGGATGGCCTGGATCTGCTGCTGCGACGCCATGAAAACCTGGCGCTTGGCATCGGGATCGTCGGTCGCCTGGGCCTGGGTGCGGGCCTGGGCCATGATGGCCTGGGCCTTGGCCTGCTGATCCGGCGTCAGGTTGAGCTGCTGCAGCAGGGCCGCCATACGGCCGCCCCCACCGCCGCCGCCCTGGCCACCGGTTTGAGCGCCGCCAGCCGCCGGGGCGCTCGTCGGAGCGCCCATATCGGCCTGACCGGCATTGCCGGCCTGGCCGCCATTGTGGTGCCAGCCGCCCGCCGAACCCTGGGCCGCGCCTTGCGCCGCACCGCTGGTCGCCGGACCGCCGCTGGTTGCCGCTTCGCCGCCCGCCGAAGCGGTGGCGTCGCCGGTACCGGCACTGGCGCCGGCGCCGTGCTTGTGGCCGCCGCCGGTCCCGCCGCACGGGCTGGCCGCGTTCTTGGCATTGGCCGCCGCCGAGGACGAAGATCCGCCGAACAGGTGACCGAAGAAGCCTTCCTTGGGCGCGTCGGCCGAAGCGCTGGCGCCTGAGGCGCCCGCAGCGCCACCGGCGCCGCCATGCTTATGGCCGCCCCAGCCGCCGGCGCCATTGGCGCTCGGCAGCACGACGCAGGCGCCTTCGCGCAGGCGGTCGGTGCCGTCGGTGACGACTTCCTGGCCCGGCTGGACGCCGGTCAGGATGGCGGTGTTGTCGCCATCGGTCGGGCCGGTCGTCACCGGGGTGACGTGGACGGCGCCGCGCGCGTTTGCCGTGTAGACGAACAGGCCTTGCTGGCCGCGCAGGATGGCCGAGGCCGGCACGACGACCACGTTATGCATGGTGTCGACCAGGACGCGGACATTGACGAATTGCGACGGGAAGAGCGAGCCGTCGGTATTGGCGAAGCGGCCCTTGGCGCGCAGGGTGCCGGTCGTGGTGTCGATCAGGTTGTCGAGCGACAGCAGGGTCCCGGTCGACAGGGTCTTGGCCTGGGTACGGTCCATGACCGAGACGGGCAGCTTGTTCTTGCCGCCGGCGAAACGGGCAATGACCGTCTGCACCTGGTCTTCGGGGATGGTGAAGGCGACGTCGATCGGCGATTCCCCCGTGACGGCGACGATGCCGTTGGTGTCGCCGGGGGTGACATAGTTGCCCGGATCGACCTGGCGCAGGCCGACGCGGCCGGCCATGGGCGAAGTGATGTGGGCATAGACGAGGTTCAGCTGTTGCGCCTGGACGGCGGCCTGGTCGGTCTGCACCGTGCCTTCAAGCTGGCCGACGGTCGACACCTGGGCGTCGAGCGTCTGGGTCGAAACGGAGTCCTGGGCGACCAGGGTCTTGTAGCGTTCCAGGTCCTTCTTGGCCTCGACCAGGGTCGCCTGGTCCTTGGCCAGCGTGCCCTGGGCCTGCAGCAGCGCCGCCTGGTAGGGGCGCGGATCGACCTGGGCCAGGAACTGACCCTTCTGGACCATCTGGCCTTCGGTGAAGGCCACACTTTGCAGCACGCCGCTGATCTGGCTGCGCACGGTGACCGTCGCCGTCGGCGTCACGGTGCCCAGCGCGTCGAGATAGACCGGCATGTCGCCGAGCGTCGCCTGGACCGCGTTGACCGGCGTATAGCCGTTCATCCCGCCGCCGCGCCGTCCGCCGCCCTGCTGGGCCTGCGTGCTGCCGCCATCGCCGTTATGCCCAACGATGTAGGCGACGCCAATGCCCACTACGACGAGGATGCCGATGGGCCACAGATAGGTGCCGAGCGTCCGCTTGCGCTTGCCGCGCAGATTGGGCGGTGGCGCGCCGTAGAGGGCGTGATGCGTGGGCGAGGCGGGTTCGCTATGCGAAACGGGAGGTTTGGGTGTGTTTTCGTCCATGATGTCGGTTCTACGCAGTCAGCTGCCGGTTCCGTCGTAAATCGAGTCGTTTCCGGACGTTTAGTGCAAAAAATGACGTCTGCGTGACAATCATATGTCTAATTTGGATAAATTGCCCAAAAAAAAGCCACCGGCGGGTGTGCCCGCCGGTGGTTTTTCGGTTGAGACCGGCACGCGGCCTCGCTTATCGGCCGTGCGATCACGCATGAGACGAGGATAGAAGCGTAAAGTGCCGGAAAATCAATGGACTATCCGCCACCCTTCGCCCTTGCGGCTCACGGCACCAGGTGCATCTTGTCGTGGATGGCCTTGATGTCGCTCTGGTGCATTTGCAGGGTCGGCAGGGTCTTGGTGGCGAAATCCTTCAACCGCGCATCCTCGCCGTTCTGCGAATAGTCGGTGAACAGGTTGACCGCGTCATTGTGGGCGTCGACCTGCAGGTGGACGTACTTCTTGTCGAAGTCGTCGCCCTTCTTGGCCAGGTCGTCGTACTTGCCTTGCAGGTCGGAATCGAGCGCGGTCGGTACGTGGATATGATCCTTCATGGCGGCGTGCTTCAGTTCGGTGGCGGCGGCTTCGTGATCATGGATCATGTGCTTGGCGAAGGCGCGGATTTCGGGGTTCTGCGAGCGGACAAGGGCCAGCTTGCTGGTCTTGATCTCGTACATGCCGGCCTCGCCGGCCTTGGTGACGAAGTCGACCGGCTTGTCGACAGCGAAGGCGGCCGGCGCGGCCATCACGAAGGGCGCGGCAAAGGCGGCGGCGATGAAAGCGGTTTTGAAGGACATTGGTATCTCTCCCGTTTGGATTGGCCCCATCTATGCGTGTAGCGGCCTAAAGATTCCACGCGGCGGGAAAGGTCAGGTGTAAGGAAAACGTGAGGAGCCGAAATACCCCGGCAGATTGAATTTTTATCGGGTTTGGTTTGTTTTGGCGGCATCCAACAGCAATAGGGGGCTTTCATGCCACGCCGACACTTGCGCAAGATCAAGAGCCTGGATTTGATGCCGGGGATGGGATTGGCGATGCAGGCCGCCCAGATGTGGTGGGGCGCCGCCGACGTCATCCAGAAAAGGGTCGGGCGCCTGGCGGTGGCGCCCTTGCCGCTCCAGCCCAAGGACCAGCGCGAGATCGTGCGCATGGGCGCCGAAAAGGTCGCTGCGATGCAAGAGGCAGCCCTGGCGGCAGCCACGCATATGATGCTGAACGGCGCAAAGCCGCTGACCGCGGCCAGCGCCGACGCCCTGGGGCACAAGGTGCTCAAGCCCTTCCGCACGCGCGTCAAGGCCAACGTCAAACGCTTGTCGAAGACAAGCTGAGACGAAAAATGCGCCCGGGCGAGCCCGAGCGCATCTTAAACCTTAATACCCGCGCGGGCCGCCGCCCGGAGGACCACCCGGGCCACCCGGAGGTGCCCCCGGAGGACCGCCTTGCGGGCCGCGCCATTGCGACGATTGCGACGCGCCCGGGCCGCCGAAGGTGTAGGTCAGGCCGAGATAGATGGTCGGCCCCTGCAGGGCGAACGATGACGACGACCGCACCAGCGCGGTCTGCGTCACATTGGTGATCTTGGCGGTATGGAACGGGTCGTTGACGGACAGGTTCAGCGTCAGCTTCGGCATGAACTTGTGGCGATAGGACAGGTTACCCATGGCGAAGGCGGTTCTGTAGCCCTGGCCCGTCAGGGTCTTGCCCGAGGTGAAGAACAGGAACTGCGCCGAGTCCACGGGCGTGACGGTGTAGCTGAACATAACCCGGCCGGACGGCGTGTCGCCCGTCTGCTTGCCGGCGACGCCCGGCGTCGTCAGTTCCTGGGCGATATAGGTGGCGTCGGCATTGACCGTCAGCGCCTTCGTCAGGCTGCCGCTGGCCACCAGTTCGATGCCGCCCGACGATCCGTAGCCGTAGTTCTGCTTGGTGGTCTCCAGCACGGGCGTGCCTTGCGCGGAGAGCGTCGGCAGGAAGAAGCTGTCGGTCGTGATGGGGTGGTCGTTCTTTTTGTAGAAGCCGGCGACCGAATAGGTGAGGCCGGGGTGGGTATCCTCCAGGCGCAGTTCGTAGCTGTCGGTTTCCTGCGGTTTCAGGAAGGGATTGCCCGCCGTCACGTCGTTGGGATCGCTATAGGTCAGGAACGGGTTGAGGTCGGAGGCGGCCGGCCGCTGCAGGCGATGCGAATACTGGAAACGCAGCTTGTCGTGGTCGGTCAGGGCGTAGGTCGCGAAGAAGCTGGGGCTGAACTTGGTATAGTCGATATGGCTGGTCACGCCGTCGAGCACGCCGTTCTGGCTGATCTGGTCGGTCTTCAGGTCCAGCGTCTCCATACGGACGCCGCCCAGGATCGTAAAGCGGTCGGTCAGCGCCTTCTGGTAGGTGGCGTAGAGGGCGGTGATGGTCTGGCTATATTCGAAGTCGCTCGACAAGGCCGAGGTCAGTGCGCCCGCGCCGGTCGAACGGTTGACGGCTTCGTTGTTGTCGTAGGTGACCTGCATGCCGGCCGAGAGCAGGTCCTTGCCGACCGGGCGGTCATAGTCGACGCTGAACACGCCGTCCTTCAGATCGGCCGCGGCGTGGTTGGTGTCGGTGCTCGGCGATTGGATCGGCGGGCTGAACAGGCTGTAGATATCGGTGCCGTCGGTCTCGGTATAGCCCTCCGACCGCGACAAGCGGGCATCGACCTTCAGGGTCTCGCCGGCCAGGTTGCCGGTGTGGTCCCAATGCAGGTCCAGCATCTCGTCGTCGTGCGGCCGGTCATTGTACTGATCGCGGGTATAGAGGCTGCTCGCGGCCCCCAGCGCGTTATAGATGGCGTACTGATTGAGGCCGTAGCCGCCCTGGTCGTTTTGCGACACGCTGACCTGGGCGCCGACGCTGTCCTTGTCGGAAATGGTGTAGTCGACGCTGCCGCTGCCGCTCAGGGCGTTTATCTTGCCCTTGGTGGTGCCGTGGCTCTGCGTGTCGGTGAGGACGTCGCCGGTCGTCGGGTCCAGGACATCCTGGTCGGTGCCGGTATGGACGAGGCGGCTGTCGTGGCGGACGTTCAGGCTGCCGGAGAAGCTGAGCTTTCCGGTGTTGTACGAGCCGGTGAAATTGCCGTTGTAGCGGCCGTCATTGCCGGTATTGACGGTGACGGCGCCGAAGCCGCCCGGGCGGCGGTTTTTCTTCAGGACCAGGTTGATGATGCCGGCGGTGCCTTCGGACGAATATTGCGCGCCCGGATTGTTCATCACCTCGACGCTGTCGATATCGCCCGACGACATGGCCTGCAGCGCGGCGGCGCGGTTATCGCCCTGCAGCATCACCGAAGGCTTGCCGTTGACATAGATCTGGACGTTGGAATTGCCGCGGAGCGTCACATTGCCCTGGTTGTCGACATTGACCGAGGGCACATGGTTCAGCGCGTCGGCGGCGGTGCCGCTGGTCGAGTCGATGTTTTTGGTGTTGTCGTAGACCTGGCGGTCGATGCGGTTCTGCGGCTTGGCGGCGGTTACGGTGACCGTCGTCGTGCTCTTGTCGCTGGTCGAGGGCTGGGTCGCCGGCGGATTGGCGGTGGTCGTCTGGTTTTGATCCGTGGTCGCCGGCGCGGTTTGCGCCAGGGCGGCGCCCGCCAGGAAAACCGAAGCCACAGCGGTCAGGCTGACCGCGCTAAGACGATAAGATTTGGACACAGGTACGCCCCCGGTTGATAACGCGACCCGGCCGGAATGTGCGCCCCACGCGCATGTGTCTCCGCCCGAGAATAATCGCAGCTATAGGCTTGCGCTTTATTTTGTAAAGTACTTTTACATTAAAAGTTGGTAACGCTCACATATCGCAACTTAAGGCCGTATGTCGGCCGAAATGCCGCGAAGTCAAGATAGCCGGCCCTGTCATGCGCCCTTATGCATAATTTGCCGCGAAGGTTTGTCGCGATGATGCTTTTCTTGCAACGGTGGCCCTACGGTAGGCGGTTATGGATGTCGCGACAAAACCCGGTCCCCGGACCACCGCCGCCGAGCAGATGTGGAACGGCCTGGCCGCCGAGACCGATCATCTGCGCAGCCTGAGCGTGCCGGAGATCGGCCTGAACGCCATCCTCAGCGTGGTCGTCATTGTGATCGCCGCCGTGCTGGTCTGGCTGTCGAAGCGCTTGCTGTGCTATGGCCTGCGCGTCATTCCGGGCCTGGACCACAGCGAACGCAAGGCCCATGTCGCCCGCACCCTGCGCGTGACCCAATGGGTGCTGGACCTGGCCATTATCGTGATCGCCGTGTTCGCCGTCGCCGAGATATGGGGCTTCGACCCGCTGGGCTGGACGGCGACGACCTGGGGCCACACGGTCTCGTCGACCGGCTCGCAGGTCGCCATGGTCGTGATCATCGCCGCCCTGGCGTTGGAGGCGACGACGCTGGTCCTGCAGTACCTGACGGCGCGGTTGAAGGCGCGCACCGACGATCCGCGGCGGGCGGCGCAGTTGAATACGCTGGGGCCCATCTTCCGCAGCGCGATCCAGATCGTCATCGTCATCCTGGCGGCCATGACCCTGCTGAGCCAGGTCGGCGTACAGATCGCGCCGATCCTGGCCGGGGCCGGTGTGGCCGGCATCGCCGTCGGCTTCGGCGCCCAGACCCTGGTCAAGGACTTCTTCACCGGCTTCTTCCTGCTGATCGAGGATATCGTCGCCGTGGGCGACGTCGTGCAGATCCAGGCCTTTTCCGGCACGGTCGAGGAGATGACGCTGCGCACCATCCGCCTGCGCGACTTCGACGGCACCTTGCACATCTTTCCCTATGGCGAGGCGCAGATCATCCACAACATGACCAAGACCTATTCGTTCTCGGCCTTCGAGCTGCCGGTCAAGCTCGACACCGATCTCGACAAGGCCATGGGGGTGATCCGCCAAACCTTCGAGACGATGCGAAAGGATCATGATTGCGAGGCCCAAATCCAGGGCGATATCGAGATCGTCGGCGTCGACCTGTTGTCCGATGTCGGGGTCGTCCTGAAGGGCCGCATTCGCACCCAGCCCCATGCGCGGTGGAAGGTGTTGCGCGAATTCAACCGCCGCCTCAAGCCCGACCTCGACGCCGCCGGGATCGTCCTGACGCACAAGTAGGTCGGCAGGCTCAGCTCTTTGTGATTTGAACATCGTTCATATTTGTGCTGTTCTGTCGGGGCTACCGAAAAAAGGGGGATGGCATGGTTCCGAACAGGGTGTGGCCCAGGCGTCGTTTTCTGGCGGGCAGCCTGTCGCTGGCGGCTTTGGCCGTGGCGCGAGGCACATTGGCCGACACGGCGGGGAAGCTTGACGGCCCTTTTGCCGCCGGCAAGTCGCGCATCCTGTTCGAGCTTCACGAAAGCGGGCTTATGCGGATCGTCCACGCCTTTGCCGTCGACGCGTCGGGCCGGCGCGCCGCCGTCTTCGGGCCGGACCGGGACGACCTGACCCTGATCGATGTCGCCACCGGCAAGCGTCTTTTCCAGGGCAAGGTGCCGCATCTGGGGCTGGCCCTGTCGTCCCTGTCGCCCGCGATCTATTTCTCGGATGACGGGGGCAAACTCTACTGGGCGTCCGGCGGCGATGCGCAACTGGTCTGCTTCGATGTGAATGCGTGTTCGGTCCTGGCAACCTACGACGTGGGGGCCTTTCACTGCCAGCAGATGGCGATCGACAGCGAAAACGCCTACTTCACGGCCCAGGATTTCTCGGTCGTCAAGGTGGCGCTCGATACGGGAAAGCCATCGGACATCGTCTTGCCCGAGGGGATCATCTCGGTATTCCGGGGCCATGGCGGCGTCTATGGCCGGTTGCTGAACTTTCGCGGGACGAAAGGGCAACCGCCTCATCCGGCGGATGGATTGCCCTTGAACGCCAACCGGCCGGTCAAGCTGGTCTCGCTGTCGCCGGCGACCTTCGGTGCGCGCCTGACCTTGCCGCCGGCGTCCCCGAGCAGCTTTTTCCTTTCGTTGCCGGACGAGCGCTGGGCCATCGCTTCGGAAGGCGACCACGGCAATACCGAGCCGCCGCAACTCATCATCGCCGATCCGTCCGGACAGGCGATAACGACCGTGTCCTTTTCGCGCCCGGCGCTGGCCTTGAGCGGGTTCGCCCTTGCCGGTGGGTCCCTGTTCGTCAGCGCCGAGGACGCGACTGAGCCGATCCGGCAATTTACCACCGACGGCGCACCGAAAGCCGCCTCGACCTTCGTCAATTCCGGCCGGCTGGGGGCGCTGGAAATGCGCGGCGCGGGCAACAAGCTTTTCGTCAGCGACATGTATCAGTTGCTCGTCTTCGAGTGACGCAGGCTTCAGTGAAAATCCCGCGACGGCATGGCGATGATCTCGCGGCGCTTTTTCAGGGTGCGCGGGTCGGGACCGGGCTCGCCGTGGCGGAAGTCGTCGCCGCGCGGCGAGGGGATGGCAAAGGGTTCGTCGCGGCCGCCGACGCTGTTGAGCAAAGGCGTCAGGTCCTCGAGTGAGTGGGCCACCAGGTGCACGACCTCGCCCTCGCGCTGGATCTGGCCGGTGACCTTGATCATGCGCGCGGCCAGGATGGTGCGCCGGGCCGCTTCGTAGAGCCGGTTCCAGATGACGACATTGGCAATGCCGGTCTCGTCCTCCAACGTCATGAAGACGACGCCGCTGGCCGTGCCGGGTTGCTGCCGGACCAGGACCATGCCGGCGACGATGGCTGAGGTCTTGTCCCTTTGCGCGGTCGCCGTGGCGCAGGTCTTCACACCCATCCCGTCGAGATCGCCGCGCAGGAAGCCCAGCGGGTGGCGGCGCAGGCTCAAGCCCACGGTGCCGTAATCCTTGACCACCTCGCCGCCGGCGGCGAGGGCGCGCAAGGCCACGGACGGTTCGACACGCTCGGCCGCGTCCATCACGTCGAACAGGGGCATCGGCTTGTCGCGAAAACCCTTGAGCTGCCACAGCGCCTCGCGGCGCGCCAGGCCCAGAGACGGCAGGAAGGCATCGGCCTCGGCCAGGCGCACGAGGGTGGCAACCGGTACGCCGCTGCGCCGCCAGGCGTCCTCGGCCGAGGCATAGGGTCGAGATTCTGGGGGCGCTTCCCGGGCCAGGACCAGCTTGGCGATCGCCTCGGCCCGCAGGCCCTTGACCAACCGCATGCCCAGCCTGAGCGCCAGCCGCCCGCCGGTGGCGCGCGGATCGTCCGGCGGCTCCAGCGTGCAGTCCCAGCGCGAGGCGTTCAGGCACACCGGGCGGACCTCGACGCCGTGGTCGCGCATGTCGCGCACGATCTGGGCCGGCGAATAGAATCCCATCGGCTGCGAGTTCAGAAGGGCGCAGCCGAAGACGTCGGGATGGTGGCATTTCATCCACGACGAGGCATAGGCGATCAGGGCAAACGAAATGGCATGGCTTTCGGGAAAACCGTACGAGCCGAAGCCTTCGAGCTGCTTGCACAGGCGCAGCGCGAATTCTTCCGTGTAGCCGTTCTTTTTCATGCCATCGATCAGTTCCTGGGCCAGTTCGTGGATGCCGCCGGTTTTCTTGAAGGTCGCCATCTTGCGCCTCAAGAGATCGGCGCGGTCCTTGTCGAAGCCGGCGCCGTCGATCGCCACGCGCATCGCCTGTTCCTGGAACAGGGGCACGCCCTTCGTCTTGCCGAGAATGTGCTCCAGCTTCGGCGGAATCTCGATGGGTTCTAGTCCATCCCGCCGCCTGAGATAGGGATGGACCATGTCGCCCTGGATCGGACCCGGGCGGACGATGGCGACCTCGATGGCCAGATCGTAGAAGATTCTTGGTTTCAACCGCGGCAGCATGGTCATCTGCGCCCGGCTTTCGATCTGAAAGACGCCGACGGTGTCGGCCTTGCAGATCATGTCATAGGTCGGCGTGTCGTCCTTTGAGATCTGGTAAAGCGCGATCTCTTCGCCCTTGTGGGCCTTCAGCAGGTCGAACGACTTCTTCATGCAGGTCAGCATGCCCAGCGCCAGGCAGTCCATCTTCATGAAGCCCAGGATATCGATATCGTCCTTGTCCCATTCGACGACCTGCCGGTCCTTCATGGCCGCCGGTTCGATCGGCACCAGGTCGTCCAGCCGGTCGCGCGTCAGCACGAAGCCGCCGGGATGCTGCGAGAGGTGACGCGGCGTGTCGCGCAGGGCTCGGGTCAGTTCCAGGGTCAGGCGGACGCGGCGATTGTCGAGGTCGATACCTAGACCTTCGAGGTGGCTGCGCTGCATGTCCTCCGACCAGCGGCGAATCTGCTTCGACAGGACGCCGATGAGGTCTTCCGTCAGGCCGAGCGCGCGGCCGACGTCGCGCAGGGCGCCCTTTGAGCGATAGCGGATGACGGTCGAACACAGGGCGGCATGATTGAGGCCATAGGTTTCATAGACCCATTGCAGCACCTGTTCGCGGCGCTCGTGCTCGAAGTCGACGTCGATATCCGGGGGCTCGTTGCGGTTCCTGGAGATGAAGCGTTCGAACAGGAGGTCGTTGTCGACCGGATCGACGGCGGTGACGCCCAGCACATAACAGACGCTGCTATTGGCCGCCGAGCCGCGGCCCTGGCACAGGATGTCCTGCGAGACCGCATAGGCGACGATGGCGTGGACGGTCAGGAAATAGGAGGCGTAGTTGAGCTCCGTGATGATTTTGAGCTCGCTCAACAATTGCTTCAAGACCTTGTTGGGCACGCCGCGCGGATAGCGTGCCCGGTCGGCATAGCGTTCTTTCGCGCCCATCCAGACGAATTTGCGCAGGCACTGGTCCGGTGTCAGTTCCGGATGGGTGCGTTCGTCCGGGTACTGATACTCGAGCTGGCTGAGGTCGAACCTGCACCGCGCCAGGATTTCGCGAGTCCGCTCAAGGGCTTGCGGATAGGACTTGAACAGTCGCGCCATCTCGCCCGGCGTCTTGAGATAACGGTCGGCATGGCGTTCGCGGCGAAAGCCCAGCTCGTCGATCGTGCAGTTGTGGCGGATGCAGGTGACGACGTCCTGCAGGATGCGTTTGTCGGGCGTATCGAACAGGACATCGTTGGTGACGACGGGGGCGACGCCGGCCGTCTCGGCCATCGCCGCCAGTTCATGGAGCCGCAGCGCATCGTTCGGCCGCCGGCGCAGGGTCAGGGCCATATAGGCGCGGTCGCCGAACAG
>OUWB011201053.1_pt1 | contig 11830 bp, 15 predicted proteins | sample 1779821 | NCBI WGS metagenome assembly OUWB01 (sample SAMEA3914806, study PRJEB12502) | metagenome | biome: forest; material: soil | place: Canada | collected 2011-08-03 | depth 0.1 m
GCCCCCTCCCCAACCCTCCCCAACACCGCTGGGGAGGGAGTAGGCCACGCACTCTTTGCACCCTCACCTCGACTAACGAGCGTCACCCATGACCCAACCCATCACCTTCGACCTCACCGGCAAGATCGCCATCGTCACCGGCGCGAGTCGTGGCATCGGCGCGGAAATCGCCAAACTGCTTGCGGCGCACGGCGCGCACGTCATCGTCTCCAGCCGCAAGCAGGTCGACTGCCAGGCGGTGGTCGACGAGATCGTGACCAGCGGCGGTTCGGCCGAAGCCATCGCCTGCCATATCGGCGAGATGGAGCAGATCGAAGCGCTCTACGCCAAGGTGCAGCAGACGCATGGCCGCCTGAACATCCTGGTCAACAATGCGGCCACCAACCCGTTCTTCGGCCACATCCTCGACACCGACCCTTCGGTATTCCAGAAGACCGTCGACGTGAATATCCGCGGCTATTTCTACATGTCCACGCATGGCGCGCGACTGATGGCGAAGAACGGCGGCGGCTCCATCGTCAACGTGGCCTCGGTGAACGGCATCGTGCCCGGCGTACAGCAAGGCATCTACTCCATCACCAAGGCAGCAGTGATCTCGATGACCAAGGCCTTCGCCGTGGAATGCGCCGAGCAAGGCGTGCGCTGCAACGCACTGCTGCCGGGCCTTACCGATACCAAGTTCGCCTCCGTACTGGTCAACACGCCAGCCATCCTCAAGATGGCACTTGCCCATGTGCCGATGCGCCGCGTGGCGCAGCCTTCGGAGATGGCCGGTGCCACGCTCTATCTCGCCTCCGACGCAGCCTCGTACACCACGGGTACGGTGCTGAATGTCGATGGCGGTTATCTCTGCGTCTGATCCCAAGGACACCACATGACCTATTCCATTGCTCCGCGCGCCGCCGGCAAGCGCGCCTTCATCACCGGCGCCGCGGGTGGCCTCGGCGCCGCCATGGCACGCATGCTGGCGCGGCATGGCGCACACGTGTTCATCACCGACATTGATGGCGATGCAGTAGCCAACGTCGCCGCGCAGATCAATCAGGAAGCCGGCGCCACCGTAGCGTGGTCCGCCGTGCAGAACGTCGCCGACGAAGCTGGCTGGCAACGCACGCTGGCCGAGGCTGTCCAGGTCATGGGCGGCCTTTCTGTGCTGGTCAATAACGCCGGCATCGGTTCGCTGGGCGGCGTCGAACAGACCGAGCTGAAGGAATGGCACCGCGTGATGAGCGTGAACGTGGACAGCGTTATGCTCGGCTGCAAATACGCCCTGCCCTATCTGCGCGACGCACAGCCCGCCAGCATCGTGAACATATCCTCGCTGGCCGCGTTCAAGATCGACCCGGACTACACCGCCTACAACGCCTCCAAGGCGGCGGTGGCATCGCTCACCAAGTCGGTGGCGATGGATTGCACCAGGCAAAAGATCGACGTGCGCTGCAATTCCATCCATCCTGCCTTTATCCGCACGGGCATCGTCAAACCCTTCTTCGACATGCTGGGCGAAGACGAAGCCACCAGGAAGCTGACTCGTGGCATCCCCATGCGCCGCCTCGGCGAGCCGGATGACGTCGCGTATGCGGTGCTCTATCTCGCCTCTGACGAAAGTCGCTACGTTACCGCCGCAGAACTCGTCATCGATGGCGGCGCACGCGCCGTCTGATCCGGAGATCATCATGAGCTTTATCAATCGCCAACTGCTGCTCAAGACCCGCCCCGAAGCGCTGGTCAGCCTTGACAACTTCGACCTGCGCGAAAGCCCCACGCCGGAACTGGCCGACGGTCAGGCGCTGGTGCGGGTGCTGTACCTGTCGATGGACCCGACCAACCGCGTGTGGATGAGCGACATCCCGCAATACATGCCGCCGGTGGCCATCGGCGAGGTGATGCGAAGCCTGGGTATCGGTCGCGTGGTGGCGTCCAAATCGAAGCACTACGCCGTGGGCGACCTTGTGCAGGGTTTGGTGGGCTGGCAGGACTATGCCCTGCTCGACGACAACAAGACCGGCTATTGGGTGAAGTTGCCGCCCAAGCCGCCGGTGGCACTGCCCACCCTGCTCGGCGCCTGCGGCTTCAGCGGCATCACTGCGTATTACGGCCTCACCGAGATCGCTCCGGTGAAAGCGGGTGAAACGCTGGTGGTTTCCGCAGCGGCCGGCTCGGTGGGCTCCATCGCCGGACAGATCGGCAAGTTGCGTGGCGCGCGTGTGGTCGGCATCGCCGGTGGACCAGAGAAATGCCGCCATCTGGTGGATGACCTGGGCTTTGATGCCGCCGTCGATTACAAGGCCGACGATTTCAAACAGAAGCTCGCCGAAGCGACGCCGGATGGCGTGCATGTGAACTTCGAAAACGTCGGCGGCCCGGTGATGCGCGCGGTGTTGTCGCGCATGGTCAACGATGGCCGCGTCGCGCTGTGTGGACTCATCGCCAACTATGCCGGTGGCGGACGCGGTACGGACGACTACAGCGTGATCATCGTCAAGCGACTCACCGTGCGCGGCTTCCTCGCCTTCGACTATAAGGACCAGGCGCGCGCCGTACAGGACCTGGTCGGCTGGGTACTCAGCGGAAAGATCAAGGCTGGCGAAACCGTGGCCGATGGTCTGGAGAACGCACCGGCGGTGCTCAATCGCCTGTTCGATGGCAGCCACACCGGCAAGCTGGTGCTGCGCGTGGCCGACGACAGCTGATAGCGGCGTTACTGCACCACCATGAAGCACCCGCCTTTGCCAAAGGCGGGCGCTTCAGCGCTTTCTTCCGCCAATTGCTTCGGTGACTACTACACGCGCAACGGCTTGGATTTGCGCACGCGTGAGTTACTGACGTTCGCCATGCTCGCGGCGCTTGGCGGCTGTGAGCCGCAACTGGTGGGTCATGTCGCGGGAAGCCTCGCCGTTGGCAATGAGCGCCAAGTGTTGATCGTCATCATCACGCAGCTTTTGCCATTCATCGGCTATCCACGCATTTTGAATGCGCTATGCACGATCAACGAGGGCACGTCTCCCTGAGAGACATTCGTCCAAGCCAGGTATGGCCTCTCAGGCGAGAAGCCCGGGCTGCCTGCCCCATTCACACCTCTGGAGTAACCCCATGGAACTCACCCGCAACGGCTCGGTGCCGTCCATCAAGGGATCGGCCGACTACTTCACCGGCGATGTGCGCATCGACATGCACTTCCAGCGCAGTGGCACCTCGCGCGTGGGTGGCGGCATTGTCACGTTCGAACCGGGCGCACGCAGCGCCTGGCATACGCATCCGCTGGGGCAGACGTTGATCGTCACCGTCGGCAAGGGTTGGACGCAGTGCGAGGGCGGCCCCATCGTCGAGATCTTCGCTGGCGACATCATCTGGTGCCCGCCAGGCCACAAGCACTGGCACGGCGCCACGCCAACCACCTCCATGACGCATATCGCCATTCAGGAGGCGCTGGACGGCAAGGCAGTGGAGTGGTTGCAGAAGGTCACCGACGAGGAATATCTCGCAGGCCCGCCGGCCGCAGCGGCGTAATCACCCTACTGCCCCAGTTCCTGAAAGACGTGGCCATGGGCCTCCAGGCCTTTCAGGAGCGTGGGTGGCAGCTCGTTTTCCCAGACGTGGCCTTCCAGCTGCCACTGCTTCGCGTCCACCAGATCGGGAAGCCCAGCTCCCTTGCGCACATAGAGGCCGAGTGTCGGCCTCTGGGGATTGATGTAGAAATCAAATTCCTGCATGTGCGACACCTCCACGGGATGTGACTCACCCGGCGCCTATTTTTTTGCGGACGCGAGCATGACGGCAGCTTCGCCGGTCAGTTGCAGGAAGGTAAACGTTTCCTGCAAGTACAGGTGAACAGCGCTGTCGGTGTGACTGAGGTAGCCGATGGAAATATCCTGGCCGATATGCAGCTCGAAATCGCCGCCGCGCGTGGTGAGCACCACGCCACCCTTGATGGCCGGCGCCCAGATGATTTCGCCATCCACCAGGTTCCGGATGTCCTTGAGAATCGGATAGCCCTCGTCGGTCGCCCCACTCACCGCGGTGTACGCCTCTTCACCCAACAAAAGCGTATAGGGTCCGTTGACGCCGGCATCGCGCAGGCTGCTCACCGCTTGCGCCACCACGCTCGGGTAGCTGTCGACATCGGACGGCAGCGTCATCGGGGTATTGGTCGTGCCCTGACGCAGGCCCTGGATACCGGCGGCCTCGTATCCTTCGAAAACTGCGCCATCCTCTGCGAAAGCAAGCTTGCGCGCGGCATCCTTCAGCGGCTGCAAGTCGGGATCGTTGGCGCCGCGCTCCACCGAATCAATGGCCTCACGCGACAGTGCGAACAGCACGCGCAACTCCACCACGGCCTTCACTTCACGCTGTACCGACTGGACGCCCTCGGTGGGCGGCGCAATCGTCTGCAGATGGCCCGTACCTACCGCTGAAAACTCGAGTCCTTTGGGTCCTTCCACATCGACCACCCGCCGCGCCGCCAGGTGGCGCTTCAGTGTCCTGGCTGCTTCCTGCTCGATCTGCTCCCACGCCTGTTCCGAAATGGGCGCGAGCTTCCGATGAAGATTATTCATTTGCAGGCTCTCCTTTGAGCGAACCGATACCAAGCGAACCATCTGATCGGGGCCGTGAAGATTCGGCGATATCCGCCACAGCGTCGCCGTTCGCGGGCGCGCTGGTGGAAGACGGGGCCGGGCCCTCGGGCGAAACGTTGTCAAGGAACGTCACGGTGGGCACGAAGAACAGCGTACCGGTGACGGCCTTGCTGAAGTCCAGCAGGCGGTCATAATTACCCGGCGGCCGGCCGACGAACATATTGATGAGCATTTGCTCGATGCGGTCCGGCGAGCGCGCGTAGCCGATGAAATACGTGCCGAACTCACCCTTGCCAATCTCGCCAAACGGCATGTTGTCGCGCACGATTTGCAGCTGCTGGCCGTCCTTCTCGATGTTGGTCAGCGCGTTGTGCGCGTAAATGGGCTTGGCGGCATCGTCCAGTTCGATGTCCGACAGTTTTTTTCTGCCGACGATGTTTTCCTGTTGCTCCACGGGCACCGCGTTCCATGCTTTCAGGTCATGCAGATACTTCTGGGTGATCACGTAACTGCCACCAGCGAAATCGGCGTCCTCATCACCGATGATCGCGGCATCGATGGCGTCCTGATCGGCGGGGTTCTCGGTGCCGTCGACAAAGCCAAGCAGATCGCGCGCATCGAAGTATTTAAAGCCATGCACTTCATCGACCGTGGTGACCGCATCGCCCAGGCGACACATGATCTGCGCCGCCAGCTCGAAGCACAGGTCCATGCGCATGGCCCGGATGTGGAACAGTAGGTCGCCCGGCGTGGAGACCGCGTGGTGCTTTCCGTTGATCTCGCGAAACGGGTGCAGTTCGTGGGGCCTGGGTTGTCCGAAAAGTCGATCCCATGCGTCGGACCCAAAGCCCATCACGCAGGAGAGGCGTCCGTCGAGGTCGCGAAAACCCACGGCACGCAGAAAGGAAGACAAATCGCCGCAAAACGCTCGCACCGTTTCTTCGTGTCGAGGTTCCGGATTCACCGTCACCACCAGGAAAATGGCGGCACTCGTAAGTTTGGCGACAACGGGCTGCGGAATCACGGAAGGCACTGGTCACCCCTTGCGAATTGGTCCTTGCAGTATGCCCCCGGCTCGATGAAGTTCCAAAGAAGGCCGGCGCTCGTACCCTGGCCTTGGGATCTGGGCTGCAGTGCCCGGAATGTCTCGGAAGTCAAGCTACTTCCGAAACGCGCCTGTCCTCGCCGAACGGTCGTCTCCCCCAGGGAAAGACCGGAGTCCTGACCCCAACTGCGTGTAAACTGGTCGTTTTTTGACGCCAGCAGTTATGGTGCAAGCCCCTCAACGGACGACTATCCGTGGCCCGACATTTATCCGCTTGCTGGCCAGCCTGACGGACGTAGACGTCGCCCAGTCCAAACAATCGCTGTCGGATCAGCTCAGCCAGTGGCTCGACTGGACCCAGGCGATTGCGCTGTCCACGGCGCTCGACGGCAAGCCGTCGGCGGCAGCGGGGGATCCGCCGGCGTTTGACAGTGCCGAGGAAGATGAGTGTGCCCGCGTACGCAACTCGCTGGCCAATGCCATTACCGCTGAGCATGAATGGCTTGCGGTGGTGCAGCGTGGGGTTGAGCCGTCGACCGCCGGAGAGACTGGCGCCAACGTCGTGGTCGACTACGCGGCCTTTCGCCAGCGCTATCTCGCCGTGCAGCGATCCATGCAGGCGGCCACCGGTCATTTGCGCGGCCGTTTGCGCGACATGCTCGCCCAGACGTCGGCCGAGATGGCCCGGCTCGCCGATGTCGATGCCGTGATGGAACTCGCGCTGACCCCGCGTGAGCACGCGTTGCTGGCCGCCGTGCCCGGGTTGCTTGGGCAGCACTTCGAACGCCTGCAGCAAGCCAGGCACAAGGCGCTGGCCGAGGCACAGGCAGCAGAGGAAGGTCCAGCCGCGCCCGGCGCATGGCTGGAGGTATTTCGCAAGGACATGCAGAGCGTCTTGCTCGCCGAACTGGATGTTCGATTTCAACCGGTCGAAGGCTTGCTCGCAGCCCTTCGCGCCCGCTAACTGGAACGTCATGTTCAGAAATATTCTTAATCTCGCTGTGTTTATCGTTGGCCTTGCTGCCGTGTGCTGGATCGCCGGTGGTTACCTCGGCTCGAATCCGCTGGGCGCTGCCGTCGCGATGTTGATCGGCGCCTGCTACCTGGCCGGCGGCCTGGAGCTGCACCGTTATCGGCAGGCGACTTCCACGCTGGAACACGCCGTTGCCGGCTTGTCCGAGACGCCATCCAGCCTGGGCGACTGGCTGGGCCGCCTGCATCCCTCCCTGCGCAACGCGACGCGCCTTCGCATCGAGGGCGAGCGCGTGGCCCTGCCGGGGCCGGCACTGACGCCTTATCTGGTTGGCTTGCTGGTGTTGCTGGGCATGCTCGGCACCCTGCTTGGCATGATGGCGACCCTGCGCGGCACCGGCATGGCGCTGGAAAGCGCCACGGATCTGCAGGCCATTCGCGGCTCGCTAGCCGCACCGGTCAAGGGGTTGGGCTTTGCATTCGGTACCTCGATTGCGGGCGTGGCGACATCGGCGATGCTCGGCCTGCTTTCCGCACTGTGCCGTCGCGAGCGGCTCCAGGCGGTGCAGCTGCTGGACGTGAAAATCGCGACGACCTTGCGTATCTATTCGCAGGCCCACCAGCGCGACGAAACCTTCAGGCTGCTGCAACAGCAAGCCCTGGTGATGCCGACCTTGGTCGATCGCCTGCAGACGATGATGGCAACCATCGAACAGCAAAGCATCGCTGCGGGCGAGCGGCAGATGGCCAGCCAGGACGCCTTCCACGGCAAGACCGAGGCGGCTTACACGCGCCTTGCCACTTCGGTGGAACATTCCTTGAAGGAAAGCATCACCGAAAGTGTCCAGGCTGCCAGCGCAGCGCTGCAGCCGGTGGTGGAAGCGACCATGGCAGGCCTCGCGCGCGAAACCGCTTCACTGCACGACAGCGTGACGCACGCCGTGCAGCGGCAGCTGGAGGGTGTGTCGGCTGGGTTGGAGACGACCACCGGCACGGTGGCCAATCTGTGGAATCAGGCGCTGGCGGAGCACAAGCGCACCAACGAAGCGCTTGCGCAGGATCTGCGCAGCTCGATGGAACGATTCGCCGACACCTTCGAGCAGCGTTCGTCTGGCCTGTTGGAAGGCGTTTCGGCGCGCCTCGACGCCACCGCGGGCAGCGTGACTGACGCGTGGACCCAAACCCTTTCGCGTCAGGACGGCGTCAACGAGAAACTGGCCGCCCACAACCAGCACGCGTTGGCAGCCGCTGCTGCAGCGTTTGAGCAGCACGCGACTTCGCTGATCCAGACCGTGGACCGGTCGCATGCGGATTTGCAGACCGCGCTGGCATCGCGCGATCAGGAACGACTGACCACCTGGGCAGAGACGTTCGGCTCGATCACTGCCGCATTGAGCAAGCACTGGGAGCAAGCGGGCGATCATGTCGCCAGTCGGCAGCAGGAAATCTGCGACACGTTGGCGCGCACCGCAGGCGACATCGCCACCCAGACCCAGGCGCACGCCAGCGAAACCATCGCCGAGATTTCCCGACTGGTGGAGGCCGCATCTGAAGCCCCCAAGGCGGCGGCCGAAGTGGTCGCCGAGCTGCGCCAGAAGCTTTCCGACAGCATGGTCCGCGATACCGCCATGCTGGAAGAGCGCAGCCGTCTGCTCGCCACGCTGGAAACCCTGCTCGACGCCGTGAACCATGCGTCCACTGAACAACGGACGGCCGTCGATGCGCTGGTCACCACCTCCGCCGATCTGCTCGACCGCGTCAGCACACGCTTCACCGATCACATCGAGGCTGAAACCGGCAAGCTCGGCACCGTTGCCGCGCAGGTCACCGTGGGCGCCGTCGAAGTGGCGAGCCTGGGCGAGGCCCTTGGCGTGGCCGTGCAACTGTTCGGCGAGTCCAATGAAATGCTCATGGCCCGCCTGCAAAGCATCGAAAGCGCGCTGGACAAGTCGCTGGTGCGCAGCGACGAACAGCTTGCCTATTACGTGGCGCAGGCCCGCGAAGTGATCGACCTGAGCATGTTGTCGCAGAAACAAATTGTTGAGGACATGCAGCAGCTCACCAGCCAGCGGGCTTCCGCCGGAGCCGAGACGGCATGATCGACGACATGGATGGCGACGCCGAGTCGACAGCACCGATCTGGGCCGCCTTTGGCGACCTGATGTCGGTACTGCTGGGCGCGTTCGTACTGATCCTGGTTGGCGTGATCGGCGTGCAGCTGCAGCTGTCGAACCGGCTGGACGAAGAGGTCAAGCAGCGACAGCTCGAAGCGCAACGCCGCCAGACGCTGGAGCAGGCCCTGGCTGGGCCGCTGGCAGCCGGCCGGGTCACGCTCGTCAACGGACGCATTGGTATTCGCGGCAGCGTGCTGTTTGCGTTGAACTCCGATCAGCTGCAGCCCGAGGGACAGGACGTGTTGAAGAGCCTGGCCGGTCCGCTTTCCGAATACCTCGAGAGTCGCGACGAAGTGCTGATGGTCAGCGGCTTCACCGACGACCAGCAGGTGCGCGACAGCAATCGCCACTTTGCCGACAACTGGGAGTTATCCGCGGAACGCGCACTGACCGTGACCCGCGCACTGATCGCCGCAGGCGTTCCCGCCTCCTCGGTTTTTGCGGCCGCTTTCGGTGCCGAACAACCGGTGAGCTCCAATGCCGATGACGAGGGCCGGGCCAAGAATCGCCGTGTGGAAATAGCGCCCATTCCAAAACCGTCGACGACAGCCGCTGCGCCCCATGAGCCATAGCGGAACACCGGCCGGAGCGATACTCGACGCGTGGCGAGTGCAAGGCGCCGCTCGTCTGAATCCCGTGCGCTTTCACTACATGGAGGCGCTGCAGCAGCGCGCTGCGCGCCTCCATGGCGAAGCGCGGCGCCTATTGGAAGAAAGGCTGTCCCTGCTGATCCAGGCCTATGCCGAAGATCTCGAAAAGTCGGCGCCCCCCAACGCCCAGGTCGATATCGCCGCGACGTCTCCCGCTCGCAGCGCGTTGGGCGAACTGGCCGATTATCTTGCCAACCGCACGACGGCGCGAGGCGATGACCTTGCCTCGTTTCCGCAGCTGGACATGCTCGACGACTTCAGGAAGCTCTGGTCCAGGCTTCGCACCGAGAGTCAATTGCGCCAGTCGCTGGAGCAAGTGCCCACCAATGCCGGCCCGCTCAACTCGGGCAACCTCGTGCATCGATCGATCACCCTCATGCGCGAACTGTCGCCTGGGTATCTTCAGCAGTTTCTGGCGTACGTCGACGCGCTGACCTGGATCGAGCAGATGAACAACGGCGGCGCCCTGGTGGTGCAGGAAGCCCCTCGGGCGGTGGGCAGCAAGAAGCGCGCTCGCAGCAAGCCACGCGAGCGCTGACCAACAGGCCGCTACGCTTCCTGCGACTTCGCAGTGGCCTTGCGTCGACTTCTCTCGCCTGACCTGCGCGGACAGTGCGGGCATGGGGTCGATAACCTCTGACGAACAGTGCGGAAGAATACAGTCGCCGCACGGCCCGTATGGGCTGGGTGCTGGCTTGGAAAGATAGGTGCCGGCTGAGTGATCCGGTGTTCCGCGCGCGGCTTGCTTCACCGCTTTTTTACAAAGCGACCGCTTTCGCGGTGAGCCGGCGAGGCATTGCTCGAAGAAACGTAGCCTCAAGCATGCTCCGGGCTCACGTTCCGGATGCGAGCATCAGCAGGGTGCGGCTCTCTCAGCGGAGATGACTATGATTTGTCGCATCTGGCATGGCCGGACCACGGCAGAGAAAGCGGATGCATACGCATCGTTTCTTGAACAACGTGCGATCGCCGACTATCGGTCCGTCAAGGGCAATATCGACGTGGAGATTCTGCGTCGCGATGAAGGGCCGATTACGCATTTTCTGACCGTAACGCACTGGGATTCCGAGCAGGCGATTTATCAATTCGCTGGCGAAGACATCCTCAAGGCAAAGTACTTTCCGGAAGACCAGGACTTTCTCCTGGAATTCGAGCCGGAAGTTCAGCATTTCACCGTTGTCTCAGGGCAACGGAAACCTGGTTGAGGGCGTCGGGCAAGGCTCATCCACGTGCCGCGCCGCCGCATCCAGGTAACCCGATTCCGGTGTCGCGCGAATAGGGAGTTGGCGATACCCGCGCATGCCCCCACGATAGAGGATCCGCCACCGGTCTTCCGGGGTGGGCGACGCCGATGCTCAATGACATCCAGAGAAGGGACCAACCCATGACGACGAAGACTGAAACGGCCATCCTGGCAGGCGGCTGCTTCTGGGGTATGCAGGATCTGCTACGGCGTTACCCGGGCGTGCTGTCGACGCGCGTGGGTTACTCCGGTGGCGACGTGCCCAACGCCACCTATCGCAACCATGGCACCCATGCCGAAGCGATCGAGATCGAGTTCGATCCGGGCAAGATCAGCTATCGGCAGATCCTGGAGGCGTTCTTCCAGATCCACGACCCGACCACGAAGAACCGTCAGGGCAACGACATCGGCATGAGCTACCGCTCGGCCATCTTCTACAGCAATGACGAACAGAAGCAGATTGCCGAAGATACCGTGGCCGACGTCGAGGCATCAGGCTTGTGGCCGGGCAAGGTGGTCACCGAAATCAGTCCGGCCGGCCCGTTCTGGGAAGCCGAACCGGAACATCAGGACTACCTGGAGCGCTACCCGAACGGGTACACCTGCCACTTCCCCCGGCCGGATTGGAAGCTGCCCCGGCGCGGGCTGTGAACCGGCTTACCGGCACTTGCGGCGCATCGCCCGTCGATGCGCCCATGCGTGAATAACAGGCCTCGCCATGGCAACGCCACCATCTGCCTATGTACCCATCGCTCCGGAATTTTATTACCTGCTCGAAACGCTCGCGATGAAACGGCAACCGGCTCAGATCGGCTTTGTCGATGCCGATGGTATCGAGCAGCAGCGCACCACCACCATCACCGATGTGTATGCGCGGGAAGGCGTGGAATATCTGTTGATGGGTTCGGGCGAAACGGTGCGGCTGGACCGCCTCGTGAAAGTCGATGGCCACCGCCTGGCCGACTACTGAGCTGTAGCAGGCCACTGATGCGGGCCCACATCAGGCAACCCTGGCCACGGCTTCACACCTTCTTGGTCCTACTTGCCTTGGCACGAGTGCTCGCCGATGCGTTCTTCTTCAGTTTCGTCTGGTTGTATTCAATGGCGGCACGGACGAGAGCCTTCAGGGCGCGTTTTTTGATCTTGTCGCCCTCGAAAAAATCGATCGC